>JAABUY010000877.1_pt1 | contig 46003 bp, 52 predicted proteins | sample 5560271 | NCBI WGS metagenome assembly JAABUY01 (sample SAMN10711886, study PRJNA513374) | rock metagenome | isolation source: Antarctica rocks | place: Antarctica: Victoria Land, University Valley
CGCGACGCCACCGTGGCACCTTGCACTGCAACAACCACAGCTCGACCAGTGACTCTATTAGCTCTGAAAGGCAAGCCTTCCAGGTTCCCAGCCTGCACCACGGGGAGGAAGAGTCTTTGCAGGCCAGACAAATTATATTTAATATAAAGTAATAATCAGACAGAAAAGTATTAAATAAATATATAGAACTCTATTGATTTATAAGCTTTCTTATTATTTAGTTATATACAGAAAAGATTAACATAACTTATTATCTTTATATCATAAATTAAATAAACTCTTCACAATGCTTATATAATCTGAGCATTCAGACTGTTTATTATGTACTGATGAAATGCTCATGAACTTAAAATTTAAGAAAGAAATTACTGAGACAAATTAATGATATAAAAAAGATTTTATGAGACTCAGCATTAGTCAAAGCAGTCACTATATTTATGTTATGAAGTAATTTTTTGAGACAATTTTAAATTATAAAAGAGACATCAGAAAATCTGATATTCTCAGATGCAGTCTAAAATAGAAAATTCAACAATTACACACTTTAGACTGCAGAAAAGACAATTAATTGTTTATAACAATGTTTATTTTTTATTGATGACAGCTGAAGAGAGACATTAACATTAAGTTACAAGAAAAGAAGATTAGTAAGCATTAGAATCAAGAAAAACATGAGAAATTACAGAGAACAAAGTCAGAATTTGTATTAGTTAGTTTATGAGATGACAGTGATGATGACAGCAAGATGATAATGAAGATAAGATCAGTATGTGCTAGCTGCTTGTAGTTATGCAGTGTATGGCAGCCTAGGCAGTCTCAGTCATCTATGAATCAATCAATCAATCAATCAATCAACTCTGGGATATCAAACAAATGTCAACAAACTGCAACCAAAGCTCTATCAGGTAAGTTAATCAATATTGGTGGTTTCCAGTAATAGCGGTTGCGTTACAGTGATTGGGCGTGACGCAACTCAAAACAACGAGTCAAAATGAGGCAGGAACAGATTAGAACAGCAGGAGCACGATGAGTTACAAAGTACCTAGCGTCTTAGACCATCATTCACTCACTACGGTACAAAGGTATATACTGCGAGAGCAGATGCTCGGAATGTTTCGACACGATGCCGACCGTGATTCCATATCTCCCGAGACCCTTACGCCCATGTTCTAGTTTTCTCCAGTGTTGCCCTAATGTTAAGCAGGTTCAGGTCGAGACTTCCTTCGCTCTAACAAAAGCCTGCCACTAGGGCCTTTATCTTCGTTGAATCCATCCGCTTTCGAGTAGACTTTATGCCCTCTAACCCACGTCTCTATGACTACACCCTTCAGAGTCTTCCCCTGATACGGCGAGCACTTGTTCCGGAACAGCATCGTACTCGGTTCCACCAAGAAGTGTCCTTCATCGTCGAAGACTGCCACATCTCCATCGAACCCCACCGCTAAGGCTCCCTTTTGATGCTCGAGGCCCACTTGCTTCGCTGTATTCCAGCAGCACCACTTGACCACATCCGCGAGGGTGATGCCGCGCTTTTGCCCTTCTGTCCAAAGGATACTAAGACCGAGACCGACAGAGCTGATCCCGCCCCATGCGCCAAAGAAATCTCCGGCTTCTGTCTCCCTGATATCCTGTCTGCCGCTTACCGTGATTTCAGGAGGTAGCAGTTTAAGGTCGGGCGTACAAGGAGAGTGATCGGAGACCACCGTCTGGATGACACTATCGTTCTCACTGAGAAGCTCTGACCACAGACCGTCCTGGTTCGTTTGTGTCCGGATAGGAGGACAACACTTGTGCCTCGTATCGCCCTCTTGGACGGCCTCAGCAGAGAGGGAAAGGTAGTGGAAACATGTCTCTGCTGTGATCTTCACCCCTTCTGCCCTCGCTTTTCGAAGCAACGGGATAGCTTCTATAGCTGACAGGTGGACTATGTGTAACGGTAAGGTAGGTGCCACGACGCTCAAGGCGATGACTTCAGAGATGGCGTAAGTTTCGAAGGACGGTGGTCGGGATTGGAGGAAGGTGCTATACGATGTTAAAGGGCCAGCAGGAGCGTGCGGTGGGAGAGAAGCAGAATCGGCGATGGGCGGTATCATCTCGGCATGGAACATCAGCGTAGTAGGTTCCTCAGCTAGTTCAGACATGGCAAGGGCAATGTCAGACGACGTCACGGCGGGAAACTCGTCAACCTACATCGAGAATGCATATCAGCAACTGGATATTATGTCCGTATCTGATTTGCGTACACCACTGTCAATCAAGAACCCCTTGAACCCCCTCACACCATGTTTCACTAGGCCCTTCAGCTCGCCTGCGTTGCCCGGCACGACTCCACCATAAAAGCCTACATCAACCCAGCACTGTCCTTGCGCCGCTCTGACCTTTTCCTTCAGCCCTTTCACTGTAGTCGTCGGCGGAATTGCGTTCAGGGGCATGTCTACAACCGTCGTCACTCCTCCAAAGGCCGCAGCTCTTGTACCTGTCCAGAAGCCTTCCCATTCTGTTCTCCCTGGCTCATTGAGATGCACATGTGCATCCACGAGTCCAGGAAGGAGGACGTGAGGAGAGTAATCAACATAAGGGGTTCCAGTGGGAAATCTAGACGCTGGAAGGACACTGTCAAATGTTGATATTATTCTGCCGCTTACAAGCGATATGACAAGGGTTGCAGCTGTCAGGCGGCCGCTGAGGACTGCTCGAGACGAGGCTAAGACGGTGATAGCGGGGAGGTTCGTGCCAAAGTCAGATACAGAACCATTGGGTGAAGTGGATACTGGCATGGGGTAGGCTTGGTCCAACGAAGGAGCGGAAGCCATTGTGTGTTATAGGCTAGAAAGGAGGACTCTGTACAGATATGGGTCTGGAGTCTGTCCCTTCTCTGCTAGCACGAATCTGTCATGCAGGCAACGCTGCTGAAGAGCGAGACCGCGAGATCTTCGGCTCATCAACAAGATAAGCCAGGTCAATCAGCCTGATACCGCGCCGAAATGGCCCGAAGCTCTAAGACTCCGAGTTTCCTCAGGACCACGAGCCAGCAATTGAGCGAAAAAGCAAGCCAAGATGGCATTGGAAAGTAGGCAAAGAGACAAAGAAAGCTTTGTGGGGTAGAGGGTCCCCTTCATCTAGGTAGCTCGAAGCTACGGAGTTCGCTCCTCCAAGTTGGCAGTGGACAATCGACATGGTTGTCGCTTGGGAAGTGCATTGACGTGCCACTGATAAGCTATCCCTGCAATCGCCCTAAGATGGATGCGGCAATCGAACCGAGGCCCGGCCAACTTTCTTCACTCTCCTCATCCTTCTGGGCTTTGAAGAAAGAATGTTTGTCTTTGTTAGTAGTAACTTATCATTATCCGGTGTGTAAGGTGCACGACCTCTACTCAGGCCCAAGACTCACTCGCTGATCGATCGGATGCGACTTTTTGGCAGTAGGGTAAGGTCAGCCAGTTCATAGTGCTCACATCTTGTTATACTAGCCTAGGGTGGAGACTCGCCTCCGACGCTGTCAAGTCAATAACCGGGTAGAGACGTAGGGGGACGGAAGGCAAAGTGGCAGATTGTATAGTGATGCACTGGGGAAATCGTCCTACTACAGACCAGGGGTAGAACATTAATCTCTCCCTGATCCTGATGCCGTAACAGACGAGGCAGAGAAGGTCGAATGTCGCGTTGCCGACCGAGGTGCCCTTCCACTAGGACGGGGTGAAGTGTAAGGAGAATGGGCGATCGAAAGAAATTGCAAACACGTAGTGAGCAGCAGCACTGTGGCCCGGGAAGTTCGATCACTGGCACTGTCCATCAAGCTCCCGCATCAACCCATGTCATTCCCGCCCTTGTTGAAAGTCGGCGTGTTCGTGAACTGCATTACTCAATATGCCCTGTGTAACATGCTCGAGCAACGTCCTCGCACACAGCAGAGACCGGCGCAGGATATTTCTCTAACAAGCGCCCATCGAGAATATGTCATGAAGCCCCCCCCACCACCTGATGTTGTCTCCACAATATCTCCCCTCTCACCGCAACCTCCTCGCCTCTCTTTCGGACTCCAACAGACACAGGATATCGTCTTCCCGAACTATTCCCGAAACCATTTGTCAATACGTTTCTGCTCCTAGTGCTGAAGCAAGAGCCTCCGAAGATGTGATCACCAACCTGGTCCCTTCACGTTCCTGATAATGCTCCGTGTAGTATCGTCCATGAACTCGACGCGAACCTGCGTGACTCCTCCCCGAGACCCTGAGGAGCGTCAGCTATGCAAAGCGCGGTACACCAGTCCCTCGATGATCACCGACCGGTCCTCCCGAGTACGCGAGTCACCTTGACCAACTTCACGGGCACTTTTGAGGATTCCATGCTCAGGATTTAGATGATGTTGGAGTCTGGAGTGCCTACGAGCGTAGTGTCTGCCGACAGGTATGTTGTTGAGGCGGAATATCGAAATTCTGATCTCGAAGCTGATGAATATCCGGTGGAATTTCTTTGTGGGCGATATTCGCTTAGCCTAGCGCCCGCGAGAGCACTTAGCGCACCTGGCTTCAATGATTACCTAATCAAGCATACCATCAGACAAGGTTTACGCCTGTTGGTACAGTCAGTTTTTGGAGGAGCTCGTCTCACAAAGACCGACAGTTGAAGCTCCTGTGCAAATGCGAGCATCCCACTCCGTGCAAAGTGTCTATCATACAACAGGGACTTGGTAGTCGCCCAGCAATCTAGCCCTAGAACCTAGTGATGTGCCAGCACCCGTCACTGCTTGAAGGCCGGATGTCAAGAGATCGTCAGAGCGTGGTGACAACCGGAACCTTTCTACTAGCTACAAACACTGCCTTCCTACAATTTCCAACAAGCAGCTGCTCATCTGAGGCATCTTTCTCCTTCCGGTGCAGGTATGGGCCTTCGTAAAACACGTGGTATTGTCCCCCATAGTCAGTAACATTATTACAGATAGCGTTCTTCGTCATCCTCCAGCCTCCGATCGAATTTACTTCGGTCAGACCTCTCCGTATGTATGAGCAACAAGTCGGACGAATGAAAAAGCATGCTTGTGGTTGATTCTTTCATCCGGAAGATTGAAACTGTTAGCATCGAATTGCGAATAGAGTATGTTAGTCACCAGGCCTTCATCTCGTAAACCGGCTTAGTTGAGGCCCAAATCTCCATGGTAGAACACGAGATCCTCTGTCCATAGTCTCTGCACTCTGCCAACGTTCAATCTGCCAAGGCGGGCAACGGTCTCAGTTTGCTAGAGGTCTAGCTCATCCCATAAGGAGGTGTTTCGTGATTTAGAGGTGGATCCATTTCATACTCTTTTTGCCAAGGTCCGTCACATTGGCGTTGTCTCCCGGATGGAAACAGCGCTGAAATAATCAGGATCTGTATCAAACAAGAAGTCTTAGCCGGCGAGACTTACTCGTTCTTAAGACGTCTCAGCATAGATAGCCCTTTCCCACCGATGATTCCTTATATCTGGAATGGCATCACAACGCAGGCACACATTTCCGTCATACACTGCAGTATGGAAGTGGTAGCTTTATAACATCGTCCCGGATCACTTTACTCAGGTACTTCCGGACCACGTTGGCTATCTCTTTTGGTAGATGAAAAACATAAACGTTTGGCCCGCCACCAAAGCGATGGCGAAGTGTAAAGCAGTGCAATCATTGATAAACCGCCTCATCCCTTGCCCAGTTGGGGACCAACTCTATCTCGGAGAGTCCCATTTGCCGGCCAATCGAAATAGTTCTTATAACATTGGAGCTGTGACAGGGCCTGATCAATAAGACGAGCACAGCGTAGTGTAGCTTAGGTGCCAATGAGACCAATTTATCTGAAGAAGTCGGTGGTTGGGAAGGCCGAGAGTGAGCCGAGTGTGGAAGAGAGGGTCGTGGCAGAAATGGCAGAACACGCAGAGTCTGTCGAGATCGATGTCTAGACGCTACAGACCAAGACCAAAGCTCCTAGTGATAGGGATGAGCCAGGCTCAAATGATAATATTTCTCAAAGTTGACCGGATATGGAACGACCTTAGTAAGGTTGCTCATCCCACACAACGACCGCGGAGTGAGCCTAAGACAACACAAAGCCTCAGAGGGCTGTACTGGGTTCAAACCCCAGGTTTCACCCTCCTTTTCACTACCGGTTTCGTTGCTTGATCCTTGACAAGTGCAGACCGGTCTGTCCTCTCCGCTGCGCCGCTGATAACCCAGCTCTTGATGATTTCCTTTGTTTCCACCTCCTTCTTTCCTCTTTCCTTCGCCTCTTTGACTCTCCGGAGATAACCAGCATAGACTACCACCTCGGCCACAGCGACGATTGCGCTACCGCTCATACTCAAACCAAGTCTTGTCGGTGTACTCCAATGACGCGCAGCGAGCCAGATAGCAACGCTACAGGCAACGATAGAAATCAGGATGTTCAGAATTAGCGCCAATTGTCTGTTAACGTCTGCGTATGTAATCTCATCCTCATCGTTGATAGTCTCGGTAGCGGCAGGAAACAGGCTCGCGTAGGGAGACTTTGGCAAGCGCTGATTGAAAGACTCGGTAGCTGCCTTAGAGTTAGTCATACGTTCGTAGGCGCGTGCTTCCTCTTCACGGCGGAGACGAGCCATCAGGGCTTGGTATTCTGGTGTCTGATACACAATAGTTAGGCAAAACTCTTGATACCCTTCAGGGCCTAATGCTTTACCGGTTCAGCTTTAGGACTTGCGGGTGGAATAAAGACCCTTGAGCCTCGCAGTAGATCATCGAGATGGTATGATGGCCGCACTCCTGGCTGGAAATCACGCTCTTCCCTCAACGCAGCCTGCTCTTGCAGATGTCTGAAAATCTCAAGAATTTGAACATGCGAGATAGGGTCGCCCTCAGCTGCATTCTCCAGCGACGGCTCGGAGAGCAAGGCCGGATCCTCTGTCAACCACGTTGGATCGGCATTGTATGCCCTCAATGCCTCTATCATGGCTGGGGTCATCGTTAGAAGAACCATGTTGGATAGCTTTACCCAGGCTGAGTTTCGGAATTTTCCTTGAGCATCACATGCTCAAGTTAAGACTTCACCCATCACGTTCAAAACACTAGGTTCAGTACACCTCCTGTGTAGTCGTTCAACCATGAGTTGTTGTTATTTTTTTCCGGCACTACTGCTGGAGCTTCTGCATAGGTAGGTACGAATTTTCTTAGTCATGCATTACTAATACGTCATCGTGCTTTATGCATCGTCAGAAAATTGGTTCAAATTCGCATAAAAAAGCCCCAGAAATTCTGATCCTGAAAGAGCAATCGCACACGATCTTGCTAGCAGTTCTGGGGCCCGGGCAATACGGTAGGTATTCTGATCTCTGTACATTGAATCCGGACACTGAGTTCTGTAGGATGAGGATCCGCTCACTCCGAGCTTCAACGCTCGTCGACAACCCCTCCTGCGGAGCTCGTCCACGGTCACTGCTCTGCACACAATGCCTTCGTGCATCCGTTCGTGAATCTGCCATACCCCAGACCGCATACTATCACCCTGCGCGGCGAAGAGGGCAATCAACATGGGCCGCGGCGGTGTCCGTGGCGCAGAACGTTCTCAACAATGAACCTCGAAATACCGGGGTCGGGATCTCGGTCGACCCATTGCGCATAGTAGGCAAGGAGATGAAGTTCTTGACCAAGAACATACGGTCACTGCTGGGATCAGGGCATCCGACCTTAGACACAGTAGCGAAATACTACACGCAATCCGAGGGCAAGCATATTCGACCGATGCTCGTCCTGCTCATGTCTCGAGCCACAGCTATAGCGCCCAAGCTTCGTCGCAACACCGCTACATCAACGACTCCTAATATCGACGATCCGATCTCCCCATCCACAATCCTTTCCGACGTCAATCCCGCCTCCTCTGAAACAAACCCACCTACAGCTGCCGCCACAGACGCTCTGTACCATTCTACAGACTCCGACATCCTTCCTTCCCAACGACGTCTAGCAGAAATCACCGAACTTATACATACCGCCTCTCTTCTCCACGATGATGTAATAGACTACTCTCTCATACGTCGATCTTCGCCTTCTGCCAACATAGCTTTCGGGAACAAGATGGCCATACTGGCTGGAGACTTTCTGCTCGGCCGTGCGTCCGTAGCACTTGCGAGATTACGAGACGCGGAAGTTATCGAGCTGCTTGCGACTGTAATAGCGAACCTAGTGGAAGGAGAGTTCATGCAGCTCAAGAATACAGCGCATGACGAACTGAAACCGGTCTGGACGGAAAACACAATAACGTACTATCTGCAGAAGACGTACCTCAAATCAGCCAGCCTGATAAGCAAGTCATGTCGAGCCGCTGCTCTTTTAGGGCAGAGCGCGCCCGAGGTGGTTGAGGCCGCTTACGCATATGGGAAGAACCTGGGCCTGGCGTTCCAGCTGGTGGACGACATGCTGGACTACACTATCAGTGGGGCAGAACTGGGCAAACCTTCGGGAGCGGACCTGGAGTTGGGACTTGCGACTGCGCCGCTGCTGTTCGCTTGGAAAGACAACAAGGAACTCGGAGCCATGGTTGGGAGGAAATTCGGGAGAGAGGGCGATGTTGAGATGGTAAGGCTCCGCGTTTCCGTTTCGCAAAGATTGTTGAATAACGATGTCTTTGCAGGCACGAGAACTTGTTGCGCGCAGCGACGGTCTGGAACAGACAAGAGCGCTCGCGCAAGATTATGCCGATAAAGCTGTAGCGGCAATCAGCGGGTTCCCTGATAGCGAGGCTAAAGATGGCCTGGTGGAGATGTGTACAAAGACTATGAAGAGGAGGAAATGAGCCATCAGCCTTATATACGTCTTATCCTAGACCGGTCATATAAAGTGACTGCACTTGTTTCTTGGTAGAGCGAGGATAGAAGTCGAGAAGTGGATGTACATTACTCATCTCAGTCTCAGAGAGCAAACCATGTAAATACAGAACGATACTTATAGATACCATTCCTCACCCTCAACTCCACATACGGACATTGTTCAGACCTTTCAAACTCAATCCCCACTACTAGCCCTCGCCCGCAACCCCGCAAACCCCCACCCCTCACTCCTCCCCACCGTCGGCGTCTGCGCCCTCCTCAAGACCGGCGACGGCGGCCCTCTACTCCGCTCCGCGCCCGCGCTGTCCTCCCCCGGTCGCACCTCCCCCTCCTCATCCGTAACCAAGCGCACCCCACCCGCCCCCCTCCTCGCCCTCTCCTCGCGCACACTCTCCACCCTCCTCTTCTCGAACTCGGCCACCAGGTTCTTGAAATACACCTCGGCCGCCACCGTGCTGGAATACGAGATGGGCGTCCACGAGTACGCGTTCCGGGCCAGCGGCGACGCGCCGCCGTACAGCAGCGTGCGGATGACTTTCAGCTGCCCGTACGCCGAGGCGTAGTGCAGCGCCGTGTTGCCGTCGTTGTCCGCGGCTGTGACGGCGGCGCCGTGCGCGAGGAGCGTCGTGACGGTCGGGGCGAGGCCGGCGCGGGAGGCGAGCATGAGCTGCGGGGGCGGGCGAGAACGCGCGGGGGTCAGTGTGGTTTCTGTGGGCGGTGCTTGTGGCGTACGTCGGAGGAAAGGGGAAAGGAGGAGGAGGAGGCGTGGAGGGCTAAACGTACAGCATCAACGCCTTTCTTGTTCGACCACCCCACGCAGCGGTCGAAGCGCTCCGCCAACAACTCCGCCACCGCCGGGTGCGCTTCGGCCGCCAGCATGAGCGGCGTGTCCCAGTCTGCGTTGCGCGAGATGCCTTCGTCTTCGTGGCCCGCGTCGATCAGGTAGGTCTAGCAAAGGGGCTCCGCTCAGCCTTCTCGGCGGAAGTGGGGTTCACGAGTGCCCGCGACGTACGACTATGGCGAGACATCCTAGCTTGGCCGCCAGGTGCAGAGACGTGTTGCTCTTGTCGGCAAAGTCGGGGTTCTGTAGGAGGTCCGGGTGGTTCTTGGTGATGCGCTTGACGAGGAGGAGGTCGTTGCGGTGTATGGCTCGTTGGAGACGGGTGGACGGGTTGATCATTGTATGGTCATGGATATTCAGGCTGTAGCCAATCGCGGCGAGAAAGCCAGGTTGTGGTGGAGATTCACATACGCTTCTCCAAGGAATGTATCATGATCGAGTGGGATGGACGCGGTCTAGTACATGCGGATTACGGCGTGTTGCCCTCATATCCGATGAGCGGAGCCAAGTACGACTATCAACCTCTCATCTTCACGAGGTACGCATTCGGGCTCAAGATACTCTGAAAAATATATTTACGGACTTTGGAACTCATGCCTCTATTTTCTAGGAGGTTTATTAAATGACACGGTTTGCTATAGCAAGATACATGAACCAGAGCTGTTGGCTCAAGGGGGTCGCACACCTTCCCAGTACACATTGGAAGCCTTTCTAGTAGTAATGCATTAAGTAACAGTCATGTCTGCTGGACCCGCTGGTTGCGCAGCGCGACAGGTCCTCTTTGTGGAGAAGGGAAATGGTGCACCCCCGGAATATAGGACTGTCGGGCCAGAGCCACAGAAGACGCTCCCTCGATGATAGCGTCACTCAGCTTACACAACTCTTCACACCTCACACTACATGCCTTCAAAATCCCCGCCAGCGTCATCGTCGTCCATCTCACCTTCCACAATCTCCTTTGCCAACTCCCTCTCCCGTTCTCTGGCTTCTTGCGCGTTCTTGAGTTCCAGACGATGCTGGTTCATGGGGAATCTCATTGCCTAGACCCGATTGTCAATGTACCGTAGTCGCAAAGATAAGCTTGTCCTGACTGACCTTGACACTTTCGTCATGAAGATCAAGACAAGCTCGGATACGCTCGTGGAAGGCTTCACCCGGCTCCCTTGTCGCATAGATATCTCCGACATCCTTACTTTTCATGAATCTCCCTTCGTGCTCCAGGGTGGCTTCAATCACTCCGTCACGGATGGCTTTCGCAACAATGTACTCAGCGGACTCTTCACTCCCTAAGCCCAGCCGCAAGCAGATATCTCGAAGTGAAATCCGAGCATAGGACAACGACATCATCCTGATACCTGTCTTGATAACGTTCTGTCGAAGCCGGAGGATGAGCGTGTATGTGCCGTCTCGGCGAAATGTTGAGTTGTGGGTTTGTACAACATGAAGGAAGCCTTCAAGATCTCCTACGCGTACGGCTTGTACAAGCAAGAGGTACGGATGCATCACTCGCTCCATATTCGGCTGGCGAAAAATGGCGCGATCGGGGATATCTCCCATCAGGAGCTCCACGATGATAAGTAGTTTGGTAGCAGCCTGGTAGAAGCCGCCAGCACTGGGGGTGGAAGGCGACTTCCGAGTCGCCCCAGTAAGGTGTTCGTGAGCTTCGGTGTAGGACAGCTGGATGGCTCGAATCCGTCCTAGGTAATACAGATATCGGGCAATCTGATTACTTGAAGCCCCAGAAGGGAACTGGGTATGGGATATAAGGAGATCGGCTTGAGAGATGTGTGAAGTCGATAGGTAGTTCCGAAGGAGGAGAGTGGTGACTGTGGCGTGAGTATCCTGGTCTTTGCGTAAAACAGAGGTTCGCAAAGCTGCGAGAAGAGGCTGACGGATAGATATCAATGGCGCAGATGGAGAAGGCGGTAGAGGGGCCAATTGCTCGAAAAAAAGGGAATAGTAGAAGTAGACACGCGCAGACAATGAATCGAGTGTTCTGCGATTGAGAGTCCGTATTCGCTCGACCAGGTTGCTCGAGAACTTAGCTCCGAAGTCAAAGGCTTTGGTATCGTAGAGATGTATCTGGACAAGAATGGATATATATGTATCAACCTCTGGTAGAACGTCTTTAGAGACATCCTTCGCTTTGGGCGCGAACATCCCAGAATGAGCCCTGTTGTCAGTATCAACGTCCATCTCGGTTGTGGGGAGCGAGTTCTCAAATGATGCTCCTTCCTTGCCAATAGCTGCCAATAACGTCTTCGCAACAGGATTCGCCAACGGGTACGTTGAGGTGATGACTTGAGCGAGAACGTCAGGGGAGATATGCTTCCGAACTGAAGACATCGATCGGAGGACCCGGAGAGTGAAGCGCGGGTCGAACTGCACAACAGCACGTTCTAGCAAGGTTAAATTTGCGGTGATATCTATATCGACCATTAGAATCCATACGCTATGATTGGAAAATTGAATGATGACGGTTTCATAACGGTAGGGTGAGTACGAACCTTGAATGGCTTTCGCTTTAGGATCTATCCTGTCATCCGGGGTTTCCGTATTCGACTGTTCAACAACATCCATTGCAGTGTCGCCTTCCTGGTCCCCCCCGGCTTCTGCGACGGATTTGGAGCTCTTCGGAGGTGGCACAACGACCGTCATACTCTCATCGCCGTCTTTGTCTCTCACGGCCTTAGCCTTCTCCGTAGACTTGGAAGGATCATCTCCCATTTCAACATCGTCCGCACCGTTGACACCATTTTCGATGGGTTCAGTACCATTCGTGTGAGGTTTATCGCCACTCATACTCTTGGCTGTTGAGGTTGCCGCTCCCTTCTTGGCCGAGAGTGTTTTGCCTTTGGCTGATGAGGATCTGGTGGGTGCTGGCTTGTCTTTGTTTGAACTAGAGCTCTGTGAATTTGACCTCGCCTTCTCACCGTTGGTCGAAGAGGACGATTCCGACTTATTAGACCTAAGGGTACGTCTTTCCCCCGGCATGTTGTCACGAGCTGAAGCTTAGTCCTTGATGACAAGCCACGTTGTTGTGTTGCTCAGTGGGGCTTGTACAATGTGTGTGAGCAGTACGAAGACTTTGTGACAGCTACCTCGGCTTAGATAGGGGCTATACTGCGATGGTGGTGTTTGACGCTGATGAGGAGGTGATGTCAAGGTCTGGTGGTTTGCATGTCTTGGTTGAGATCGGAGAAAGGAGCGCTAGCCGGACGGCACCTAGAAGAGCCGCAAGTCGCATACATAGTAATCCAACATTGTAATGAATCAGCCACCACATACAAACACCTGAGTTCTTCCTTGGCAATTACTGCGCATTATTCTGTCAAATCATATCTTGGGGCTGTCCAGTACATCATCATATGGGCCTCTACGGAGTATGCAAAGCTTGAGTTTTGGCAGGCTTTCGCGCACTAGTGCCTTCGCGTTTTAACGTCTGATACATAGCGCAGTTCATGTAGATCTGAAGTCCCCAAAGATTTCCCATTACGAGAGACGGATTACATGGTGGCTATGACACTACTAGACAATCATCTAGAGCAAATATCTTTATCTGCTGCTGCAATTGCTGAGCTACCGTAAGTCCCATCCTCATCACACCTCTCCATTGACACTAAGTCCGGAAAGGTTCCCGCCTCCAAGGGTTTTCACAAACGCTCTCCTTCACCCACATGATATCACGGCTCTGATTCGGGATACTGAAGCCCATGAACGTGCCCTTTTCACTGTACACACGTCGGCGGGATCCCACAATGCTCATCACGACTATGCGCAGAGAAATACACTGTTCAACGTCAATGGCCATGTTGCTGGCAATGAGGGTAGCACCACTACTTTGCGAGCTCCGAGAAGAAACACTGCGGTGGCGAGGCTACTCGGCCAGAACATGATAGAGGAAATTCGAAGAGGTGGCGGAGGAGGTCTCAATGGTGGCATAGGCAATCCCACTACGGATGGCCGAGGAAAAGGTGAAGTCAACGTGGAGATCCTTCTGGAAGGTGCCGCAAAGTTGTGCAAAGTATAGTATGTATCACTATAACGAGGCGCCACTAGGCACGAGGCTGATTCCGGATACTAGTCCTATACCTGGAGTGCCTGAAAGGATTGCTACCCTTCGAGCGCGTTATGAACAACTCTCATCCTCGATTTCCTATCAAGAATCGCGAGTTGCGAAGCAGGCTGCAGAGCTTGACAGGATATATCGTCCAAAAGAGTTTGACGACGATGAAGATGGTGTTGACGAGGATCAAGAAGTCGACAGAGAATCTAGGCTGTCTGTACATGCGTTAGCGAAAGAGAGTCAGATGGATGCTGTGGATATGAGGCAAGAGGAGGAAGACATCAAGGAGCTAGAAAGAAAGAAGCGCGGGTTAGAAGACCGTGTTAGTGGTATGGAGAGAGATCTTGGCGGATTGTTGCGATGAAGTCAGTTGGTGCCGAAACAACGACGATCCTTAATGCCTACCGAAGGTAGCCCTATTAGAGCTGCGGTCTTGGTGATTGACTTTTGGCCTCACGAACCCTGGACCCTGAGAAGTCCTGCGCGGATATATGTGTTCTGGTCCTGTGGAACTGGCCTCTTCTGTCAGCGCTGTGGAGCGTCGCATGAATAAATATCAAGGTAATGATGACAGAAAGTTCACTCAATGCATCTCAAGGTAAGGTCTGATCTCTCGGTGTCAGAGAGATATTAAACTTGTTAATGACTGAGTCTAGCGGTACGCTAAGTCTATTTCCAAAGAGAGGCATAAGGTACGCAGACGGACAGCAGTTGGAGGTGCTAAGGTAAGGTATGCAAAAGAAGTGAGGTCATTCCACTTTGGAACTTTACCATGTAATGCTCGACCCGGAACCAAAGGAAAACCAATGTAGGGTATCTTGAGAGGTTAACCCCTGCCGGAAGCAGAGCCATAAACTGCAATGCTTAAATCCAGGTGGATATTGTGTGCTGCAGGTCTCCAGGCCTCTCAATGTGACCGTAGGTGCTGTCCAATAACGCGTTCAAAACCGATATCCTTCCCACACGCAGCTCGTAGTGCCACTCTCTTCGACAAACACGGTGGTAACGACTGATGTTTGCACATGGCCGAGGCATAGGTCCTCTACCACGCTCGAGGTATCTCCAACAAGCTCTTGTTGCTTATGTTTTTGCTGCTGTTCGTGTATCGCACTTGCTTCCATCTTCATGGATGTGGAAGGTGCAAGGTGCGCAGGAGCGAGGATCCGATTCGTCCGCTGTGTTTCCCACTCCCTCCTGCCTGGCCTTCATGAAATCACGCACGAATTCTTCAACAATTTTCCGTCCGGCAATGAAATATGTTACGCTTGACCCGTCCTTCTTTACTGACCAGCAAGCGCTCTGCACGACGAAACGACGCAGAGGCGAGTTGACCGCCGTCCTTCGATACACCTCTTGAATGCGTCCAATTCCGGGGTAGCTCGGACCTGGACTTGGATTACTCCGATAACGCTCACGGATTGAGTCCATTATTAGATTTCCTAGCACAGAAAACCCGAGCTCCTCCGCCAGGTAATAGATAAGGTACAGTCTGTTGATGCCGACTGGACCGGGGCGAAGGCAGCCACGGTAGAGCCAGTTTACAACCGAGTCAAAGGCCTTTTCCTCTGTCCTTGGTAGTACAAATTCATCAGTTGCGGAGCTCAGTTTTGTATCCTGAAATCGCAGGCGGAGGAGTTTCGAGTGTTGACACAGGAGTCTCCTATGCACCTGGTAGACTCTTCGGTCTGCTCCCACAATGATATTGACGATATGATGACTAAGTAGGATGGCAATGTCAGAGAGCTCTAAAGAAGGGGTAATCCAAACATAGTATACGCACTCAGAAACCTCATCATTGCCCTTGGGACTCGGCGTTAAGTACTGCGATTTTGAGAATGCTGTAGTTGGCGAGCGCGTCTTGGCAGGATCATCAGTCCTGGCCTTATCCAACTCCTTGTAATCCTCACAGATCTTCGAATCGCCGCGGTCGTGAGTGCTTGGCTCAACAAGAGATTCAGTTGGAGGGCCCGGTTTCGTTTCTTGAGCCGAGGGCGAAGAATCTTGTCCAACAGAGAGTGATGAAGCACGCTTTTTGTGTGATCGACGTCGACGAGGGTCTTGTAAGCGCTCCGAGGCCTTGACATCTGTTGTCGCGGCACGTCGCGCTGTCGAATCATGCGGACCCCGAGTAACAACTTTGGGCTTGGTAGTAGTATCGCAGATTATTGCGCAACGCAGGCCTGTAGAAGTTGACAGGCCTGCGTCGTGCTTCAGAGATCCTGACGGCGATGTTCTCTCACTTGTAGCATGCTCAAAACCTTTCAGCGGCGGCGGTGGGACGAAAGGACCTGATATCTTCCGCTTTCCAAGCACCCTCTTGTTCGCTTCATCAGTCAATCTCATCAAGGCCTCCTCGCTGTTGCTCCGTCTTGTAGACTTGCCAACATATACCGGAGAGTTATGTGGAAGGATATGCTCATAAGGCGTGAACGACATCACGGCTCAATCTTCCGCTGGCTTTCAGTCCACTACCTTAACTCTGGTGATAGAATTGAGGTTCTGGAGCTGTAGTTCTGAAGGGATCAGATTTTGGGTACACGTGGTTTGTTGTCTCCTCATTCACAAGTTAGCCCTAAGGACCAAATGTGTAAACGAGAGCAACGAAAGTTGACGAACCTCTTAGCGATCACCACGACACTGCCCAAAATAGCCCTGTTCCAAGATACTCGGAATTGAGTCGCGTTACACGAAGAACATCTCAATCACTGGAAGTAAGATGGAGGTCCCATTCGCCTCCTTGACAGAGATGCCAAAAACAGCTCGAAAAATTCTCAGACACCGTCGATATTGCTCAACTCACAATACAGTGTCTTTGGACAGAATCGGCGGAGCTGAGACGCGTCTTAAATACACACATATCGCACCAAGCACGGAAGTGACTCCTGCTGCACATATGGAAGGCTCAACCGGACAACCTCGAGCGCTGAACGGGGAACACCGGAAAATCAAAAAGATTGCATGTCTAGGTTCTGGCTTTGTGGGAGGTAGGACCGATAGCTTTGCACCTTCCGATCTTGACACTCACTCTACGTCTAGGTCCTAGCTCTGCCGTTATTGCCTTCAAAGCAGACGTTCAAGTGACTGTAGTCGACCTCAATGCTGCACGTATAGCCGCTTGGAATTCCGAAGCTTTGCCGATATATGAGCCAGGACTTTCCGAGATTGTACAGGTTGCTCGAGATGGTATCCTGTGGGAGACAGAGGTTTCTCTCGAACAGAACTCTCAGTCTTATCAACCGTGTGTTAGCTACGGCAATCTTGAAAGTTGGATCCACCATGAACGCCCAGTGCGGCCGTCTCAAGAACAGCAGTCGCCGAACCTTTTCTTCTCCACCGACATCGAAAGAGCAATTGAAGAAGCTGAGCTCATCTTTGTATGCGTTAATACCCCGACCAAAACAAACGGCATTGGAAAAGGAGCTGCAGCAGACTTAGGATACGTGGAAGCAGCAACTAGGACAATTGCAAAAGTTGCTTCCGAGAGCAAGATTGTCGTAGAGAAATCGACAGTACCTTGCAGGACAGCGCAATCCATTCGAGAAATTGTGAGTAAGCTCTTCTTCCCAGGTACATAGAGGAGACTCTTAGACCTAGCCTGATGAAACGAAATGGTGATAGCTTGAGGCCAATGCGCGCCCAGGGGTGGCATTCGATGTCCTCTCGAATCCCGAGTTCCTGGCCGAAGGTACCGCTATCGCCGATTTGCTTTACCCCGATCGCATCATCATTGGCTCGATGCCTACACCCTCCGGTTACAGGGCAGCGTCTTCTCTAGCTGGAATCTATGCTCAGTGGGTACCGCAAGAGCGGATCATAACCATGAACCTGTGGTCGTCTGAGCTGTCAAAACTCGCCGCCAACGCCATGTTAGCTCAGAGAATCAGCAGCGTCAATGCACTCAGTGCTATCTGCGAGGCTACAGGCGCCGATGTTGATGAAGTTAGCTTTGCTTGCGGTCTTGATTCTCGGATCGGCCCTCATATGCTTAAGGCAGGTCCGGGGTTTGGAGGAAGGTAAGGCTCACACTACAGGTGGATCAGGTTATCGAAAGCTGACGACTCGTCGAAGTTGCTTCCAGAAGGACATATTCAACATCGTTTATCTCTCCGAATCCTTACATTTGTATCAGGTCGCCGATTATTGGCGATCAATCATCACCATGAACGAACATCAGAAAGATCGATTCACCAAGCGCATCATATCATGTCTTTTCAACACGCTTAGCGGCAAGAAGATCGCGGTGCTTGGATTTGCATTTAAGAAGGATACCAGCGATACTCGCGAGTCACCTGCCATCACATTGGTTAGCAATTTTATCGCTGAAGGCGCGCAGATTGGGATATACGACCCTCAAGTTAAGGAACGGCAAATCTTGAACGATCTGCTGGCGGACGGCGTTGATCCGCAAAGGCTTGATTCTAGCGTTGATATCTGTCAATCTCCCTACGATGCCTGCAATGGAGCTGACGCCATCGTGGTGATGACCGAATGGGACGAGTTTAGCAACAAGAAACGCGTGAATCCTGCAGGACCACTATCGGCAGAATCGGCGATGGTTGGGCCGAACCCTAACCTCACCACAGATGCCGAATTTGCCCTAGGTATGAACGACCGTCACTTGCACACGCTTCCTGAATCGCCCCCGCTCGTTTCTGCAACATCATCACATGAGATCATAGGTGGGTACGGTGCGAGAAAGCTCGCTATGGTCAGCATCAAGGCAACAACTAGTGCCAGGGAACCACTTGACTGGGCCCGCGTATCTAGAAGCATGAAGAAGCCAATGTTCGTTTTTGATGGCAGGAACATCACCGATAGTGCTGAGCTGGAGAAACTGGGTTTCAGAGTTGAAACGATTGGAAAAGCTGGGTCACCTTCAAGAGGGGTCGAGACTCGGCATAGATGATATTTGCTAGACAAAGGGCTCGTATCTGTGCTGCGGCCGCTCGATTTGGCTGCCTCGAGCCGCCACACATTGATTATGGCACGGCTTTCATCGCTCTGACCCCTCAAATGCAGCGGCTTCCAGACCTTATCAAACTTCAGGCTCGACCGGATATCCAATCGCTTCGACACTCTGTCGCAACTCGTGAATGAAGTCACTGCCCGTCCCCGAGCAACCAAAGGGTTTGCTTCTCAAGATTCAAGGTACTTGTATTGTTTTATACAAATATTTAGACAAATGTATCTGCCTATATATTGGAACACTGTCGTAAGTATTTTGACGAACCTCCTTCGCACGACGACCAATATCAGCTGTACATTTCGTAATGGAGCGAGGTAGGGGAGAATTCGCAGTTCACGCAGCCCGTCTTGGAGCTGGTGCAGCTTAATTATGAATCGGTCAATGGCAGCTACGGTTGCCCAGTCGACCAGCTGGGCAGTCTCATACCTATCAGCCACCACATCCTAAGATGTCTGTTCATTCCTTATACCTAGATTGTTCATTCGAGCACCCCAACTTCTCTGGGCTACCATGGGATTTATATATTAGCACCATAGCCTCTATTGTGAGATCTTACTGCCATCTATCTGTATGTTACATTTTTCCTGCGGCAACCCGGACATGCAACTGCAGCTGGTAGGAGTTGCCTTGTAGAAGCCATGGACGGCAATACTACGCAGATTCAGCAGCGGACGTCTCAGCCGCAATCTCTTGGGAATATCATACGAGCCGATCAGGTGCATCGATTACCTCATCTTGGCGATGAGCAGAAAACCAAATATGAACAAGGTGTAAAGCAGTTGTGGGAAGTTATCGAGTCTCGCCCCCAGAACAGCCCGGAATATCAACAAGCTTACAGCAAATTGGTCTCGGTATCGCAAAACATCAGGACAAGCATGGATCGTTGGCGGGCGCAGAACCCGACACAACAGCAACAACAACAACAGGGTGCCCCCAAGCAAGACTCGTTAGGTGGCCAACACAACCCCTCCAGGGTACCGAATCAAGGGCAGCAAGGGCAACCAGAAGCAACGCAGGCACTAGGGACAGCACCACCGCAACCTGTCCAACAGATGAACCCTCAAGTGAGTCAGCAAGGGCAGAATCTCCTCTTCATTGTCCCTCCGAATGTCGAAGCCGCAGGACCAGCACAAGCGGCAGACTGGTTACGCCAGACTACGGCCAAGTATGGCAAGGCTCGTCAAACGTTCGAGTCTGCATCCACCCAACTGAAAGAGCTGGCCAATAGGTCGGCGCAAGTCCAGCGAGAAGGTCGGTCGTTTAGCCCAGAAGAGATTCAGAAGCTCCAAACTCGGAAGGCGCAACTGTCGAAGATGTACTCAGACAGCAAGGATGTTCTGACACAGTTCAAGAACAATCAGGATTCTCTTAGAGCCCAGCAAAATCAACATCAGAACACAGGGCCATCCGGAGCTGGTCAGGCTGACAGCGCTCATGCGAACCAAGGATCCCACCATTCACCTATTACCACCGGCCAGCAGTCAATTCATCAGCATATGCCACCGGGTCACGGAGCACCGCACACGGTAAACTCGGCCATTGACGCTGCGCGAAGTCAAGCGAATGCGCCACTTCATCCGTCAATGAGTCCCTCTAATGCTGGTCAACAGCATCCAGGGCAAATGCCGACGTCGCAATCCGGAAGCGCTGCTCCAGGTCAACCACAACTTCCCCAGCAACCTCTGAACGTTAACACGAGCAGTAGCGCACAACAACAAACTAATTCACCGCAAGCCGCGCAACCGAACTCCGCTATTCAAGGCCCACCACGACCTCTTTCCCACCAAATGGCCATGGCACAAGCCGCTCGATCATACTCGAACCCAAACTTCCAGCAGTCCACTCCACAGTCTGCAGGCTTACACTCGCATCCGCAGATCGGAAACGTTGAACAGACCAATAACAACGTGAAGATGCGAATTCCTAAAAAGCTTGACATTTCCGAACCTCAGCCGGTTGTGATGGGTCCCGCTCGACCTACCATGTCCGGAGGACCGAGTAACGGCGCGATGGGTATGATGGGTCAACCGGCCATTCCGAAGCATCCAGGTTTCGTCCTCGAGGGCGAAGGTGAAAGAGTTCTGAGTAAGAGGAAACTCGATGAGCTTGTACGGCAGGTCACTGGTGGAGGCGAATCTCTTGGTGGAGAGGGCCTGTCTGTGGAAGTCGAAGAGGTCAGTCACCAGGGTTATTATGTTCTTTTACGTCAAATTTCAGAAGGTGGACGTGTTGCCGCCAGGACGCGTCCCTTAGATTCCCGAGTAATCCATGCATTAACCTCCAGCCTGCTATCAGACCCTGTTCTGTTTCTACCTTGATGTTCCGATCATACAGCGCTCTGCTAATCTTTTTCTCAAGGCCATCCTCCAAGTAGCAGATGACTTTGTCGATCAAGTCGTTACAGCAGCGTGTCGTCTCGCCAAGCTCCGTCACGCCTCCACCCTCGAGATTCGCGACATTCAGCTGATTCTGGAACGCAACTACAACATTCGTGTGCCGGGATATGCTTCTGACGAAATTCGTACGGTGAAGAAGTTCCAGCCGGCGCAAGGATGGACACAGAAGATGAGTGCGGTGCAGGCGGCTAAGGTCACGGGTGGAAAGACTGATGTATAGAGCTATGTTTTCCCTTGAAGTCAAGGTCTTCGAGATCGTCTCTTGTTCGTTTGGCGCCGGCCCGTGGCGCAATATGTGAGTTCAGTCAGACGGGCTGGCTTTACGATTGTCGGGGTGGAGTCACTGCCTAGATTACAACGGTGATATGCCGTTTCTATGCTATCCTTGGGCACGGGCGTCTTCTATCTGACTTGGGTGATTCGAAAGTTTTCTTTATACAATAGTCATTATGCAACATTGTATGGATGCATGAGAAATCAACTGTCCCACCACGACAACAGATAGAGGACTGGCGAAGACTCTGTTCCTCCCAACCACAATCATTCACTCTGCCATGCTTTATCATTAAATTCACTCCAGAGGGTCTAAGTCTATTGGTTACGGTTTTTTGGCACGGTGTTGCTCAACTCATTCACTTGCGGGAGACACGACAACGCTGAGGCGTCTTGAAGATTCGTGACTCGAGCGCACCGCTGTACAATGAAGGCTTTGCTTTCGACATGCCGTTGTTCTACTGTTGAGCTCCAATTACGGGCTTTCGAGCTTCCCGGGTCCAACAATATCCAGTTCCGAGTGCTACATGGCAGAGTCTCTACTTGGTAGGTCTCTATGTGTCTAGTTACAAGGGACGTCAGTCCCACTAGGTCTTCTGTCCCTATATTAACTACTACTACTGGTACAAGAAACACCTGTGCTAGAGATGATGATTTCTCGGACATATTCACTTGTCCGCTGAGCAGCAATAAATATTAGGGTAAAAGACTCCGCTGGTCCATGTGACTGCATAAAAGACTCAGATGATAATCAACTCAAAAAAAAGACTCAAATAGACTTTACTTCAGCACTAATTCTTTATCTATAGTAAACACATCACTGTCATTAAGCATTTAATGTTTACATTCATCATTTAATGCATTTTAATTTTATTATCATTCTCTCAATAACAATCTAAACTGCTATCTATTTTAAATTAATAATAACTGTTAATGTCAGCAATCTTTATTTTATTAACAACATAAAATGCAACTCTTTACACATTTATGTGTCTTATAAAAGATTTAAGAAGAAATAAATTTAAATAAAGAATATGTATGCTTTATATAAATTGTATTAAAATGATTTGAAAAATATTAATAAAAATTTAAAACTGAAAAATGCAGTTCATTGCTGCAGCATATATTATTAAATAAAATATAATGTCTTTATATACTGTAGATTACATAATTAATAAATAGAAACAATTTAAATATATAAATATTTATTATTTATTTATTTATTTATTATTTTAATATTTATTTACATTTTGATGCATCAACACATTCTAAGACACAAAGACTATTCAAATTAATACTTAATATTAAGTTTATTTAAGTCTTTTTTTCAGACTGATTATCATTTAAATCTTTTATGCAGTTATATAAATTAATGAAGTCTTTTACTTTAAATATTATTAAAAGTAAAAGACTTCACTGATTCATATAACTGCATAAAAGACTCAGATAATAATTAATTTAAAAAAAAGATTTAAATAAACTTAATATTAAATATTAATCTGAATAATCTTTGTGTTTTAAAATGTGTTGATGCATCAAAATGTAAATAAACATTAAGATAATAAATAGATAAATAAATAATAAATATTTATATATTTAAATTGTTTTTATTTATTAATTATATAATTTACAACATATAAAAACATTATACTTTATTTAATGATATGTACTGCAGCAATAAACTGCATTTTTTAGTTTTAAATTTTTATTAATATTTTTCAAATCATTTTAATACAATTTATATAAAGCATACATATTCTTTATTTAAATTTATTTCTTCTTAAATCTTTTATAAGACACATAAATGTGTAAAGAGTTGCATTTTATGTTGTTAATAAAATAAAGATTGCTGATATTAATAATTATTATTAATTTAAAATAAATAACAGTTTAAATTGTTATTGAGAGAATGATGATGAAATTAAAATGCATTAAATGATAAATGTAAATATTAAATGCTTAATGACAATGATGTATTTATTATAGACAAAGAATTAATGTTGAAATAAAATTTATTTAAATCTTTTTTTTAAGTCAACTATCATCTGAGTCTTTTATGCAGTCACATGGATCAGTGGAGTCTTTTACCCTATTATTAAATATCCTTTAGTAAGTTGCATGTAATAACGTTGTTGATGCTGTCATACGGAGACATTACAGTAAGCGGGGAGTACACAACACGCAGATCTCACCCCCTCCCCCACCTTGAGAGACTTTCATGCCATCTCTCCAACCAGGCAGAAGAGGTTCATTCCACCTTCAGACTTACGACTGTCGTCTATCTGCACCGGCGCCCAAACATCACAGCGACGAAGATCCGAAAAGTATCGGTCACACAGAGCAGGGTTTTCGGAGTCGGGCCTCAACCACTAAACCTACTTAATTTCTCAGCAGAATGTCTTCCCCAGAGGGCAGAGATAAGAAGAGACCAAGTATCTTTATCGTTCCTCCCATTCACCACATGCTCTGTCATATCTCATCTTTTCTCTGTGATCTCCTCGCAATGTCGAATGCTCCCTACCCCGCCATTTGCGCTTTTGCCCGTTGCATAAATACTTCATAGCCTTCACCGACAGAGATAAAATGCCCTATTGATACAATCACCATCCTAATAACTGCTCGCGAAAGATGTCTGACAGCCTGGCTATTCAAAATCTAGGGACTCAGTCATGTCCGCCTCCACAACTACCTCAACTCGTCGCAGAGCAGCACGTCCCAATCGCATCCACCGATAAAGATACCCAGCGACTGATTGTCGTTCTTTCCCACGCCAGCTTAGAGACATACAAAGCCTCTCATGGCAGTTCGAGAGGTGGGGTTGTCCGAGATGAGAAGTATTCACTGCTGAATAGCGACGAGCACATCGGTGTGATGCGCAAAATGAATCGAGACATCAGTGATGCCCGACCGGACATTACTCACCAGGTTTGTCACAAGAAAGACCTTTCAGACTGCCAATGCCTCGATTACTTGTTAATTATGAACCATCTGTCAGTGTCTGCTCACTCTGCTCGACTCGCCCATCAACAAGGCCGGGAAGCTGCAGATTTACATCCATACTGCCAAGGGCGTCCTGATCGAAGTTAGTCCTACGGTTCGCATACCACGTACGTTCAAGAGATTCGCCGGCCTGATGGTTCAGCTCCTCCATCGGCTTTCCATCCGCTCGACGAATTCACAAGAGAAATTACTCAAGGTGATCAAGAACCCCATCACCAATCACCTCCCACCGAATTGCCGAAAGGTGACACTGAGCTTCGACGCCGAAGTCGTACGTGTCAGGGATTACATTGCAGATTTGGGACGTAAAGAGAGTGTTTGCGTGTTTGTGGGAGCGATGGCTAAAGGCAGGGACGACTTCGCGGACAGCTTCAAGGACGACACAATCAGCATCAGCAACTACAGCTTGAGCGCTAGCGTGGCATGCAGTAAATTCTGTCACGCAGCCGAGGATGTATGGAATATCGTCTAGCTACGATCCTATGGCGACGTGCTACGACATTACAACCGGTAGTCAGCGTTAAACGACAAAGCTGCTCCACCTTGCGTCGCTCCCATGGATCTAGGATCGGATATTTCAGTGTGGAAGGCGGAGATGGAGAGTCCATGATAGCTGAGATCCTAACATCAAGGCTCCCTCATGCGGTCTCTCCAGGGCATGCGTTGAGTCTTTTGGATCTGGATTTGTTTTTGCAACAAGAACATCGAGGTTCAACAAGCTCAAGGCGCTTTTCGTCTTCGGTGGAGCACTTCAACCTGCTCTACAATATTTCATTCTCTTCCTGGTCCGATGGTGGGAAAGTAGCGAACCGATCGCAGTCAAGGTATATCTAGCATTGTCTTTCTCTCCTGCGTATTTCTGGCGTATGATCGGGAAAAGCAAGGTTGGCGGGCAACCTTTCTCTTCGAGTTTGCACAGATCCGATCTCTCCATGTATGTAAAAAGTCAAAATCATTCGACGGCGGCGAAAATGGCTTGCGAACTGGCGACAGTACAGCAGCCTGTCGTCTTCACACATAGCTGATCAATCCATAACTATATCTCCCGTCAATATAAGCCTGGAATCCCCTTGACCTAAGCAATGAGCGCCTGAAGACGCCATATAAGTTACCTTCCTCTTGATCAGCCCGGAGAGCAAAGACCTATATCCGGCATCTACCAGTCCGTACTCACGAAATAGGCATAGCCGACAGGGCGATCATGCGTATGCAACTCCAACGCATGCGCTCAACCTACAGTACAGTACGGAGGACCCCTCGACCAATGGTCCCCTCCCTCCTGTCCTCTGCTAAGTTTGATTGATTAATTATGTTGGGTACCTTACTTTACACTTCAACGTGGCATCCCTCGAGGAGCCTGACGGCCACGGGCAGGCGGGCATCAGGGGCGCATTTCAGGTCCGCGTGCAGGTGCGCGATGAGTGGATCTCGGTACCTGATATGGGCATGGATGGGTGGGTGGATGGGGCTTCTTCGCTCGCCTTGTGTTGCGTAGGCGTGTGGTTGTTTGTTTGATGGGGTGCTGGGGCGTGTTGGGGTGGATTGGATTGGATTGGGGGATCTAGGGTTCAATGAATCAGGAGATATTCTGCGGTCTTTGGTGGATGGATGGAAGAGATGGATGGCAAATAAAGCATCTGTCTTTCTGTCTGTCTGTTGTATCGGATCGGATCGGGTTGGTTGATTGGTTGGTTGGTTGGTTGGATTGAGTGATTGATTCACTACTGACGGATTCTGTCTGACTTCGCTGCTCTGCTCTCACTTCTCCTTTCCCTCACTCTACCTCTCACTCACTTTCAGTCTCAATCTCACACGCTCATCTCACTTTCGCTCTTCTGCAAGCCAGAAAGGAAGGAGTTCGGCTTCGATTTCTCGGCCTGTATCTAATCTATTGAAAACCTCTCCACCCACTCTCACTCACACATTCAAACACTCAACCTCAACACCGACCCCAAAATGCCAGTCTCCCACATCGGCCTGACAGTCACTCACCTCCCGAACTCGTGCTCCTTCTTCCTCGCCGCCCTGCAGCCGCTGGGGTACAGATACATCGGCCAGCAAGGCAACCAGATCGGCTTCGGCGTGGGGGGCGAGGCCGACTTCTTCATCTGCCAGGAGACGCCCGGGTAGGGAGATGTCCTTCCTTTCAACCCTTCCTCTCCCTTCCCTTCCCTTCCTTTCCCTCCCCTTGCCCCTTTTCCCCTCCCTCCCGTCCCTTCGCGGGCCCATTTCCTTCTCGTCCCTTTCCATCCCTACTTCCCCTACACCTCCACGCTCCAACACACCCCGTCCCCAAACCAAGCACCGAACTAAAACCCCACCCAGAATCAAAGCCACAGCCGCGCACATCGCCTTCCTCGCCCCGGCCCGCCACGCCGTCGACGCCTTCTTCACCGCCGCCCTCCGAGCCGGCGGCACGATCCACGGCGAACCTGCCGTCCGCGACGCCGAGAGCGGATACTACAACGCCGCCGTCCTCGACCTCGACGGGAACAGCATAGAGGTCGTGCACCGGGACGGCAACGGCAACGACACGGACCCGGTCGAGGCCGCGGCTCGACCGACGGAGGGCAGTCGCGTGCTGACGTGGCAGCGGGACGTGGCGCGGAGTTGCGCGGACGGGCGGAGCGTGGTGCGGGCCGCGGGGACGCTAGCGAGCCGGGTTCCGGCCCCGACGGTCGTGGTCTCGAGTCCCGCGCCGCCGCCGGTGGTCGCGACGGGCACGCCGGGCGACGCGGGCGCCAAGGCCATCATCGGCACGCTGCTCGGCGCCGCGGCGGGGGCGGCGGTGGCGTACGCCATAACGAAGAGCGAGAACTCGTCCGCGCCGCCGTCGTCCCAGTCCGGAGCCATGCCCGCCTTGGCCGCGGCCGCGCAGAGCATATACCGCGCCATCGAGGCCGCGCCGGTGCAGAGACCGTACCAACCCACCGTGCAGTCGCGAGCGCCGACGACCATCGTCCTGCAAGATCTCGAGTGCGAGTCCGCCCACACCGGCCCGGCCATCTACCCCGCCCGCTCGTCGCACGCCTCCCAAGTCCGCAGCACGGCTTCCTCCTCGCAGCGTCCGCGGACGGCGATGCGGGCCATCGAAGCCCCTCCGCCGCAGGCGCGGGCACAGGGGCAAGCCCAGTCCGTCGTGGCCCGCAGCACGCTGATAGACACCTTCGTCCCGCCCTCCGAGATCGCGCGCCTCCGTCCTGCCGCTCTGCCCGCGCGCGTCAAGTCCGAAACGCAGCTCAGCGTCCGCACGGGGCCGAAAGCCTCCGCCTCCCAGCATTCCGCCTCCCAGCATTCCGCCTCCCGGCCCGCAACCGTGGTGCGTGCGATGTCGACGCAGGACGTCCCGCTGGCAACGGCGCCGCGGTCGTTGGTCGGTAGCGTTCTAGGTCTTGGTGTAAAGAACGACAGTGGTGGGGGTGGGGGTGGGGATGCGGCGTCGGTGGCGCCGAGTGATTCAGTCAGTCAGGCCGGGTCGAAGAAACACCGTTCGCATTCACATCACTCCCAATCAAAGTCGAGATCAGAAGCGGGGTCGAAAGCGGACGCACGCCATTCGTCGACGTCGAGAAGTAGGCCTGTCGGTAGTCGGCATGGAAGCTCTGCCAGCACGGCTACGCGGTCGAAGAAGGGTGGCGGGAGCGTGGTGAAAGGCGAGGTCGAGGAACTGTCGTCGCCTTCGTCTGGGAATGACGATAAGCGCAGTCGGGCGTCGTCGCAGCGGACTGTGCGGCCGGGCGATGTTGGTGGTGGTGGGGAAAAGAAAGGGAGCGTGGCGAGTGTGCCGCCTGGGTTGGGGAGGACGGCGTCGAGGTTCGGTGGTGGTGGGGATAAAGAGAGGAGTTTGGTTAGTTTGGGGTTGGCAGGGATGGGAATGGGGATGGGGATCGGAAAGGGTGCGGGAAGTTCGGTCGAAAGTAGGGCTGGGGGGGCGAGGGGTTGGGCTTGATGTAACGTGGTGTGGTGTGGTTGCATTGGATTGGACCGGAGTTCGGGAGTTGGGGAGTCAGTGATGGAAGGATGCAATAGCGAGCGGGTTGGAAGTCGTATAAGCTAGAAAACAACGGCAGTACAGCGGGAACCCAGTCGGAGAGGTCGGCGACTGTCTCCCCTGTTTCGCTCCACAGAGCTTCCATACCTTACACCCGACACTAATCAAGAACATTGAATGAGAAAGAGACAACGGGACTCAAAAGCCCCGTCTGTCGTGACACCTGCACTCGACCGTAAGGTACCGAGTCTGTACCTACTGCGACAAAGGAAATCTGGTATCGTGTTAAGCAACGCAGTGCTACGCTCCCCGATTTTACGCCAGGAATAACGGTCCGAAGGAGACCTCTCCACTCCCTCCCCGCTCTTCCTTCCTTCCTAGTCCGTAGTACACAGCAAGCGAACACACAATCGAGTTGAACAACAGAGAAACGGGAAAAGGAGACAGTGGCTGTCTTGGTTCGCTCTGCACTCAGGGATCGATAGGTCTCAACGGCTCAGGCGAATCCGTCAGACGTGCAATGGTGGGTGGCACGGCAGGCAGCTGTTTAAAGTGGGCGCCTTTAGGCGGTGTTGGAGGGCGATACTGGTAATCTGGTACATAGTTGAACTGGGCGTTTTTCGGTGGCGTTGGAGGCCGGTAATCCTCCCTCGTCTGACCCATCACATCCGCATCAGCGTACCGATGACCGCCCTGCTTTTCGTTCAACGCACTTTCATCACGGCTGCGACCGCTTCGACCGCCTGTGCTGCCCGCCTCGCCCGCTTCGTCGACGACCGGTAAGGTCGCGCCGGCGAGGCCGTTGCTTCGGTCCGCCGACGTGCTTCTGAGGGTGCGGTCCGGGACATCTTTCTCTGACGCGCCATCTATTTCCGTCTTGTGGGCTTGGTTCTCGGCTTTGTCCATGACCTTGTCGGTTGAGGAACGTGCGATGCCACGCCCGGAACGCAGTTGCCGGTCGAGAGAGGAGGTGGTTCGTTCGCGACTTTGCTTTTCGCTCTCGGCTTCTTCGCATGACACGGTGATGCCCCTGATGAATTTGATGAAGCGGTCGCCGTAGCCTTGAGGGGGAATGGGGGATATTTGCGATTTGTTGTTCGACATGCCTTTCCACAGGTGCTCGGCTTTCTTTACGATGCCGTACTATAGATCTCTTAGGTTTATTTTGTATGAATACGTATCAAGTCAATGCACTCACATGCGTCAAACAGTCGATGATTCCAAGATAATATATCTCCTCCCCCGGCGATCCATCTTCGTGTGTAGCTCCGAAACCGCCGTCGTCACTGAAAAAGATGAAGTTTTTGCGTTCTTCCAACATCTCTTCGGGCATCTTGCTAGTGCTTTTCTCCATAGGCACAGGCTTTTCCTTTTTGATGATCTGTCGCAGTTCCCGAGCTTTCCTCTGGTTCTCCATTTTGGACGGTGTCCGCAGCAGCACATCAGCCTGCGGCTCGTCCTTCCGTTCGCCGCCAGGCTCGAAGATCTGTAGAGTCTTATCCCGCAATTTCTCTTCGTTGCCTTTACCCAAATCATGGATCCCAACGAGTAGCGAGTAATCCATGATCTTGAGTCTTTGGAGAAGGGCGACATCTCGCTGGATCTGTTCGATGAAAATATGCTTCTTTCTGGGGCCAAACTCCAAGTGCATATCTCTTCGTAACCAGTTGAGGTCTTTCATTGTCGCCCTTGGATTCTTCTCCAACTCTTCCTCTTTAAAATCACGGCCAATGGTTGACCCTTTCAGATCAAACGTCTGATGGATGTCTCTATGAGGAGGAAAGAGGTTGTTCATCACCACGAAGTGAATCTTCCGGCCATAAGGTATTTTCACTCGGTGCAGTCCGTAGAATTGAGATATCAAGGTGTTGGGGTTTCGTTCGACGTGGGCATAGTAGTCGCGTAAGATCTTACGGAGAAGCTTGTGTTCGGCATGGTGTATGGTCTTGATTATGTATTTGTAGTCGCGAGAGAAGTAGAAGAAGCTGCCGCTCTTACCAGGAGAGCCCAACTCGGAAAGAATGTACTTGCTTGTGAGAGAAATGAGATAGTCTGCAGGATCCAGTTGGAATTTGGCGCGTAAATGTCGAAATACCCAAGGCGCATAATCCTTGAATTTGAAGTCGTACTTCGCTGATGGTGTCAGTTCATTCCCGGTGCTAACACTGTTAGCAAAGCCAGTAATCCGACCGTTCCGTTAGGCCCTTACATATCAAATGAGAATTTGTGCTTCGCATCGAAGTCGGCATTAGTTAGGTCCCGATCCATCTTCGCGTTAGTGCGCGACACGGTGAACCGTATCCCCGTCAGCATGTTGTAGGCCGTCACCCAGTTCACATGGTTCACGTCGACTTTCGTCCCCACTACCACCCTGTCGTCATCCTCCTCTTCCTTCCTTTTCCGTCTACTCGCCCTTTTCTGTCGAATCGCTTCGGTCCACCGTGCCGCGTCTTCATCTTGTGGCACCTCATCCAAGTGCATGTCAGAGTGTATGGACCTCGTGGTCCGCCTGCCTATATTCAGGGATGCTCTTCGAGCGCCCGTAGTCGTGGGTGAGAAACGACCACTCGCTGCCCCGCCATCCTCCGACGTACTGGGATTGGAAGAGAAGTCTCGAGAACCGCGACTCGTGGAGATTTTAGGTACTTGAAGTGTGTGTCGGTGCTGGAGCCGCCCGATCCCCGGGTGAGGCGGATGCGGCGAGGCAGCAGCAGTCGCAGGAGCATTTATACCTGGCGGCGTGGAAAACCGGCTGTGCGGTTGCGATGTGTAAGCACCGTTTGGGAACTCGAACGCACTTGTTGATGCCACACTGGAGCTGCCTGCAGCGCTGGGCGGGATAGCGTAGATACTGTGGTTGGTTTGCGGATCCGAAAAAGCGTGTGGTCTGGCTTGCGCGGTTCGCTCCCCATTCACCATCACCGACGATTCCCGCGACTTTGGTCTTGAGGGCTGCACCACGGCATAGGCGGTGTCCACCGCACCGTGCTTCGACAAGCCAGTGACTGGGCCAGGGCTTTTTCTCCCACTCTCTCCTGCACCTCCCAACCCGCTCGATATCGAAAAAGAGCTACCAGTCCTGGAATGAGCTCTGTCTCGGCTGTACGTACTACCACTTGATCTCCCGTTCGGCAAAGAGTGCAGACTCGAGTTCTTCCCTTGGGCCAACAAGTTATCAATATGCTTGCTGCTAGCGGTTCCATCCACTATGTTGCCGTTCATGAAAGTGCCGGCTGCATCCATCGAGTTGAGCGAGGATTTCTCGTGCGATAAACGGTGCGGTGGGTCGTACGGGGAGGAGGCACTAGCATCGAGTAGGACGGCCTGGGTACGGTGATGCTCCAGGAAGAAGGGCATCTCAATGATGTGCTTCATGTGCCGGTGGTGGGATTTGCGCCTTGAGGGATGACGACGATCTCGCAGGCATGGACGACAGGGGGGAGAGTGCGTTCAAGAGTAAGTCTTATACGGATCCTGTTCTCCACGATCATCCCACACAGCACTTGATCTTTCCCTTCAACAATCCCCAGCCATATCAATATAGGGAACCGGTTAAGATGAATGGATACCTAATACTGCACCCTGTTGCAAGTAAATACCGATGTTGTTTTTGCCAGCGCGAGAGTGTTCGGTGCTTCGGCGCCCGGATGGTCATTTAGGTTTGAGCTTCTCACCAGCTCAGCGATGTCGACGGCAGCTTAGCTAAGCCGACACGGGATAAGAAATGATAGGAAGTCAAGAGGAAACATTATCATGCACCTTTCAATATACCAACCCAGGCTTTGTGCCACGCCATACTGACTGCCATTACTTGCCAAGCTTCGCCAGGTTTGCTCAAAACTGAATGTCGTGAACAACGAGCTCTTAGGGTTAGAGTGCCCAAGTCTGGATCAATGATGGAGCGACAACCGAGTATCCAGACCAATTGCAGATCTAGAGAGGGGTTATACGAAAATCCTTGATATTCCACCCCCGTTGATAGCGGCTTTTATGAATCGGCGACCCTTCCCCCAACTCACCTGTAGACCAAGATTGCCTTGGCTGGGGAAATTTCCATCCACTCCGCAAAGGCATGACTCTTAGAAGAGGCTTCGTGGCAAGGTTAGGACAGCAAAGGGAAGGGTAGCTTCAGTCCACCTTTGGGACGGAGGGGCGGAGTTACGGACACAGTCATCAAGACGGCTCCATGACCATATTGTTTAAACATTTTCCAAGCATTGGTAATAATTACAGCAACGAGATAGAACCCACTTCCCCAGCGACGCCGGTGACTTGAGGACCCAAGCCCGCAAACCCATCCCATACGTGAACAATCCCGTGATATCAGACAAGACGAAACGGAATACGACGTGATCACGTAACTCCGTCTATGATCCTTCCAGCCTGATCCAAACGGTCACCATGAAGAACAAGTCTCAAGAAGAGAAATCGCCTATGTGGAAGCTTCAGCCTTCTTCTTGGGTGTTGCTGCCTTCTTAGGTGTGGCGGTTTGCTTGGTCGCCGCTTTCTTGGCGGGTGCTGCGGGTTTGGGTGGACCTTTGGTGACGCGTCCTGACTTGGTCTTGCCGAGGACTTTCTCAACCTCAACAACGGCAGGGGCCTGGTGGGTTTTGTTAGTCAAAGCGATGCTGAAGGGCAGAATGATGGCTTACAGATGCGGGTGTCTTGCGCTTCGTAGCAGTGTTGGCTTTGGCCTTTGGTGTGGTGGTCTTTTTGGTGGTGGTAGCTTTCTTGGGAGCAGTAGTAGCCTTGGCTGCAGTCTTTTTCGGTGCCGCGGTCTTCTTCGCGGAGGCAGGAGACTTGGAAGTAGTTGTGTTCTTCGGTAAACATGTCAGTGAGTGTACCGGTAAAAGATCTATGCATGAAACCATGTGGATACACACCTTGGGGACAGCGGGCTTCGCGGCGGCGGGTTTGGTGGCAGCGGGCTTGGTGGCAGCAGCAGGCTTTGTCGCAGGCTCTTTCTTTGCGAGCTTTACTGGACCGGAAGTGCCTATGGAAGAACTCAGTACTGATGACTCGACGTCCAATAGATTTCTAGATCAAATCGAAGACACTGCGCGTCGTCCAAAACACCACGAGAGTAAAAGTGAGGAATTCGAGATGAATGAGATGCTCAACTCGAAGATGAACACTGTGTAGGAGCTCTTGACATATGGGGAGAAAGAGATGTGATCGATGTCACTGAACACGTACCTTTTGGCTGAGAGAATTCGCCCTTGTCAACACCGTTCTTGAGCGCACGGTTGAATTGCGAATCAAAGACATTAGACGAGGCCGCGTTGGTGGTATTGTTGGCTTGGATGTATTTCTTGATGGCCTGACGACTGTAGGAGGGCTCCAAATCAGCGAGCGACTCAAGCAAAACAAACGCGCCCCAACGTAAACAAAGCGGGCTTGACTCGATTAGAATGCTTGTGGAACTAACCTGCTACCGTTTCGTTCCTTGAGCTGCAAATGGAGAGATCGCGTCAGCTGATACTTCCTAAATCACAAGACTGGTGTTGTGGTGGATGCAATGTGGTCGGTCGCGATGAGAGTCGCAAGATCGACCATCATCATCTGTTTTGCGCCCAGTGTGGTATACTCACATTGAGAATCGCTTCCTTGATCATATCTGCAGGAACGCGTCAGTCAAGGGTCGCGATCAAGATAAAATGTCTGCAAAATCTGTGCGAAAGTGTTGTGGTTGACATAGGCAGCAATACACACCTTTGTAGGAGGCATGGGACGGGGCGGCAGCAGCCTTCTTCTGCGTCGCAGCAGAGGTAGCTTTCTTGGGAGCCATTGTTGAATTCGGGATATGCTCTTGACGTCGAGTAGGTAAGCTTTCGAACGAGATACTAAGTGTCGAGAGTTGGCGATGTATGTCGTGGTTGTATTGGGAGAAGCGAAAGAGTGGGAGAAGAGAGCCCCGCGAGGATGGGCAAGGGCAGAGCTATTTAACGTTTGGCTGCGACAGGCGTTGATGTTGATATGTACCTAGGTACTTGATAAGTACTTGGTACTTTGTACTGCCTATTAGGTTGCTAGAGCCGACAATTCTTAGTCACAGTAAAGTCACTTAGTACTCTGCAAGTCCAGCCAGTCAAAGCAGTAAAAGCAAGGGGAGTAATTCGAACAAGATCACGCACCTAACCCTTAGCTATCTCGATATCAACGAAACTCACCTGCCACCCACCATACAGACCTTATATGTACCTTTTGCAAGAGAAAGCAGAATGAAGCGTGTGGTCACCGGTTTGAGGCGACGCCAGTGCTGCTCGGTTTTAATATTGATAAGGTAGTGTTATGCGCTTCCTCGTCTCCTCTCATCATCGCTGCGCGATGAAATAGCCACAGAGAATTCGACGTAACAACGCATTTGATTTTACCTATATGATCTTACCTATATAATGTGGAGAGAGTTCGTTCCAGATCATCCTTGGTCACCTACCTAGCCTCAAGAGATGTTGAGGCTGTAGTGTGGGAGCGGCTTATGTTGCGCCTGTTATTCGTGACCGCGTGCTTTTCTGAGATCCGCTTCCGGCGGTTCATGGTGTATAGCAAAATGCTTACCCATCAACTCTCTTCAACCAAGGAATGTCTGGGGTATCGCATGGATCAAACCATATCAAACAATATTTAATACCGGTGCGACGGACAGAGGCGTTAGCTGTTGTGTCCTCTTGGGACTAGATCATTATGCAGTGTAGAGGAGCGCTCACTACCTCAAGATCTAGTATGAATCGCTACACGGCAAGAAGCACGATGCGACTCTCGTGGTCGAGGGACCGAGCACCTCCTACGCCAGCCAACACCTACGTGCGCCAGTCCAGCCGTATGGAACATACCCTATCCACGCTATAACACAGCAAAAGACAGCACTTCCTTTCCGGCTACTATGTATCAAGCAGTGCCCCTCGGCTTAGCCTTGGCTTCTTTCTTCGCCTTCTGCTCCTGTTTCTGTTTCTTCTTTTTCTCTTCGATTTTCTCCTCGTTCTTTCTCTTCAAACTTGCCTTTTCCTCATCGGTCTTCTGGACCGGCTTGAAGAATCCTTCCAGTCTCGCTTGCTGCGCGGTCTTGAGGTTCTTCTGCAGCTTCGCGGACGCGCTGCGTACTCTATCCTCGCTGAAGCCCTTCTCCTCAACCAGAAATTTGATAAGACCTTCGACGTCCGGTTGTTCCCATTTGAAGTCGCAATCGGGGTGATCCGCCGCTCGTACGTCAGGGTTGAAGAAGAGTTCGCGTGCATCCTTGTAGGGCCAGTCGTCAGGGATGGTGTATTTCTTCTTGGAATCTTTTTCAATGGCTTCCACCACACCTTCCAGGCTTCCGTGCTCGCGGATAAGCTTCAACGCCGTGTTAGGACCAATCTTCGGGATTGGGTCAACGTAGTCACATCCAAGCAAGATACAAAGGTCAATGAACTGAGGGCAGATATGTCAGCGACAACGCAGCCTCTCAACGAAGAAATTTCTACCTGCTTCTTGTCCATAGCCAATCCGGCAAGGACCCGATCGAGATGAATTTCCTGGATGGGTTCTTTTCGCTGCTCGCTGAATGTGAGGTGTCGCAGTAAGATTGGCGCATCGAAGCATAGTGTATCCATATCTTCCGAAGCCGCCGCATAGACTTTCCCAGCTCTGGCCAACACCGCGCATTGTGCCTCTGCCTCTGTTGGCGCATCGATGTAGGGTACTCCCATGAGCTTTAGCAGCTTCTTGCAATCCGCGTTATGTTCCTTTGTGACCCTCACCGTTCGTCTCGAGAACTTCTCCACCTCCTCGGCCGTACCGGTCTCTTTGGCCTCTTCGTGTGCTTCGCTAGCCTCAGACTTCCGTTGGAAACGTTTCGCCAATTCGCCCGACTTGAGTTTTGGAGGTGCGCCGTCAAAGACATAGAGAGGTTTGATTCCGTTGTCGACAATACGGAGTGTACGATAGAACATGCCCATTAAATGTGAGGTTGTCTCGCCCGTCTCGTTCATCAATTGCTGTCCATCGGAGCGTACGGCGATCAGGAAGCTGTAAATGCTCATTGAACTGTAATGGGTGATTAGAAGGTGAGCTCCTGAAGTCGTCTTCACTTAGAGACGTACGCATCCTGTTCACCTTATCAGTAAGAGCCTGAGTTGAAACCATTGGCTTGTCTCTGAAGTAGTGAACGTACTATCGCGACCTTCCTACCAAAGTGGTTCTTGATCTCGCCGGTCTTGATCGCATCCGGAGCATTCTCGCTGATGACCGAGTAGAGCTCTGGGATGACCGTTAACAACTGCTGAAACACTCGGGGAATTTTGTAGAAATCTAAGATGCATTTTGTGGATGAGGCGCTCACGTTTGATACCCATGGTTTCTGCTCTATCACACTTGATCAGTACGTGTATTTGTTGCGGATCACATCATGGTCTTGCTTGGTCCGCCAGAAGCAGCAATAACGTAACTTACCAGGTACCTAGGTAGTTCACGCGTCGCACTTTGCGTCACATTAGGTTTAGCGCGCTCGAAGGTTCGTCGCGAACACAGGACGTCCTCAACTCTAGGTACGACGTTTATAACTTAGTTGTAAAGTCATCACACTCTAATGGCAACAACAGGAAGATAACAAAGCTGGTTGATAGATACTAGCAGAACAAAATGAGTTTGGGCTGAGTGTTCAGCTTAGAATCTCTCTCCCAGACCAGAACATATCGTGTCGTCCTCCATGTTCATGATGTACTTCGTACTCATTCGCCAGAGGTTTCCGCTAACATCAAAACTTTCCTGTCTTATGTCTCTCATCCTCCCCATCTCAGAGTCTCATCCTCAAGCTTCCCGACAGGCATGTATGGTCCAACAACCTAACAGAACCCATCGATCACCGACCAATCACAGGGATTTCGCGCGAAGTTGAATGTCAACTGGCCATCAGCGACATTGTTATGGCCGGATGCGAAGCCCAAGGGAACGCTACCACACATCTTACAGCCATGCTCTGGGATGAAATGGGCGACGCTTTGGACGGTGGCGCCCGAGGCGCCGCCGTTCGTGTTTTGCAAGTATGCGCACATGTTCGCTAGGCACACGATTTGCTCGCCGTCTTTATACCACCTGTGTGGATCGATGTTGTTGAGATGGTTTGTGATCTGCATGGCGTTGTCTTCGTCAGGTACTGCCAAGCATTCGCCGCTTCCCCGACAATTGATCCCAAGGGCACTAGTGCCGGTGAGTAGCACGAGGAAGGCGGCGAGGGTAGAGCTGATCAGTTGCATTAGCGCTCGGCGATCCTTCGATAATGGCGGCGTTGCCCACGAAGCAATGTCGAGATCGATGTTGAGATGTCTTCAATCGAGTAGTGAGAGTAGTCCACGGTGTTGGCAAAGAGACTAGGATGGCTTAGTCTGAAAGAACGGCCCGCAATGAAGCTGTTGAGAATCCTGATCAAACACACGAGGACAAGACTCGGTCTTATAGGGAGTCTCCATCGATTTCACACTTCAGCAGATGAGCTCGTTGGGCTCGAGTTCGAATTTGTGGACTGTTACATCCTCATACTACATTCAGTACTGGGCACGAGACACACATATGAAAGCGAGGTGCTACATGGTCTGTTCAACTATACGCTGATGCTCGGTAACGTGCACCGGCGACGTTTCAACGCATTGCAGAAGTAAGCTCCCGATGGGAGTTTATGGGCTCGGATGCGTCGTGGTTTTCAAGCAATGACAACCGAGCTCATGGGGAAAGGGCTTGACCACATTCAATCCAATCTTTAGAGCGCTACATACTCTGGTCAACCACCGTCTGCTGCTGGGCAGCATGCATCAGCGTTATTACTACAGTGAGTGGTTGGATCTATAGCGGATGGCACCCTCAGATGCGCATCCAACGGTCTTGGTGTAACTACTACTCAAACCGCTGCCTGCACCCAGTATCCTACCTAGGACCTGCTGTGATCCTCCTCGCTGGCCCTCAGGCCTACCTGGTCGACTATGTGGTTTAGTCGCGCACAAGGTGAACAATCGAAGAACGAACGCTGAGTTCGCCGTCATCGTGTCGTAGAGATCATAAGATCGAACGTGCACGATCCAACGGCTAGCTGTCGCAAAGAACCCTTACCTGCTACTACCCAGTCAATAGCCGGAGTGCGACACGGTTCAGAGAATGAAACGTGGCAATCCCTACGCTGTTGACTTGGTTGACCTTGAAGTACTCCTGATACAAGGCTAGATGAAATGGAGCTAAGATAACATTGAACCTCGGCCCACTAAACCCCCTTATCGATCGACCGCGGCCCGGAAATGCTTGACGTTGTGGGGCTCCAGCGCACGATGCAAACAGACTAAAGGGAACTACCTTAACTCTTACCTACCTTCCTTGTACTCGTACCACCGATGGCTCATGATTTTTTTCCTGTCATCTGTTCAACATCATGTACCGGTCCATACTCCAGCACGCACCCAAACGATTATGTGCCGCCGCAGGCACGGCGAGCATCGGCCGGCGCTATGCCTCCACACCGGCAGCGTTCAATTGGGAAGACCCGCTGAACGCAGTGAGCCTCTTCACCGAGGAGGAGCTGGCGATCCAGGAGACGGCCCGATCGTATTGTCAAGAACGCATGCTGCCGCGGGTGCTTGGTCGGTTTCTCTGTTCCTTTCTCTCCCCTCCCCTCTTTCGTGGTCTGCGACACGACAGCCATACGAATGCAAGTACTGAAGAAAAACACCCCACAAAGATGCCTACCGCAACGAAGAGTACGACCGCAAGATCCTCTCCGAAATGGGCGAACTCGGCCTCCTCGGCGCAACAATCCAAGGCTACGGCTGCGCGGGCGTCAGCAGCGTAGCGTCGGGCCTCATCACGCGCGAAGTCGAGCGCGTCGACTCGGGCTACCGCTCGGGCATGTCGGTGCAGAGCTCGCTGGTGATGGGCGGCATCGACGAATTCGGCACAGCGGAGCAGAAAGAAAAATACCTCCCATCCCTCGCCACCGGCAGCCTGCTCGGCTGCTTCGGCCTCACCGAACCCAACCACGGCTCCGACCCGGGCTCGCTCGAGACCTTCGCCAAACCCCACCCTTCCAAAAAGGGCTACTACTCCCTCTCCGGCGCCAAGACCTGGATCACCAACTCCCCCATCGCCGACCTCTTCCTCGTCTGGGCCAAGCTGCACTCTACAGGCAAGATCCGCGGCTTCCTCGTCGAGCGCGGCGCATGCCCGCCTGGCACCCTCGAGACGCCTCCGCTCAAGAACAAAAACGGCCTGCGCGCTTCCGTCACCGGCATGATTCAGCTCGATGAGTGTCCCGTGCCCGAGGCTAACATGTTTCCGGACATCGAGGGCCTTCGCGGGCCTTTCAGCTGTTTGAACTCGGCCCGCTACGGCATCGCGTGGGGGACGATGGGCGCGCTGGAGGACTGCATCGACCGCGCGCGCACCTACGCGCTCGATCGGAAGCAGTTCAAAAACAACCCGATCGCCAAGTACCAGCTGGTGCAGAAGAAGCTGGCCGACGCTGTCACCGACGCCGCGTATGGCGTGCTGGCTGCCGTGCAGGTTGGGCGGTTGAAGGACGAGGGTAAGGCGGCGCCGGAGATGATCTCCATGATTAAGAGGATGAATTGCGATCGCGCTTTGGTCAATGCCCGCATGTACGTTTCCCTCCCTTCCCACCCCCTTCCCCCATTGTTTCTCGGCCGCTTGTCGGCCCCCGTAGACTGACACGGTCCGCACCGACGCAGACTCCAGGAGATCTTTGGCGGCAACGCCGTCAGCGACGAGTACCATATCGGCCGACACGTCGCCAACCTCTTCGTCACGCAGACGTATGAGGGCCAGAGCGACATTCACGGTCCGTTCTTTCCTCTTCTTTCCTTCCTTCCCTTCCCTTCCCATCCCTTCCCTGCATACACCACCCCCCCCAAATCACCCCCACGCCCCTCTCAAAACCCTCAAGAACGAACAGAACGCGACTGACGACAGCGCCGTGTTCCACGTGCAGCATTGATCCTAGGCCGAGCCATCACCGGCCTGCAGGCCTTCTGTTGAGCGCGAGCGAGGGACGATTAGATATGACGTAGAATATGTATGTACTCTAGGCACGGATGCTTGGATAGACGGGGATGTGAAATACTACAAACCATCCATCCCGTTCCGGTAAATCCATATAGCCACGTGCAGTGCACCGCCTTTTGCTGTGAAACCGTGCCATACGAATATAGATACATACATAAATACATACAATCATGAAGTAGGTAGGTAGCTAGCGAGAGCTACAGACAAGCAAGCCACAGAGCAGCGATCCCTCTATCGTCGATAGTGCACACAAACGGGGCAACAACCAGCGAACGATCTCGTCCCTCCCATGCGGGTGCACAGATCTCGCCGATCTCGCCATCGTGAGCTGCTACACCGCAAAACCGGCCCAGTCGACCTCCCACAAACTCGTACATCAAAGCCAGCGTCCCGTCGCGCGCGACAGAGAGCCAGCCAGACAGACAGACAAACAAAGCAGCAACGCGAACAAAATCCCAGCAACCCCACCTCGACGCGCCGTTCCGTTCCGACCATACCACCAACAGCCCAGAGATACCACTCCCCTCCGAATCCGAATTTTGAGAACAGATTATACAAGCCCCCCTCTCCCCCCTCCCTCCCTCTCGTGCGCACGCTCAGGCAGAAAAAGCCCTGTCAAGCACCCTCAACGCCCTCATATCCTCACCAAACCCCAACTTCTCGCTCGGAATATCCTGCGGGCCATCCGCTTTCCGCACAGTCCCACCCGGACTCTTGCTGCCGGAGCGGCTGCCGCTCTGATCGCTGCGGGCGTCGGCGGACTCGACGGTGGCCTCGTACATGAGGGTGCCGATGCTGGGGATGGGTTTGGCGGCGGGCTTAGCGTCGGCGGTGGGGTCGGGCTTGGGGTCGGTGGAAGGCGGGGTGCGGGTGCGGGTGTGGGTGTGGGTGTGGGTGTGGGTGTGGGTGTGAGTGGCGCTGCTGGTGATGGGAGGGCCGTTGATGGTGGGGTCTTGTGCGAGCGGGGAGATGAGGCGCGGGTCGATTTTGGATAGCGGGGGCGTCGAGGCGTGGTGTTGTCTGGCGTGGTGTTGTTGCGCGGCTTGGGTGGATTGTGCGAGGCGGGGGGAGGGGTTGGGGTGGTATGGTGGGAAGCCGTTCGGTGGGCCGTGGTGGCGGTGCTGGAGCGGGGGTGGTGGGGGTGGCAGGCTGGTGTCGGAGAGAGGCGGTGGGGGTCGGTCGAAGGCGGTGTGGTTTGGGTAATGGGATATTGGAGGAGGAATCGGGTGGCCGTAATGCGGAGAGTGGGCGGTATGCATGGGTGGAGGTGGAAGGCCGTTGTGGTCGTATTGGTAGTGATAGTTGTTCGGAGGAGTCGACACTGGGCTTGGTGGCCATCCGTTGCCAGGATGTGGGTAGCTCAGTGGGTGCGGTGCTGCATTTCTGACATAGCCTGCCATGTGCGGGGATGGCGCGAATGGAGTTCCACCTATCGGTCCTCGCGTCACTACCGGAATATTCTGCTGCTCGTGAACGGTCGATTCGGGATACATGCCCTTCTGAGGGCGAATATGCCGCAACGCCGGGTCGTTCGTCGGTTGGTTCAAGCCTTGCGCGGTAGGGTGCGATCGAGCGTAGTAGCTGATGAGGTGGAGGTGTTGCCCGGTGGACGTCGTGATGCTAAAGGACTGCTTCATCAAGCCGTCCGGTTTATATCGATACCCGTCAGGCCCATCGTCACCACCCATCTCCAGATCCGAGTCGCTTCCACGAGTGCTGTCAGGAGTTTTGCCAGCTCTTGTGGCTGCCACCGTTGGTGCAAAGCCGTTTCCGCCCCTCTTTCCTTCCATCTCTCTGTATGTCAAGAAACTGCCCGACACCCTACTCGCGCTCCATGATTTCCCATCCGTCCATCGCCTCATTCCGGCCTCCCGTTCGTCCCACACGAAGACCGATCCCGATTTGATCGACTGCCGTTCCTTTTCTGATAGCCTCCGCTGTACTCTTGGTAGAAGACCTAGGCGGCATGCTTCGAATAGTATTATCGCGTCCGCCGGTGTCCTTACATGACCGTTATAAGTCTCCATGGCGCCGAAGGTCCGAGCCTGTATCGAACGACCACCCCGAGGACAGAGTCAATCGATGGCGACAGGATGGGCTAGGAGATGTTCCGCTGAAAGAAGTAGTGTTGTGAGGCTCGCTGGAGTGCTGAACGAGATGCGACTATCCACTCGGTGTAGGGGAGCTGGCTGAAAACACCCATCAATGAGCTGCCCGCATCCAATGGGTGTCGCCTAAGATAGCCTATATGGAGTACGACGTTAGATATGTGCAGTATATATAATGGATTAACAAGCATTCTTGACTGGCGTGCTCGCAGCCGCGAAAGGTAACTGGCAGCCATCGAGCTGGGCTCAAACAGTACTGCCAAGAGACGCCAAAAGAGCAACCTTTGCTCAGCCCTCCAGAGAATATCGGCGAGCACCGCCGTCGAGAGGAGAGGAAGGAAGGGACAACGGGACTCACCAACGATCGCTAGCTCAGTCTTACAATGGTCGATATCCAGGTCGCAATATCATAGCTGATCCCCCGGGTATGGGCACGATGATATGGACCTCAGGAATTTAAGGAGTTGGTGATTTGGTGATAACGACCGTTGTGTTGTTTGATGTGGAACGGCCGCAGTGGAGATGGGTACACCTGAAAGGATTGTGGCACAGATTATATGCGGTGTTATGGTCGTTCTTCTATTAACCGACACTTGGCAATTCGCACGTGCAGTCCACGAAACGAGCTCTTCTCTTTTCTCTTTTCTCTTTTCTCTTTTCTCTTTTCTCTTTTTCGTTTTTCTTTCTCCCTTCTCCCTTCTCTCTTTTCCCTTTTCCCTTTTGCCTTTGCCTTTGCTTTTCCCTGAGAGGACATGTACGTCGATAAAGGCTTTCCAAGACGCCCTACCTACCCTACCCTATCTAGGTGGCTAACGTAATCATGGATCATTGGTCGGCAGCTAACTGATAACCTTAACCCTAACGTTAAATTGTGTGGCTTTAGAGTTAGACCATTACAACTTCAGGTAAGGTAAGGTACTGTAAGCGTGTTACCTTAATCAGCCAACCTACCCTGATACCGTAAGGTACTAAACCTTAAGGTAACATTGACGACCACCAGGCTGATCGAAGAAACTATTACACGACGATTTGATTAAGCTTTCCGATGCGTCCGACTGTCCGGATTGTCCTGTCTGGTTTGAGGCTTCTACTCGGCAAAATCTGAAGATCGATATCACTCATTGCTTTTTCACAGCAAAAAAGCTCTGCAACTGTGCATGAACTGTATGAGTAGGTACTTGCCTTATTAATAGATTGGGAAGGTAAGATATAGATACCTATGTATGATTCCTTGCAGGGCATGGCAGTGACATTCTTATGGCCCCCCATTCGTAGGGTAAAGTACTGCCGATGCGGATATCACAATATTAATGAACGTTCTCTTTAAGCTTGAATGACGCCACAAAAGTCTAAAGTCTAAAAGTCCTAGTTTATGTCATCACCCATGTACGGTAATGTACATGAACATTCTTGGTAAGGTACCTAAGGTACCTGTAAGGTATCAAGCGTATGTACAGCTACGGCCATTGTTGCCCATCTTAATGCCTCACTGGGGATTATGGATGGTGCATGCATCCCTTTCGCCAGAACAACGAGTCTGGGTGTTGCGAGGGTTTTTAGGCTGCTTCGAAAGAGGTATCGGTACCTGTCGAGCTGCGAGATGGATGGGAGCCTTGCTGTGTACCTACGAATTAGGTGATCATGGTCCACGTTTTGGAAATGAAATGCCTCCGTAGCAGGTTGAGCGGGCTCGGATTGACGATGCTGACCTCGAGCTTGTGATTAAGCCTATGTATACATACGGGAGCCACCGATTCTGCACAGGATATCTGAGCCTGACCAGAGCGTGAAAAATTACTCTAGCTGGGGGAGATCTATACAGAACGCCTTTCGGGACACGGAGTGGTCAGAATGCAGGCCAATCTTACAAAGGCTTTCGGAGTACCTCTGCCTCCGGTAATGAGACGATCAGGGTGTGGTAGTAACCTATCCCTCTACTGTCAGCAGAAGGCCACGTCAGCTTCCAGAGATACTCCACACCGTGAGTAAAAACAAACGTCGCCTAGTTCCTCTTCCAGCACCTTGTTTCGCAGGGAACAACAATAGGCACCCCCGGACCTTGGAGTGGGGAGCGGGCGTACCTTGCCATCAAAGAAAAAGGAATCATTACAATCGTTGACCGATTGGCTCCTCGACAGGTCGAAAACGAGGGAAGGTCTACCCTAGTCAACACTTGAGGGCTCCTTGGATGCCAAGCGTTGAGACCAATAGGTCCGGGTCTGCATCTGCAGTCACATCTTACTTACCTTCATAAGCTTTCTTTACTTCCCCGAGGGAGGAATCTTACGTGCCTTAGGTATAGTACTACCTTACCGCCATAAGGGAAGAATTTCCCAAGGGACCACTGACCTGCATGTCCCTTCGGTACAAGGCGAGTTGCTGACGAGGATGTGTCTGAGGAATGGGGCCAATACTGGAGACTTTCCGCCCCCATTTCGTGAAACATCAGACTAACAACTGCACCTATACTTTTGCGTCTTACAGCGAGAGAAATATTATTATTAATGCATAGCAGAGCACTTCCGATAGCGTAGCGAACATTGTCAGTAATCTGGGACTCGGTAACCAATCTCTTGATTTCATGGAGTAGTGAGTGGCTTTTGAACCTGGTAAGGTACTGTATCTTCATCCGAGTGAAAGAAAGGAAGGTTTCAGCAGACGTGCTTTTAGAGTAAGCCAAGCTTTTTGTGGGCAAGGTAAGCATAAATTGTTCCAATTTAAACTTATCTCGGACCCGAGTGCGTGCCGCCTTCCCAACTCTATCTCCCTGGCAGTCTTTTGGCTTTGCACGGATCCACGCGAGGCGTTTTTCCCTGGTCAAGAACTGACGAGCATAAGATCCCGGTTCTCGAGACAGATTTTTGATGGTTGTGGTCCCTCTGATTTGTGAAATCAATTTATTTTGCTTTTGTCCCTTTTGTCCCAGTTCTTGACGTTCGTTTCGACCAGGAAGCCATGGTTCAACTAAGGAGACGCCAAGCAGCGACTATACTTGTAGTCCCGCGAGGAATCGCCTGCTAATGCTACCCTAGAGCCGCGGTCCCTTCCTCAGAGCCGACTTCCCCTCAGTACAGTACGACGAAAGTGTGGAAGTTGATGTTTACCATCATGAACAACAATATAACCTTTTTCATGATACATGTCAACTAACGTATTCCCACCAGTGTATCTCTATATCTGGGACCGAGGCACCGCACCGGCCCTCTTCCACGTCCATAGTAACGTCATAGGACCACTCCTGGTGACTATGCCCGCTTCGTTTGCCTTGTATGTGGAGTACCGCCCGGTATGATGGGGGATATGATTCTGGCTGACGAACGGCGAGTGTGCTCCGCTGGCCTGGGCTTGATCAAGGCTGAGTACCGTGGCACGATGTTCACTCATAACAGCCAGGCAGAAACTCCCATGAAAACATCAGGTGCTGCTGGCCTTTGCGAACAGGAGTACATTCGTACAAAAGCCCTTCCCTTCGGCCTCCTTCATAACGCCTGATACATGC
>JAABUY010000878.1_pt1 | contig 46003 bp, 43 predicted proteins | sample 5560271 | NCBI WGS metagenome assembly JAABUY01 (sample SAMN10711886, study PRJNA513374) | rock metagenome | isolation source: Antarctica rocks | place: Antarctica: Victoria Land, University Valley
GTAGGGGGTCGAACGCAGCTTCGCGTGGACCGCACGCTTCCGCAGGCTGGCCCGCGACTACGAGCGCCTGCCCGAAACCCTGGCCGGACTGCATATCGTCGCCTTCGCTATACTGATGCTTAAACAAGCCGCCACTCTGGCCGCGGTCCATAACAGCCTCTAGGACGGCGGCATTGTTATAAACAGTTATTAAATTGCAAAATGCATGTATGAAGCCGCGGGGTGGCGAGCCGAGGGCTTGCGCCGCCGTCGTTCGGCTCCGTTCCGCTACCATAATTCGAGGTAAAAACCATGGCGAACGCGACAGTGGCTGCCGCCGGCAGCGCTACGGTGCAGTCCGCCGGAGGGCAGACCGGACAGCTTCTGAACACGTTCAACGGCTTGGTGGCGCAAGCGCACAACGCCGTCAGCTACAACGGCTCGTATCCGACCGCCGCTGGAATAGCGTCGCTCGGGGCGTTCACGCTGGCGGTCGCGGCGGCCAGCACCAGCACGGTTCCGTCGGTCATCGGCAATGCCGGTCCGCTTTCCGGGAATGGAGACACGCAGGTGCTTCTGGCCGCGGGCGCCCAAAGCGTCACCGTGGCAGGCTTCGGCAACGGCGTGGCCAATGCGGCGGATGGCGCAGTCATCGACGGCGCGACCATAGGCAACCTCATCGACTCGTTCGGCAACAAAGACACCATCAACGATACGGCGAACGCCGCGACGATAGCTGCCGGAGGCGCCGGGAACACGGTCTTTCTCGGCGGCAACGGACAGTACCTGTTTACCGATTCGGGCGCCACCGGAACCTATACCGAGGTCGCCAGCCTGGCAGGCGGCGGCGCCGGCACGGTGAACGGCGCCGGCAACATCTTCGTCATAGGCTCGTACGGAACCGACCAGCCGACGGTGCAATCGGCGGCCTCCGTGCTGCAGCTGACCAGCTCCAACTTCGTGCAGCTGCTCGACCCGACCGCGCACGCTGTCCTGGTCCTGCACGGAGGGACCAACACCATAAGCGCCGTGGCCGGGGTCAGCACGGTGTTCGCCACCACCGGCACCGACGCCTACTCCGCCAGCGGCAACGCCGCGTCCATCTTCTTCGTCGGCGCCGTCGGCTCGGTCGTCGGGGTATCCACCGTCGCCGGCGGCAGCGGCGCCGACACCATCTATGCGGAAGCCGGGGTGAACTACATCGCCGGGTCCGGCAACGACATCTTCGTCGGCGGCTCGGCGAGCGTGCTGGGGGCGGCAGACAGCCTCGCCAGCACGCCGTACTTCCACTCGACGGTCAACGGCACCACCGGCCGCGAGGTACTGTTCGGCGGCACCATCGGCGACCTGTACAACGTCGGCGGCTCGGCGGACCTGATCGTCAACGGCGGCGGCGCCGACGTCATCGCCGGCGGTTCGGTGGCGCCGACATTGTTCGGCAACACCGGCGGCTACGACCAGTTGCTCAACACCTACGCTGGGGCGGTGCTGGTCGCCAACGGCAACAACGACGTCATCAACGCGGCGGGCGCCAGCCAGGGCAGCAAGTTCTTCGTCAGCAACGTCCCCAGCCTCGGCAGCGCCACGCTGGTCGGCTCCGCCGGCACGCCGACCGCCGCGACGTTCGACCAGTTCGTGATCTCCAGCGTCGCCGGAGCCAACGCCGCCCCGCACACCATCACCATCGACGGCTTCCAGACCGGCGACGCGGTGTTCCTGCTCGGCTACACCCCCGTCGACAACCAAACGTTCGCCGCGGCGGTGGCGGCGCACGCCGCGCAGGGCGGCAACCTGGCGCTGACGCTGTCCGACAACACGACGATCCAGTTCATGGGCAACCATCCGACCGCCACGTTCAACGGCGGCATCGTCGCACTCTAGGCGGGCGCTGTAGCCGGCCTAGCGGGACGTCGCCAGCCTAACGGGATGTCGATGGGCTGAAGATGCGGTCGAGCACGGTGCGCTCGACCGCCGACAGCTCCGGGCTGGGCTGACGCGGACGCGGCAGGTCGACCGCGAGGTCGAGCCCGATGCGCCCATCCTCAATCAGCAGGATGCGGTCGGCCAGCAAGGCGGCCTCGGTCACGTCGTGGGTGACCAGCAGCGCGGTGAAGCCGGCGCGCCGCCACAGCCCCTCGATCAGCCGCTGCATCTCCAGCCGGGTCAGCGCGTCGAGCGCCCCGAGCGGCTCGTCCAGCAGCAGCAGCCGCGGCTGCGAGGCCAGCGCACGGGCCAACGCCACCCGCTGCCGCTGGCCGCCCGAGAGCACGCGAGGCCAGTCGCCGGCGCGGTCCGACAGACCGACCGACTCCAGCGCCGCGGCGGCCTGGCTTCTGGCGTCGCCAGGGAGGCCCAGCGCCACGTTGTCGATCACCCGTTTCCACGGCAGCAGCCGCCCGTCCTGGAACATGATGCGTAACGCGCCCGGCGTCGCGCCGGCCATGTCGACCGCGCCGGCATCGGGCCGCTCCAGCCCGGCGATCAACCGCAGCAGGGTGCTTTTGCCCGAGCCGCTGCGGCCGACCAGCGCCACGAAGCTGCCGGGCGCGAGGTCGAGGTCGATGCCTTGCAGCACGCTGCGGGCACCGAACGATTTGCCCAGGCCCGACACCGTCACCGGCAGGCCGCGCGGGGGCGCCGGCGGGACCGCCCGCAGCGTCGCCGGCGTCTGCCGCAGGGCGACGGCGGACGAGCCACAGGAGGTCAGCCGCCGCTGAACGAGGGATGCCATGCGAGCCAGTTCCTTTCGAGCCGGCGGGCGGCCAGGTCGATCAGCTTGCCGAGCGCCGCGTAGAGCAGGATGCCGAGCAGCACCACGTCGGTCTGCATGAACTCGCGGGCGTTCATGGTCATGTAGCCAATGCCCGAGTTGGCGGCGATAGTTTCGGCCACGATCAGCGTCAGCCACATGATGCCGAGCGCGTAGCGCACGCCGACCAGGATCGACGGCAGCGCGCCGGGCAGGATCACCGCGCGGAACAGCGCCGCGCCGCGCAGGCCGTGCACGCGGGCCATCTCCAGCAGGCCGGGGTCGATGGTGCGGATGCCGTGGTAGGTGTTGTAGTAGATCGGGAAGAACACGCCGAACGCCACCAGGAACACTTTTGCTGCCTCGTCGATGCCGAACCACAGGATCACCAGCGGCACCAGCGCCAGGTGCGGCACCATGCGGACCATCTGCATGGTGCCGTCGACCATGCTCTCGGCGACCCGGCTGATGCCCGCGGCGAGGCCCAGCGCCAGCCCGAGCGAGCCGCCGATGGCGAACCCCAGCAGCGCCCGCAGGCTGGACGCCGCGACGTCGCGCGGCAACTCGCCGCTACGCAGCAGCCGCCAGCCGGCCAGCAGCACGGCATGCACCGGCGGCAGCAGTCGCGGCGACGCCAGGCCGCTGGTCGAAGCGCCCTCCCAGGCCGCCAGCAGCAGCAGCGGCACGATCCAGCTGACCAGCCTTCGGTTCATTTAGGAGTCCAGCGCATGTCGCCGACGATGACTTTCTCTGGGATCAGCCCTAGGCCCGCGAAGGTGTCGGCAATGTCCTGCTGGCCGGCGAGGATGCTGTCGGTGACCGGCTGCACGCCGAACTCGGTGCGGTCCACCACCAGCTTCACCGCCTGCGGCTGCATCCCCATCGCCGGAGCCAGCACGCCCACCATCTCGTCGCGGTGCTTGGCCGCATATGCCTCGTTGTCGGCCATGTCCGCCAGCACCGCGCGCACCGCGCCGGCATGGACGGTGGCGAAGGCGCGCGAGGCGATGAAGAACTGGCGGTTCTCGTCGATCGTGCGGCCGTCGCGCCCGATCCCGTCGGCAATGGTGCGCGACGGGACCGCGGCCTGCGCCGCCGCCAGGTAGGGGTCCCAAATCACCCAGGCGTCGACGCTGCCGCTCTCGTAGGCGGGCCGCGCATCGGAGGGCGACAGGAACACCGTCCGCACGTCGTGGATCGACATGCCGTTCGCGGCCAGCACGCGCACCAGCAGGTTATGGACGTTGGAGCCTTTGTTGAGCGCCACGCGCTTGCCCTTGAGGTCGGCGACGCCGTGGACCGGCGAGTCCTTCGGCACGATGATCGCCTCGCCGTGCGGGCTGGACGGCTCGACGCCGACATAGGCCAGCTCGACCCCGCCAGCCTGGGCGAAGATCGGCGGCGTGTCCCCGGCCAGGCCGAAATCGAGCGAGCCGGCCCCCATCGCCTCGAACAGCGCCGGACCGGACATGAACTCGGTCCAGCTCACCCGCATCCCCAACGGCCGCAGCCGGGCGTCGAGCGTGCCGCGCGCCTTCTCGAACACCAGCGTGCCGTACTTCTGGTAGCCGATACGCAAAACCTGGTCCTCGGCGCTGGCGGCGTTGGCCGTCGGCAGCATCGCGGCGGCGGCAATCAGCAGGGACAGCCGAGTAATCACAGCATCTCCACGTATGATCTGTGCCATCTTAGCATGAGTTCGACGAAATCGGAAAGTGGATCTCAAATCGTACGTTTTCCGACGCTGATTGAGCCGTCCCGGCGACTGCCGTAAGCTGCTTGTCCGCATCGCAAGGATCAGCATGTCGACGATCGCCGTCATCGGGGCGGGGTTCAGCGGAACCTTGCTCTCGCTCCACCTGCTGCGGCGGTGCCCGCCCGGAACCCGCGTCCGGCTGATCGAGCGCAACCGGCAGTTCGGCCGCGGCCAGGCCTACGCGACCGGCAACCCGAGCCACCTGCTGAACGTGCCGGCCGGGCGCATGAGCGCCTTCCGCGACCGCCCGCACGACTTCCTCGACTGGCTGCAGAAGCAGCCGGTGCGCGAGGGCGGCGGGCCGGTCGAGGCCGGCCACTTCATCCCCCGGCGCGAGTTCGGCGCCTATGTGCGCTACCTGCTGAACGAGGAGCTGAAGCGCCCGGACCTCGGCGAGACGCTGGAGCTGGTCGGCGGCGACGTGCTCGGCATCGGCCAGGCCGGCCGCCGGCTCAGCTTGCAGCTCGACCGCGAGCGCACGGTCGAGGCCGATTCCGCGGTGCTGGCGGTGGGCAACGTGCCGCCGGAACCGCCCAAGGTGCGCGATGGCGGGTTCTACGACGGGCCGCTGTACCGGCCCGATCCGTGGGCCGCCGATGCGCTGTCCGACCTCGACCCGCAGGCTCCGGTGCTGCTGATCGGCACCGGCCTGACCATGGTCGACGTCGCGGTGTCGCTGCTCGACCAGGGCCATCGCGGGCCGATCCACGCGCTGTCGCGCCGTGGTCTGCTGCCGCTGCGCCATGTCGCGGGCGTGGCGCAGCCGCCGGGCGAGCCGCGGGCGCTGCCCGCCTCGGTCGGCGGCCTGACCCGGCTGCTGCGGCACGAGGCGGCGCGGGCGATGCGGGCGGGCGGCGACTGGCGGCCGGTGATCGACGGGGTGCGGCCGTTCACCACCGATGTCTGGCAGGCGATGCCGCTGGCCGACCGCGCGCGCTTCCTGCGCCACATGCGGCCGTGGTGGGACATCCACCGCCACCGCATGCCCGGCCCCACCGCCCACCGCATCAACGACGCCTGCGAGCGGGCGCAGCTCACCGTCCGCGCCGGCCGCATCCAGGGCTACGTTCCCGACATGCAAGGAGTGCGGGTGGTCTACCGTCCGCGTTTCCAGGACGCGCCGGCCTCGATCCGGGCGGCGCGCGTGGTCAACTGCTCCGGCCCGGGGACCGACTACGACCGCATCGCGCACCCGCTGGTGCGGAGCATGCTGCGCCAGGGGATGGTGCGGCCCGATCCGCTGCGGCTCGGCCTCGACGTCACCGGCAACTGCGCGCTGCTCGACGGCGAAGGGGCGGTCTCGCGACGGCTGTTCGCGGTCGGCCCGGTGACCAAGGGCGCGTTCTGGGAGATGACGGCGGTGCCCGACATCCGCCGCCAGTGCGAGTTCCTGGCCGGCCACCTGGCGTCGCTGGCGGCGCCGGCAGTCCAGGCGGCGAGCGCGGGTTCCAGCGGCGCGCCATGCATGATTGGGCGTGGCGAAATTGGGCGGGGCGAATAGCCTGTGCAGGCTGCCCGCCATCCATGGAGCGCCATCGCATGCGGTACGTCCTCATCCTGTTCGCCGCCGCCGCCCTGGCGTTCGGGCCTGCGCCGGCCCGCGCCGAGCAGGTCACGGTGATGGCTGCCTCCAGCCTGACCGACGCCATGCGCGACCTCGGCCAGGCCTGGGCCGCCAAGGGCAACCCGACGCCGCGCTTCGTGTTCGCCGCATCGTCGGCGCTGGCGCGGCAGGTCGAGCAGGGCGCGCCCGCCGACATCTTCGCCTCGGCCGACGAGCCGTGGATGGACTACTTGCAGCAACGCCACCTGATCGTGGCCGCCAGCCGCGTCAGCCCGGTGGGCAACCGGCTGGTGCTGATCGCGCCGCTCGACCAGCCGAATGGTCAGTCGGGCGAAATCGCGCTGACCCCCGGCGTGGACCTGCTGGCGCGGCTCGGGCCGCACGGGCGGATCGCCACCGGGGACCCGGCCAGCGTGCCGGCCGGCAAGTACGCGCAGGCGGCGCTGACCTCGCTCGGCATTTGGGACCGGGTTGCGCCCCGGCTGGCGCGCGCCGAGAACGTGCGCGCCGCCCTGCTGCTGGTGGAGCGCGGCGAAGCGCCGCTGGGCATCGTCTACGCGACCGACGCCGCGGCCTCGAAGGGCGTGTGCGTCGTGGCGGCCTTCCCCGAGGGCACGCACCCGCCGATCGCCTACCCGTTCGCGCTGACCGTCCGTGGCGACCGGCCCGACGCGCGCGCCCTGCTGGCGTTCCTGGTCGGCCCGAAGGCCGCGCCGGCGTACCGCAGGCTGGGGTTCTCCGTGGCCAAGTGAACCCGCTCGGCTGGTTCACCGCCGACGAGTGGCAGGCGATCCGCCTCAGCCTGGCGGTGGCGGCGCGCAGCATCGCGTTCGGGCTGCCGCTGGCGGTGCTGGCGGCCACCGCCCTGAGCCGCGGACGTTTCGTGGGGCGGCCGTTGCTCGACGCCGTCGTCCACCTGCCGCTGGCGCTGCCGCCGGTCGTGGTCGGCTGGGGGCTGCTGCTGCTGTTCGGCGTGCGCGGCCCGTTTGGGGCGTTGTTGCAGCACTGGTTCGGCGTGCGCCTGGTGTTCACCACCGCCGGGGCTGCGCTGGCGACTGCGGTGATGTCGTTCCCGCTGATGGTGCGGGCGATCCGCCTGTCGTTGGAGGCGGTCGACCCCGGGCTGGAGGCGGCGGCGCGCACGCTCGGCGCGGGGCCGCTCGACCGCTTCGCGACCGTCACCCTGCCGCTGATGCTGCCGGGCATCCTGGCAGGTGCCGTGGTGGCGTTCGCCGCCGGCCTGGGCGAGTTCGGCGCGGTCATCACCTTCGCCTCCAACATCCCGGGCGAGACGCAGACATTGCCGCTGGCGATCTACGCGGCGATCCAGGCGCCGGGCGGCGAGGCCGCCGCGGCGCGGCTGTCGGCGGTGTCGTTCGCGCTGGCCATCGCCGGGCTGCTGCTGTCGGAGCTGGTGGCGCGGCGCATGCACCGCCTGCTCGGCGGTTGAGCCTCGAGGTCGCGGCCCGCCACGGCTTCGGCGGCTTCACCCTGGATGTGGCGCTGGCCGCGCCGACGCCGGGGCTGACGGCGCTGTTCGGCGCGTCGGGTTCAGGCAAGAGCACGTTGCTGGCCATCGTCGCCGGGCTGCTGCGCCCGCTTTCGGGGCGCGTGGCGCTGGATGGCCAGGTGCTGCTGGACACCGCCGCGCGCGTCGACCTGCCGGCGGAGCGGCGGCGCTGCGGCGTGGTGTTCCAAGACGCCAGACTGCTGCCGCACCTCTCGGTCGAGGGCAACCTGCGCTACGGCGCGCGCCGTGCGCCGCGCGGCGCGGCCGGGCCGGGTTTCGCCGAGACGGTGGAGTTGCTGGGCCTCGCCGCGCTGCTGCGCCGCCGGCCACGGGCGCTGTCCGGCGGCGAGCGGCAGCGCGTGGCGCTGGGGCGGGCGTTGCTGTCGCGGCCCCGGCTGCTGCTGATGGACGAGCCGCTGGCGGCGCTCGACAGCCAGCGGAAGGCGGAGATCCTGCCGTTCCTGGAGCGGCTGCGCGATGCCGCCGGGCTGCCGATCCTGTACGTGAGCCACGCGCTAGACGAGGTGGACCGCCTGGCCGACACGCTGGTGCTGCTCGACGCCGGGCGGGTGCTGGCGGCCGGGCCGTTGCAGGCGCTGGCCGCGCGCACCGACCTGCCGACGCTGAGCGGACGCCGCGACGCCGGCGCGGTGTTGCCCTGCACGGTCGACGCGCATGACGGCGCGCGCGGCCTGACCTGGCTCGGCTTCCCCGGCGGCCAACTGGTGGTGCCGCTGCGCCCGGAAGCTGCCGGAAGCCGGCTGCGGCTGCGGCTGCGCGCGCGCGACGTTGCGGTGGCGACCGAGCCGCCGCACGGCATCAGCAGCCACAACATCCTGCCAGCCACCGTCGCCGGCATCGACGCGGCGGGGCCACACGAGGTTCTCGTCACCTTGCGGGCCGGCCCGACGCCGGTATTGGCGCGTCTGACCAGGGATGCCGCGGCGCAGTTGGCGCTTGCCCCTGGCCGGGCGGTGTTCGCGCTGGTGAAGTCCACCGCGTTCGACCACGGGTATTGAGCCGGAAGGCTTGAGGCCATTTCGCATCGTTAAAATTCTGCCAACTCAGCAATAAAATTAAGTTGCTTGTTCCCAATTATTTTGTAAAACTATACATCGGCTTCATAGGACGACAATTCAGATGCCTTCTACGGTAACATCGACTCTGGTTGCGTCTTCCGGCTCAAGCTCGCTTTCGAGTCGACAACCGTTTAGCGGAACCATCTCGCTCGGTGGTTTCGGCGGTCAAGTACCGTCGCTCGACGTGACGAACACGACCGCCAACGTGGCGTTCGTGGGTGAGTCGGATGGGCCGTCCAGCTCCATCATCAACGTTCACGGCCACAGCATCGTCAACCTAAGCGGCCTTGGCATTTCCACCATCACCCTCGACCCCGGCGCTCAACTGAACGGCAATGAGGCTTTAACCCGCTCCACGATCACAATTACTGGCGGCGTTGGGTCGGCCTACCGGCCCGGAACCGTCCTGCTCGCCTTCGCTGTGGGAGAGACTGTTGGCGTTCCCACGATTGGGGGCGCGTTCACCGTGGGCACCTACTCCCGGCTGACGTTCGACAACTCGGTTGGCGCCCGCACGACAGTTGCCACCAGCAGCTACAGCACGCTGAAAATTGACCAAGCGAAAACGTTTAAAGGGGCGATTACCTGGGCGCCAAACGACTTTGGCGAGACGGTGAACATCGCTGGCTTGAAAGCCGATGGATATTCCTACGCCAGCGGATTGCTGTCTTTGTTCTCACAGGGCCACTTGGTCGATGCGTTGAAGGTTGCTAATCTCACCGGATCGTTTTCGATTGTGCAGACGGCTTCCGGTGTTGAGATCACTGGTCCGGCCATCGATCAGCCGGCCGCCGCCACGCCGCTTTATGATTACGGCGCCTCTGTTATCAGCATCAACAACGCCCTGGCACCCAAGCCGATGCTGTACTTGTCGGCCGCCACGCCATTCCATGGCACCGTTGACCTAGGAGGATATCCTTCTTCACTCCCGCTGCTGGATGTCACCAACACAAGGGCCACGGTCGACCTCAGGTACGGGGAAGCTGGAACTATCAACATCCATGGAAGGTCTTCCCTGAATCTGAGCAGCGCCTTCGTTACAACAATCAACCTCGATCCAAACGCCAAGCTAAGCGGCAACTTCGATGCAACCCGAGGCACTGTCATCATCAACGGCGGCGTTTTCACGCCAGGCAGCGTCACTGCAGGAATGTCTAGTTTTGCAATCAACAGTAACACGATTGGAGGCGTCTTCAACAATAGCGGCGCAGGATCATTCTATTTTGGTAAGTCGGCAAGCAGTTCCACAGTCATCAACATGGGCCATGGCGGAGGGTTGACAGGCCTGACCATCGGGGACCCGCAAGCATTCAAGGCAGTCGTTAACATCGTCGACTACTTCGCACCGATCCAAATTAACGGGTTGGTAGCCGATAGCTATAGTTACAAAAACGATGTTCTGTCGTTTTTCGAGCATGGGATGAAAATCGACACACTGAAAATGAACGATACCGGACCGGCTGGTTTCAATGTCACCGAAAACGCCGGCGGCACGATTATCAGTGCAGCCGTGGGCATGGCGACATCTATGTCAGGCACACACATTCCTATCCTGCACGCATAGTTTTCGCCGAGAGAACAGGGGCTGCCGGTTGTTGGCCGGCAGCCATTCTACTATTGCCGGTACTCAGCGTACCTTAATAGCAACCAGGTCTCTAAGTGTCGGTCCGAAGACATCTTGCCTCATTGGAGTAGGTTGTGGCTCCATGACGTGGCTCGATTTGCGGGATGCCGCCGATGTGGACGAACGAGAACCGCAGCCGCCACGACCGTAGCAAGCTGCGCTATCCCAGTGACCTGACCGACGAGGAATGGACGTTGATCGCGCCGATCATTCCAGGCGCAAAGCGCGGAGGCGGCAAGCAGACCGTTGATCTTCGTGAGGCGGTCAACGGCCTGACGTATGTGCTGAGCACCGGGTGCCAGTGGCGGGCGATCCCGAAGGATCTCCCGCCCCGCAGCACGGTCAGCGGCTACTTTTCCTTGTGGGACTATGACGGCACGCTGGATCGCATCCACCATTCTTTGTACGTGAAATGCCGAGGGCAGGCCGGGCGAGACGCCAGCCCGACTGCCGCAATCATCGATAGTCAGAGCGTCAAGAGCGCCGACCAAGCGCAACGCGGCAAGCGGCTGGCCGTCCTGCCGATAGGCGACCAGCACCTGCTTGCCCTCGAATACGGGTCCAGCTCGCCAAGCGCCAGCGCGTAGCCGTCCCGCCCGCGCGCCACGATGGTACGCTGCAGGTGGGTGCGGCCATCCGCCTGCTTGGCCGGGGCCGCGGCGCTGACCAGCGTCCGTCCACAGCAGCGCACCGGCATACGACGCCCTCTGCCCGTCATGGCCACGGGCGATGGTCACGCTGACCTGGGGCAGCGCCAGGAGGGTTGGGCAGGGCTACCGTTCGCGGATGCCCGACCTTGTCCCTGCAAGCTGAAGCTGGGCAAGGTGAAGCTGGCCGCGGCCGGCGGCGCGCCCTGCGCGTCGGACGTCGCCGGCGCCGCCAGCAGGACGAGCAGCCCGAAACCTGCCCCGGCCAGCCACCGTCTCAGCTGCGGCATCGCTACTTCGCGACCATGACGTCGGACGCCTTGATGACGGCGGTCGCCTCGTCGCCGACCTTCAGGGCGAGGTCGTCGATAGCCTCGTTGGTGATCGACGAGTGGATGGTGACGCCGTTGCCGATATCGATGTGGACGTGGCCGTTGATCTGGCCTTTGACCACCTCGGTGATCTTGCCCTTGATCTGGTTGCGCGCGCTCAGCTTCATCATCGGCTCGTCCCATTGTTGGCGAGACGCCACAATAAGGCTGCGGCATCGCTCGCGCCAGCGGGCTATGCTGCGCCCACGGGCTGCGCGGGCAAGCGCCGCCGGCTGGAGGATTGGGAATGGGCCTGCTTCACGACATGACGTGCCGCCGCTGCTTCAGCCGGTCGCTGCTGGCGAGCGCCGTCGCGGCGCCGCTCGCCGCGGTGCTTGGCCGGAAGGCCGCGGCTGGGGAGAAACCGGAGGCGCCCGTCCCCGGCGGCCCGATGTCGGCGCGCAGCCACCTGCTCGACACCGCCGCCGACGCGGTGCAGGTCAAGCGGCCGATCGACGCGATGAGCGAGTACCTCAACGGCTTCCACTTCTACGCCGACGACATGGGCCGCCAGGTGGAGGCGAACCATTTCTGCACGCACCTGACCGAGGATTTCCACCAGTGCGTGATCTACGACTCGAACCTTGCGAACGCCAAGCTGATCGGCATCGAATACATCGTCAGCGAAAAGGTGTTCAAAACCCTGCCGGACGACGAGAAGCGGCTGTGGCACAGCCACCATTACGAGGTGAAATCCGGCGAGCTTATCGCCCCGGGCGTCCCCGAACTGGCGGAGCACGCCTTCATGCAGGACCTGGTCACGACCTACGGCAAGACCTGGCACACCTGGCAGGTAGACCGCGACCGCAACTTCCCCATGGGCATCCCGCAGCTCATGATGGGGTTCACCAAGGACGGGCAGGTCGATCCGGCCAACGTTCACGACCGCGACAGGCGGTTCGACGTCTCGTCCGAGGAGCGAAGAAAGAATCGCGCCGACATCGCCCTGCCGGATGTCGCTCCCGGCGCCAACTCCTGGCAAGGCGGCAAGGTGATGCAGCTAAGGCTTGAGGAGGTGCCGGTGCGTAACTTGCGCGGCTGAGCTAAGCCGTGTCGTGCGCCTGCAGGAAATCGCCGACCACCTGCAGACACCGCTCCAGCTCCTCGACATGCGGCGAGTGGCTGGAGTTCTCGAAGATTTCCCACCGCACATCGGGGATGTTGTCGAAGAACGGCTGCACGATGGCGGGCGTGGCCTCGTCGTGGCGGCCGGACACCAGCAGGGTCGGCACCGCCACCACGTGCAGGCGGTCGACGACCGTCCAGTGCCGCATGGAGCCGATGACGTGGAACTCGCTCGGCCCGTTCATCGCCTCGAACACCTGCATGTTGGCGGCGAGGGCGGCTTCGGCGCGCGCGACCTCGGGCGGCGGCGGGTCCAGCAGGCAGACGTGGCGCGCGTAGAACACCCCGCACGCCGCCTTATACGCCGGGTCGTGGGTGGTGCCGGCGGCCTCGTGGCGCAGCAGCGTCGCCTGCACCTCCGGCGGCAGCGCCTCGCGCAGCCGGTTCGCCTCGCTCACCCACAGCGCGATCGAGGCCGGGGCGTTGGCCAGCACCAGGGCGCGCAGCCCCGGCGGGTGGGTCAGCGCGTGCTCGGCCCCGAGCACGCCGCCCCATGACTGACCCAGCAGCATGTAGCGCCCCGCCACGCCGAGATGGCGCAGCAGCGCGTCCAGCTCGCGCATGAACAGGTCGAGGGTCCAGTACGACACCGGCGCGTCGGGCAGATGGGTCGAGCGGCCGCAACCGAGCTGGTCGTAGTGGATCACCGCCCGCCCGCCGCCGACGCGAGCCAGATCGGCGTAGCGCAGCAGGTAGTCATGGGGGCAGCCCGGCCCGCCGTGCATGACCACCAGCGGCGCGCCAGGCGCGTGCAGGTCGCCGGTGACCCGGTACCAGGTCGCGTGACCCTCGAACGGCATCGTGCCTTCGTCGCTTGGCATTGCAAGCTGTCGCATGTCGAACCGTTGGACGCGATCCGCCAACCCGTCAAGCAATGGGCGCTTCCGATCAGGAAGCACATGCTTGCAGCCGCCCGCCGGTCCCGCATACGGTCCAACGCCGAACCCTTTGTGCGGCGGCAGGCCCGCCTTCGGAGAACACCTATGACCGGCCGCACCTCCCGCCTGGCGCTCGCGTCCGCTGCCTCGCTTCTGACGGCGGTCCCGGCCGTCGCCGCCGACCATCGCGGCGGCACGATGGTGCTGCTGGCGCAGGCTGCCGCCGGCACGCTCGATCCGCAGGTCAACTACACGTCGCAGTTCTGGCAGATCGAGCAGGCGACGTACGACGGGCTGCTGGCGTTCCGCAAGGTCGCCGGCGCCGCCGGCAACGCCGTTGTGCCGGACCTGGCGGAAGCGGTCCCGGCGCCGCAGGACGGCGGCAAGACTTACGTCTTCAAGCTGCGCGCCGGCATAAGGTTCTCCGACGGCACGCCGCTGACGGCCGACGACGTGGCGGCGACGTTCCGGCGCATCTTCGTGGTTTCCAGCCCGACCGCCGGCACCTTCTACAACGGCATCGTCGGCGCCGACGCGTGCCTCAAAGTTGCCGCCGGCTGCGCGCTGCCCGGCGTGGCGGCCGACGCGAAGGCCGGCACCGTCACCTTTTACCTGACCGCGCCGGACGCCGAGTTCCTCGACAAGCTCGCGGTGCAGCACGCGCTGGTGGTGCCGAAGGGCGCGCCGCAGAAGGACGCCGGCGTGACGCCGCTGCCGGGCACCGGGCCGTACATGATCGCCGCCTACAACCCGACCAAGCAGATGAAGCTGGTGCGCAACCCGTATTTCAGGGAATGGAGTCGCGACGCGCAGCCGGACGGCTATCCGGACGTGGTGCTGTACAGGTTCGGCCTGGCCAACGAGGCCGCGGTCACCGAGGTTCAGAACGGACAGGCGGACTGGACGTTCGATCCGCCTCCCGGCGACCGCCTGGGCGAGCTGGGCCGCAGGTTCGGGAGCCAGGTGCACCTGTCGCCGATGACCGAGATCTATTACGCGGCGCTCAACGTGAACCTGGCGCCGTTCGACAACCTGAAGGCGCGGCGGGCGCTGAACGACGCGGTCGACCGCAACGCGCTGGTCAAGCTGTACGGCGGCGCGAAGCTAGCCTCGGCATCGTGCCAGATCCTGCCGCCCGGCATCCCCGGCTACAAGCCGTACTGTCCGTTCGGGGTCCCGGCCGCCGGCGGCCGGGCCGGCGAGCAGTGGTCCGGCCCCGACCTGGCGCGGGCCAGGCAACTGGTGCGCGAGTCCGGCACCGCCGGGCAGAGCGTCACCGTGGTCGCCGGCGACGCCACTGTGCAGCGCAACATCGGCACCTACCTGTCGAGCGTGCTCAACCAGATCGGCTACAAGGCAACCGTCCATTCGCTGTCGAGCGACATCGAGTTCACCTATATCCAGAACTCCAACAACAAGATGCAGGTCGGCGTCTCGTACTGGACGCAGGACTACCCGGCGCCTTCCGACTTCCTCAGCAGCATGTTCTCCTGCGGCGCGTTCCATCCGGGCTCGGACTCGTCGGCCAACGTCTCCGGCTTCTGCGACCACGCGCTCGACGCGCGGATGCAGCAGGCGATGGCGCTGTCGCTGACCGACGTCGGGGCCGCCAACAAGATCTGGACCGAAGTGGACCGCAGCATCACCGACCGCGCGCCGGTGGCGGTGATGTTCGTGCCGCGCAACGTCGACTTCGTGAGCAAGCGGCTCGGCCACTTCACCTTCAGCCCGCAGGACAACTGGATCGTCACGCAGTCCTGGGTGCAGTAAACAAGCGATGACAGCCCTGATGTCAGAGACCTACCTGCCCAGAGAAGTTCTGGAACAGGCTTTGCAAAGAGGAAATCAGTTCCTCTGGCATCCGAGCTACATTCCAACTCTCATAGAGGAGGCCAGGAAAGCCAACCTCGTCAACATGGGTGGGCAGCTTCAAATAGTATGTCCAAATGGGCAGGTAATGGAGTTGTATTGGATTGGTGCGGAAACCTATACTGACGTCCCAGCCGGGGACGTGTGGAAGAAAGCGCAGCGAACTCAGTAGAAGCGTTCCGTGAACTTGCAGAAACGACAGACTTTGTCGAATTGGCGCGAGTCGCAATGCACGGCACATTCCCGGAATTGAACAGCGCGGTGTACAAGGTGGAAAAGTCCGTTTATTTTGTTTGGCACGTGATAAGCGCCGATTACGATGCCGAACTTCGGCAGTCGCGGTAAGCATTCCAGAGACATGGGTAAGGCTTAGCCCTTCACCGCGCCGCCGGTCAGCCCCGCCACCAGCGTGCGTTGCAAACTGAGACCGATCAGCACCGGGGGCGCCGCGGCCAGGATGCCGGCCGCCGCCAGCAGGCCATAGTCGGTGATGCGCCCGGTGGCGAGGTTGGCGATGGCGACGGTCAGGGTCTGCGCCTGGTCGTTGCTGGTGAACAGCAGCGCGTAGAGGAACTCGTCCCACACGATCAGCACCGCCAGCAGCAGCGCCGTGCCGATGATCGGGCGCGCCAGCGGCAGCGTCACCGTCGCCAACGTTCGCCACAGCCTCGCGCCGTCGATCGCCGCCGCCTCCTCCAGCTCGATCGGGATGGCGTCGATGCCGCCCTTGATGAGCCAGGTCGCGAACGGCAGCACGATGGTGGTGTCGGTCAGGATCAGCGCCAGCGTGGTGTTGAGCAGGCCGAGCGCCGAGAGGATGCGGTACATCGGCACCACGAACAGGATCGGCGGCAGCATGTAGGTGGCGACGATCACGTACAGCAGCACGCCCTGCCGCCCGCCATGGCGCGAGAACGCCCACGCCGCCGGGATCGCTAAGGCGAACGACAACGCCGTGGTTCCGGCCGCCACCACCAGCGTGTTGCGGAGCGCGTGCAGGAACGCGGCGCCCTGGCTGTTGGCGGCGAGCGACAGCAGCCGGCCGAACCGTGACAGGTCAAGCTGCGCCGGCAGCCAATGCAGCGGCAAGGTCGTAAGGTCGTTGGTGCTGCTGATGCTCATGACGGCCAGCCACAGCAGCGGCGCCAGCGTCACCGCCGCCACCAGCAGCAGCGCCGCGTAGGCCGCCGCCGTGCCCCATTTCGGATGCTTCACGTGGCGCTCGCCTGGCGGCGCAGGCCGATGACGTAGCCGGCGATCAGCAGCAGGCTCAGCAGCACCGAGAGCAGCGACAGCGCCGCGCCGTAGCCGCTGTGGTGGAACGAGAACGCCTGCTGGTAGACCAGGATCGCCAGCGAGCGGGTGGCGTTCAGCGGGCCGCCGCGGGTCATCACCCAGATGATGTCGAACACCTTCACCGCCTCGATCACCCGCAGCACCACGACGATGGATAGCGGCGCCAGGATCGCCGGCAGCGTCACCGCCCAGAACCGCTGCAACGGCCCGGCACCGTCGATGCTGGCGGCTTCGTGCAGCTCGCGCGGCACGCCCTGCAACGCCGCGAGCAGGATCAGCGCCACCAGCGGGAAAGTCTTCCAGATGTCGGCGACGGCGACCGCGTAAAGCGCCACGTCGGGGTCGCCGAGCCAGCTCCGGTACTGGCCGATGATGCCGGTTTGCTGCAACGCCGCGTCGAGCGCGCCGAACTCGGGGTTGTAGATCACCCGCCACATCATCGCGTTGATGACCGTCGGCAGCGCCCACGGCACGATCATCAGCCCGCGCACGAAGCCGCGCCCGCGCAACGGCTGATCCAGCAGCAGCGCCACCAGCAGGCCGAGCGCCATCTCGACGATGACCGTGAGGGCGGTGAACACCACTGTGACGCGCAGCGCCGACCAGAACTCCGCCGAGCCGAGGGCGGCTGCGAAGTTGTCGAAGCCAACCCAGCCGCCGCCGCCGCCAATCAGCTGCGTCGCGGTGAACGACAGCCGAATTGTCTCGACCAGCGGGTAGCCGATCACCGTGCTAAGCGCCACCACGGCCGGGGCGAGGAGCCAAAGAGTGCGCCGACCGTACACGGCTCGGTTATGAAGTTTCTATTTGCTGGCCGACAACGCCGTGGCGGCGCTCTGCAACGCGGCGGCCGGTGCGGCGCGGCCGGTCGCCACCTGCTGCAACGATTGCTGCAGGGCGACCGAGAACTGCTGGTAGTTGACCACCTCCGCCCGCCCGATCATCACCGCGAAGGATTTCTGCGCCGCGTCGAGCAACTCGGTGCGCCCGTGGACCACCGCGGGATCGGCGAACGAACTCTTCCACATCGGCAGGCTGTTGGTGGCGTAGGCGTTCTGCACCTTGGCCGAGGTCAGGTAAAGAATATAGTCCCAAGCTGCGTCCTTGTGCTGGCTGTTGGTCGGGATGCACAGCGGCTGCGAGCCGTTGACCGCCCCGACATCGCCCGGCTTGTCGCCCGGGGCGGTCGTCACCCCGACCTGGCCGGCAATCTTGGTGTCGTTGCTGGGCGTGTTGGCGCCCTCCCACATGTAGGTCCAGTTCAGCGCCATCGCCGCCTGGCCGCTGGAGAACACCCGCTTCACGTCGTCCTCGACGAATTCGAGCGAGTGCGGGTTGGTGACTTTGTCCTTCGTGAGGCTCTGCGCCATCCAGGTCGCCGCCGCGAGGCCGCCGCCGGTCTGGAACGCCGGCTTGCCGGCGGCGTCGAGCGAGCTGCCGCCGAAGCCGGCCATGATCGCGGTGTAGTCGGCGACCAGCGACTCGTTCTGGCTCCAGCTCGACACCAGCGGGAAGTCGACGACGCCCTTCTGCTTGAGCAGCAGCGCGTCGGCCTCGACCTCGGCCCAGGTGCGCGGCGGCGAGGCGATGCCGGCCTTGGCGAACATCGCCTTGTTGTAGAACAGGAACTTGGAATCGACGATCCACGGCAGGCCGTAGAACTTGTCCTTGTACTCGGCGCTGCCGAGTGCCCCGGTCAGGATGCCGTCGCGTAGCTCAGGCGTCATGCGCGCGGTGACGTCCTCGATGATGCCGCCGGCGGCGTATTCCGGCGTCCACACGCTGTCCGACAGCACCACGTCGTAGGCGGTGCTGGCGCCCTTGGCGAGCACCGTCTTGTCGTGCAGCGCCTCGTAAGGCACGAACTCCATCGTTACGGTGATGTCGGGATGCAGCTTCTGGTAGGCCGTGGTCATGGCGCGGATTTCGGCCTCGCCGTAGCCGGCCTGCGCCTGGAACAGCGCGTTCAGCGTGGTCGCCGCCCGCGCCTGCCGCCCCGCCCCATGCGCCGCAAGCGCCAGACCCGTCAAGGCGAAGATGGTCCCGCTACGCATGATCCGGCTCTCCCGTCGTATGTTTATAGCAGCTTGGTGTTTGTAGTAGCTTGGGCGGGCCACGCCGCCGCTGTCAACGCGTGCGGCCTCGCGCAGCCACCGAAACGATCTCGCGGGCCACGCCACCGCGGGACAGCACGATCTCGTCGTGCAGGTTGGTCACCACGCAGACGTGGTTGGGCACGATCCGCACCCGCTCGCCGATTTCCGGACGGCGCTCGCAGGCGGACAGGTCGACCATGCCGTGTTCCTCGTTGACCCGTTCGATCGCCGCGTCGGGATATTCCAGGAGCAGGCCGTAGCCAGTGCCGAGGCCCGGCGGCAACAGGTCGCTCGACAGCGTCTTGGAGCCGGCATCGACGATGGCGCGATCCGGCGTCGGCCGGCTCACCACCGTCGCGTGGACGTGCAGCGCGCATTCGTCGAGCGTGGCCGCGCCGAAGCCGATTATGGTGCGGTCGTGATAGATGTAGGTGCCGACGCGCATCTCGGTGACGCCGGGGACTTCGTGCATGCGCCGGGCGTTCGGCGTGCCGCCGGCGGAGAAATTCGTGAGTCCGGCATCGGCCAGCTTCGCGGCTGCGATGAACTCGGCGGCGGCGGGGCCGGCGGGGTAGGTCATCAGCCCGTCGCAGCGCAACCCGCGCTCCCGCGCCGCATGCGCCAGGGCGACCGCTTCCGCCACGCTGCCGACGCCGGTGCGGCGCGCGCCGCTGTCGAACTCGATCAGCACGCCGACCGGCCGGCCGCTCTCGCGCGCCGCCTGGGCCGCGGTGTCCAGTGCGGCAAGGCTGTCGGCGGCTACCTGCAGGGTCGTGACGCGCCTGGCCAGCGCCGCCAGCCGCAGCGCCTTGGCGGGGCCGATCAGCGGGAACGAAATGAGGATGTCGTCGAGCCCGGCATCGGCCATCACCTCGGCCTCGCCCAGCTTCTGGCAGGTGACGCCGACGGCTCCCAGCGCCATCTGCCGCTGCGCGAACCGCGGCAGCTTGTGCGTCTTGATGTGCGGCCGCAGCCGCAGCCGGTGCGCGTCGGCGTACGCCTGCATCTTCGCGAGGTTGCGCTCCACGACATCCAGGTCGACCACCGGGACCGGGGTCTCCAAATCTTCAATGCGCGTCACGGTCGAACACCTCCATCACGTCGAGCCGGCCCTTGAAGGCGCTGTAGCCGCCGTCGCAGGCATGGATGCCGCCGGTCAGGTAGCGGGCGCGGTCCGACGCCAGGAAGACGGCGAACTCGGCCACGTCCTCGGCCGCCATGATCGGCATCAGGTGCATCGCCTCGATCCGCGCCCGCTGCTCCGGCCGGTCGAGGAACGCGCGCTGGTGCGGCGTGTCGACGAAGCCGGGGCAGATGGCGTTGACCCGCACCCCCTCCGGCGACAATCCGGCCGCCAGCGAGCGGGTCATGGCCACCATGCCGCCCTTGGCCGCGGTGTAGGCGTCGAGCCCGGCCTGGCCGATTAGCGCGTCGGCGGTGGCGGTCAGCACGATGCTGCCGCGACCGGCCGCCAGCATCGCCCGCCCGACATGCTTGCACACCAGGAAGGTGCCGGTCAGCACGAGGTCGATGATCGCGTGCCATGTCTTCTCGTCCAGTTCGGTGGCGCGGCGGTCGCCCTTGTTGACCAGCGGCACCGACATGGCGGTGTGGAACAGCGCGTCGACGCGGCCGTGCCGGTCCAGCACCGCCTGCACCAGGGCCGCCACGGAGGCTGTGTCGCGCACGTCGACCGGCAAGGCGAGCGCCTTGATCGGGGCGGCCACGGCGGTCGCGGCGGCAAGGTCGAGGTCGGCGACCACGACCTCCGCGCCTTCGCGGGCCGCCAGCCGCGCGCCGGCGGCGCCGATGCCGGAGCCGCCGCCGGTGATCAGAACGACTTGTCCGGCCAGTTCGCCCAACACGCTGCCTCTCGACGTTGCCGCGATCATCACCCCATCCTGCACCGGGTCAAGCATACGGAGGCGGCGATGCTGGAGCGGGCGGACGCGGTGGTGATCGGATCGGGAGCGCTCGGCGGCGCCATGGCGTGGCACCTCGCCACCGCCGGGATGCACGTAGCTTTGCTCGATCAGCACGAGATCGGCTCGCAGACCTCGCCGCGCGCCGCCGGGCTAAGCGCGCAGATCCGTCCGTCGGAGCTGATGACGCGCCTCGCGGTGCGCGGCGTCGAGAAGCTGCTGGCGTTCACCGGAGACACCGGCCAGCCGCTCGACGTGCACCGTTCGGGCAGCCTCAAGGTGGCGCGCACCGACGCCCATGCGCGCCAGGTCGAGGGCGAGGTGGCGCGCGGCCGGGCCTACGGCGTGCCGGTCGAGATGGTTTCGGCGGCGCGGGCGCAAAAGCTCAACCCGTTCCTGCGGGCCGGCGGCCACGCCGCGTATTCATTCTGCCCGGGCGACGTGTACCTCGACCCGGCGCAGCTGACCCGGGGCTACGCGGCGGCGGCGGCGGCGCTCGGCTGCGTCCTGCTGCCGCATACGGGGGTCGAGGAAATCGTGGTCGAGGGCGGCGCGGTCGCCGGCGTGCGTACCGCGTCGGGGACGTTGCGGGCGCCGGTGGTGGTCGACGCCGCTGGAGCTTGGCTGCGCGCGGTGGCGAGCGCCGCGGCGGCGGCGCTGCCGATGCTGGCGGTGCGCCACCAGCTGCTCATCACGGCGCCGATCGCCGGGGTCGAAGCGTTGCAGCCGATCACCCGCGTGCTCGACGCCAACGTCTACATCCGGCCGTGCGACGGCGGTCTCATGGTCGGCGGCTACGAGGCCGACCCGTTGCTGTACGACGAACTGCCGTCCGGCTTCGCCATTGCCGATATGCCACTCGACGCCACGGTGCTGCACCGGCTGGCCGACCGGATCGCCGGCGAGTTCCCGATATTGCGCGAGGTCGGCCGTGGCGGCGTCGCGGTTGCGGTGCTGCGTGGCGGGCTGCCGACGATGACGGCCGACGACGAGCACCTGATCGGCCCGGCGCCGGGCATCGCCGGCCTGTTCGTCATCGGCGGCTGCAACGTCGGCGGGCTGTCGACCGCCCCGGCGTTCGCCGAGGCGTTGACCGAGATCATCCAGGGCAGGCGCGCGCCGAGCAGCTTGGCGCCGCTGCTGCCGGAACGCTTCGCCGGAGCGGCGGTCGGCGCGGCGGTGCTGCGCGACGCTTGCCGGACCCATTACGCCTGGCACTACTCGTCCGAGGCGGCGCGCGGGGCGGCGCTCAGGGCTCATGCCAACGGCCCTGTCGAATGATGGGTCGTAGTCAGCCTTGAACAGGCGTCCACACTGGCATACGCCTTGGCATATGGTCGGAGGCTGAAGCTGTGCCCCAGTCCGGTCCTGCTCCGCGCCAAGTGCGACTGTTCCGCAACAACCGCAACCAGGCCGTCCGCATCCCGGTGGAGTTCGAACTGCCAGACAGCGAAGCCATCATCAGCCGTGACGGCGAGCGGCTCATCATCGAGCCGGTACGCAAGAGGGGCTTGGCAGCGCTCCTGGATAGCTGGGAGCCGTTGGACGAGGAGTTTCCGAAGATCGACGACCTGCCGTTGGCGCCGAAAGACATCTTCCGACTGTGCAGTACATGCTGGACACCAGCATCGTCAGCGAGCTGATCCGCAATCCTGCCGGGCTTGCGGCACGGCGTGCCAGGGCAGCGGAAAGCGAAGTTTGCGTCAGCGTCGTCGTGGCGGCGGAACTGCGCTACGGCTGCGCCAAAAAGGGGTCGGCGCAGCTCTCGCGTAAAGTAGAGCAATTCTTGTCGGAGGTGCCGGTGCTGCCGTTCGATGTGCCGGCCGACAGCGAGTACGGAGGCATGCGGGCCGAGCTGGAAGCCGACGGTCGGCCTATCGGATCGAACGACCTGCTGGTAGCCGCTCATGCTCGTACGCTTGGCGCAACCGTGGTGACGGCGAACGTCGGTGAGTTCCGGCGAGTCCGCGGCCTCAACGTGGAAAGTTGGCTGGCGTAGGGAGTCTGGGCGTGAACCCACACAGGGCTGTTGACGTTGGACGCCAGCAACATGACCGATAGTGCACGCTCCAGCGCCGGGCCATGGCAATCACCGAGAACGCGGGTAGCTATCGAAAAGCGTTTGGGCTACGATTCGTTCCGTACCATAAAAGAACTACCTACAGCGAAACTACTAACAAGCAACAACAAGAAACAAGATGTCGAGGAAACCCATGATACAAACACGTACGATGCTCATGGCCTGTACTGCCATGGCCATTGCCACGTCCTGCTGCGTCCCCGTCGCCCAGGCGCAGCGCGCGAGTTCGCCGCCCTGGCTCGATCCGAGCCTGTCGCCTGACGAGCGGGCGACCCTGGTGGAGAAGCAGTTCTCCATGGCCGAGCTGCTCGGCATCGTCCACGGCAGCTACGCGGTGGCGGCCAACTACATGCTGCCGGCCAACGTCGTGCCGCCGGAGGCGATCGGCTCGGCCGGCTACGTTCCGGGCGCGCCGGAACTCTTCATTCCCGCGCTGCAGGAAAGCGACGCCGGCACCGGCGTCACCGACCCGATCGCCGGACCCACCGGCCTGACGGCGCGCGGCGTCGCGGGCTACTCCACGGAACTGCCCTCGGGCCTCGCCACGGCGGCGACCTGGAGCGTGGACGCTGCGTTCGCAGGCGGCGCCATGATCGGCAAGGAAGCGCATCAGGAAGGCTTCAACGTGCTGCTCGCCGGGGGCGTCGACCTGGCCCGGGAGCCGCGCAACGGCCGCAACTTCGAGTACGCCGGCGAAGACCCGTTGCTGGCCGGAACCATCGTCGGCCAGCAGGTCCGCGGCATCCAGTCGAACCACGTCGTCTCCACGGTCAAGCACTTCGCCTTGAACGACCAGGAAAGCGGCCGCAACTCGGCCAGTTCGGACATCGACCTGGCCGCAGCGCGGCAGAGCGACCTGCTGGCGTTCGAGATCGCGATCGACGTCGGCGATCCGGGCTCGGTGATGTGCGCCTACAATCGCGTCAACAGCGTCTACGCCTGCGGCGACGACACCTTGCTCAACAAGACGCTGAAGCAGGACTGGGGCTACAAGGGCTGGGTCATGTCGGACTGGGGCGCCCAGCATTCCGTGCTGGACGCCAACGCCGGCCTCGACCAGGAATCCGGCAGCTTCTTCGACCAAGCCAACGGCGGCCCGTTCTTCACCGACCAGCTGACCAGCGCCCTGGCCGGCGGCTACGTCACGCAGGCGCGGCTGTACGACATGGTGCACCGCATCCTGCGCTCCGAGTTCGCCCAAGGGTTGATCGATTTCCCGGCAACCGCGATCGAGCCGATCGATGCGACCGCGGATGCCGCCGTGGCGCAGGCGGACGAGGAGCAGGCCGCGGTGCTGCTCAAGAACGCGCAGCACACGCTGCCGCTCAGCAAATCCATAAGCCGCATCGCGGTGATCGGCTCCAACGCGATAAATGGCGTGATGGAGGGCGGCGGCTCGTCCGTCGTCTGGCCAGTCGGCGGGCCTGCCGAGCCGGTCGATCCCAAGCCGTCGTTTCCCGGCCCGATCATCTGGAACCCATCTTCCCCGGTGGCGGCGATCAAGGCCGAGGCGCCGGGGGCCACGGTCTCCTACTATGGCGGCGCAGACCCGCAGCAGGCCGCTTCGTTCGCCGCCAATGCCGACGTGGTCATCGTGTTCGTCAACCAGTGGCTGGCGGAGAGCTTCGACGCCAGCAGCCTGAGCCTGCCGACCGACCCGCAGACCAAGGTGGACCAGAACGCGCTGGTGGCGGCGGTGGCCAAGAGCAACCCCAACACCGTCGTGGTGGTGGAGAGCGGCGGCCCCGTGCTGATGCCCTGGCTCGATCAGGTCAAGGGGGTGGTCGAGGCGTGGTACCCCGGCTCCGGCGGCGGCCCCGCCTTGGCCCGCATCCTGTTCGGCGACGTCAACCCGTCCGGCCACCTGCCGATCACCTTCCCGGTCTCGGAGGCGCAGCTGCCGCGGCCGGTGCTCGATGTCGGAACCAAGGCCGACCAGAACTTCCATATCGACTACAACGTCGAAGGCGCCGCGGTCGGCTACAAGTGGTTCCAGAAGCAGAACATCAAGCCGCTGTTCCCGTTCGGCTACGGGCTGAGCTACACGAGCTTCAGCTACGACTACATCGACGTTCGGTGGGAGGACACGCTGAAGGCGGGCATCACGGTGAAGAACACCGGCAGCGTCCCCGGCTACGCGGTGCCGCAGCTCTACCTTGGACTTGACGGCCGGGGAGAGTCGCCCACCCGGCTGATCGGGTTCGGCAAGGTCTACCTCCAGCCGGGAGAGTCGAAGACCGTGACGTTCAACACCGACCCGCGGCTGCTGGCCAACTTCGATGCCGCTTCCGACACGTGGAAGATCGCAGGCGGCAACTACAAAGTGTTCGTCAGCTCGTCTTCCGACAAAGTCGAGCAAGCAACCACCGTGGACATCCAGTCGAAAACCCTGGCTCCGTAGCCTCGGTCGCTCCGTACTGAATGCAAGGACCCTGTTCGAGACAGGAGCAGGGTCCTTCGCCGCGAAGCGAAGTCACTCGACCAGGCTCTTGGACGCCAGCAGCGGGAACGGCTCGACCGCCTCGCAGCCGGTGCCGGTGACGTGGATCATCCACTCGGTCCGCACGCCGCCGATGTCGGGGCGGTATGCGCCCGGCTCGATCATCAGCACCATGTCGGCTTGCAAGGTCGCCTGCTCGCGCGCGGTCACTCGGGGGTACTCGTGGACCGCCGTGCCGATCGAGTGGCCGGTGTGGTGCGGGTAGTCGAAGCCATGGCCCCGCACGCAGCCGCGCACCGCCTCGTGCAGCGCCGATACCGCAAGGCCGGGGCGCATGATCGACATCGCGTGCTCCAGCGCCGAGCGGGCGGCGGCGAACAGCCGCAGCTGCGCGTCGCTGGCCTCGCCCGCCACGGTGGTGGCGCAGCTGTCGCCCCAGTAGCCGCCGAACCGCGGCCCCAGATCGGCGATCACCGCGTCGCCCGGCTGCACCACGCGCCCGCCGGGCCAGCCGCCGATGCCGGCGGTGCGGGCCGCGCCGGAGAGCAGGTCGCCGCCCACCGCCAGCCGTTCGCCGGCCTCGGCCTCCATGGCGGCGCGGATGTCGGCGAACAGCGCCAGCTCCGAGCGCCCGGCCGCCAGCGCCGCCGCGAAGGCGCGCTGGCCGGTGGCGGTGATGGCGGCGACGCGGCGCAGCGCCGCCAGCTCGGCCGCGGTCTTGGTCGCCCGCTGCCGCCGCAGCGCCGGCGTGACGTCGACCCGCGCGGTCCCGAGCACCGTGTCGAGCAGGGCCGTGTGCGTCGCGGTTTCGCTCGCCAGCACGCCGCCCACGCCGAGCCGGGCCACCAGCCGCCGCAGCGCCTCCGCATAGGGAGCGGTCGCGGCGTCGGCGTGATCCGACCCGTAGGCGTCGTAGGTCTCCACGACATCGGCGCGCGCCGCCTCGGCGTTCGCCGCCAGCAGCCCGATCCGGCCGTCGCGAGCCACGACCGCCACCGCCGGGCCGCCGGCGAACGGCGACGGCCCGGTCTCGACAGTTGGCGCGTGCCCGGTCGCATAGGCCACGGCGTCGACCGAGGTCAGCACCGCCCAATCGGCCCCGGCCTCGCGCAACGCCGCGACAACCCGTTCCCCACGTTCGTCCATGCCCGCCTCCGCCGCTCCGGTTCGCCGGCCGCTATAGCCCGGTCTCGGGCCGCACGCACATTCGCAGCCACTCGGTCACCGCCCGGTCCTCGTCCGCCGCCAAGACGCGCAGCAGTCCGACGCACGCGATGCCCTCGGCCAGCGCCGGCAGCGGCCCGAAGCTGAAGCCGGCGCGGCCGTCGCCGCCGAACAGCAGCGCGACCTCGGGCCGGTCCTGCTCCGCCGCAAGGCGTGTCGTCGGGCCGCCCTCGATGCCGAACTCCACGTCCAGGCGGCGGCGCGGGTCGCTCGCCAGCACCGCCCAGCCCTCGATCCACCCGTCACGCGCGTCGCCGAGGCCGATCACGCAGTCGGCGTTCGGGTGCAGCAGGGTGGCGCACGGCATGGCGACGTGCTCCGCGAGCCGCAGCGCCGGGTCGCTGCGGTCCTGCTGGTCGGCCCGGCACAGCAGCGCCAGCAGCCCGTCCCAGCCGCGCAGCCGCAGCAGCGCGGCGCGCTCGGCCGCCGGCAGCTGCAGATGTCGCGCGACCCAGGCCAGGTGCGCGCTCGACGGACCCGGGCCAAGCCGCTCGTGCGGCAGCCGCCCGCCGTGCCGCAGGCGTTGCAGCACGCTGCCGTCGAACTCGTCCGACGACAGGAAGGCGCGGATGTGGGTGCGTACCGGGTCGCGGGTGGCGACGTCGACGACGTGCTCGTCCTCCGGGTCGCGGCCGAGGAACACCTGGTAGCACATCAGCACGTCGAACGCGGTGGCCTGCCGCTCCGCCGCCCTGGTCAGCACCGCCTGCCCACACGCGGCGCTCATCGCGCGGCCTCGCGCAGCGCGCCTTCGATGGCGGCGGTGAAGCCGACCTCCGCGCACTCCGCAGCCACCCGGGCGGCGGCCCCGGCGCGCAGCCGCGACCACGCCGCCTCGTCCCCGTAGGTGGCGCACACGGTCTCGACCCAGCTGTCCGCGTCGCCGGTCGCGGCCACCGCCAGCGCCTCCCCGTCGGGCCATCCGAGCTGTTCGGCCAGCAGCGCGGTCGCCACTACCGGCAGGCCGCGCGACGCCGCCTCGTGGACCTTGTACGGGATGCCGGCGGCGTAGCGGGTCGGCGCCACGAACAGCCGGCACGCGGCGTACAGCGCGCCGAGATCGGCCACGAACTCGTGCAGCACCACGCCGGGCTGCTTCAGCGGCCCCAGATCCAGGCCAGGCGCCACGTAGCCCGCCACATGCAGCGTCACCGCCTCGCCGAGCCGGCGGCGGACCGCCGGCAGCACCGCCTTCACCAGCCAATCGACCGAATCGAAATTCGGCGTGTCGCGGCTGTGGAAGCTGCCCACGAACAGCAAGCCGTGGCGGTCGGCGAAGGCGGCGTCCTGCAAGCCGAGGCGCAGCGCGTGACCGACGACACCGACGTTGGACAGGCCGATGTCCAGCAATTGCTGCCGCTCCCTGCCGCTCACCGCGACAACCTTCTGCGCCAGATGGGCATAGCGGAACTCCTCACGCAGGCTCGGCGGCCGGACGCCGCCAGGCGCGGTGCGGGTCGCCACCAGCGCCTCGGTGTCGAGGATCACCCCCGAGCGGCCCAGCAGGCGCGCCGCGTTGGGGAACTGCTCGGCGATGCGGGTCAGGTTGTGGGTTCGGCTGAACCAGACGAAATCGTAATAGCCGGCGCGTTCGCCGAGAAAGCTCTCGAACTGGTTGATGTCGCGGTCGAGCAGCAGCTCGACGTGCTCGGGATAGTGGCGGTGCAGCTCGGGCAGGTTGCCGTGCACGCCGTTCATCGGGAACACGCTGACGAAGAAGTTCATCTGCAACAGGCGGGCTACGATGGCGGCGGCGCGGGCGAAGCCGGAGCCGTGTCCGGGCAGCGGTACGGTGTCGTCGACGAACAGCACGCGGCCGGCGAACCGCGTCAGGTCGCGGCTGGGCAGCAGGTTGTCCCGGGTGCTGGGATAGCGACGCTGCAGCGTCGCGACATGCCGCCGCGCGAACAGCGCCTGGTTGCGCTTCATCTGCGCCACCGGGGCGAGCGGGTTGCGGGCGCTGCCGTACTCGATGTGGCAGATGACGATCAACGGATCGTAGACGACGCGCAGCCCGTTCTGCCAAAGCCGCAGGCAAAGATCGGTTTCCTCGTAGTAGGCGGGCGCGTAGGCGTCGTCCAGGCCGCCAAGTTGCAGCCACGCCGAGCGGCGGACCATGAGAAAGGCGCCGGAGCAGAAATCGACGTCGCGCACGAAGTTGAACTCCGCCCGCTCGGCGTCCTGGTCGCGGCCGTAGCCGACCGTGCTGGCGTCGTTCCAGACGATGCAGCCGGCCTCCTGCAACAGGCCGTGCGACCGCATGACCTTGCCGCCCACGGCGCCCACGCCCGCGTCGGCGTCGAGCCGTCGGACAGCCTGCCCGACCGCCCCGTAGCCCAGCGTCACGTCGTTGTTGAGCAGCAGCAGGTGGCGTCCGCGCGCCGCCTGCCCGGCCAGGTTGACGGCGCGCAGGAAGCCGGCGTTGCGGCCCAGCCGAATCACCGTGAGGCCCTGGACGTAGTGCTCGATCCGCCGGGTCTCGTCGACCGAGGCGTTGTCGACCAGGATCACCTCCGCCCCGCAGCCGAGCTGCGATGCCAGGGACGCCAGCGTCTGCAGCGTGTAGTCGAACTGGTTGAAGCACACGATCACCACCGACAGCGCCAGCCCCGGCCCCGGCTGCCCCGGCCGGGTCGGCAGCAGGATGGGCCGCACCGCGGCGGCACGGGCGACGGAGTGCGCGGCCCTGGCGAACGCGAGCTTGCCACCCGCCTCGAGCGCCACGCCGCGGCGCAACGACGGCAGCGGCGGCAGGCCGAGAGCGTTGCCATGGCGGATGTAGTGGTCGAATGCGCTCCGGGCCGAGCCGTCGTCGAGCGCCTGGCGCACGGCGGACAGCGCCCGGTAATGGTCGGGATCGAACCACGGACTGGGACGCCGGTTGTCGTAGCGCCCGAATTCAAGGAAATGCGCGTAGCCGTTGCGGTAGATCCCAGCGGCCACGGCCGCGGCGACGTCCGGGTTCTGCGTCAGGTAGTACGTTTCGTCGAACTCGGGCAGCGGGTTGAACCGGGTCGGCGCGGCGTTGGTGAGATAGTGCGCGATGGCGGAGCCGGCCCGGCGCAGCGCCTGCCCGGTCTCCTCGGTCTCGTGCATCGCCCGGTACCACGCGGCATCGAACAGCGGCGACGGCGAGGCGTCGGCCAACCCCGCCGCGCGCAGGAAGCCGCTGTACGGCCGCTCGGCGCCGTGCCGGTCCGAGGGCTCGTAGAGCGCATGGCCGCTGTCGCCGCGACCCTGGCCGACACTGAGGAAGTGATCGTAAGGATCGCCTGCCCGAACGCCCTTGGCGGTCAGGAAAACCACGTAGCTGTCGAGCTGAAACAGCCAGTGCGGATCGTGGGTGGCGAAACCGCCGGCGCAGTACGCGGCATGTGCGCTGGGGATTTCACCGCGTCGCACCCGCTCGCCGATCTCGGGATAGCGGCCGCGGAACCACGCTTCGTCGAACAGCGCGTTGGGACTGAGCGCCCGTTCCGCGACGTGCGTGCTGTAATGATCCTGCGCCGCCGCGATCGTCACGCCGGACTGGCCGTCGAGGATTGCCTGGCAGTACCAGTCGAGATCGAGCAGCGCATAGGCCGGTGCGGCCGCTGGCGCTGGAAAACGCGCGGCGGCTTCGGTTTCGCCACGGCGGGCGGAGCCAGGGTCGGGCCAGGGTCACGCCAAGGCGATCGCGTCGCCGCCCGGATCGCCAGCGGGCTTTATTCGATTCATAGCCGAAACCTAATCCTTTCGGATACGAAATGCCATCGCCGAAGGCGGCAATCCGCGACTTAGGTTTCGAGCGCGGAAATGGCGGCTTCGAGGTGCTCTTCGCCGAACCCCGGCATGGCGATGTCGAGGCTGACGTACCGGTGGTTGCGTACCGCCGACGTCACGTAGAACCAGGGGCGGAACGCCTGGTCGCCATCGACCCGGCTGTTGAGTTCCAGCACCCGCAGGCCGCCGCGATGGAACAGCGTGTTGACCAGGCCGGCGCCGTGCGCCGCGACCACGCGCCGCGTGTTGGCGAAGGTCGTGATCTGTTGCCGCAGGTCCATCCCCTCGAAGCCGACGGCCTCGAAGCCGTGCCGCGCCAGCACCCGGACGGTCAACTCCTCCAGCGAGTCCGGCAGCCGGTTGGCCACCGATTTCGAACGGGCCAGGTAGAGGCTTTGCAGTGCCCTGGCTGGCGGGCCGGCGTTCTTCGCCATCACGTCGAACACGTCCTTGAAGGCGTTCAGGTACATGATGTCGGTCGGCTGACCCGGCCGGGTCCAGAAAAAGTGCAGCTTGCGTGCCCGGTAGACCCCGCTCGGCAGCGCCGTCACACGCTCGGACAGGCCACTGAACGCCAGCGACTGCCGCCAGGTGGCCTCGCCGTAGGAGATTGCGCCGTCGCGCAGGCCGCCGGCGTAATCGGGCACCGCGATCATGGCCGTCTGCGGGAGGTGCCGCGCCGCCAGGAAGGACTTGGCGACTCCGAAGCACAGCCAGTGGAAGTAGTTGCGCCAAGCCCCGTCGAAACCGACGAAGACCTCGTCGAGCTGGTGCGCTGCCGGCAAGTCGAGCGCCGTCCCGGCGGCGGCGGCGGGGCAGAACACGCCGGTCTGGTGGATCGGGCGGTTCTCCCCATCGAGAATGGCCCCGTCCAGACCATGGCCGACGAAAAAGGCGCCGTTTGCGATGGTGTACAGCTCCAGCTGAAGCGGCGGGACCACCACCGCGCCCGAGTTCACCTGCAGCGAGGCGTCCGACATGCCTCGGAGCAGGGGGCTGGGGTCTTGCCCAGGGAATGCCGCGCAGGGGGACGGCAGGACGATGCTGCCCTGGCGCAAGACGGTCCGCGCCGGGGCGAGTTCCGTGACCTCCCTGGACTGCCCAAGCCGCAGACTCATCAGATGACCGACACCCTCACCAATTGTGCGCGACACTGGAATTCGGCACGCCGCCGTCGGTCAAGCGGCAACCAGGAACAACCCCACCACGCAGAGCAGGCCAACTCCCCATGCGCCTGATCGCAGCAGCGGGCGGTCGGCACAATAGGCGACGGTGTAGGCCAGGCGGCTCGCGACGAACACCCCCGCGAGCAGGTCGGTCCAGCCGGCCGGCGCGTGCTCGAAGCTGGCCACCAGAACGCCGGCGGCGAACGGCGGGAACGCCTCGAAATGGTTGCGGTGCGCCCATTCGGCCCGCTGCCGCCAGCCCGCCAGCCGCTCCGTCCAGGCGCGCGGCCGGCGGTTGTCGTAGGTGGAGCCAGAGCCGCCGAACACTGCCCAAGCCGCAGACTCATCAGATGACCGACACCCTCACCAATTGTGCGCGACACTGGAATTCGGCACGCCGCCGTCGGTCAAGCGGCAACCAGGAACAACCCCACCACGCAGAGCAGGCCAACTCCCCATGCGCCTGATCGCAGCAGCGGGCGGTCGGCACAATAGGCGACGGTGTAGGCCAGGCGGCTCGCGACGAACACCCCCGCGAGCAGGTCGGTCCAGCCGGCCGGCGCGTGCTCGAAGCTGGCCACCAGAACGCCGGCGGCGAACGGCGGGAACGCCTCGAAATGGTTGCGGTGCGCCCATTCGGCCCGCTGCCGCCAGCCCGCCAGCCGCTCCGTCCAGGCGCGCGGCCGGCGGTTGTCGTAGGTGGAGCCAGAGCCGCCGAACTTGGCGGCGCCGACCGTGAGGTAGGGCAGCAACGCCGCCGCCAGCAGCATCCAGAACCCGAACCTCACGGCGCCTTGGATTCGGGCGTCAGCTCGATCCCGTTCATCCCGGCCACGAACGTCGCCAGCATCGGCACGAACTCGGCCGCCCGGCCACTCGCGATGGCGAGCGTGAAACCGTTCTTCACCGCGTTGCCCATCGGGTTGGCGACGCCGGCCACGTCGGCCATCGATTCGAGGTAGCGCAGATCCTTGCCGGCGTTGGCCAGGGTGAACTTGTGCGCGTCGCGGTCGCCCTCCAGCGTCCACTTCATGAACGTCTGATAGAAGCCGCAGTCCATCCGCCCGCCGCGGATCACGCTGTCGAACCGCGCCGGCGTGATGCCGACCTTCTGCGCCAGCGCCAGCGCCTCGCTGTACAGCGAGGCGTAGCCCAGCGACACGAAGTTGTTGATCAGCTTCATGCGGTGGCCGTCGCCGGTGCCGCCGATATGCACCACCTTGCCGGCCCAGGTGTCGAGCACCGGCTTCAGGCGCGCGAACATCGCCTCGCTGGCGCCGACCATGGTGTCGAGCGTGCCCTCCCACGCCTCCTTCGGCGTGCGGCTGAGCGGCGCGTCGACGAACGCGACGCCGAGCGGCTCCAGCTCGGCAGCCAGCGCCAGGGTCGAGTTCGGGTCCGCGGTCGAGCAGTCGACGATGACGCTGCCGGGCTTCAGTCCCTCCTTCAGCCCGTCCGGGCCGCGCACCAACGCCTCCACGTCGGAGGAGGCGGTGACGCACAGGAACACGATGCTGGACGTTTCGGCCACCGCCTTCGGGGTCGCCGCCTCGTGCGCGCCGCGGCCGAGCAGGTCCTCGACCGGGGCGCGGTTGCGCCGCGCCATGACGGTCAGCGGATAGCCTTTCTCGACGATGTTGCGCGCCATGCCATGACCCATGAGGCCGATGCCGATGAAGCCAATGCGTTCCTGCGTAGCGTTGGACATTTTGTTGCTCCTTAAGATGTGGCGGGGAAATGTGGCGGGGTCAGGCGGTGCCGCCTTCGACGATCTCGTAACCCGTGTTGACGACGATCCGCTCCGCCGGCCGGCGCGGCGTCGCCATGATGGTCTCGACCGCGACCTTGCCGATCAGGAAGCGGTTGGAGCGGATCGTCGCCAGCGGGATCGGCAGCGCCTGGCCGATGTCGAGGCCGTTGAAGCCGAACAGCGCCAAGTCCTGCTTCGGCCGGATGCCGTGGCCGATGCAATGGAACACGCCGCCCACCGCCATGTCGTCGTTGGAGAACGCCACCGCGTCCAGCCCCGGCGTGCGTCCCAGCAGCTCCGCCAGCATCCGGCGTCCGGCATCGGTCGAACTCGGCCCGTCGAACACCGCCTGGTCTAGCAAAGCCAAGCCGGTTTCCTGCAACGCCCGACACAGCCCTTCCCAACGCAGCCGGGCGCGGCGGTCCTGTTGCCAATCGTGGCCGACATAGCCGAACCGCCGGTAGCCGCGGGCAAGCAGGTGCCGGCCGCTGTCGTAGCCGGCACCGCGGTGCGACAACCCGACCGCGATGTCGATCGGCGCCGCGTCGATGTCCATCAGCTCGGCGACGCGAATGCCGCTCGCCTCCAGACGCCGCCGGGTGATGTCGGTGTGGTCGAAGCCGGCGATGATCATGGCCGCCGGCTTCCAGGCGAGCAGCGCGCCCACCAGCTTCTCCTCGCGCAGCATGTCGTATTCGGTGACGCCCACCACCGGCTGGAAGCCCGACGGCTCCAGCCCGGCGTGTATGCCGCGCAGCACGTCGGGGAACACGATGTTGGACAGCGAGGGCAGGACCACGCCGACCAGGTTCGACGCCGCCGACGCCAGCGTGCCGGCGATGCGGTTGGGCACGTAGCCGACCTGCGCCACCGCCGCCAGCACCGCCGCGCGCGCGCGCTCGGAGATCGGCCCCTTGTCGCGCAGGATGCGGGAGACGGTGATCTCGCTCACCCGCGCCACCCGCGCCACGTCGGCCAGCGTCACCGCCTGCTGCCGGTCGGAGGTCCGGCGACGCCCGTGCGGCAACTCATCGGCCAATGCTGCAATGCCGCAAAAAAGTGTAATCCGATCAATGCAAAAGCTCAGTCCCGCAGGCCCGCGTATCGAATGACAGCGCTACCACTTTTCTCGTGACAGCGCTATCGTTCGATGCTCATTTGCCGCCGTCATGTTGTGCGGGGTCGCCGATGCCTGCTGAAACGGTTGCCGTGATCGGCCTGGGCTCCATGGGGCTCGGGATGGCGCGGTCGTTGCTGCGCTCCGGGGCGCGGGTCGCCGGCTGCGACATCGACGCCGGCGCGGTGAGCCGGCTGCGCGAGGCGGGCGGCGATGCCGCGACCGATCCGGCGGCGGCGGCGGACGGCGCAGGCGTGGCCTTGATCGTGGTGGTCAACGCGGCGCAGACCGAGGCGGTGCTGTTCGGCGAGCGCGGCGCGGCGGCGGCGATGCCGGCGGGCGGAGTCGTGGTGTCGTCGGCCACCATGTCGCCGCAGGACGCGCGGGCGCTGGCGGCACGCTGCGAGGCCGCCGGCCTGCACTACCTCGACGCGCCGATGAGCGGCGGCGCCACGCGGGCGGCGGAGGGCGCGCTCACCATCATGGCGTCGGGCACGCCGGCGGCGTTCGCGCGCGCGCGCCCGGTGCTCGCCGCCATCGCCGGCACCGTCTACGAGCTGGGCGACGAGGCCGGGATCGGAGCGTCGTTCAAGATCGTGAACCAACTGCTGGCCGGGGTCCACATCGCCGCCGCGTGCGAGGCGATTACGTTGGCCAAGCGGCTCGGCCTCGACATCGCCCGGGTCTACGAGGTCATCACCGCCTCGGCCGGCAACTCCTGGATGTTCGAGAACCGCATCCCGCATGTGCTCGACGGCGACTACACGCCGCGCAGCGCGGTCGACATCTTCACCAAGGACCTGGGCATCGTCAGCGACATTGGGCGGCAACATAAATTCCCCATGCCAATCGCCGCCAGCGCCATGCAGATGTTCCTGATGACCGCGGCGGCCGGCATGGGCCGCGACGACGACGCCTCGGTGGCGCGGCTGATCGCGCAGGTCACCGGCCTCGACCTGCCCGGCGTGACGCCGGCACCGGGGAGCCGTTGAGTTGAGCGACAGGGCGGTGGTCCGGCAGCCCCTGGCGATGCGCGGCCGGCTGGCGGCGATCCTGCGGGTGCGCGAGTTGAACGTGTTGACGGCGCTGCTGGTGGTGGCGGCGCTGATCAGCTTCGCCACGCCGTACTTCCTCACCACGGACAACCTGATGGGCGTGTTCCGCTCGTTCTCGCTGATCGCCATCATGTCGATCGGCATGGTGATGGTCATCATCACCGGCGGCATCGATCTTTCCGTCGGCTCGGTGATGGGGCTGTCGTCGCTGGCCACGGCGCTCGGCTTCGCGAACGGCTTGCCGACGCTGGCCTGCGTCGCCGGCGGGCTGGTGGTCGGGCTGCTGTTCGGGCTGTTCAACGGGCTGCTCATCACGGCGATCCGGCTGCCGCCGTTCATCGCCACCCTGGGCTCGCTCAGCATCGGGCGGGGGCTGATGTACATCATAACGCACGGCGTCCCCCTGACTCCCGACACCCCGGACGTGTTTTCGGTGATCGGGCAGGGCTATGTCGGGCCGGTGCCGGTGCCGGTGGTCATCATGGCGGCGATGACGCTGATCTTCTCGGTGCTGATGCGAAAGACCCGGTTCGGCCGCCACATCTACGCGACCGGCGGCAACGAGCACGCGGCCCGCCTCAGCGGCGTCAAGACCGGCCGCGTCAAGCTGTTGGTGTACATGCTGTCCGGCGTCATCGCCGCGGTCGCCGGGGTCATCAGCTTCTCGCGCTACCTGTCGGCCGAGCCGGCGTCGGGCTTCGGCACCGAGCTGGATGTCATCGCCGCGGCGGCGATCGGCGGCGCCAGCCTGTCCGGCGGCGTCGGCAGCGTCGAGGGCGCGATCATCGGCGCGGCGCTGGCCGGCATCATCGCCAACGGCGTGGTGCTGATGAACATCAACACCTATGCCCAGCAGGCCATCACCGGCGCGGTGATCCTGATCGCGGTCAGCCTCGACGTTTGGCGCGGCAGGTCGCGCGCAGGGTGAACGCCGCCGACCGGACGCCGGCACCACAAAAACCAATCAAAGGAAACGCCATGAAAATCGCCGCTTCGCTTAAAGCCCTGCTGCTGGCCCTGCCGTTGTTCGCCAGCGTCGCCGCGCAGGCCAAGGACGCCAAGGACATCGTCATCGCGGTGATCCCCAAGGTGGCGGTGCCGTTCTTCGATGACTGCAACAAGGGCGCCAATCAAGCGGCCAAGGCAGCCGGCGTGCAGTACCAGTGGGTGGTGCCGCAGAACACCCAGGGCTCGACCCAGGTCAGGATCATCGAGGACCTGATCTCCAAGCACGTCGACGGTATCGCGATTTCAGTTAACGAGCCGAAATCGGTGCAGCCAATCATCAAGAAAGCTGTTGCCAGCGGCATCAAGGTGCTGACATTCGACTCCGACAGCGCCAGCAGCGTCCGCAGCATGTACATCGGCACCAGCAACGTCTCGGCCGGCGCCACCATGGGCGAGAGCATGGCCAAGGCGCTCGGCGGCAACGGCGAGGTCGCTATCGTCACCGGGCAGCTGGGTGCCGCCAACCTCAACGAGCGCATCGCCGGCATCAAGCAGGCGCTGGTCAAGTATCCCGGCGTCAAGCTGGTGGCGACCGAAGGCACCGAGGACGACCTGGCCCGCGCCGTCTCGGTCGACGAGGCGCTGTTGCGCGGCCATCCGCACCTTGCCGGCATCTTCGGCGTGAGCCAGGTCGGCGGCCCATCGGTGGCGAAGGTGATGGCCACCAAGGAGTTCGGCGCCAAGAAGGGCACGGTGAAGGTGTTCGCCTTCGACGACCTGCCGGACACCGTGAAGGGCGTGAAGGAGGGCTTTATCCAGGGCATCATGGTGCAACGCCCGGTCACCATGGGCCGGCTCTCGGTCGAGCACCTGATGGCGCAGATCGCCGGCACCGAGGCCAAGGCCGCCAACATCGACACCGGCGTCACCGTGGTCGATGCCTCGAACCTGAACGGCTACACGAAGTAGCCGAAGCCGATGCCGTTCCTTGAGATGCACAACGTCTCGAAGACGTTCCCCGGCGTACGCGCGCTGAACCGCGTCGACCTGCTGGTGTCGCGCGGCGAGGTCCACGCACTGGCCGGGGAGAACGGCGCCGGCAAGAGCACGCTGATGAAGATCATGACCGGGGCCATCAAGTCCGACTCCGGCGGGCGGATGCTGATCGACGGCGAGCCGGTCGAGATCCGCGACACGATGCACGCCCGCTCGCTCGGCATCAGCATCATCTACCAGGAACTCTCGATGGTCGAGAACCTGACGGTCGCGGAGAACATCTTCCTCGCCCGCGAGCCGCTCGGGCGCGGCGGCTTCATCGACCGTCGGCGGATGAACCGGCAGGCGCGCGAGGTGCTGGACACGCTGCACATGGACATCGAGCCGACCCGGCTGGTGGCCGACCTCAGCATCGGCCAGAAGCAGATGATCGAGATCGCCAAGGCGATTTCCTACGACTCGAAGATCATCATCATGGACGAGCCGACCGCCTCGCTCAGCCAGCACGAGACGCTGACGCTGATTGGCCTGATCCACAAGCTGCGGCGGCAGGGCATCGGCATCGTCTACATCACCCACCGGCTCGACGAAATCTTCGAGATCGCCGACCGGGTCACCATCCTGCGCGACGGCAGCACCGTGGACAGTCTTCCCATCGCCGCCGTGACGCGCGACATCCTGGTCAAGAAGATGGTCGACCGCGAGCTGAGCCAGCTGTACGGCCGCCATGAGTCGCACGCTACTGAAACAGTGGTGCTGCAGGCGCGCGGGCTGACGCTGAAGTATCCGACGCCGCATCAGGCGCGGGTGCGCGACATCGACTTTTCGCTGCACCGTGGCGAAATCCTCGGCTTCTTCGGCCTGATCGGCGCCGGCCGCACCGAGATCATGGAGATGATCTTCGGGATGCGCCCGTACCTCGGCGAGATCGAGGTCGACGGCGCGCCGGTACGCATCCGCGAGCCGAGCGACGCCATCGCCCACGGCATCGGCTTCGTCACCGAGGACCGCAAGACGCAGGGCCTGGTGCTCGGCATGACGGTGCGGGAGAACTTCAGCCTGACCCATCTGCGCCGCTACTCGCCGCTGCAGTTCGTCCACCGGGGCCGCGAGGCGGCGGCGTGCGAGGGTTTCGTCCGCACGCTCGGCATCAAGACGCCGGGCATCGAGCAGCAGGCGGTCAACCTCAGCGGCGGCAACCAGCAGAAGGTGGTGATCGCCAAATGGGTTGCCCGCGGGCCGAAGATCCTGATCGTCGACGAGCCGACGCGGGGCATCGATATCGGCGCCAAGGCCGAGGTACACGCCTTGCTGGCCCGTTTGGCGCGGCAGGGCATGGGCATCATCGTGATCTCCTCCGACCTGCCCGAGGTGCTGGCGGTCAGCGACCGCATGGTAGTCGTGAAGGACGGCGGCATCAGCCGGGTGTTCGACCGCGAGGGCGCGTCGCAGGAGCGCATCATGGAAGCGGCGACCAGCTAACCCCGCAACAGCAAAACCAAGGAACGCAATATGGCCAAGCGCATCATGTTCACCGGCGGCAGCGGCAAGGCCGGGCGGCACGTCGTGCAGTACCTGGTCGAGCAGGGCTACGAGGTGCTGAACCTCGACACCAAGCCGCTCGACAACCCGAAAGTCCGCACGCTCATCACCGACATCACCGACAGCGGCCAGGTGTTCAACGCGCTGTCGAGCTACATGGGCCTGCATGAGTTCGACCCCGACCTGCGCCCGCAGCCGGTCGACGCGGTGGTGCATTTCGCCGCCATCCCGCGGATCATGCTGGTGCCCGACAACGAGGTGTTCCGCATCAACACCATGGGCACCTACAACGTGGTCGAGGCGGCGACCAAGCTCGGCATAAAGAAGGTCATCGTGGCGTCGTCGGAGACCACCTACGGCGTGGTGTTCGCCAACACGCCGCGCCAGTTCGAATACTTCCCGCTCGATGAGGAATACCCGGTGGACCCGATGGACAGCTACGCGCTGTCGAAGATCTGCAACGAGCGCACGGCGCGCGCCTTTCACCTGAAGAGCGGGGCCGACATCTACGCCATCCGCATCGGCAACGTCGTCGAGCCGCACGAGTACGCGCTGTTCCCCGAGTTCTTCGCCAAGCCCGACTTCCGCAAGAAGATAACCTGGAGCTACATCGACGCCCGCGACCTCGGCCAGATCGTGGCGCTCGCGGTGGAGAAGGACGGCCTCGGCTTTCAAGTGTTCAACGCGGCGCAGGACGACTGCTCCTCGGACCTGCCGACCGCCGAGCTGATCCGGCGCTACTACCCGAACGTGCCGGTGAAGCGGGAGATGGGCGAGTACGAGTCCATCCTGTCGAACCGCAAGGCGCGCGAGGTGCTCGGGTTCAAGGAGGCGCACAACTGGCGGAAATACGTGCCCGCGAAATAGCCAGCGTTACTCTCACCGATCCATAATCAACAAGAAGGTCACGTTCATGGGAAAGAACCGCCTGCTCCTGCTCGCCCTCGCAACCCTGGCGGCGCCCGTCGCCGCCAGGGCCGACGGCTTGGCCCCGCGCGACGTGCCGGCGCAGTCCATCCCGGTGCCCACCGCCGACGTCAGCCCGCAGATGCAGGCGTTCATCGCGCGCCCGCTCAACCCGGACTGGGACAAGAACTGGAAGACCGGCGAGGAATGGCGCACCGCCGCCGACAAGCAGGCGGCAGGGGTGATGAAGCTCATGCCCGCCATGCTGGAGCGGATGCACGTGAAGCTGGACCCGCAGGTCATGGACGGGGTCAAGGTCAACGTGGCGACGCCGGAGACCGTGGCACCGGAGAACCAGGGCAAGGTGCTGATCCACGTCCACGGCGGCTGCTACGTGCTGTTCCCCGGCCAGTCCGGCGCCACCGAGGCGGTGATGATGGCCGGGTTCGGCCACTACAAGGTCATCGCCGTCGACTACCGGATGCCGCCGGAAGCCTATTTTCCGGCCGCCCTCGACGACGCCATCACCGTCTACAAGGCGGTGCTGAAGACCGCCGCGCCGAAGGACATCGCCTTCTTCGGCACCTCGGCCGGCGGCGCGCTGACCCTGGAGATGGTGCTGCGCGCCAAGCAGCTCGGCCTGCCGGTGCCGGGGGCAATCGCGCCGGGGACGCCGATGTCGGACGTGACCAAGACCGGCGACTCGTTCCACACCAACGAGAAGGTCGACAACGTGCTGGTCTCGCGCGACGGCTTCTGCGACGCCGCGACCGTGGTGTACGCCAAGGGCCACGACCTCGCCGACCCGTTGCTGTCGCCGGTCAACGGCGACATGGGCGGCTTCCCGCCGGCGATCCTGACCACCGGCACCCGCGACCTGTTGCTCAGCAACACCGTGCGCGTCCATCGCAAGCTGCGCGCCGCCGGCATCGACGCGGCGCTGGAGGTGTACGAGGGCCAGTCGCACGCCCAGTACCAGTTCGACGACCGGGTGCCCGAGACCAAGGTGGCGTTCGACGAGATCGCGGCGTTCTTCCAGCAGCATCTGGGCAAGTAGCAGCCGATTGCGGGCGGCGGTTCGCGCTGTAAGCTGGCGCGGACCGCCATGAAGGACGCCGATGCCAGGCAGCCCGGCCCGCAAGATCATCAGCTGGAACCTGCTGCGGCTCACCGGCGCCTCGCTCGCCGACATCGCCGGCCTGATCGAGCAGGAGCGGCCCGACCTGTTGCTGATGCAGGAGGCGACGCAGGCGCTGGACGGGCTGTGCGTCAGGGTCGGCGGTCATTTCGCCCGGGTGCAGCTTCCCGGCCGCATCCATGGCCCGGCGATATGGAGCCCGACGCCGTGGCGGCACCCGCCGGTGGTGCTGACGCTGCCGTCCGGCTCGGTCGTCCACCGGGTTTGCCAGCTGCTCGACTGCGGCGATTTCGCGGTCGCCAACGTGCACCTGTCGCATGGCCAGCTGCTGAACCGGCGGCAGCTGCGCCACATCGCCCTGGCGCTGCCGCCGCACGCCGCGGTGCTGGGCGATTACAACCTGGTCGGGCCGGTGCTGCTGGCCGGCTTCCGCGACGTCGGGCCGCGCCGCTCCACCCACCGCATGGCCGACATGGTGCCGCTGCGCCTTGACCGCTGCCTGGTGCGGGGCCTGGTCTGCCGCCATGCCGGGGTGCTGCCGCGCGGCGCTTCCGACCACCGGCCGATCGTCGTCCACCTCGCTTTGGCCGCATCCCACCCGGCGCGGCCGGCGCCCCGACCCGGCCGCCATATGTCCGGGATTGCTCCGGCGGCGGCACGGTGGCAGTTTCGTTTCACAGCAATGGAAGAGATCGGTCGATGAGCAAGGTCGTGCGATTCCATGAGTTGGGTGGACCCGAGGTGCTGAAGCTCGAGGACGAGACGCCGCGGCAGTCAGGGCCGGGCGAGGCGCTGCTCGAGGTCCGCGCAATCCGGGCATTCTGTTCCAGTACGGCGGCCTGAGCGGCGAGGAGACGCCGTTCCCGACCATGGCGAGCTTCGGCAACCGGCTGTCGATGCGCTCCTACTCGCTGATGGAGACCGTTACTGATCCGTCGCGTCGCGAGCGCGGTGTGGAATACGTGCTCGACGGCCTGAAGTCCGGCGCGCTGACGCCTAAGATCGCCAGGACGTTCACGCTGGACCAGATCGTCGAGGCGCGCCGCTACATGGAAAGCGACGAGCAGGTCGTCGTCACCGTCTAGCGCCGATGCGCGCCGCCTCACCTATAAATAAGGCACCAGCAACCGGGTGGCCGCGTCGCGCAGCCGCAGCGGCAACGGCCGTGCTGCGAGGTCGCGCTCGGTCAGCCGAACCCGCATCCGCGAGGCGATGATGCGGCCGAGTTCGGCCGCCAGCGCCGCGTCGTAGATCTCGACGTTCATCTCGAAGTTCAGCCGCAGGCTGCGGACGTCCCAGTTGGCGCTGCCGACCATGCACCACTCGTCGTCGACCACCAGCAGCTTGGTGTGCTCGAACGGCGGCGGGTTGCGCCAAATCTGCACCGCGTCCTTGAGCAGCGGGGCGACATGCGGGAACAACGCCCAGTCGACCAGCATGTGGTCGCTGACCCGCGGCACCACGACGTCGACCGCGATGCCTCGCATGGCGGCCATCGCGAGCGCCGTCACCAGCCGGTCGCTGGGCAGGAAGTACGGCGTCATCAGCCGAATCGATCTGTGGGCGCAGGCAATCGCCTCCAGGATGACGAACTCGATCTTCTCGATGTCCTCGTCGGGGCCGGAGCTGACCACGCGGGCCACTGCCGGGCCGGCCTCCGTCAGGCCCGGAAACCAGTCCTCGCCGTCCAGCTCCTCGTCGGTGGTGAACGACCAGTCGCGCGCGAACGCCTCCGCCAGCTGCCCCACCACCGGCCCGTCGAGGCGGAAATGCACGTCGCGCACGGCGTTGCGGGGGTGCTGCGCCACCAGGTTCTCGCGCGCGATGTTCATGCCGCCGGTGAACCCGACGCGGCCGTCGATCACCAGGATCTTCTTGTGCGAGCGCAGGTTCAGGAACGGCATCCGCCAGGGCAGCGACGAATGCATGAAGCGCGCCGCCGGAATGCCGCGGCGATGCAGCGCGCGGTAGGCGGCGGAATGGAAGTAGCCGCTGCCGATGCCGTCGACCAGCACCCGGACCTGCACGCCGCGACCATGCGCGGCAACCAGGGCGGCGATGAACCGCTCGCCGGCGTCGTCGGCGCGCATGATGTAGCTCGACAGCGCCACGCTGCGGCGGGCCTCGGCGATGGCGGCCAGCATCGCGGGGTAGGCCTCGTCGCCGTTGGACAGCACGGCGAAGGCGTTGCCGGCGCGGGCGGTGCGGCCGGTGAGCCGGCGGGCGGCGCGCTCCATCGGCTTGAAGTGCTCGGCGATCTCGCCGGTCGGCAGGCTAGCGTCGCGCCCGTCGCGGCCGCGGCTGGGGCGGAGCCGGCGGGCGCGGCGTTCCACCCGGTTGACGCCGAACATGAAATACAGCCCGCCGCCGGCCACCGGGGCCAGCCAGGACAGCCCGATCCAGCCAATCGAGGCGGCGACGTCGCGCTTGCGAAGCAGAACATGGATGGTGACGAACCCGCCGATGAGCAGGTCGATGAGGATGGCGACCTTGTCCCAGGCGGCGGCGAGCAGATGCAGCGAGGACTCCATCGGCTCCACCTTACGGGGGAACCGGCGCCCGTGCCACCGGCGACGCAGCCGTGCAGAGCCAGGTGCGCAAGGCGGGGACTCGACGCGTGCGGCGCGACAGGCCATATGCGCGTCCTATCAAGTCGAGTGCGGTCGTGATGTCCGGAGGCCATGTGAGTGCCATTTCGCCGCCGGCCATCCTCGGCCCGATGAGTCCTACCCTGCGGCGGCTGGAGGCCGAGAGCGTCCACATCATCCGCGAGGTGGCCGCCGAGTGCCGCAAGCCGGTGTTCCTGTACTCCATCGGCAAGGACAGCTCGGTGCTGCTGCGGCTGATGCAGAAGGCGTTCTTTCCCGGCCGGCTGCCGTTCCCGCTGCTGCACATCGACACCGGCTGGAAGTTCCGCGAGATGATCGCCCATCGCGAGCGCACCGTCCGCGAGCTGGGGCTGGAGCTGATCGTCCACACCAACCCGGACGGCGTGGCCGCCGGCGTCAACCCGTTCGACCACGGGTCGAGCTACTACACCCATGTGATGAAGACCGAGGCGCTGAAGCAGGCGCTGGACGCGCACGGCTTCGACGCGGCGTTCGGCGGCGCGCGGCGCGACGAGGAGAAGTCGCGCGCCAAGGAGCGCGTCTTCAGCATCCGCTCCGCAGCCCATTCCTGGGACCCGAAGAACCAGCGTCCGGAGTTCTGGCGCCTGTACAACGGCCGCGTGAACGAGGGCGAGAGCGTGCGGGTGTTCCCGCTGTCCAACTGGACCGAGGCCGACGTCTGGACCTACATCATGGCCGAGCAAATCCCGATCGTGCCGCTGTACTACGCGGCCCCGCGCAAAGTGGTCGAGCGCGACGGAAGCCTGATCGCGGTCCATGACGAGCGGATGCGGCTGCTGCCGGGCGAGGCGCCGCAGACTCGCGTGGTGCGGTTCCGCTCGCTCGGCTGCTACCCGCTGACGGGCGCTTTGGAGAGTACGGCCACGACCTTGCCCGAGATCGTGGCCGAGACCCTGGCGGCGCGCGAGAGCGAGCGCGGCGGCCGGCTGATCGACCGCGACGAGGCGGCCAGCATGGAACGCAAGAAGCGCGAGGGGTATTTCTGATGCCGCTCGACGCCGGCCCAGACGGCGGCACGGGCCTGCTGCGGGTGATGACCTGCGGCAGCGTCGACGACGGCAAGTCGACGCTGATCGGCCGTCTGCTGCACGACACCCAGACGGTCGCCAGCGACCAGCTGGCGCAGGCGACGCACGACAGCCGCCGCCACGGCACCACCGGCGAGGCGGTCGACCTGGCGCTGCTGGTCGATGGGCTGGAGGCGGAGCGCGAGCAGGGCATCACCATCGACGTCGCCTACCGTTTCGCCAACACGCCGCGCCGCCGCTTCATCATCGCCGACACGCCGGGGCACGAGCAGTACACCCGCAACATGGCCACCGCCGCCTCGACCTCCGAAGTCGCGATCATGCTGGTCGACGCGCGCCGCGGCGTGCTGGTGCAGACCCGCCGGCACTCGTTCGTGGCGAGCCTCATGGGTATCCGCCACGTCGTGCTGGCGGTCAACAAGATGGACTTGGTTGATTATTCGCGGGGAGTGTTCGACGCCATCGTGGCCGATTACCGCGAGGCGGTGGCGACCGCCGGGTTCCGCGACGTGACGGCGATCCCGATGGCCGCCAAGCACGGCGACAACGTGGCCCGCCCGGCCGCCGACACCATGCCGTGGCATGCCGGCCCGACCTTGCTCGGGCACCTGGAGACGATGGACGCCAGCGACCCGGCGCTGGAGGGCGCGTTGCGGTTCCCGGTGCAGTGGGTGTCGCGTCCCGATAGCAGTTTTCGCGGTTACGCCGGCACCGTCGCCAGTGGCCGGGTGCGGGTCGGCGAAGCGGTGACGGCCTCGGGTTCCGGCCAGACCGCCCAGGTCGCCCGCATCGTGACCTTCGACGGCGACTTGCCGGAGGCGGTCGCCGGCGACGCGGTGACGCTCACGCTCGACCGTGAGATCGACCTGTCGCGCGGCGACGTGCTGGCGGCCCAGGCGGCTCCGCTGGAGCCGTCCGACCAGTTCGCGGCGCACTTGGTGTGGCTGCACGAAGCCCCGCTGATGCCCGGCCGGGCCTATTTGTTCAAGCTTGGCACGCGCGTCCTGCCAGGCACCGTGACCCGCATCCGCCACCGCATCGACGTCAACACGCGCGAGAAGCTGCACGCCCACACGCTGGCGCTGAACGACGTAGCGACGGTGCAGATATCGCTCTCCGCCCCGGTCGGCTGGATGCCGTACAAGGAAAGTCGCGACCTCGGCGGCTTCATCGTGATCGACCGGCTGACCAACGCCACGGTCGGCGTCGGCATGATCCAGTTCGCGTTGATGCGCGCGGCCAACGTGACGTGGCAGGAGATCGAGACCGACCGCCACGCCAGGGCGGCGATGAAAGGCCAGCGCGCTTGCGTGGTGTGGTTCACCGGCCTGTCCGGCTCGGGCAAGTCGACGGTCGCCAACCTGCTGGAGCGCCGGCTGCACGCGCTGGACCGGCACACCACGATGCTCGACGGCGACAACGTGCGGCACGGCCTCAACCGCGACCTTGGCTTCAGCGAGGTCGACCGGGTCGAGAACATCCGGCGGGTCAGCGAGGTGGCGGCGCTGATGGCCGATGCCGGGCTGATCGTGATCGTCTCGTTTATCTCGCCGTACCGCGCCGAATGCGACGCCGCACGCGCCAAGCTGCCGGCGGGCGAGTTCCTGGAGGTGTTCGTCGACACCCCGATAGTCCTACTGTGTCATAAGTTTGTTAGGGCTTTTTGCTGTTGGCAGCACGGGCATCTTGGCAATGTCCTGGCAAGCGCACGGGTAATGGTGGTGCGCACGGTGGCGATCGACGTGGTCACATGGCG
>JAABUY010000879.1_pt1 | contig 45989 bp, 49 predicted proteins | sample 5560271 | NCBI WGS metagenome assembly JAABUY01 (sample SAMN10711886, study PRJNA513374) | rock metagenome | isolation source: Antarctica rocks | place: Antarctica: Victoria Land, University Valley
TAAACACAGTGTCGATAAATATTCATTTACAAAAGCTGATACAAAAGTTGATAATGAACATGAACTCTTGAAAATCAGATGAAGTTATTGAGATGATGATGTATTGAATTTGCAATGACTTGATATTCAAAAGAGATTGAAAATCAAAGTTGCACAAGACATCTTTGCAGCTGAAGCAAAAGTGAATGAAAGAAACATTTAAACAGATGAAGATGAAGTGAAGTCATTTTTACATGATGATCTTCTGATCAAAATCATTAAGAATAATTATAGTTACAAACAAGAAAATGTCAATAAATCAACATCATCTTGATACATTCACATTGAAGCAAAGAGTTTACTCAAATGATAACGACAGTAAAGAGAATATTATGATGATTGCAATGAGAATTAACTAAGAGCTCAATAAAAGATTGAGAGAATTGACTTTAGTCATCACTCATCATGAAGAACTGAAAGAATTGATCGCAAAGATGAAACATCTCGCAAACGTAGTGACAGAGAATCATAAGTATCATGAAAAGATATACAAAGTATACAGTGATAGTCAGACTTTTCTGAAAACAGTGAAAGCTATGATAACAACAAAAGATCAGACACGTCTGCAATGAGTTCAGATCATGCATGAAAGCATTTAATCTTAAGAAGTCACACTGAAGTTACATTGAGTGACGAAACATGCAGAAGTACTTGAAAATGAAGCAATGAACAAAATGATTAATGATGCACATAATTTATCTTTATTGCTGACTGAATGTCAATGCACTGAAGTGATGACAAGATTGATGCTCATACAAAAACAAATTAGATAAACATAAAGAATAGTTTGAAAAGAGAAATTCAACGCAGCTCATTTTCAATATCTGACATCAAAGATGATACATCAACATCTGTAATTGCACAAGAGTCATGCAAAGTTTCACAGCACATTATTGACGCAGCTATGCATAAGAAAAATTGACTTCAATCAATTTTTACATGAGAGATGAGTATTCAATGTTGCTATAATGACGTGCAAGTGCAACAAAGATCAAATGTCAATCAAGCACATTTTATTAACATGTTTCAGATGAAAAGTAGAATGAAAAGTAATGCAATGAGAAGAGAACATCACAAACTTGAGAAAGCTCTTAGAAATCATGAGCGCAGCAATGATGATCATTCAAATGATACTCTCAATGAGCATACTGAATCAATTTCAAACTGTGATATCATCAAAGAATCAGATGAAAGAGAGAAAAAATAAAGAAGAAACAAACTCATAAAGTTCTTGCATTGAGAACAGTTATAATATAGAGCGCAGAAAGAAGCGATTTTTGATGCAAAAAAAACGTTGTGTTAACGCAACGCTTGCTACAGTATATAAAATCTTGCATAAACTCATAATGAGTGTTGAATCAAGTAAGAATATAAAAAAAAAACTCTTTCATTTAAATGATAATATCTGTTATGAGTCTGCATAAAGCTGATCATATGAGTGTATTCTAACTAGAAGTTCAAAGCTAAAGAAGAAAGAAGATGAAACACGTCAAGAGTTTTATACTCATGAAGGCGCGCTAGGTCACTAGCGTGTCAACATCAGCTTTATACTAGTTTATGATAGTTTAACATGATTTATGTTAGACTAACTCAGAGTAACGAGACATGCTTGCAACATTACTCTCTCTCTTCATTTAGCAATGTTCTCATTGCTGCAGTTTAATCAATCTTTCTTTCGATTTCTATCTTGACTTATTCAAATATCATTCATGAAAGTCATTTACGATCTTCTGACACTTCTCAAACTCATTTTCATTGACGTTGTATCAATGTAGATCGACGTCGTATTCTTTTCAATTAACACGATATTGTAATCATCATTTGTAGTGTTTGAAGTTCAGAATGTTCTTCACTTTTCATTTATCTTCATCATTCATCACTATAGAATCAGACGACTCATTTCGTTGTTCTTTCAGAGAATTCTTCGAATTCAGTTGCAGCAGGTTCGAGATAAACTTCGAATGAATCTTCATTGTCGATGACAATTTCAGTCGATATGCATGTTCAATCTCGATTAGAATCTTGAAAGATTCTAGCATTTTATCGTCTAGTTTCTTTGACGATCTTGCGATCATAATGTTTCTAGAATCTAGAAACATCATGTCATCTACCTTGTAAATCATTTTCTTTCGATGCTTGTCAATCTGTTTCTTCATTGTGACTTTGACTCTTGCTAATGCTTGCTTGATCAATGCTAGTGATTATTTCATGTGTTCAAATATATTCTTTGCTTTGCTTGCTTCAATTCTAGCTCGAATGATCTCATATTCAGTTGAATTTGAATCGAAGCTCATACGAGAGTGAAAGCTCTTATTCAGAAAGAACGCTGACTGTTCAATTGATGATGAAATAGCATTGTTATCGACGAATTTAGTCATAGATAATCAGACGAATCAATCATCTTGCATATATGAGCAATAGCTTCGTAGATATTGTTTCACATTCTGATTCGCTCTTTCTGTTTGATCATCGATCTGCAAATGATAGTCTGTGAATAGTTTCATCTTGATGTTGAGTCTCAGACATAGAGACTTTCAGACAATCAATATGAGTTGTGAATCACGATCAAACACTATTAATCTTGATAGTTCATGAGTTCTGAAGACTTATATCAACAGTAGCTTGACTGTTTGTTCTGCGAAGATTTTTTCGTCATCTGATCAACACGATATATAATGTTGTTTCTTAGACAATCAATCTATGACTGTCAGAATCGCGTTATTTTCATTACTTTCTGATAGATTGATAATGAAGTCTAATGATATGTTCTGTCATTACTGCTCAAGTATAAGCAATGACTTCAGCAGTTCATTGATTCGATCTCTCGATGCTTTTGACCTACAACAAACATAACAGTTTTGAATGTAGCATTTGATCGTCGTTCTCATCTTCGATCAGCAATATGATCGTCTCAACAAGTCTATTGTTCAATTCATGTCAGAATAATCATTGATCAAAAGATCATGTGCTTCTCTTATTAATCGAGTGATTATTGACTGAGAAACTCATAGTCTATCATCTTTTCAGAGTACTTCATCAAGTACTCTGCAGTTGTTCAGATTAATATCTTGACAGATTTTTCTGTTCTGTTTCAGAGCTGCTCAAATATTGATACATAGTTGATTCGTTTGATTTTCGACTATAATTTGATTCTGAATAGAAATCACTTCTTCGATCAAATCTTCATTAGTCTTTGATTCTTGTTTCGACTCTGAGTCAGATTTCTGATCATCTTCTTGATCAACTTTTATTGATTGCAATTCAAACTTACTTTCTGACAATAGCATCTGATGCTGATATAGCTTTCAATCATCATTTGATTCAACTGACTTGACGTCTGACATTCTAATCAGCACGTCTGCTTTCAGATTCTGCTTTTCTGACTGATATATGATCTTGAAGTTATATTCAAATAACTTCTCAGCTCATCTAGTCTGTCGTCTGATCAGTTTCTTGATGATCATAAAGTACTTCAAATTCAGATGATCAATGAAGATCTTGATTAAAATATCAGTACATTTCAATTCGAGACGTCAGTGTTTCAAGCATCGAATAATAGTCAAAAGCTCTTTGTCGTAAATCTTGTAGTTGCATTCTGCAGAAATCATGTTCTTGCTATAGAAGATCATTGAATGTAAAATGTCTTCATCGTCATACTGAGACAATACTTCGTCGTTGACATAGTTCAAGAAGTTCGTTTTCAGAATAACTTCTCTGATCGAGTCAAAATGCTTCAGAACGAGAGCTGTTGTCATCTGTTGCTTTAGTTCTTCAAAGATCGTTTGACAGATCTTTGTTTATTCAAAGAAATGATCTTTTCAAGTCAGCTTTATTATGAGTTGAATGATCTTTGAGAAGTTCTTTATGAATCATCGATAGAAATTGCAGAAGTTAATGAAGATCTGCACATGAGTCAACGATCGCGACACTTCTCAGCTTCGAATCACATCTACTTTTCAAGAGTTTATTCGTAAATCATTGATGAATATCAGTAGTTCAAGAAACGAGATTTTCTGAATCTTGAATTCACACTTGTCTATGTCTATCTGTAGATCGACTTCACGAAGCTTGTTTAGCACTTCTTTCACATGAGTTCTATGTTCTTTCAATGTCTTACTGTAGATGAGAATATCATTCAAGTATGTTTGACAGAATTTATGCAGACATTCAAACAACACATCGTTGATATAGTGCTAAAAAGATGCAGATTCATTAGTTAATTCAAAGAGCATTACTCTATACTTGTAGACATCGAAGAAAGTAACAAAACTAGTTAAATTCTCGCTTTCTGAACTCATGCGCAGTTTATTGAACGCGATGATTATGTTAAGTCAAGTCAGATACTTACTGTCTTGAATTCAAGCTAGTACTTCGTTTATCAAGAGTATTGAATAACGATCTCTTTTGATCAGAGCATTCAGTTTTCAATAGTTCATACAAAAGCGAAGACTATCATCTTTCTTTTCGACAAATAGTATTGATGAAGCAAAAGAAGCTTTGCTGAGTGTGATGAACTTCTTCTTCAAATTCTCTTCTAGATACTCTTTGATCTTCTGTAGCTTGTGACTAGACATAAAGTACAATTGACTTCTAGAAGATTGACTCTCTTCTTCTAATTCAATCTTATAATCGTATGATCGATGCAAGGGCAACTGCGTTGTCTTTTCTCTATCAAAAACGTTCAGAAAGTCGTGATAAACTATTGAAAGCTTCTTCTTCAGTTCATTTAATGACATGACAGAGATCATTTCATTCAGTTTCGTGAAATCTTCAACTGAGCTAAGCGCTTTGTTGATTTCACTAATGATCAAAAAGAAAATCTTGATCTTCTTATTCTTGACTAGAGTTTAATACGCAGCGACTTTGATCATGATAATATTGACGAGTCTCTTTTTCTCAATTAACTGAAAGAGACGAAGTTGATCGAGATCAACTTAAGTGCTTTGCTTTTGTATGAGTACAGATTCAATGAATTGAACTGATTCAATGAACTGATTCACTAGTTTTAAGTTCGTGAGTCACTTCAAAATGATTGTTGATGTAATCATCAAGTTCAAGTTCTTTCGTTTCATTTTGCAGATCTCGCTTGATTCAGATCTGTGAAATGCTGATTGACTGCTTGTCTTTGAAACAACAGATTTTGATGTTTGAATATTTAATGAGAATATTAATCGATTGTTTGCAGAGTCTATCAAAATCTGATTTCTTTTCAATTAGAAGTTTTCAATGATTATCTTGTGCTGTTCTAGACGAGTTATCAATAAAGACATCATTTCATTCTTGTGTTCTTGTATCATGATCAATGTATACAGAGCGTGTGTAATTGACTTTCAATCAGAAGTTTCATCATATGATTGAATCGACTTTGATTTTGACAGCAATATTGACTGAATATCAAAGCGTTCACATAGCTCAAGCATCAAAGATTCATCGATGAAAGTCATGTCAGTGACTTCAGTATCTATCAGAGCGAGAGATCTGAATATCTTTTCTAGACTACTCAAGATGACATCAACAGTGAACGACTTGAAATCAAATGAATCATCAGACATGCTGATGAAACAAAATATGAGTATATTGCTCTCAATCACTACTTTGACGAGAGCAGATCGTTTTTCGAATTCACTGCGATTTCGTGCATCTGAGCTGACTCAAGATAGTTGCATGCTTTATATTCTGACTTCTTGCATTTGAAGCAAAGTTCTTTTTTAAACAACTTCTTTCTAGCAGAATCAACGTTTGATATTCTGAGTTTCTTTCATGCAGAGATTGAAGCTGAGATCGCAGTAGTGATCGTCGTCAAGATGCTAGCGATAAAACGAGTGACTTGAATCATTGATGTCTTGAGAGCTGATCAAGCATTCAATTTCGTCAATCGAACGTTGACTTGCATGCAGATGTCGACGAATTCATTCAAATTCATAGTTCGTTCGTTGATCATGACTCGCTGAAGATCTGAGCTAATTTTATGCTGAAGATCATTTAATAGAGTTTCATTATTGTATTCTAGTTTTGCACTAAGTCTCTGAAATTTCATTCAAAATTCATGAAAGAAGATCTTGTTTTAATACAGCTTCAAGAACTGTCGTTGAGTCATGTGACATCAATTGAGATTGTTGTACATCTTATTTATGATCGACAATATCTTTTCTGCTTTAAGAAATGAGTTTGTGATCGTGTTTCTCATTCTGAGTGCTATGTGTTTGATCATTGTTTCACTGACTTAACTTTTCACATATGCAATCTTCATTTCTTCAATAGAAAAATGATTCTTGTTCATCTTCAGCTTGTTTTGCATTCAGAACAATCAATTATTCACATTTTGTCTCGAATCTTCAAACAGAAATGAGTCAGATAGCTTGATTAACTTCAAGAATTGATCTTTCGAAATCAAAGTGTTTAGTCAACTTGATGTCACTTTTAAATGATGTATAATCACGTTCTTTTTCTTCATCTCTTTCTGTAAACATGTTCAAACAGCATTCAACGTTATCTGCGTAGCTTTCAACTCAATGTTGATCTTGTTGACATTATTCAACATTTGAATCATGTCATTGTAAGTCTTGATTTCGATGTCATGCTGTTGACATATGTACTTGATAAAGACAATGAGATCGCTTGCTTCATGAGCGCTTATTCAAGCATTCAGTTCAGTGCTGATGCTGATCTTGATCATTTCATAATCGAAGAGTAACGCGTTTGTATTCTTTTCTTCTGTATTCAACGACGCATTCATGTCTTCTTCTTCTGATGCTGTTCGATTCTGTGATAGAAGTGATTCTCTTCTAGCATTTCGAAGTTCATAGCGAGCAATGCTCACTGATTCTGATTTCGTGCTTCTAGTCATTACGTGAGTAGAAAATTGCTGATCGAGATTCAACTGAAATTTCTGGTTTCAGTTCTAGAACAACGCGTTCGTGTTCTTCTGATCTTCTGTTCTGACGACGAGCTCAGAAAAGAGTTAGTCTAGAGCAACGCGTTCATGTTCTTCTGTTTTTCTGTTCTAGAAATTTCTTGATTTCTAATGAGTCTTCTGAGCTCAATTTTCAAGTTTCAATTCTGATTCAAGTTTGAGTGATGTAGCTTGTTTTTATATCATCTACACGTCGATAGCAAGATTAATGAGCTTTGAACTAATGTTATGAGTCTGAATAGAGCTGATCATATGAGTGTATTCTAACTAGAAGTTCAAAGCTAAAGAAGAAAGAAGATAAAACACGTCAAGAATCTTATACTTACGAAGACGCGCTAGATCACTAGCGTGTCAACATCAGCTCTATACTAGTTTATGATAGTTTAACATGATTTATGTTAGACTAACTCAGAGTAACGAGACACGCTTGCAACAATATCATTAATCTTTTTAGCTTCAAGATGTTCATGAATCATTTTATAATCAGTTGTATCTGAATTGAAACTCATTCAAAGATGAAATTTCTTATTGAAGTAGAAAGAAATCATTGAAGTGATTGAGAAGATATTGAAATTCTCGCTGAATTTCATCATGAGTATTCATTTTGCTCAGTCGTTCTGCATGTAATTACAGTAAATTCTAAGTTTGCGTTCAACATCTTGATTAACACATTTCAATTAATTATCAATCTTCAAATGATAAACTGTGAATAAACTAATTATAATTCTTAGTCACTTGCAAAGACTTTTTCATATAATAAATATGAATTGAAAGTTTCTGTCTGAAATGATAGAATTGAGTAAATCATGTAATTAATAAACGTTTCATAACATGATTTATATCATTTCTTCAACGAAAATGTCATTGTCTTCTCAATAATAGAAAACAGAGTAATGTTTCTTAATGAAATAACATATGATTATGCAAATGATGTTGTAATCTTCTGAAAGAGATAGCTCAGTGATAAAGTTCATAGTTATATCTTTTCAGCATTTTTGTGAAATGAAAAGAGAATGATGAAGTTCATTGATGTTGTTTCTAGATGCTTTGCTTCACTGATAAGCATGAAAGTTTTGAATGTACTGTCTGACTGTGACTCAATGATCTGATCAATAGTAGAATCACTGAATTAGATCAATAGTTCATTTATTGTTGAGATGAAAGATTGATGATTGATCATGAACTTTCTGTAGCAATTTTGTATGCATATTCTCAGAAATTCATAGTAAGTCTTTTCTAAATAAAATGTCATCAATGATCTCGCAGTTCTCTAGTTTAGTGCTATGTAATTTGAGCTTGTTTTCATTTATAGCTTGTTTATATTTATTGCAAAGTTCATTCATTTAATTAACAATGTATATTCATTGATAAAGATTCACTTCAGATTCAATAAATAAAACATCAACTTTATCAAAAGTCAGAATAGTCTGACAGCAATCTTCAAGACGTTGAGCTAATTCAAAAATGTTTGTTAAAGACATTCTGATTAAAGTATTGACTTTAGTATTTGTTTTACCTGATTGAAAAATGATCTAAAAGTTGAACTCAAATAGAATGTTTAAATAGTTGACTTGTCATCAACTTAACTGTTTATTTTTCATGAAGATCTTCAAAGTCTGATAATTGATGAATATCTAAATGAGTAATTCAATGCATTTCAACTCAAGTCATCAGTGTTTAAAACATTGAATAATGACTAGCAATTTCTTGTCATAGATGTGATAATTGATTTCAGCGAGAATCATGCTTTTGCTGTAGAAGATCATTGAGTGAAGAACATTCTCATCATCATACTGAGATAGTATTTCATCTTTTACATAGTTTAAAGCATCAATCTTCAGAATAGTCTGTTATTTGAAATTAAAATGTCGTAGTACAAAAGTCAAGCTGACTTGTTTCTTTAAATCATCAAAAGCTTGAATACAGACTTTATTTTAAACAAAAAATGTATCTTTTTTAATCAGCTGAGTAAATGATTTAACTAACTTTAAGAAGTTTTTAATGAAGCAATGATAGAAGTTGACAAATTTCACGAAGCTCTGAATCTCTTTTAGATTGATCAAAGTGATTCAATTAACTATGACTTTCACTTTGATAAAATTCATATGTAGATTTAGTTCTGAAACTATGACTTTTAAGAAAACAGTTTCTTTCACATCAAATTTGCACTTTCAAATATTTATCTGTAGTTCAGCTTCTCATAGTCAACTCAATATCATTTTGACATGTGCTTTATGTTTCTTTTAAGTTTTGCTGTAGATGAGAATGTCATTTAGATAGACTTGACAAAAGTCATTTAGAAAGTTTCATAAAACATCATTCATGTATTGCTGAAATGAAATTAAGTCATTGATAAGTTCAAATGATAGCATCTTAAATTTATATGCTTTTAAAATGATAATAAAAATAGTGTAGTTCTTACTATTAAAGATTGATAATGAGATTCATTTATACATGATGTTGACTACGAATCTCTTGATTCTATTTTGTGTTTAAATAGAAGTCAGAAGAGTCAAGAGATCTCAATTCAATGCAGTTTAAACAATGTTAAAATGTTGCGTGATCAGAAAAATCATCATGCAGAGTTTTCATTCATGCAACAACATTTTTTCTAACAGTCACAATTGATCTACGAAGAAGATTAATGACATGTCAATGTCAGTAAGAGATGAAAAGATACTACTAGTGAAAAAAACAACTCAGATGAAGAGTCTGCAAGTTGTGATTATAAGTGATTAAAGAATTTGCAATTCATTGACTGCATCGATATTAAAACATCTTCATTACATTAACAATATCATCAAGTAATTGATGAAAAGATATCAAATAGAATAATCATTTTAAATAATGAGTTTAAAAGTCATGATTATAATGCTTGAAGAAGTAGTGACTTGTTGATCATGCTGATATATTGAAAAGACTTGAACTCATCTTCTTTACTTGACATCAGATCATACATCTATCTACGTGAAAAATTGAGAGTTCATGAGAATGATCAGAACGCATTCTTTACTATTGATCAGAGTCATGCATTGAACGATTGTGATTACACGTCTATACTAACAATCTATTTAACGTCTACGTGACATAAGTCAAATCAAGAGCAGAATAAAGTTATTTAATACAATTACACTTTATCTTTTCATCATACACATCTTTCTTTCATCACATATTTCTCTGCTCAATGAATGATAATCATTGAGTAAGAGAACACAGTTTTCAACATTATAATCATGAGCATCACAAATGCAAAGAAAACATCTTTAGTCTTTGAATCAAGAATTGAATCAAAACATTGTTTATATAAAATATCATCAATGAAAAGCAAAGCAAAAATGATGCAATATAATCAAATAGCACAGACACTCTCATCAAGAATTTACTCAAGCATCACACGCTGAATAGAAGTTAAAGATTCATTACTGATAATATAGTGTCAATCTTATTGTTTCGATGACGTGAAGTCATCATGTAGTTAATGAGTGATTTTCTCTCTCAGAGAATTTTGTTCATTTGATATACATAATATAGTTTTTCTCATGAATTGAATCTAAATTGATATCACAAGAATGTATGAATTACAATTACAATTACAATTATGCTTTAAATCAAGAAGAATTCTTTCTAAGTAATGATTGAAATGAATCATTTGAGTATTGTAAAAGCTTTATTTAAAACAGTTAAAAAGATCAAAGTTGATCATGATTAACTTGAGTGCTTTGAATTAAGTAAAATTGAAAAAATCGAAATTGAAAAATTTAATTAATCAGAAAAACAATGATATCAATTTACATATTCAACAATATTTCGTTTTTATTCATTCAAAACTTGCTCAGTATAACTTCATAATGCTCAATATTAATTATCAGCATTGATATAATCAGTTTCTTATAACTTTCAATAATGAGATTGAGTAGAATTTTATGAGTAATAACTTTTTTAAATATTTTTTCATCATAATCTTATATTAACTTCTCTTTAACTAGTAATATGAATTGTATTTCAAGTTTCTTACATACTTTATTAACTAGTCTGATATGTATCAGCATGTAGATGATGAAATCACTGTTTATCAAAGATCAAAGATTGAAAGATTGATTCTGAAAGATGAGTAAAACATTGATCAGAAAAGACTTTTTGAAGTAATTCTCTTTCAATAGAATTTCATTTAAATTGCACAAAGAAATAATCTTTATTTCTTTAATAACTTTTAAAAAGAAAGTTAGTTTTTTGAATCAGAATCTGACTTGAAATCAGAATAATCATATTCATTTTCACTTAAAACATTGATTTTAATGAGTTAATCAAGATACTTCTTAGAAGTATGATCTGATTTATGACAAAGAATGCAATTTTCAGCTTATATATTCATATCTTTGATGTTAGTTAAAATCGCATTATGCAACTTTGATGATTCATTGAATCTAGTTGTTAACTGATCGTGACGAGTCGAGTCATTGAGATCGAGTCGAGTTCTCGACTCATCAAGACTTGATTCGAGTCAGAATTCTTGACTTGAGTATTCAAGTTGAATCGAGATGTTCGATTCAAGTATTTGAATCAAATCAGAGAATTGAAATCGAGTATCGATCCGAAATTTTCGATTCGACTCGTCAAGACATGAAGATAAATAGATAGATATTCTATTATGACTTTCTATTATGACTTTCTATTATGACTCTCTATCAAATAGTCTTCATGTTTTTCTATCATAGCTTTTCTATCATAGCTTTTCTTCATGACTTCTCTTCATGACTCTCTATCAAACAGTCTTCATAGTTTCTCGTCATGACTCTCTATCATAGCTCTCTATCATAGTCTTCTATCATAGCCTTCTATCATAGCTCTCTATCAAAGCTCTCTATCAAATGATCTTCATGTTTCTCTTCATGTTTTTCTTCATGTTTCTCTTCATGTTTCTCTTTATGACTTTCTATCAAAAAGATAATGCAAAAAGGTAATGCAAAGGCGAAAAACCGGAAAAATTTCTATATTTAACTCTCTTGACATCATATTTGATTGCTTGATGAGTCGAGTCGAGTCAGCAAGTTCTGACTCGACTCGAGATCGATATTGAGTTGAATCATGAGATTGATATCAAGTATTTAAGTTGAATCACGACATTGATATTGAGTACTTGAGCGAGTTAGAAAGTAGATATGAAAACTCAACTTGATGATCAATCTACTAGTTGATTCAATCTTCTTATAAGAAATTGTATGAATCTCTTCAGCAAAGATGATTCATTTAATGATGTTGACTTTATTCTTGATGTCTTAAATGACTCGCTGATCATTGTTCAGTTGAATCAGATAGAAACGAATATTCTTGAGAGAATCAAATTGAACTAATTGATTTATTCAAATAAAGTGAAGATGAAAGTTTATTTTATCTTTTAAATTGATGATCAGTTGCTTTTCATGATAATTCAGATAGAAAGACAATTGTTGAAACTAAGTATAAAATTCACTAAACCTCTTAACTTCTTGAATCAAATTATAGTACTTTCTATGAAAGTTGACTTTCTTATCAAAGTCATTGAACAACTGAGCAAGTTTCGTCAAAAGATTCTCAGTAAATTCATAGAAATTGACACAATCACGTTCTCATTTAGTCTGTGTAGCTTGAGCTGTATCATTGAATAATCTAGAATATACATAGTTTAAAGCAACTTGTTCGCTGAGAAAGAGATTAACGTTTATCTCTAGCTTATTTTGAATTTTCGCATATTAATTCTTTCAGATTGAATCTTTTTCATCAGTAAACAGAAAAGAATCAAGTATCTTCTGAGCATAAAATTTATCAAAATAGATTGAGATTGAATTAATAAAGATAAGTTTTTTAGTCATTTAAAGCTTTTCTTCTAACTCTTGATTCTTGTCTTGAATTCATATACTGACTTTGTCTGATTGTTGTTTAACTCGCTCAAGCTCTTTGTAATAAGTCTTTCATACTTGATCACTAAATAACTTGTCAAATAAATCACAGACTTTCACATTTAGATCTTATTGAACTTGAAGCTTATTAAAAACTTTTATAAATTGATTAAGATCATCTTTAACTCAGCACTTTAGCGATCTGACATTCTTGACATCTCAGAAAATGAGAACATCAAATACTTCATTGAAAGTCTTTGATATCAACATGAATTGATATCAATTTTACATGAAGTCAATTTTAAGATAAATAACTATTCTTAAGAAAAGAGTGAAATAAATAACTGACTCAGTAAATTGTTTAAAAAGAGAATCAAGAGTTTTAAAGTAGTAATTTTGATATTTTTTGAAATAATTGTTTACAAATGATCAAGTCATGATGAAAGTTTAGTTAATTGAATGAAGAGTGATGCTTGACAGAATGAAAATGAGATCGTAGTTTAAACGTTTAATCTTCAGAAAGAAAAAATTTTTGTTTATTGATTTTTAAAATGATTCTCTAGCAATCAATGAAGATTTTTTATCATTGATTTTATTAATCAATTTAATTCTCAAGCAATTTATGAAGATTGTTTATTGTAGATTCTTTTAATTGAGTGAACTTTGCATAATTAATGAGTGATGAAGTCATTTAAAGATTCAAGTGCTTTATCACTGATTTTATCAAATCTTTTAATGTTGTTCTGTCTTTTAATTGCATTAATCATCAGATAAATGAATTTCTTTAAACTCATTCTGTTTATATGAATTATGAATATACTAAATGAATAACAGCATCTATATCATATGATTAATGAATTCTTAATGTAATGTTGAAATCATGTTTAAATGATTCAATCAGTGAAGAATGAGATTGATAATGCTTGATCTTTAAAGATAGTTATAACTGAACATTAAGAATACAGAAGAAGAGTGATACAAGAACTTCTATTTATATAATGTTCAAAGACTGCACTAAACTTGAAGAAAACATGTTGTAACACAGAAAGAACGTGATGTAAATAAAGAAGATGTTGAGAAAGAGAAAATAAATTGAGTCATATCTGAGTCAAATTTGAATCAGATTTCGACTAGATCATTGACTAGCTTTAATCAATATACAGTGAACTCGCTAGCGTTTACTGTGAATTGATTAAAACTTCAGTCTTGATACACTCATAACAGATTAGACTGATCACGTCAAGTTGAGTACTTGAGTTCAAGTTAAGTACTTGACTTGAAAAGTATCAAGTTGAATTGAATTTTTTTTGAAAAAGTATTAAGTTGAGTTGAGAAGTTGAACTCAACAACTCAGATTGAATTGAGAAGCTTAATTCAACAACTTGATTCAAAAACTCAACTTAATTCAACAAGATATTAAATAAATGTAAATAACTTAATTGAACAGTTTACATGATTTTTCTTCATAACTTTCTATCATGTTTTTCTGTCATGACTTTCTATCAAAGTTAAATGATCTTCATGTTTTTTTATCATGACTTTCTATCAAATGATCTTCATGTTTCTCTTCATGTTTTTCTTTATGTTTTTCTTTATGTTTCTCTTTATGTTTTTCTTTATGTTTCTTTTTATGACTTTCTATTAAATAATCTTCATGTTTTCTCTTCATGTTTTTCTTCATGTTTATTTTTATGTTTCTTTTTATGACTTTCTATCAAATGATCTTCATGTTTTCTCTTCATGACTTTCTATCAAAAAGATAATGCAAAAAGATAATGCAAAAGTTGAAAAAATTTCTATATTTAACTCTCTTGATGTCAAGCTTAAGTTCTTGATGAATCAAGTTGAATTAACTCAATTCTCAGTCAAGTTGAGTCATGTTGAATTGAATATATGCATAATTCAACTTGAGTTGAGTTGAAAATGTGAGCAACTTGACTTCAAATCAAGTCAAATTCAAAATATTAACTTGAAACTTAACTTGATAATCAGTCTAACAAAGATTAACAATGTTTTCATATGAATTTAATTCTAAAATATTTCAATATGCAAAATGATAGCTTAGAATAAATGATTGAATTTGCAGTGACAGAAGAATAAAGACTTTAATAACTTTCAGAGAGATTTTTCACAAATGATTAAATCATAGTGAAAAATTAACAATTAAGCGAAGAATGATGCTCAATAATATGTAGTAAGATCATAAATCAAATTGTTTAGTCTTCAGAAAAAAATATTACTGATTTAAGAAAGATTGTGATTGTAATTCATACACTTTTGTGACATTGATTTAGACTTAACTCATGAGAAACTTTATGCTATTTATATCGAGTGAACAAAACTCTCTGAGAGAGAAAATCACTCATCATTTATATAATTGTTTCACGCAGTCAAAACAATGAGATTAACACTGTGTTATTAAGTAATAAATCTATAGCTTCTATTCAGCGTATGATGCTCAAGTAAACTTTTAATGAGAGTGTCTGTGCTGTTTGATTATGATGCATCGTCTTTGCTTTGCTCTTCATTGATGATATTCTATACAATGATGTCTTGATTCAATTCTTGATTCAAAAATGAAAGATGTTTTCTTTGCATTCATGATGTTCATGATTGTAACGTACATAGAGCTGTGTTCTTTTACTCAATGATTGTCATTCATTGAGCAGAGAAATATGTAATAAAAGAGAGATGCACATGATGAGAAAATAAAGTGTGATTGTATTAAGTAATTCTTTTCTTTTCTTGATTTGATTTATGTCACGTAGACGTTGAATGAATTGTTAGTATAAACATGCAATCACAATTGTTTGATGTTTGACTCTGATCAATGAAAGAGAATGCATTCTGATCATTCTCTTGAGCTCTCAATTTTTCATGTGAATAAATGAATGACTTGACATCAAGTAAAGAAGATGAGTTCAAGTTCTTTCAATATATCAGCGTGATCGACAAGTCACTACTTCTTTGAACACTGTAATCACGTCTTTCAATACTTAAAATGACTATTCTATCTGATATTTTTTCATCAATTACTTGATGATACTTTTGATGTAATGAAGATGTTTCAATATTGATGCAGTCAACAAGTTGCAAATTCTTTGATCACTTGTAATTATAACTTGCAGACTCTTCATCTGAGTTGTCTTTTTCACTAGTAGTATCTTCTCATTTCTTACTGACATCAACATGTCATTAATGTTTTTCGTAGATTGATTGTGACTGTTAGAGAAAATGTTGTCGTGTGAATGAAAACTTTGCATGATGACTTTTCTGATCACGCAATGTTTTAACATCATTTGAACTGCGTTGAATTGAGATCTCTTGACTTTTCTGACTTCTATTCGAAACAGAATAGAATCAAAAGATTCATAGTTAACATCATATACAGATGAATCTTGTTGTCAATCTGATTTAAGAAAGAAGTTTTTAATAATTCTTAAGCAATTAAAATCTTAATCTCTTGATTTTATTAATTAATTTAAACTGTCGTGTATTAAATGAGCTGTAAATTCTCTAGTAATTAAGATCTTAATCTTTTAATTCTATTAATTTCTTGATGTTGTTTTATCTTTCAATGTCATTAATCATTAAATACATAAATTTCTTTATATTTATTTCATTGTCAATTAAGTGAATTTGAATAAATAATAAGATTAGTATCATGTGATTAATGAATTTTTAAAGTAATGTTGAAATCATGTTTAGAAACTAATCAGAGTGTATGCGTGACTAAAATGTTTAATTTATAGAAATAGTTATAACTAAGACTTTAAGAATACAGAAGAAAGAAAATACAAAAAATAAGAAGAATACACTTTATATAGTAGTTACTCAGATTCAACGTTAGTCTCAAAGAAAACATGTTGAAACACAAGAAAAATGTTGATTCAAAAGATGTTTATGATACAAAGAAATATATTTGTTATGAACGTTTATTAACTATTTATAACACAAAGAAGTGTGTTTATTTAAAAAATAATAAAAGTTGATTAAAAGATGTTAGAAAAGAAAAAAGATGCTGAATCATATTTAAGTTAAATTTGAATCAGATTTAAGTTAAATCTCAGCTAAATCTTGACTAGTTTTAATCAATATACATTAACATTGATTGTATAATAATTAAAGTTAAATCTTTGATCTTATTCAATTCTGATACATTTATAATAATCATTACTTAAGCTTAAAGCATAAATCAAAACTTACTTTAATCAATTCATAATTAACTCGCTTAAGTTAATTATGTAATGATTAAAATTAACTATAAATTATTAAAATCTTAAACTTATTGAATTTGTTTCATAGTTCAATAAATTAAGTTATTAATTCAATTATTATCATTTTAATTCAATTTCAGTAATTCTGTTTTAATCATTTCAAATGTGTATGTAAACTTTTGCAATTTTAAGTCAGTAAAACTATTGTCTAGTCTTAATTCTGCTCAATTCATGTATATAAAAGTTGAACTTTCATTCTTTTCTTTTGCTTTTTGTCTTTCATCTTGTACATTATTTGATGTATTATTTTATATTTAGATTTTATCAAGTTACTTAAGTTGACTGTGATCATTTTAAGTAGTAATAATAATATTATTCTTTGATATTAAGCAATCACTTCATTTCATCAAATAATCATTCAACTATTGCTTTGAAGAAGTATTCAATAAGTTTTAAATCAACATATAGTTTCTTTTACTTAACAGAACTTATACATTTATTATTTTTATTACACTTTAATCAAATTTTATCATCAATTTCTTACTTATTTTTGCTTAAGCATTTGATATTAAGTGTGTAATCATGAGCTTCAGCTCATGTATTAATGACAATGATCATAAGCTTCTCAATACTTACATAAAGCTCTCTCATTGAAGAAGATGCAAGATTCATGATGATAATGAGATAAAATGAATAATAAATAAATAAAATAGATGCAACAATAAATCTTCAAGAATATCTTGATCATCAAGATTTTGTTCTTTGCAATTATTTAATTATTAATATTTTATTAAAACATCATTGATATGATGTTTATGCTTCATTCTGATTGTCAAAAGCAGATGATGAGCATCATTAATGTGATGTTAGTAAGTGAGCAAAAGATGAGTATCATTATCTTGCAGAAGAATTCAATCAAGACAAACAATATACATGAAAAATTGAACAAGCTGCGAGTACTTTATGAGCTCAACGAACGTAGAAACAACGAGCTGATGCTTTGAAGAAAGATGAGAAGATTGACAAAGATGATAGAAAAGTTGACGCGTCAACGTGTTACTGTATTAACTGTCAATTGATGCATGAAGAATCAGCTGAAGAGATTAAAAAAGATAATGAACAAACTTGATTTTTTTTTTCTTCATTAAGTGCATGCAGTCTATGACTATGACACTATCTAGACGCTGTGTGTATGCTAAATTACATGTAATCTAGTCAAAGTCGCTGCTTTATATCTTTTCATTGAACAGTCACATCAATAGAATGCGCATACAAGCGTGTGAACTGTTTATATGATCAAGAAATCACATAGACAACTCAAAATTGTGAAAGCTGATCACTTCAACATGAGCTTTCAACTTGTCTGTATGATCATCAAGCTAAGCGAGCTAGATGAGCTTTGATTTATGTAGAGAAAAGCTGATCACTTTGACGTAAGCTTTTGAGTTCACTGTATGATCACTCAGCTGAATGAACTAGATGAGCTTTGATCTATGTATTTGCGATGCATGTAAATCGATCAGAAAACCGAAATTGATCGATTTACTGCGTTGCACAGATGTGTATGTGCGCAAAAGCTGAGTCGTGCCTTTGCAATGACTGTGTAAATGTCGTATATTAGTTGCAGCGTGTGCACAAAGACGTTGCTGTCGTTCTATGTATATGAGCAAAGACTGTGTTGTGTCTTTGCAGTGTATGTGATTGCGATGCATGTACATCAATCTGATAAAGCGAAAAATCGATCGATTTACTGCATCATGCAAGCATGTAAATACGCAAAAGCTGAGTCGTGTCTTTGCAATGACTGTGTGAATGTCGTATATGAGTTGCAGCGCATGCGCAAAGACGTTGCTGTCATTCTGTGTATATGAGCAAAGACTGTGTTGTGTCTTCGCAATGTATGTGATTGCGATGCATGTACATTGATCTGATAAAGCGAAAAATCGATCGATTTACTGCATCACGCAGACGTGTAGATGTGCAAAAGCTGAATCGTGTCTTCGCAATATATGTGTGTATGTTGTATATGAGCTCAACATGTGAATAAAGCGCTGTTACTGCTCTGTGTGTGATTACGCTGCATGTAAATCGATCTGAAAATGCGAAAAATCGATCGATTTACTGCATCACGTCTGTCTGTATATGTACAAAAGCTGAGTCGTGTCTTTGCAGTATATGTGTGTATGTTGTATATGAGCTCAACGTGTGAATAAAGCGCTGTTACTGCTCTGTGTGTGATTGCGCTGCGTGTAAATCGGCCTGAAAATGCAAAAAACTGATCGATTTACTGCATCACGTCTGTCTGTATGTGCGCAAAAGCTGAGTCGTGCCTTCACAATATATATGTATATGTCGTATATGAGCTGCAGCAAAGACGTTGCTGTCATTCTGTGTTTGTGCGAGCTTCAACGCGCTGATGATTGCAATGTCATTGCTTCGCTTTTTGACTGTGTGTGAGCTCAACATGTGAGTAAAGTGTTGTTACTGCTCTGTCGATGTTGATGAGATTGTTCAGCTCTTCTGACAAGCATAGCTTGCAGAAGATTCGTAGTCAGCATCTCATACAGGTAAATCTTGTTGTTGATCTGAACATACTTGAAAAGAAGTTCATGAAGAAGAAGAAATGCATTAACAACTGAATGAAGAAAGTGAATGAGAAGTTGATGATGTTGTTTGAAAATCATCTTGTCTTCAACATTGATATTGCATTATCAGTGCAAAATCATTGCAAGAAATTTAAGATTAAGATTTTTGTTAAAGAAAAAAAAAAGATCAAGAGAATTATGATAACAACAATAAAGAACATAGTAAGATGAGCGAGAGAAATTGACATTGACAAGATGCTATTGACGCGCAAGAACATAAAGACTATGAAGAGATAATTAAATTTACTGATATTTTAAATCAAGATGAAAGATAGCAAAAGAATATTGAAGAAAAATGATTTTTGAATCAAAGAGATTTCATTGAATTTAAGTTTGCATGAAGTTAGTTTCAAGATAGTGATACATGAAATTAAAGTTGAAGAAATGTTTAAAGACATAAAGAAGAAAAGAGCGAAAGCATTCATCAAGATCAACAAAGATATACACTTAAAGATGATGATTGAGAAAGTTGAGTGACTCACAAAAAATAGTGAATAGAAGAGATACATCTCACTGATGATACATGTAATCAGCGTTGAGATGATGAACAAGCTAATTGATGAGAAAGTATGTCATAAGATTAACATAAAAATCACGCAGTTTTATGATTTGAATTGTAGAACACATCAATGTCTAAAGTATTAAGACTACAATCATAAAACATATGAATGCAAAAACAAGTAAAGATGTGCTTATTACATTCTAAATCATCGCTTAAAGCATTGTTTTCATAAACAGACTCAAGACATGTGAAAATATGAAACATATCAAGATATACACAGAGTCTTTGACTTTTAATGTCATAAACAACAGATTGAAAAAGAAAGAATAAAAAGAGTCATGAAACACAGATCTTTATATCACGTTGTACAAGAGCAGAGAAAACTCAAAGCAATAATATTAAAGATGTTTACAGCAACATTTATCAGTCTAAGATCATTAATAAACAATGACTTGAAGAGAAAACAGAAACACTCAACAAATGAAAATCATCTGCTCAGCATGATCATCACATTCAAAAACACTATATTAAATCATTTAGTTAAATAGTTAAAAACAAATGAGTTGAAGTCAACATCAATTACATTAATTTCAGTATTATCTTCTTTTAAAGATTTTACAAATGAAGCAAGCACATTGCAGATGTTCAAAAGAACATCAAATAGCTTTGAATGTAAATTTTAATGTTTCAGCAAAAGAAGCTTTGAATACTACAGTATAACGTTCACAAGTTCAGAGAAAAAATGATGATAACATTATTATATCAGAAAAAGATAAAGAATTATGACATTTTGATTCTTCAAGAACTCTGATGATTTGATGAGAATTTCAAAGCATACTGCTCAGCAGCTGTCAATTTCACGCTGAAGAATAATGAAAGTAGAATCTGTTTCTACATAAATAAGAGAATTGACAGCAACATTTGATACTTAACATGACACTTCAAAGATGTAAACACAATTACATTATAAACATTAACAAATAATACACAGATGATTCAGAAAGTTATACACATTCACGAAGCATACAATTTGTCACTCAGAGATCATGAAGTCATTCATGAAAAAGAAAGTCTTTCAAACATTGAAAAGATGCTACACATGTTAAAAGAATGCGTTTTTGTAGAAAACTTTAATTTGCATCATTTCACATGAGAAAGATCATTTTATTCAAGACAGCATCTATTATCAAATAATTTAATTGAAATGATCATAAATGTTGATGCATTGCTGATGCTATCTCAAGATATAATTACGAGAGATTATCAGAAATCTTAAATAACAATAGATTTGATCTTCATGACAGATGACATTATGAATCAATTAATACGATGCAAAATCAACAAAGAAATGAAAAACTTCTTAAATCATTTATTGATACAGACAATTATAGATTTCAGAATCTGTAAAGAATCAACGCGAAAATCATGTTATAACTGAAAGATAATGAATGAAGAGAAATTCATTAATACTTTGAAAGAATAAATGTTGAAATCACTGTTGAATCATGAGATGAAACGTCAATGCATAGATAAATATACTAAACAATTGCTGAATGCATTGAAGAAAATCATTAAGATTTCTACTCTTTGAGTGAGATTATACAAAATGATCAAAGCAGAATGAACAAAGAAGTGTACAAAGATCATCAAAAGCATTCAATGAATGAGAAAAAACTGTTGAATTCTTGATAATTGAACAAAGTACATTCAAGTATGTGACAAGAAAAGCAAAATCATCAGAAAACAGAAACACAGTGAATATCAAGAAATCATGCAGAATGTTGAACAATTCTTAAGAGAACTGTTCAAAACTGCGAAATAAGTAAGAAATGCAATTGCAGATACACTAACTTAAGTGACAATTTTCTCTTTGATTAAGTCAGAATGCTTCAACATTATTATGACAGTGCAGAATAAGATGAAAATGATGTTTTAAACTCACTTTTTGTCATGATAAATTAATACATAGAAATTAGATCAAAGACTAAAGTTAAAGACTGAGTTGAAAATCAGATCTGAATTAACTCTGAAACTTTATGACTTTGTCAAGACATTATTTAAACTACGTCATATCTTCAACTTAATATGTCATGAGTTATGTCGTGCTCAACTTGACAATGCTTAACAAACTCTTTATAGTTGATTAATTCTCTTGAGTTATCAAGAGCTTCTTAATAATTAGCTCTATCATAATATATATTTATTCTGTATCTGCTTAAAATATCACATTGTCATATCACTCTTATAGATCTCATCTATTCATTTAGTAAACTCAATCATCATAGTTTTAATTATTTCAAACTCTTCTTAGAGATGATGATTTGATATTCAAGCATGACAACAGCAACGTAGTTGCAACAAAGTTGAAACAATGATGTTTCAATCTTGCAAGACATCATATCAGAAAACAAACGTTGCATAATAAAATTAGAAAGTGAAGAAGCAAAAGATGAACTCTCTCTTGATATTAATGAACAGTTGACACAAGTAATGCTTCAACATGATGAACTGTAAAAGAAACAGAAGTTAACAGCTATTCAATCAAAGATTGAGACTTTGCAAGTCATTGAAACAATGAAGAAAAGTCATTGAGTCTTCACTTGAGTTTTCACGAAGAATTTGAATGATCTATGCATCGTCTTCATAATGTCGACGATGACAAAATAAAGTCATCATGAAGTCATTTTGCAGAAGTGAAGACTTTCAATGTCTTTGAAGAAGTATCATGACAAAATCATAAGAGAACATAGAGAGTGAATTCATAACATTAACATTGAAATCTCATTTCAAAATATCTCTTGATATTTTGAAAGTAATGAGAAAAAGATTTTGTACTGCATGATTTATCTGAAGAATGAATCAAAGAAACTTTGATTCAATCATGAAGAGACTATGTTTATAACTCAGCAGATGTAATTCAATTTTATTAACTTTCTTCTGAATTTAATTGAGAACTCGATGAATTAAAACATAAACGTGACTCAACAATATGTGAATGCATTGCAATGTTCAGATTAAACAATATGAACGTTTGCAACTCATCTGAGTATTCTGAAACATCAACTTTCGTTGTATAGTAATGAGCATAAGCAAACTCATTTATTTATTAAGTTGAGATCTGAGCTGCGTGTGATCATTACTAATGTGCAGTCGATTTCTATCACATGAGATGCATTAATTGATCTTGTCGCTTGATTGAAAACAAATCTGCGAAAAGAATACATCTTGTCATTGAAACAATCTTGAGATGAGAACTTGCATGATCAAGATAAAATCAACAAGAAAACTCATTTAAAGTGAAAGAAATCTCATCAATTAACTAAACTCAACTCTTCATCAAAAATGAGCTCACACACTTCATCATGTTATAGCAAGAATTTGTTCAACATAACGTGTTATACATGCAATTAAAAGAATCATTACTTTATTGATTGTAAAGATGAAAAGATCAAGAATAGATGAAAAGAATCTGATGTAAATTGAGTATTCATCAATTCAATGTCACATATGAGTCATTTCAAGATTTCAAAAAAAGACAAGCTCTTGATGAATACTTCAAATCATCAAGAAAAAAACAAGAAGTTCTCTTTGTAAAGACTTTTATATATAAATAGCATGTAATTCAGAAAGATCAGAAGACAAAAATAAAGATTTACATGAATATTGATGTTGAGATGAACGTGATTAGTCAACGTTTTATCATTGAGCAAAATATGTCATTACTGAACGTTGATTTCTTAAGATTTATTTGAATGAATAATCAGAGTGTTTATTGTTATGACGTCTATAAGATGTATTATCGACTGAGAGACAGCTGAAACATAGAGAAAAAAGATATAAGTATCTTCTATGCTATTGACAAGAAAGAATCTTCTCTGATTCTAAGTATGTTAAGTATGCAATTCAAGCGTATTTGAATAAACATAATTGCAAGAACATGATGTTTTGACGTGAATGAGCACGCATTTAAGTTGTTCTTCGCATAAGTATTTGCAAAAGCTCTACAAGATGAGTTTACTGTGTATGCTCTTGTCATGATCAACGTCATCAAAGAGTCAATCGTTGAACATCAAGTGAAAGCAATGAATAATATGATGAGTTATATCACAAATGCACTTGAAATGCAAACTCTACTCATTAAATTGAAAGAGTATGAAAATGTATTCTTGACAGAAAGTGCAGACAAACTGTCTTTGCATGAAGATCACGATCATGCAATCGAAATCATTGCAAAGTCATCATATGAATTGTTGTATAATCTGTTGAACACAGAGTTAGCGACTCTGAGACAGTATTTAAATGATGTTTTAGCGAAAGAATAAATTAAGCACTTCATCAGTTCAACTGACGCGTTTATTCTATTCATTCTCAAAAAGGATGATAATCTTCATTTATGCATGAACTATCAAGATCTGAATAAGATCACTGTCAAAAACTGTCATTCGCTGTCTTTAATTAGTGAAACTTTAAACAGACTTAATAAAGTCAAGCAGTTCACTAAGTTAAATCTGAAGAATGTCTATCATTGTTTCAGAATTCAACATGAAAATGAGTGAAAAATGATGTTTCATACTCATTATGATCACTTTGAATATATGATCATGTTGTTTAATTTGATCAACACATCTATCATCTTTCAGACTTATATTAATAAGATCTTGACAGAGCTTTTAAATAACTTTTGTGTTATTTATCTGAATGACATTCTAATCTTCTTTGTAGAGAAGATTGATTACATAAATCATGTGAAACAGATTCTTGAGAGATTAAGAAAGTTCAAGCTATATGCTAGCTTGAAGAAGTGTGAATTCTTCATCACTAAAGTGAACTTTCTAAAATTTGTCATATTCACAAAGAGCATTTCAATGAATTTAAGTAGAATAGACATCATCAAAACGTGACTCAGATTGAAGACATATTGAAAAATACAAGTTTTTCTAAAGTTCATCAATTTCTATTGACGTTTTATACATCATTACTCTCAGATAGCAGAGTCTTTAACAGAACTGCTGAAAGATAGTGTAAAAGATGTAAAAATGAGTTTATTCATATGATTGAATGAAGCGAAATAAGCTTTTAATCAGCTTCACGACGTCTTTATAAAAACATCTATTCTAAGACACTTTGACTCAAAGCAACATATACACATCAAGATCAACATGTTCAATTATGCAGTCGCGAATACTTTGTCTCAGTCAGATGACGAAGATCAGTGACATTTAATTACATTCTGATTCAGAATGATGATAAACATTGAAAGAAATGATGAGATACATGATCAGAAGCTTCTAGTCATAGTAGCGATGTTTAAACATTGATGATACTATGTGAAAGACAGTTATCATACTGTCAAAGTTCTGACTGATCATAATAATTTGAAGAGTTTTATGAATGTTTGAGAGTTAAATGAAAGACAAGTCAGATGAGTCATAAGATTGTTGATCTGCAACTTTAAAATAGCACATAAATCAGAAAAGATAAACTCGATCAATGCATTATCAAGACAATTTGACTATAAGAGTGAGAACATTTCTGCAAATCATTTACTGCTCATTCTGCAGCGAAAGCTGACTAGAATAGAAAGCTTAAATAGCTTTATATTTGTAGCGATTAAAGAATTATACTGTATATGAGTGATTAATGATGTCAAGAAAATGTTTGTTCACAGTATAAGCATGAACAAACATTTAGCAGAACATGTTGAGAGCAGACTGCAAGATAAAACTCATTAATGAACATGAATGATTAACAATGTTGAGAAGATGTTTGTTCACAGTGTCAGTGAACAAAGATATTCAGCGAAACATGTCAAAAGCAAATCGCAAGATGAAATCTACTGTATACAAGTGATTAACGAAGTCGAGAAGATGTTTATTCACAATGTTAATGAAAACATGAATACATGTTCAGCAATGCATGTCAGAAGTATGCTGCTGAAAATTATAACTTTAGCAATGCAAGAAATGCATCTAGATGAAGTACATTTTTTAAGAAATAAAATCTCTCAACTTGAATCAACAACTTCAAGAAGCACAGACATTGAAATGTCAATTCATAAAAATTGTAATGTAGCTGAGAAACAGCTTAATTCTGTTGCTGAAACTGTTGATTGCAAACAACTCATTTCATGTGCAATTGTCAAAGTATTGACAATTCATGAAACAACATACAACTTCAGTAGTAAATTCATAGTCGAGCTCATCAAGATTTTACAGCAAGAAGATGAATTTGTTGTGAGATTAAAAGCAGACGAAACGATGAGTATATGAAAGAGTGACGTTGAAGCTTGAACATTGAATAGTCAAGAAATGATAGAGTACAACGAATTATTGTATGTTTCAGAAGATTTTTCTGTCAGAGAAGAGCTGTTGAAAAATCTTCATGATGACTCATTAGCAAGACATTTTGATGCTGACAAGATCAATGAGTTATTAGATTGCAAATATTACTGAAAAAGTATGATCAAGAATGTCAAAGAGTATATAAATACTTGTGACATTTGTCAAAGAGTAAAGATGAAACGTCATCTATCATATAACAAGTTGAAATTGTTATCTCGATTTACAGATTTATGAAAAGAAATCACTATGAATTTCATAACAGATCTGTCGTCTAGTAAATGAAAAGAAGTCATGTATGACTTAATTCTTGTGATAGTCAATTATTACATGAAGATGACGCGTTATCTGTCTATGAAGAAAACTCTGACTGTCGTAAAGTTAACAGAGTTGTTCTTTAAGCAGATTGCTTTAAAATATGAAATATTGAATGATATAATTATTGATAAAGATAGTCTATTTATCAATGCGTTCTGATCAAAGATCTGCTATCATGCGAAGATGAAACAATGACTAAGCATCGTCTTTCATTCACAAACAGATGATCAGACATAATGACAGAATCAAACGCTGAAACATTATTTACGAGTATATTGTTCAGAAAAGCAAGATGACTGAGCTACGCTTCTACTTGCAGTTAAGTTCATGTATCATCAGATGAAGCACTCTTCATTGAGCTGTAATCTCTTTAAAGTCATGTATGACTATGAGTCAATCTTTGACATATGCATCAAGAATGATGTTATGAAAGAAGAAGTGTCAGCAGCAAAAAAACACATTGAAATGTTGCAAAACATGCAAAACACGTTGATGCAATGATGATAAAATTCAATCAATGCTCAAACAAAGTACTATAATTGAAAACATAAGTTTAAGTTTTTTAATGTTGATGATTTAGTCATGCTATCAGCAAAAAATCTGAAGCAGAAGAAGTCAAGTAAGAAGCTATCAAATAAGATGATAAAACTCTTTCATATACAAGAACTCATAGACAAGCAGATGTATCATCTTGATCTTTTAATCATTTATAAAGTTCATTCTGTCTTTCATGTATTTCTTTTAAAGTCATATAATCATAGACTAAATGATGACTTTATACTCAATTATCTTGTATTCAAGCTTATTAATGATGAGCAAGAATGAAAGATAGAAAAGATTTTATAAAAGTGAAAAAGAAAGAAAATCTTATGTTATAAGATACAATGAAAAGAATATTTCATTGAATATGATCAATAAATATTGAGCGAAGATATGAAAAATGTCTTGAAACTTATAGAAGCTTTTGAAATGAGGCTGAAACATGAGCGAAAAGCATAATCACTCACTTTCAAGCATAAACTCATTATTAGAAAAGAAGAATCATTGTATTATGATAGTTTTGCTCTTTAATGAAGCGATCACATATGTAAATCAACAGACAGAAGAAAAAAACGCAAAGATGCTTAAACGCGCTCAACAAGAAAGCGTAATCATCACGACACAATAAACATCATGCAATCATCACTTCATTAAACATCTCTCACATGAGATAAGATTGCAGACTTCTTCTTCTTTTTCATTGTCAGATTTACATTGAGATGCAAAGACAGAGATTTGAAAGATGACAGATTATGCTAAAATATATCAGAATAATTAGAAATGCTGACAAAATGATATAAAATTGAGATTGAATATATTGCAAAATGCTTTACATTCAGAATTTCTTTAACAATGTCATTGACAATCATAATCTCTTTGAAAATGAGCTTTTGAATCTTTAAAGACTTGAGTTTATGAACTCTCTTAAGACAACTTTTTACACAAGTTGCTGTTATCAACTTCTTGTAAAGAATTTTCTGATGAATAGTGAATGTTTTCAGAGTAACATTCTCTTCTTCATTCTTAATTGCACTATCATGAATATTCTGCAGATGAAAGAATTCATTGACAGTTGAAATGCAAATGTCAAAAATCTAAACATTGAATCATGAATGTTTAACAAACATATCAGATAAGTATATTCATTGTGATATAAAAACTTTCATTACTCACACAGCAAGCACACTTCTTGTACATTGTCTTTCTTTGAAAGATGACATCACACAGCGATGCTATATTCTCAGTGTGTAGAACTCAAGCATACTTTATACAAATCATTTTATCTAAAGTTTCAAGATCAGTAACACTTCTTTCGCTTATTTTCACAATTGACAGCTGAAAAGCATCAGTAACAACATTAAGAAGTAAGATAAGTGAATCTCATCATTGTTCTTTGATTTTGCAAAGTCTGTGAATTTGACAAGATCATCAACGAAGCATCAATGATCATTTCTTCTCTTATTGTCTTTTGAATTTTCTCTTTGATAGCTGAAATGTACTTGAAAGTTTGAATAGTAGAAAAGATGAGCTTTCAATCAGAATTTGACAATGTCTGCATTATCACAAGTGATTCAGCATCAGCAACATCAACAGCATCATGATCATCATGTTTAATTGATGTTTTTTGAGCAAACTTATGATACTGTTAGTTGCAGTAATAGTCGTGAAATCTCAAGTTGTGACATCACTTACTTTCATAATGATCTTGACTCAATCATCAGTTAACTTCATCATTTTACAACTCTTTTTGAGCATCACTGCACATTCATGACTTATGATTTAGATCTTTTATTCTTACTATACAGATATACTCAAAGTTTGTCAAAAGTAATCATATAATGATAAAGATATGATCATGATTGAAAAAAGATAAAGTTGAAGAAAATGAGAAGTTGAAAGAAATTGAAAGAACAATAAACAAATCAACAATTATTATTCATTCTTGTTTACATTCTATCATCTCAACAACATCATTTACTTGAAAGATAAACAATGTTTATGTGCTATTTACACGTTATCATTGCTGTCATCTACATCAACTACACATCACATATACTATTTATAATGTCATTTATACGCATTATAATTGAAGATGAATCATCATTCAATCAAAAGTTTCTTTTTTTCTTATTTTCTCATAGAGATTTGAAGATTTTTATCGAGAGCTTCTAGAGTGAATCAATAAGTGTGCATCATTGTTTATCAAAGTAAACAAAGACATTAATTATTGAAGTTGAAAATGAACTCATTTAAAAGAAAAGACAATTGTCATGATGAATTAATACATAGAAATTAGATCAGAGATTAAAGTCAGAGACTGAATTGAAAATTAGATTTAAGTTAGCTCTGAAACTCTATGACTTTGTCAAGACATCGTTTAGACTACGTCATATTTTCAACTTAATATATCATGAATTATGTTGTGCTCAACTTGACAATGCTTGACAAACTTTCTATAGTTGATCAATTCTCTTGAGTTATCGAGAGCTTCTTAATAATTAGCTTTATTATAATATATACTCATTCTGTGTCTGCTTAGAATATCACATTGTCATATCACTCTTATAAATCTCATCTATTCATTTAGTAAACTTGATCATCACACTTTTCATCATCTTCAAAGATTCTCATGCTGAACACAGAAGACTTCAAGTACTCACTCTCAATTGAGAATGATGCTTCGCTGATGCATTATGAGATTAAGAGAATCATTTACAAAATGATATTCAACAAAACTTCAAGACACACAGAATATATAAATAGAATAATGTGTAAATTTGTTGATGACATGTCAGAATAAATACACTTTCTTTTTAAAAGATGTTTGCAGAAGAGAATACAGTCAACTCAGTTCAAAAGCATGATCACAATAATGATGTGAAAGTCAGATAAGAAGAATTACTTTAATGCAAAAATATACAAATCAATTGTGCTATTCAACACGCTGAGTAAGATATTGAAGTTCATCATATTTGAATGTTTATAAAACATCATAGAAACATGTAACTTAATATTGAATACTCAGATGAGAGTTTGCAAACACAGATCAACAAATATGACTTTGCAACTGATTATAAAAAAGATACACATTGTATGAAGTGACACAAGAAAAAAAGTAGTTTCACTGCTGAGTCTGAATGAGAAGAATGCATTTAACAATATAGCACATAGCAGACTCTTGCATGACATGAAAAAGAGAAGAGTTTTCAGACTGCTTCTCAAATTTGTGAAGAACTTTCTGAGAAATCAACACATCATGATCACAATTAATGATTATACAATGATGAAACACAACATGAACGTTGACATATCACAAGACTTTTTGCTATCATCAATATTATATTTGTTTTACAACGTGAACTTGTTAAAAGCATGTGATAACATCAGATTGAGAACAAGCTTTACAAATTTTATAGATGATGTCAATATTTTAACATACAAGAAGTTCATGAAGTGCAATTGCAAAGTTCTTAGCGAAATTTATGATAGATGCAAACAGTGATCAAAAATGCATGATATCAAGTTTTCAAAGACAAAGCATAAGTTGATTCACTTTATGAAAATCTTTAAGTGATTTAATATGAATGTTAATATAAAGTTAATGAAACATCAGATTGACTTGAAATCAGATATCAGAATTTTGAAAGTTCAACTGAACTTCAAGCTGAAATGAGTAACTTACATGCATCATGTCAAAGCAAAACTAGTGATTAAACAAAAGATCATGCAAACAATCATTGAATCTACTTGAGATTCATCAATGATGATGAGAAAGCAAATATACTTCGTGATGACATGCTCTTTGCTTAGTCATGAAATCATCATATGATACATGTTACAGAGAATGAAGAATTATCAAAAAGATCTGAACATCAAGCTGAAATCAATACAAGAAAGAGCATTGTGATAAATCATTAATATTTATTGTGTAACATTAACAAAGACTTTACAGATAAAAACAAACACAGCGTCAATAAATATTCATTTATGAAAGCTGATACAAAAGTCAATAATGAACATGAACTTTCAAAAATCAGATAAAGTTATTGAGATGATGATGTGTTGAATTTGCAACAATTTGATACTCAAAAAAGATTAAAAATCAAAACTGTGTAAAACATTTTTGCAGCTGAAGCAAAAATGAATGAAAGAAATACTTAAATAAATAAAAATAAAGTAAAGTCATTTTTACATGATAATTCTTTGATCAGAATTATTGAAAGTAGTTATAGTCACAAACAAGAAAATATCAATAAATCAACATCATCTCAACATATTCACATCAAAGAAAAGAGTTTACTTGAATGATAATGACAGTAAAGAGAATGTTACAACAACTGCAATGAAAATTAACTGAAAGTTAAATAAAAGATTGAAGAAATTGACTTTAATTATCACTCATCATGAAAAACTGAAAGAATTAATCGCGAAGATGAAACATCTTGCAGACGTAGCGACAGAGAATCAAAAGTGTCATGAAAAGATATACAAAGTATACAATGATAGTCAGACTTCTCTGAAAACAGTGAAAGTTATGATATCAACAAAAGATTAAACATGTTTGCAATGAATTCAAATTATGCATAAAAGCATTTGATTTTAAGAAATCATGCTGAAGTTACATTAAGTGATGAAACATGCAGAAGTACTTGAAAATGAAGTGATGAACAAAATGATTGATGATGCACATGATTTATCTTTATTGCTGACTGAGCATTAACACATTGAAGTGATGATAAGATTGACACTCATACAGAAACAAATCAAATAAACATGAAGAGTAGTTTAAAAAAAAGAAATTCAATACAACTTATTTTCAATATTTGATATTAAAGATGACACATCAACATCTGCAACTGCACAAGAATCATGCAAAGTTTCACAATGCATTATTAATGCAACTACGCATGAGAAAAATTGACTTCAATCAATTTCTACATGAGAGATGAGTATTTAATGTTGCTACAACAACATACAAGTGTGACAGAGATTGAATGTCAATCAAGCACATTTTATTAACATGTTTCAGATGAAAAGTAGAATGAAAAGCAATGCAATGAAAAGAGAACATCACGAACTTGAGAAAGTTCTTAAAAATCATGAGCGCAGCAATGATGATCATTTGAATGATACTCTCAATGAGCATACTAAATCAATTTCAAGCTGTGATATCATTGAAGAATCAAATGAAAGAAAGAGAAAATAAAGAAAAAATAAACTCATAAAGTTTTTGCATTGAGAACAATTATAGTATAAAGTGCAGAAAGAAGTGATTTTTGATGTAAAAAGAACGCTGCGTTAATGCAGTGCTTGCTACAGTATATAGAATTTCACATAAACTCATAATGAATGTTAAATCAAGTAAGAATTAAAAAATAATAATAATAATAATAATAATAATAATTAATTGATGAAAGAATATATGTGCATTATTTTAATTAATAATAATAAATTCATACACTTTTGTGACATTGATTAAATTGACTCATGAGAAACTTTATGCTATTTGTATCAAGTGAACAAAACTTTCTGAGATAGAAAATTACTTACAGTTTATATGATTGCTTCACGCAGTTGAAACAGTGAGTTTTAAGACTATGTATCAAATTTGTTTGTGTTAATCACATGTTAAAGAATGAGTGTTTTGATCACTTTAAATTGCTTCAAGAGCTTCATTTTCATCATCATTTTCGCTTCTGCTTTGAGATTCTTTATGATGATGATGATTATTTAATAATTTGACAAGTCAGCATCTTGTAACATTCTTGATCGTAAATGCAATCAATTTAAGCAATGCATGAATACATGCTTTGTTATCTGATGACTTTATTTACAGTTACATTGCAAACTATTCATGTCTGAAACATTTCTAAAGTGCAAATAAACATTCAAATCTATGCATTTAATTTTGATATGCATTATGAGAATGCTTTTTGCTTTCTGAAAATCATCATGCATCTTTATCATCTTATTGCTCAGATGCAATCTTTATGCTGAGATTACATTAATATTTGCAATACATTTTCTGTACTTTTCTCATCATTGATTTCATTGATCTTTGTGATATTGCGTTATTGCAATACTATCACTTGTTGAAATCATTGTGAAGAAGAAAGTGCATCATCTGTGTCTCAACTGTATCTTCACATCTTTCTGAATAAAGACATTCAGAAGTATTATTTTCTTGATGATGAGTAAGCGAGAAATGACATAATTAACTCTCATCAAATGAATACATATTAGTTTGCATGCTTGTCTGATTTCTTATTTTCAATCATTGACTTAACTATGTAACATGATCTTGTTCTGTAGCATGTTTAAATGAACATGTAGCAAACTTGTATATATTTCTGTCTTTAAAGTTTCAATGCTTACTCTTTTGAACACTTCTGCTACGTGATGCAGAGTTTGATTCTGAAGTGTTTTTAATCTGCATTCTTTGCTCAACAGTTCATCTTTCTTATCATGCTGATGTTAAACTGACGCTTTGAATGCAATTTCTGATCTCACAGACTATTACTGAGTATACTTGTCTTGCTTTTGTGAAGATAGCTTCTCATGTAAAAACTTTAAAATGACTAAGTGTCAGCATTCTTATGACGTGATTCATTTTTATTTGTTGAAGATGCATATCTCATTGCAGTTTCATGTTTAGTTGCATTTTTAAAACTCATACATCTGATTTTGATTTAATAACTGAGTTTTCTATTTATATGTTAATCATCATGTTGAATTTCTTCAATTTTCTAGTGAAATGTGTAAGCTTGTACTTTTCTGATGTGAATGTTGCGTCATGAGTGCAAGCTCATTTCACGCAAATGTCATGTGCTTTGCTTAATGTTTTGCAAATTTCTTCAGTGAATCTGTTGTAAACTAAAATGTTAATATCATTTATGAAGTCAAGCATCTTGATTTTAATTCTCAATGCTTCGCATTTTTCAATTAAACTTGCGTTAAAGAATAAAAAGAAATCAGCGATGAAACTCATCTGTATGCAATGCTGACTATGAATCTACTGTCTAGCTACAGTAGAGTTTAAAGATTATCAAAAGTTTGAATGACATCAAGATGCTGCGTGATGATGAAGCGCTGTGCGTTGATTGCATGCAGAGTTTTCGCGATTACGCAAACTTTGATAATCTCAATGCGCATGCTACAAGCAATCTGCATGCAGATGAGAAAGTCAAATAGAACGCAGAACTACGAGGAAAATCGCTTATGAAAATCATTAAATTCAGTATTTTGTCATCATGATGATGAGAACTGAAACAGAACATTCTCACGTTTGATTTGTTGAAAATGATTAGCAGAAAGAACTTGAATCACAAACATTCTTTAAATCTACATGCTAACTACATATAAATCTTGTTAAGACTGCATGTCTGTTACTACGACATGAGTAACTCATGAGACTCATTAAGTTCAATATGAGCAAACTCGAGAGTCTCATTAATATTATTTAACAGACGTTTAAACATAGACATTCTATATGAGAGCAATATGCTGATGAAAAAACTTCATTAAAAGAAGAGAAACATAAGCAAGTTAGTAAAGAATGATTGAACTACGCTGTCTGATTAAAAGTGTAGCATATGAACATTTCTGCAAAACATGATCAATCTGCATGAGAGAGATCTCTACAGATAACATGAAACAGATGAGTTGCATGCTTTTGAGCGAAGCAAGCGTCTGCGAGACGTGATATACAATGACGACGACTGTTGATCTTAAGAATTTTATTTCTTCACTGAGTTCTGACTCTCAAATGTCTTGATGATAAAATCAATTTCTAGTCAAAGACATCATTTATATAACTTGAGAGAACAATAGTGTATATTGATGTGATTAAAGAAGAAATTGACTGCGATACACATGCATATTGCAGATGAAACATCTGCAACTCATGCTTAAGAAGTAAACTGTCGAAATCTGAGCAGTGAAAAATCTCATTCATCTTGAACTGTGAATCTGTAAGAAGAAAATCAGCATAAAGATTGTGCTCTATGTATGTTGCATGCAACGTATACAACATATTTTTGATAGACTGTTAAATCATTGATGATTGAACAAAGTACATTCAAGCATATGACAAGAAGAGCAAGATCATCAGAAAACAGAAACGCACTGAATAATAAAAGATCATGCAGAACGTTGAACAATTCTCAAGAAAACTGTTCAAAACTGCAAAATGAGCAAGAAATGCAGTTACAGACATACTAATTCAAGCGACAATTTTCTCTCTGATCAAGTCAGAGTGCTTCAACATTGCTATGACAGTGCAGAATAAGATGAAGATGATGTTTCAGATTCACTTTTCATCATTTTCAAAAATTCTTATGCTGAACACAGAAGACTTCGAGTACTCACTCTCGATTGAGAATGATGTTTCGCTGATGCATCATAAGATTAAAAGAATCATTTACAAGATGATGCTCAATAAGACTTCAAAACACACAGAATACATAAATAGAATAATGCGCAGATTTGTTGATGATACATCAGAACAAATACACTCTCTTTTTGAAAGATGTTTGCAAAAGAAAATACAGTCAACTCAGTTTAAAAGCATGATCACAATAATGATGTGAAAGTCAAACAAGAAAAACTACTTTAATGCAAAGATATATAAATCAATTGTGTTACTCAACATGCTGAGCAAGATACTGAAGTTCATCATATTTGAACGTCTGCAAAACATCATAAAAGTGTGCAACTTGATATTGAACATTTAGATGAGAGTTTGCAAACACAGATCAATAAATACAACTTTGCAACTGATTACAGAAAAGATACATATTGTATGAAGTGATACAAAAAGAAGAGTAGTCTCACTGCTGAGTCTGAATGAGAAAAGTGCGTTTAACAATGTAGTGCATAACAGACTCTTGCATGATATGAAAAAGAGAAAAGTTTTCAGACTGCTTCTTGAATTTGTGAAGAACTTTCTGAGAAATCGACGCATTATGATCACAATCGATGATTACACAATGATGAAACGCAGCATGAACATTAACATATTACAAAACTCTTCACTATCATCAATATTATATTTGTTTTACAATGTAAACTTGCTAAAAGCATGTGATAACATCAGATTGAGAACAAACTTCACAGATTTTATAAACAACGTCAATATTTTAATATATGAAAGATTCATGAAGTGCAATTGCAGAGTTCTTAACGAGATCTATGATAGATGTGAACAGTGATTAAAAATGCATGACATCAAGTTTTTAAAGACAAAGCATGAGTTGATTCACTTTACAAGAATCTTTAAATGATTTAATATGAATGTTGATATAAAGTTAATGAAACATCAGATTGATTCAAAATCAAATATCAGAATTTTGAGAATTTAACTGAACTTCAAGCTGAAATGAACAATTTACATGCATCATGTTGAAGCAAAACTAGTGATTGAACAAAAGATCATACAAACAATCATCAAGTTTATTTGAGATTCATCAATGATGATGAGAAAGCAAATATACTTCGTGATGACGCGCTCTTTGCTTAGTCATGAAGTCATCATATAATACATGTCACAGAGAGTGAAGAATCATTGAAAAAATCTGAACATCAAGCTGAGATCAGTACAAGAAAGAGCATTGCAACAAATCATTAATGTTTATCATGCAACATCAATAGAGACTCTACAGATAGAAACAAACACAGCGTTGATAAATATTCATCTATAAAAGCTGATACAAAAGTCAATAATGAACATGAACTTTCAAAAATCAGATGAAGTTATTGAAATAATAATGCGTCGAATTTGCAACAACTTGATATTCAAAAGAGATTGAAAATCAAAGCTGTGCAAAATGTCTTTGCAGCTGAAGTAAAAGTAAATGAAAGAAACACTTAAATAAATAAAGATGAAGTGAAGTCATTTCTACATGATGATTTTCTGATCAAAGTCATCAAGAATAGTTATAGTTGCAAACAAGAAAATGTCAATAAATCAACATCATTTCAACACATTTGCATTGAAGCAAAAAGTTTACTTGAATGATAGTGATAGTAAAGAGAATGTTACAATAACTGCAATAAGAATTAACTGAAAGTTAAATAAAAGATTGAAAGAATCAACTTTAATCATCACTCATCATGAAGAATTGAAAGAATTGATTGCAAGAATGAAACATTTCACAGATGTAGTGACAAAGAATCAAGAGTATCATGAAAAGATATACAAAGTATACAGTGATAGTTAGACTTCTCTGAAAACAGTGAAAGTTATAATATCAACAAAAGATCAGACACGTTTGCAATCAGTTCAGATTGCACATGAAAGCATTTAATCTTAAGAAGTCATGCTGAAGTTACATTAAGTGATGAAACATGCAGAAGTACTTGAAAATGAAGTGATGAACAAGATGATTGATGATGCACACAATTTGTCTTTATTGTTGATTAAACATCAATGCATTGAAGTGATGACGAGATTGACGCTTATACAGAAATAAATCAGATAAACATAAAGAATAGTTTGAAAAGAGAAATTCAACGCAGCTCATTTTCAATATCTGACATCAAAGATGACACATCAACATCTGCAACTGCACAAGAATCATGTAAAGTCTCACAGCGCATTATTGACGCAGTTATGCATAAGAAAAATTGACTTCAATCAATTTCTACATGAGAGATGAGTACTTGATGTTACTATAATGACGTGTGAATGCAACAAAGATCAAATGTCGATCAAGCACATTTTATTAACATGTTTCAAATGAAAAGTAGAATGAAAAGCAATGCAACAAGAAGAAAACATCACAAACTTGAAAAAGCTCTTAGAAATTATGAGTGCAATGATGATGATCATTCAAATAATACTCTCAACAAGCATACTGAATCAATTTCAAGCTGTGACATCATTAAAGAATCAAATGAAAGAGACAAGAAATAAAGAAGAAACAGATTCATAAAGTTTTTGCATTGAAAACAGTTATAGTATAAAGCGCAGAAAGAAGCGATTTTTGATGCGAAAAGAACGTTGTGCTAACGCAGCGCTCGCTACAGTATATAGAATCTTGCATAAACTCATAATGAGTGTTAAATCAAGTAAAAATTAAAAATAAATAAATAAAAAGAATAAAAAGAATAAAAAGAATAAAAAGAATAAAAAGAATAAAAAGAATAAAAAGAAAATCAATGAAATGAAAGACTTCTGTAATATGTTTGCGTTTATCTCGCGTATATCACTTGTTTATTCATTGAATATTAGTGATGTTTCTTGATTCTTTAGAAAGCTGCGTGTTCATTTAATTATGTAGCTTGATGTTCTTTTCATTTTCAATGTATGCAAAAGTTTAACATGTGAAACTTGATTAAATGCTTCAACAACATTTAAGTTTAATATGAAAATCACATATTTGATTTCACAGCTTCACACTGTGTGAACTTGATTTATTAGTAAATCTAATATTGAGATCATGAATCACTTGCATTTTGCTCTCATTTGAGCATTTGATAGCATGTGATGAGTCTTAACTATGTCACTCAATCTTTTGATCATGATTAACTTCAGCGCTTTGCTCATGATATTAAGCAAAGCAATGAGTCAATACATCTTCAAATCAATATAATTACTTTTCTTTGATTTGCATAATACTATTGTTTGAGTCTTTTTGAACTGTTTTGAATGATACTTGTGTATTACACATGCATTGAATAAACTCGTCAGTACTGAGATCAGTTTTGCAAGACTCACTTGAAGCATTCTGTTTGAAATATTTGAAGTATTCAATGCTTTGTCTGCTTTTACTCATCTGATTGTCTGCTTCATTTTATCTTCTGTGATGCGTGAATTGAATAAAACTGTCAAAGATATGAATGACTCTGCAATGTCATTGACATTCGCTTGAGAAGATGAGAGAAAGAACTTTTCTTGCAGTATCTCAATTTCTTTCTTGAACATCATTGTCATATGATTGATGTTGTTTCGCTTTAATGATGAAAATTGAGAAAGCTTTTTAGATAGTTGACTTTCAATTCTAACTCATTTTGCAAAGCATCATATCAATTTGAATGCATGCGCTCGTATGTGCACTTTATCTATGTGACTGTTTAATGAAAAGATATACAGCAGCAATTATGACTAGATTACATGTAATTTAGCATATACACAGCATCTAGATAGTATCATAGTCATAGACTGCATGCACTTGCTGCTCAAGAACTATCAGTTATTGACAACATGAAAGCAATCATCATAAGCTTCATCAAAAAGCAAATTTGCAAAGAGGCGAAATTACAATGGTTAAATGCATGAAAAAGCAGCATCAAGAAGGGAAATCAGTATCGAAAGCACATATCGAACGTGAATCTAAGTCAGAAATCACTAAAAGAGCTTAGAAAAATCAATAGATTAACGTTTTCAATCTTTATTCAGTTGAAAATGAGACACGACTATTTCAAGAGCTATTTGCATCGATTATCAGAGAATAATTCGAACAAATGCTATGAAATATGCAATGCGAGTCAAACGTCAGAGCATTTACTACTAAATTGCAAGCATTATAGATCAGAGCAGATAAAGCTTAAGAAAAAGGCTCAGCTCAAAAACACAGACATTATATTGACGCTGTTCATCATTAAAATCGAAAGAATCACAACACTAGAGTATTTGAAAAATACTCGAATTGCAACGAGAAAATGACTATTAGAAACGAAAGAGTAGAACGCAAAGAATGCGAAGAAACAAAGAAAAACGAAAGTACGATTGTGAAAGTTTGAGCGAGAGCGCTTGTATGCACAAACTATCGATGTGATTGATCAACAAGAAGATATAAAGCAGCGACTTTGATCAGATTACATGTAACTTAGCATACATACAGCGTTTAGACAGTGTCATAGTCATAGACTGCATGCACTTAATGAAAAAAAAAATTCAATTTGAATGCTTTGCTCAGCTTATGTATTTGTGATCTAAAGTGTGTGCATTTCATTTGTTGAATGATCTTGTTTTTATGATCATTATGCTTCAAATATTTATTTCACACTTTTAATGTATTTTGTGTTTTTCATATGATTTGCAGTCATCTTGATTTCATTATTACTTCAAAGCAGCTTTGATTTTAAAAGTCTTTTGCTTAATTTGATGATTTTGTCAAGAAAGTAAATTTCTTGATGATTTTTTGTAACACTCTGATAATTTTATACATTCTGTCATTCATTATAGTCTTGTCATTTAAAGAATGTTTCAAAGATAGATGTATTTGCAGATAAGCACTTAATGCTTCTATATTTATTTATTTTCAAAGTCATTATGTGAGACAACAAGATCTTTTTACGTGAAACTGCGTAGTAGAAGATAATAAGATAGCATTCTATTGATGATAGAACTAATTGCTAAGAAATGAAAGTGAAAGCTCGCAGAGTTTTCATCTTCTGTCAAATCATTATCTTTATTTACTCATTAACTTCTTTGATCTAATTTCGTAAGTTAGTCTCACAGATATGCATCATTCATAATCAATGAGATGCATTCTCACAACTGCATTTTCTCTTAAAGACTCAATCTCTGAATCTTCATAGCATTGTATTGTCTTCTTATAGTTGATAGTGTAATCATGACTTCTTCAGTGCTTTAGCATCTGTGTAAAAGTGTCGTGAATTGATCATGTTAATAAGCATAAACAAAACTAATGCAAGATTGTTGATATCAACTTTTCAGCTTTGCTTTCTTTCTTTCTTTCTTTCTTTTCTTCTTGTCTCATCTTAGCATACTTTTTCATGAATATTGTTCTTTCAAACTGACAAAGCATGAAATCTGCTATGCATATCTTGCATAGCTCGCAGCTCATGATATGAGCTTTTTTCGTTGCAGCATTGTTGTGATGCAAGTCAACTCATGAGTTAATATGAATGACATAGCAGTATCAACATCATCATCATCATCACTATCATGATAAGTAGCAACATTTACGCTCATTGAGATCATGCTAACATGCTTGCGAAATCTGCTCATTTTCTTGAGATGTACATTTTTCTTCGCGTCGTTGTCGCTGCAACGTCTGTCACGTCTGTTTCTTCTGCTTTCTTTGTGTTTGTTACATTGATGACTGAGCTTATGATCTTTGATAAACATATTTATCTTTGTATGTTTCAATAAATGCTGATGTATGTTAAATCATCATGATCAGAAGATTTGATGTTGTCGCTGCATTCATCATCTGAGCGTAGTGATGACTCACATGTGTCGTGCTCTCATTAAGCGTGCTTGCAAATGCAAGCATTGCTTTGAAGAAAAGCATGATTACGTGATGAATCTAGTCTTGCATCTTCTTCAGCTGATGATGCATCACGCTGCGCAAGCGATGATTCAACATCTCATCACTCATGCTTGAAATCATCTCACTCTTTGTCTTTGACAATGAAAGAATGAGTAGTTTTTTTTCTCAACATATGAGATTGTATTTAATAGTTGAGTAGAGATTCTTGCTTTTCTCATTCTCATCACTTCTTGTCATCATCACGTTGCTTCATCTTCATCTCGTAAGTATTGACTGAAGCAAGCAGTGCATGACGAGATTTGCTGATGAATAAATAACTTTTCTCTTCACTTCAACATTCTCGCTTACGATCATTGATCACTTCTTTTCTTTGCTCTTTCATGATGTTTGTTGTCTTCTTTTTTAAAAGACATATGTTGCATGAGATTTTATAATTGTAGTTTAATATCAACTTCTTAAACTCACGTCTTTGCGCTTTTGATACTCTTTCAATCATGACTTTTACATGATTTGTCTCTTTTTTTCTTCTTTGACTTCTTTGCAGTTAACTGATGTATTTGTCTTTCTATCTTGTAGTTCTCAATGATCTTCTTTGCATTGCTAAGATTTTTCATTGATTTTCAGAAGTTTTTGTAGAAAGATGAATCAACTCATTGAACTAAATACTTAATCTTTTCTTTCTTGATTCACTGATCCAGTATCTTCTTTATCTCTCATTTCTCTTTCTCTTTTATGAGAATGATCTGCAACTTTGAATTCTCATCACGTAAGTGTCAGAGTTTCAATAAAAAGACATGAAAAATTAAGTGAATTGCATCATATCTCTCAGATAGTTTAAACTTATACACTTTTTTTTTAACTCTTACTCAATTCAACACTCATTATGAATCTATGCAAGATTCTATATACTGTAGCGAGCGCTGCGCTAGCGCAGCGTTCTTTTCGCATCAAAAATCGCTTCTTTCTGCGCTTTATGCTATAACTGTTTTCAATGCAAGAACTTTATGAATCTGTTTCTTCTTTATTTTCTTTCTCTTTCATTTGATTCTTTAATGACATCACAGTTTGAAATTGATTCAATATATTCATTGAAAGTATCATTTGAATGATCATCATCACTGCGCTCACGATTTCTAAAAGCTTTTTCAAGTTCGTGATGTTTTCTTCTTGTTGCATTGCTTTTTATTCTACTTTTCATCTGAGACATGTTAATAAAACATGCTTGATTAACATTTGATTTCTGTTGCATTTGCACATCATTATAGTGACATCAAGTACTCATCTTTCATGTAAAAATTGATTAAAGTCAATTTTTCTTGTGCGTAGCTGCATCAATAATGCGCTGTGAGACTTTGCATGACTTTTGTGCAGTTACAGATGTCGATGTATCATCTTTGATGTCAAATATTGAAAATGAGCTGCGTTGAATTTCTCTTTTCAGACTATTCTTCATGTTTATCTGATCTATTTCTATATAAGCATCAGTCTCGTCATCACTTCAGTGCGTTGATGCTTAGTCAGCAATAAAGACAAATCATGTGCATCATCAGTCATCTTGTTCATCACTTCATTTTCAAGTACTTCTGTATATTTCATTACTCAATGTAGCTTCAGCATGACTTCTTAAAATTGAATGCTTTCATGTGCAATCTGAACTTATTGCAAACATGTCTGATCTTTTGTTGATATCATAACTTTCACTGTTTTCAAAAAAGTCTGATTATCACTGTATACTTTATATATCTTTTCATGACACTCTTGATTTTCTGTCACTACGTCTGCATGATGTTTCATCTTCGCGATCAATTCTTTCAATTCTTCATGATGAGTGATGATTAAAATTGATCTTCTCAATCTCTTATTTAGCTCTCAGTTAATTTTTATTGCAATCATTGTAACATTTTCTCTACTGTCACTATCATTTGAATAAACTTTTTGTTTCAATGTGAATATGTCGAGATGATATTGACTTATTGACATTTTCTTGTTTGCAACTATAACTACTCTCGATGACTCTGATCAGAGAATCATCATGTAAAGATGACTTCACTTCATCTTCATTTATTCAAGTGTTTCTTTCATTCACTTTTGCTTCAGCTGCAAAGATGTCTTATGCAGCTTTGATTTTCAATCTCTTTTGAGTATCAAGTCATTGCAAATTCAATGCATTGTCATTTCAATAACTTCATTTGATTTTCAAAAGTTTATGTTCATTATCAACTTTTGTATCAGCTTTTGTAAATGAATATTTATCAACGCTGTGTTTATTTCTATCTGTAGAATCTCTGTTGATATCACATGATAAATGTTGATGATTTGTCACAATTCTCTTTCTTGTACTGATTTCAGCTTGATGTTCAGATCTTTTCAATAACTCTTCACTTTTTATGACATGTATTATATGATGACTTCGTGACTAAGCAGAAAGTGCATCATTACGAAGTATATTTACTTTCTTGTCATCATTGATGAGTCTCAAGTAAACTCAATGATTGTTTGCATAATCTTTTGTTTAATCACTAGTTTTGCTTCAACATGATGCATGTGAATCACTCATTTCAGCTTGAAGTTCAGTTGAACTTTCAAAATTCTGATATCTGATTTCAAGTCAATCTGATGTTTCATTAACTTTATGTTAACATTCATATTGAATCATTTAAAGATTCTTGTAAAGTGAATCAGCTTATGCTTTGTCTTTGAAAACTTGATGTTGTGCATTTTTAATCACTGTTCACATCTATCATAAATCTCGCTAAAAACTTTGCGATTACACTTCATGAATTTCTCATATATTAAAATATTGATGTCATTTATGAAATTTGTGAAGCTTATTCTTAATCTGATGTTATCACATGCTTCTAACAAGTTCATGTTGTAGAACAGATATAATATTGATGATAGTGAAGAGTCTTGTAATATGTTGATGTTCACGTTGCATTTCATCATCATGTAATCATTGATTGTGATCATGATGTGTTGATCTTTCAGAAAGTTCTTCACAAATTCAAGAAGCAGTCTGAGAACTTTTCTTTTTTTCATGTCATGCAAAAGTTCGTTATGTGTTACATTGTTGAATGCACTCTTCTTATTCAAACTCAGCAATGAAACTACTTTTCTTCTTATGTCACTTCATACAATGTGTATCTTTTCTATAATCAGTTGCAAAGTTGTATTTGTTGATCTGTGTTTACAAGTTTTCATCTGAATGTTTAATATTGAGTTGCATGCTTTTACAACATTTTGCAAACATTTAAATATGATAAATTTCAGTATTTTACTCAGCGTGTTGAGTAACACAATTGATTTATATGTTTTTGCATTAAAGTAGTTTTTCTTATCTGACTTTCATATCATTATTGTGATCGTGTTCTTGAACTGAGTTGATTGTATTTTCTTCTGCAAACATCTTTTAAAAAGAGAGCGTATTTATTCTGACATGTTGTTGATGAATCTGCGCATTATTTTATTTATATATTCTGTGTATTTTAAAATCTTGTTGAGCATTGTCTTGTAAATGACTCTCTTAATCTTGCAATGCATCAGCGAGATGTCATTCTTAATCAAGAATGAATATTCAAAGTCTTCTGTGTTCAACATGAAAATCTTTAAAGATGATGAAAAGTGAGTCTGAAACATTATCTTCATCTTATTTTGCGCTCTCGTAGCGATGTTGAAGCACTCTGACTTGATCAGAGAGAAAATTGTCGCTTAAGTCAATGTGTCTGCAATTGCATTTCTTGCTCATTTTGCAGTTTTGAACAGTTCTCTCAAGAATTGTTCAACATTCTGCATGATCTTTTAATATTCACTGCGTTTCTGTTTTCTGATGATCTTGCTCTTCTTATCACATGCTTGAATGTACTTTGTTCAGTCATTGATGATTTAACAACTTCTTCTCATTCATTGCATATTTTTGATGATTTTCATACACTTCTTCGTTCATTTTGCTTTGATCATTTCATATAATCTCGCTCAGAGAGTGAAAATCTCAATGATCTTCTTTAATGCATTCAGCAGTTGCTTAGTGTATTCATTTATGCATCAACACTTCATCTCATGATTCAACAGTGATTTCAACATTTGTTCTTTCAGAATATTAATGAATTTCTCTTCATTCATTGTCTTTCAGTTGCAACGCGATTTTCACGCTGATTCTTTGCAGACTCTGAAATCTATAATTGTCTGTATCAACAAATAATTTGAAAAGTTTTTCATTTCTTTGTTGATTTCACATTGTATTAATTGATTCATAATGTCATCTGTCGTGAAAATCAAATCTATTGTCATTTAAGATTTTTGATAATTTCTCGTAATTATGTCTTAAGATAACGTCAGCGATGCATTGACATTTGTGATCATTT
>JAABUY010000880.1_pt1 | contig 45965 bp, 41 predicted proteins | sample 5560271 | NCBI WGS metagenome assembly JAABUY01 (sample SAMN10711886, study PRJNA513374) | rock metagenome | isolation source: Antarctica rocks | place: Antarctica: Victoria Land, University Valley
AATCGATGATATATTGAATTCTCGTCGATATCGAAGACGACTTCAGTATAGAGTCAAATGAAATGACTATGACAATGATCTCAATTGATACAACGCTGATGACGACGAATTTATGAACGCTCAGAAGGTCGTTGACGATTTTCATATTTGATACTCGAACAAATCGCGCTAATCGACAATTCAATCAATCACGATTTAACAGGCCTGAGCCTGTGAAATCATGATTGAACAATCAATCGAGTCGAGCAGAAAATACATTCATGCGAACATGAATCGTCGAAGAGAAGAAGTAATGTCACGATTCTAGCCTTGCCAGGCTCAGCCTTCTAGCCTTATCAGGCCTATTCTCGCTTCGTCATCTTGACTAGTTTCTATTGAGCCTAGCGTCGGCTGAGAAACACACATATGTAGTCAGCTTCTTTCCCGAAGCTATCTTTCTTTCTTAGCATTTATCTTCTAGTTAAATGACATCTCTATCTGACTCGCTTTAGGCAGATTTCTAACACATTTATTCGAATCTGACAGTTCAAGATCATACGATTGACATTGCTTCTATGTTAATCACTCGATTAAATCAACATCAAATGATTTTCGAAAAAACATGAATGAACAAAATCGATCTAGTAATTGATATGCAAATCGATTTTCTTCGATTTTCAAATTTCAATTCTACTAGTCAGAAATCAATTACTTTACTCTCAAGCAATAAAACAATCACAAAACAGAAGAGCTTAATCTTTACTCACATACTGAAGAGATTTTTCACTTTCGTTACATCTCAAATCAGTCAGAAATCACTCTCTTTCAGTCAGTTCAATGAGAAGTCAGTTAAACTAATCAAACAGTTAAAATCGTGTGACGCGACTTTAACTAACGTCAAAATTTCTAAATCAACGTCAGATTCATTGAACATTGTCATGATCGAAGCTGCGACTTATAGAATGTTAGTTAAACGATCAGATGTGAAGATCTTTGCTGTTATCATCTTGAAAATTGATCGACTCATAACTACAGTTGAAAATAAGTCTGAAGAAGTGAATCTGCATGAGCTCTCACACGTCAAGACTCTTGAGAAGGTCAAAGTCAAGCTTCTCTTCAAGTATCATGACTATCTAGACATGTTTGATCGAGCTATGATTGATCAACTATCATCTCATCATTTCTACGATCACAAAATTGAGTTGATTGATGAAAAAACGTTTTCTAGAAGCAGACTTTATCAGATGTTCAATCACAAACTTCAGAAGATAAAGAAATATCTGATCAATCATTTAAACAAAGAGTTCATTTTCTTCAGCTTTGCATCATACATCTCGCTCATCTTGTTCATTGAAAAGAAAGACGAAAGTCTGCGTTTCTGCGTCGATTACAGAAAGCTCAATGCTTTGATCAAACGAGATCATTATTCTTTGTCATTGATAAACGAGACTTTCACTCATATACAAGAAAGCAAGTATCTGACTCGATTGAACATCATTGTCACGTTCAATAAACTTCGTATGCACTCAGATAGCGAAGATTTGACTATCTTTATTATCTTCTTCAACTCATACAAATATCATGTAATGCTCTTTGAATTAACAAATGAATCGACGTTTTATCAACACTATATGAACGACGTGTTGTTTAAATATTTATATCAGTTTTGTCAGATTTATCTAGATGATATTATCATTTACAGCAAGACTTTGAAGAAACACAAGCAACATGTATGATTGATCTTGCATTGACTACGAGAGATTGATCTATAGATAGATATAAACAAATGCGAGTTTCATGTGCAGAAAATCATCTTTCTAGAACTATTGATATTCATCAAAGAATTGAAGATGAATCTTCGAAAGATACAAGTCATCGTGAAATGATTTACACTCAATAATCTCACTCAGATACAGTTCTTCATTGACTTCTGCAACTTCTATCGACGATTTATCAAGAACTTTTCGAAGATTGTTCATCTTATGATTCAACTTATTCAAAAGAAAATTAATATTGAATGAAATGAGATCTGTCAGACGACATTGAATCATAAGAAGAGACGTATGATCGAGACTTCAATACTTCGTCACTTTGATCAGACTTGTAAGATTATTCTCGAAATTAACTCATTTGATTACGTCAATGATGAAGTTCTGTCTCAATATGACGACGAAGAAATTCTACATTCAATTGCTTTCTATAGCAAGAACATGTCTTCTGCTGAATGCAACTACGAAATATATGATAAAGAACTGCTGATCATTATTTGAGCATTTGAACATTGATGACTTGAACTGAAGTTAACTGACATTTCTATCAAGATGTTCATCGATCATCAAGTACTCATCTCATTGATGAAAGACAAAGAACTAAGCAGACGATAAATACGCTGAGTAAAAAAGCTCACTGACTTTAACTTCAAGATAATGTATCGATCGAGCAAACAAAACATCAAGATCAATGCATTAACTCGTTGAGTCAACGTCGTGCTCAAAGATCTCAATGATGAGCGCGTTCATTATCAATGAATCACTATTCTGACGTTGAATTGAATGAAGATTGCTGATTTAAAGAAGAACATCAGCGAATCAATCTATAAACAGATTCTTGAAACTAATAGAATCAACGAGAATTGTATGCTACTTCGCGAAGTAATAGCAAGAAACGAGACACAATGTGAAGATATCAAATTGAAGAATTGTCGTGTTCAGAATGAAATCTTGTATCATGATAATCAGCTATGAATTTCGTTCAATGAACTTCTACAAATGAATCTGATTCGTGAAGTACATGATCAGTCATCGATGAGTCATTCTGATATTCTTAGAACTGTGAAGATCATAAAACGAAATTACTATTGATCATTTATGCGAAAGACAGTAAATCGATATATTTGAAACTGCTATGTCTGTCAACGTTCAAAAACATCTAGAGATAAATCAAATGACTTGCTTTAATCTTTATTGATACTTGAACAGCAATGACAGAACATAGTCATAAACTTCATTATCAATCTATTTGATTCATACAACTACAACGTTATTCTGACTATCATTTGCAGATTGTTAAAAGAAAGACATTATATCTCTTGCATTACTGATGATGAAGATATCACAGTCGAAAAAACAGCTGAAATGTTGCTTAAATGAGTATATTGAACTCACGATCTATCAAACTTCATTGTGTTCAATTGAGATTCTCAGTTCATTTTCATTCTCTGAAAGTTTCTTTGCAAATGACTGAGCATTTCTCTTCGATTATTCATCATCTATCACTTTCAGATCAACGATCAAAGCGAACAAGTCAATCAGAATGTCAAAAGATATCTTCGTTTCTTCTGTTCATACATGCAGAATGACTGATTCAAGTGATTGCTCATGATTGAGTTTGTCAACAATAACGTCTTGTTTTCAATCATCTTCTTGACTCTCTTCTTCATGAATAAAAGCTTTCATTCTCATATGAGCTTCAATTCTGACATTATCGAGTATGAAAGCATTCGCGAACGCTTGCAGATCATCAGAGTTGAAAATATATTTGATCACATAAACAAGATGTTAATCTTCGCTCGCGAAGCTTTGAACAAAACACGAGAACGAATTATGAAACAAGTTAACAAGCATAGAAAGAAGATCAATTACAAGATCGAATCAAAGATGTTTCTAAACGAAAGAAACATTATTACAGCGAAACTCTTCAAAAAGCTAAATGACAAGATGCTCAATTCATTCAAGATCACAGACTCTGTTGACTTCTTTTATAAATTGAAACTATCAGACACTATGCGTATACATGATGTATTTCATTCAGAACTTCTTCGTTCTATCGTTGATGATCTTCTGTCTGATCAGACAAATGAACTCTTGAAATCAATAGTGATAAACGATGAGAACGAATGAAAGATCAACAATATATTGAACTTTCAATGATATCAAAGACGACTTCAATATCAAGTTAAATGAAAGAGTTATGACAATGATCTCAACTGATATAACGCTGACGATGACGAATTTATGAACGCTCAAGAGATGATTGATGACTTTCATATCAAATATTCAAGAAAAGCGCACTAAGAAATAACATTCATGCGAACATGAATAGTTAAGAAAGAGAAATAATGTTATAATTCTAGTCTTCATTTATTCTTTCTAGTCTTCATCTTGATTTCATTCTAATTGAGTCTAGTGAGCATTCAAGTTAGAAGTGATGTCATTGAAACTCTGCATCATATGTGTAAGACGTTAACTCAATCAAGTCTAGCATAGAGCTGAGAAACATACATATAAGAATCAAGTTCTTTTCTGTAGATACTTTTCTTTCTTAGCATTTATCTATTAGTTAAATGACACTTATATGACTCGCTCTATGCTGATCTTTAACAGCAGATGCTAAAACTTCTAAACGTTTACAATTCATGCTCACTGTTTACTACATTTACAGAGAAATCTTCAATCATTTCTCGTTTGAATAAACTATTCAAGAATGATTGTGAACAACTGATTATAAAAGATTTCAATCTACATCATTCTCATTGAGAAAGATGAAGATGCTTCACTCATCATACAATAATTGATACTTTACTAAACATCATTACAAACGCAAGACTGAAATTATTGCTGAAATCAGACATTATTACTCATGAAGCTCACAATCAATTTACGACAATTGATTTAGTCTTTAACAGCGAGAAAATACAGTTCATGATACATAAGTGCAAGATACGAATTGATCTGCATCAGAGATTAAATCATCTTTCAATCATCACAAAGTTATGTTTACAAACAATCTCAGTGCAACTCTCAACTCAATAACTTTGAAAGAAGATGAATACAAAAGCATTGAATGCTTATCTGCAAATACATCTATCTTTGAATCGCTTTCTAAATGACAAGATTATGATGAATGACAGAATGTGCAAGATTATCAGAGTGTTACAGAAGATCATTGAGAAATCTACTCTCTTGACAAAGCCGTCAAATCGAGCAAGAGACTTTTGAAATCAAAGCTGCTTCGAAGTAGTAATGAAATCAAGATGACTGCGAATCATATGAAAAACGTAAGACACATTAGAAGTGTGAAATGAATATTTGAAGCACAATGATTATAAAAACAAGATCATATGACAAACGAAATGCACACACTTCAGATCACAAATGCATGAGCTGAGCGAAGCACTTAAATTAATATGATGCTTTGCAAAATGAGCTAGAATCGAAAGTCAGCTATTTAAAAAGCTTTCTCAGTTTTCGTCACTGAAGTGAAGCGACATTGATTATATGACAACGACGTTTAAGAAAAAATCGAGATACTGCAAGAAAAGTTCTTTTTCTCATTTTCTTAAGCGAATGTCAGTAACATCGCAGAGTCATTTATATTTCTGACAGTCTCATTCAATTCACGCATCACAGAAGATGAAGTGAAGCAAACAATCAAATGAGTAAAAGCAAACAAAGTGTCAGATGCTTCAAATATTTTAAACAGAGTGCTTCAAGCGAGTCTTGCAGAACTAATCTCAGTATTGATGAGTTTATTCAACGCATGCATGATACACAAGTATTATTTGAAGTAGTTCAAAAAGACTCAGACAATAGTACTATGCAAATTGAAGAAAAGCAACTATATCAATTCAAAAATGTATTGACTCATTGTTTTGTTTAATATCATGAGCAAAGCTCTGAAGTCAATCATGATCAAAAGACTGAGTGATATAATCAAGACTCATTGCATGCTATTTAATGCTCAAATGAGAGTAAGATGTAAGCAATTCATGATTTTAATATTAAATTTACTGATAAATCAAGTTCACACAGTATGAAGTTATGAAATCAAATATGTAATGTTCATGCTAAGTCTAGACGTTGTCAAAGCGTTTAATCAAGTCTCACACATCAGACTTCTGCATACATTGAAGATGAAAAGAACATTAAACTACATAATTGAATGAACATGCAGCTTTCTAAAAGATTGAAAGACTTCGCTAATATTCAATGAATAAATGAGCGTTATGCGCGAGATAAACGTAGACATATCTCAGAAGTCTTTCATTTTATCTATTTTCTTTCTATTTTTCAACGCAAGTTTAATCAAAAAATGCGAAGCATTGAAAATCAAAGTCAAAGTGCTTAACTTCGTAAATGATATCAATATTCTAGTCTATGACAGATTCATTGAAGAAATCTGCAGAATGCTGAGTAAAACACATGATGCATGCGCGAAATGAGCTTGCACTTATGATGCAATGTTCACATCAGAAAAGTACAAGTTTACACATTTCACTAGAAAATCAAAGAGATTTAACATGATAATTAGCATACAGATTGAAAGCTCAGTCATTAAGTTGAAATCAGACGTACAAGTTCTAAAGATTCAACTGAACATAAAACTATGATAAGACATGTATTTTTGATAAATAAAAGCAAGTCACGTCATAAGAATGCTGACAATTAGTTATCTTGAAGTCTTCACATGAAAAGCAATCTTCACAAAGACAAAACAAGTATACTCAGCAGTAATGAGATCAGAAATAGCATTTGAAGCATCAGTTTAATATCAGCATGACAAAGAAGAAGAACTATTGAACAAAGAATGCAAATTAAAAACACTTCAGAATCAGACTCTGCATCATATGACAGAAGCATTCAAAAGAGTAAGCATCAAAACTTTAAAGACAGAAACATACATAAGCTTGCTACATGTTCATCTGAACATGTTACAAGATAAGATCACATTACACAGTTGAGTTAACAATTGAATGCAGAAGATCAGATAAGTATGTAAACTAATACATGTTCATCTGATGAAAGTTAATCACGTCATTTTTTACTTACTCATCATCAAGAAAATAGTACTTCTAAATGTTTTCATTCAAGAAGATGCAAAGATACAGTTGAAATGCAAATAATACACTCTCTTCTTCACAATGATTTCAACAAGCGATAGCATCGCAATAATGCAGTATCACAAAGATCAATGAAATCAACGATGAGAAAAGTACAGAGAATGCATCACAGACATTAACATAATTTCAGCACAAAGATTGCATCTGAGCAATAAGATGATAAAGATGCGTGATGATTTTCAGAAAGCAGAAAGCATTCTTGCAATGTACATCAGAATTAAACGCATAGATCTGAACATTTATCTGCACTTTAGAAACATTTCAGACATGAATAGCTTGCGATGTAACTGCAAATAAAGTCATTAAATGACGAAGCATGTACTTATGCATTGCTTGAACTGATCACATCTGCGATCAAGAATGTTACAAGATGCTGACTTTTTGAACTATTGAATAATCATTTTCATCATGAAGAGTTTCAGAGCAATAGCAAAGATAATGATGAAAACAAAGCTCTTGAAGCAATTTAAAGTGACTAGAACACTCGTTCTTTAACATGCAATCAACGTGAACAAATTTGATACATAGTCTCAAAACTCACTGTTTCAACTGCGTGAAGCAATTGTATAAACTGTGAGTGATTTTTTATCTCAGAGAGTTTTGTTCACTTGATATAAATAGCATAAAGTTTCTCATGAATTGATTTAATTGATGTCACAAAAGTGTATGAATTTATTATTATTATTAGTCAATCATACGCAGCTAATCATCATGTTAACATCATTAACATCATTGACAGCTGATTAAATCAAAGATTCAATCAAATATTATTTAATTAAATCATTAATCTTATACTTAAATTTAATAGCTGATAAATTGAATCATTTATCTTTGCACATAAATAATTAAATAATTAACAGCATCATGATTGATAACAAGATTCATTTATATGTAATGTCAACTACAAATCTTTTGATTCTATTCTGTGTTCAAATAGAAGTCAAAAAAGTCAAGAGATCTCAATTCAATGTAGTTCAAATGATGTTAAAACATTATGTGATCAGAAAAGTCATCATGCAGAGTTTTCATTCATATGTCAACACTTTTTCTAACAGTCACAATTGATCTATGAAGAAGATTAATGACATGTCAATGTCAGTAAAAGATGAGAAGATACTGTTAGTGAAAAAGATAATTCAAATGAAGAGTCTGCGAATTGTGATTACAAGTGATTGAAGAATTTGCAACTTGTTGACTGCATTGATATTGAAACATCTTCATCACATCAACAGTATCATCAAGTAATTGATGAAAAAATATCAGATAAAATAGTTGTTTCAAATGATGAGTTTGAGAGTCATGATTACAATGCTTGAAGAAGTAGTGACTCGTTGATCACGCTGATATACTGAGAAAGCTTGAACTCATCTTTTTTACTTGACATCAAGTCATGTATTTATCTATGTGAAAAATCAAGAGCTTATGAAAATAATCAGAATGTATTCTCTACTATTGATCAGAATCATGCATTGAATGATTATGATTGCATGTCTATACTAACAATCTATTCAATGTTTACATGACATAAGTTAAATTAAAAGCAGAATAAAGTTATTTAATACAATTTCACTCTATCTTTTCATCATACACGTCTCTTTTTCATCACATATTTCTCTGCTCAATGAATGATAATCATTGAGCAAGAGAATACAGTTTTCAACATTATAATCATGAGCATCACAAGTGCAAAGAAAACGTCTTTCATCTTTGAATCAAGAATCAAGAATCAAATCAAAACATTGTTTGTATAAAATATTGTCAATGAAGAGCAGAGCAAAGATGATGCATCATAATCAAACAGTACAGATACTTTCATTAAGAGTTTACTTAAGCATTACATGTTGAATAAAAGCTATAGATTCATTACTGATAACATAGTGTCAATTTTATTGTTTCAACAACGTGAAGTTATCATGTAGTTGATGAGCGATTTTCTTTCTCAGAAAGTTTTGTTCATTCAATATACATAGCATAGTTTCTCTCATAAGTTGAGTTTAAATCAATGTCACAAAAGTGTATGAATTTAAATTAAAATCAAATCAAATTAACAGCATCGTTAAACAGTTTGATAACATCTTTGTTTCTTGCATTCTACATGCTCATCAGTTTACTTATTATTCTACATGCTCATCACTCTACTTATCATTCTACATGCTCATCATTCTACTCATCACTTTACATGCTCATCATTCTACTTATCACTCTATTTACTTGTTAATCTACTCGTTAATTTACTCATCAGCTTGCTCACTTCAAAACATGCTTTATATGACGTGTTTAAACACACGTCATTCACTTTATGATTTACTTTATGATTTACTTCATAATATGCTTCATACATGCTTCATAATACATGTTAATTAACTCAATAAAACACGTTCTTCATGACTTAATATTGAACTTTCTATCAAATTTTCTATCAAATTCTTTATCAAACTTTTGATCAAACGTTTTATTAAATTTTCTATTGAGTTTTCTACTGAGCTTCTCATTAAGCTTTCTATTAAGCTTTCTACTGAACTTTCTATCAAATGCTTTATCAAATTCTCTATCAAACTTTCTATCAAACTGACTTGAAAACAGTACTGTTATCTTTATAATTAGTAATCTTCACTCTCAGTTGAAGATTAACGTTAGAAAATTCAGAGAATTCAGAGTATTTACTTCTTCTCACTTTTTTCTTTCTTCATAGTTTTACTTTTCAGAATAACAACAATCATATTTCAATAATGTTAACTAGCTTAATAAAATACACTCTTTATGACTCAATATTGAACTTTCTATTAAATTCTTTACTGATCTTTCTACTTATCTTTCTACTGATCTTTCAATTAAGCTTTCTACTGATTTTTCTACTGATCTTTCAATCAAGCTTTTTACTGATCTTTTAATTGAGCTTTCTACTGATCTTTCTACTGAACTTTTTACTGAACTTTTTACTGATCTTTTAATTAAGCTTTCTACTGAGCTTTTTATTAATCTTTCTACTGAGTTTTTTACTGAGCTTTTAATCAAGCTTTTTACTGAGCTTTTTACTGAGTTTTCTACTGAGCTTTCTACTGAACTTTCTACTTAGACTGATCGCGTCAAGTCGAGTACTCGACTCGAAAAGTATCGAGTTGAATTGAAATTTTTTTGAAAAAGTGTCGAGTCGAATTGAGAAGTTGAATTCAAGCACTCGAGTCGAGTTGAGAAGCTTGATTCAATAACTCGATTCAATAACTCGATTCAATAACTCGATTCAATAACTCGATTCAATAACTCGATTCAATAACTCGACTCGACTCAACAAGATATTAAATAGATGTAAATAGCTTGATCAAACAGTCTTCATGATTTTCTTCATGACTTTCTATCATGTTTTTCCGTCATGACTTTCTATCAAAGTCAAACGATCTTCATGTTTTTTCTTCATGTTTCTCTTCATGTTTTTCTTCATGTTTCTCGTCATGACTCTCTATCAAATGATCTTCATGTTTCTCTTTATAACTTTCTATCAAATGATCTTCATGTTTCTCTTTATGACTTTCTATCAAATGATCTTCATGTTTCTCTTTATGACTTTCTATCAAACGATCTTCATGTTTCTCTTTATGACTCTCTATCAAATGATCTTCATGTTTCTCTTTATGACTTTCTATCAAACAATCTTCATGTTCTTCTTTATGACTCTCTATTAAAAGATAATGCAAAAAGATAATGCAAAAGTCAAAAACCGGAAAATTTTCTATATTTAACTCTCTTGACGTCAAGCTCAAATTCTTGGCGAGTCGAGTCAAATTGACTCAATTCTCAGTTGAGTCGAGTTGCATCAAGTTGAAAATATGAGCAACTCGACTTGAATCGAGTTGAAAATGTAAGTAACTCGACTCGATCTTGATTTGAGTTCAAAATGTCAATTTGAAACTCGACTTGATGATCAGTCTATTTCTACTGAACTTTCTACTACTGAGCTTTCTACTAAGCTTTCTATCAAGCTTTTTAGTGAGCTTTCTAGTGAGCTTTCAATTGAACTTTCTACTGATCTTTCTAGTAAGCTTTCTAGTGAGCTTTTAATTGAGCTTTCAATCAAGCTTTTTATCAAATGCTTTATCAAACTTTCTACATGCTTCAAATTATTCATTGATTGAGCGCATAACATGAGTTGAACAATGCTTTCTACATGACTTTTTTCATGATTTTCTATCAAACAGTCTTCATGATTTTCTATCAAGCATTCTTCATGTTTTTTTATTGAGCACTCTTCATGATTTTCTATTAAGCACTCTTCATAATTCTCTATCAAACAATCTTTATGATTGTCTATTAAACATTCTTCATGACATTCTTTATGATTTTCTATCGAATACTTTACATAGTCAACAATTTGTTCAAATAAATGATTAAATAACTAGTTAAATAATAAATTCATTGATTTAATATCTTGCTTTTGCATGTGCTTGAATATATAAAATTGAGCATATAGAATCAGAATAATCAGTGTCAGCAGTATTATTTTGATGATTCATGTCATTTTAATGATTCATGTCATTTTAATAATTGATGTCATTTAAGTTATTAAACATGCATCTGCAGCTAATCACGTTAAAGTGATCTTATAAGAAGAAGAATTGATCAAAATGATAAATCATTTAATTTATTATTTAATTACATGATTAAACACTTAATGAAATTTGTTAATGTGAAAACTCAATCAGAGAACTTTGAAAATTCAAACTCTTAAGTTGAAAGTCTTAAAAGTTCTGTTATTTATTCTAAGCTTTTGAAATACATATTAATTTATTTTAGAAAAAACACTGTATAAAAGAAACGTCAATTTATGTCTGATTTCTCTGCTTTCAATGAAGCTGATGATGCTGACATTCTCTGAAATATCAAGAACATTAAATAACTAAAATGATGAATCAAAGAAGATTTGAATTAATTTGTAAAAGTCATGATTATGATTGTAATTCATACACTCTTGTGACATCGATTTAAACTCGATTCATGAGAAACTTTATGCTATTTATATTAAGTGAACAAAACTCTTTGAAAGAGAAAATCACTCGTCATTTATACAACTGCTTTGCGCAGTCGAAACAATAAGATTGACACTGTGTTATCAAGTAATAAATCTATAGCTTCTATTCAGCGTGTGATGCTTGAGTAAACTTTTAATGAAAGTGTCTGTGCTGTTTGATTATGACACATCATTTTTGCTTTGCTCTTCATTGATGATATTTTATACAACGATGTTTCAATTCAATTCTCGATTCAAAGATGAAAGATGTTTTCTTTACATTCATGATGTTCATGATTATAACATACATAAAGCTGTGTTCTCTTACTCAATAATTGTCATTTATTGAGCAGAGAAATATGTAATGAAAGAAAGATGCACACGATGAGAAGATAGAATGTGATTGTATTGAGTAACTCTTTTCTTCTCTTGATTTGACTTATGTCACGTAAACATTGAATGAATTGTTAGTATAGACATGCAATCACAATCATTCAATGTTTGACTCTGATCAATGAAAAAGAATGCGTTTTGATCATTTTCTTGAACTCTCGATTTTTCATGTGAATAGATGAATGACTTGACATCAAGTAAAGAAGATGAGCTCAAGTCTTCTCAGTATATCAGCATGATCGACGAGTCACTACTTCTTTGAACACTGTAATCATGATTCTCAATACTTGAAATGACTATTCTATTTGATATCTTTTCATCAATTACTTGATGACACTGTTGATGTGATGAAGATGTTTCAATATCAACGCAGTTGACGAGTCGTAAATTCTTTGATCACTTATAGTCACAATTCACAGACTCTTCATCTGAGTTATCTTTTTCACTAGTAGTATCTTTTCATCTCTTACTGACATCGACATATCATTAATCTTCTTCGTAGATCAATTGTGACTATTAGAAAGAATGTTGTCACATGAATGAAAACTCTGCATGATGACTTTTCTGATCATGCAATGTTCTAACATCATTTGAACTGCATTGAATTGAGATCTCTTGACTCTTCTGACTTCTATTCAAACACAGAATAGAATCAAAAGATTCATAGTCAACATCATGTACAAATGAATCTCATTATCAATCTTGTAAAAGTCATGAATGAACTTTGAAAATAATGAGATTTAAATGTAAAAGCTCTTGATTTATTTAACAAGATATTTAGTGATCAAATATAAAAAAAATAAAATAAAAAAAACTTATTATGATGAAATGTTCAAAGCTCAACGTTAATTTGAGAAAATTATTCAAAAGATTGAAGACAAGAATCAGAAGTTAAAAAGCAAACTTTAAGTGACTAAAAATATCACTTCATTGATTTCTATTTTTTTCATCTTCAGCAAGCAATTTTAAAAACTTTCAAATTCACTTTTGTTTATTGATGAAATTGAGTTCATTTGAGATGATTGACAGGAAAAAATTCATGATATGCTAGAAATCAACGTTAATCATTTTGACAATGATAAAGTTATATTAATTTACATTTATTTTCAAATCAGTAAAAATGCAGTCAAAGTTACTTTAATCAAACATCAGCAAGATTCATTAAATCTTTATTCAATGATCAATGATTTACTGAATAAACTTGCTCAGTTATATGATGATTTCAACAAAAAGACTAACTTTCAAAGAAAATACTTTAATCTCATTCAAGAAACACGAAAATTCAATGAATTTTATTCTTTATTTCAACGTTTGTTTTTTTATTTAAATTATTACAAGAGACAATTGTTGAAATCATGTCTAGAAACTAATCACACTGTCGTGATGTAGTATGTAGCTGAGTAGAATGTTTAATTTATAGAGATAGCTATAACTAAAACTTTAAGAATACAGAAGAAAGAAGATACAAAAGATAAGAAGAACATGCTCTTTATAGTAGTTACTCAGATTCAACGTTAGTCTCAAAGAAAACGTGTTGAAACACAAGAAAGATGTTGATTCAAAAGATGTTTGTGACATAAAGAAATGTGTTTGTCATAAACATCTATTAACTACTCATAACACAAAGAAGTGTGTTTATCTAAAAGAAAATAAAAGCTGATTAGAAAATGTTAAAAAAGAGAAAAGATGCTAAATCATATCTGAATTGAATTTGAATCAGATTTAGATTTAATCTTGACTAAATCTTGACTAGTTTTAATTAATATGCAATCAACTCACTAGCATTGATTGTATAATAATTAAAGTTAAATCTTTGATCTTATTCAATTCTGACACATTCGTAACATTACTTTTCTCTTTGAAAATTCATGTTTGCATGAATAGAACAAATAAAACGCAAAAATTTTCACTGTTTTTCAATTTAGTGTGATCTGTCTGAATAAAGCTTATGAAATTCAACTAGAACTTTCTTCAAGTTCTCAAATTCTTCTTTATCAACATAGTATCATTCATCATCTTGATTTAGTCTTGTTCATTTGATCTTGTATTATATTCAATCTCGATAGCATTTAAAGTTTAAGACGTCATTTATCTTTCAATGCTCATCATTTTTAATAGTGAAAGATTTAAATGATTCTGAATGCTGTTCTGATAAAAGATCATTAAAATAAGAACATAATAACTTTGAACTGAACATCAAATGCAGCTGCTTCATACTTATTAATAAATGAAGATAATAAAAGATTTCAACTTTGACAGTGATTTGATGAAATTTTAGCTGTTTGTCTTTCAAATTCTTACATGATTTAGTTATCTTTATGTTTCTAGAGAATAATCAAACTCAGTCGTTTACTTCATAAATGATGTTTCATTTATGTTTATTAACTTAAGCTTTAATGATTTGCTTCGTTTTTTTCAATTGCTGATGATCAAAGATAATAATAATAATAAATTCATACATTTTTATGACATCAATTAGATCGACTCATGAGAAACTCTATGCTATTTGTATTGAGTGAACAAAATTCTCTAAGATAGAAAATCATTTGCAGTCTATATGACTGCTTCACGCAGTTGAAACAATAAGTTTTGAGACTATGTATCAAATTTGTTCGCGTTGATTGCACATTAAAGAATGAATGTTCTAGTCACTCTAAATTGCTTTAAGAACTTTATTTTCATTATCATCTTCGCTACTGCTCTGAGACTCTTCATGATGATGACGATTATTCAATAGTTCAAGAAGTCAGTATTTTGTAACATTCTTGATCGCAGATGCAATCAGTTCAAGCAATGCATGAGTACATGCTTCGTCATCTGATGACTTTATTTGCAATCACATCACAAACTATTCATGTCTGAAATGTTTCTAAAGTGCAGATAAACATTCAAATCTATGCGTTTAATTCTGATGTACATTGCAAGAATGCTTTCTGCTTTCTGAAAATCATTACGCATTTTTATCATCTTATTGCTCAGATGCAATCTTTGTGCTGAAATTACATTGACATCTGCAACGCGTTCTTTGTACTTTTCTCATCATTGATTTCATTAATCTTTGTGATACTGCGTTATTGTGATGCTATCGCTTGTTAAAATCATTGCGAAGAAGAAAATGTATCATTTGCATCTCAATTGTATCTTCGCATCTTCTTGAATGAAAACATTCAAAAGTATTATTTTCTTAATGATGAGTATGTCATGATAAATTGACACATAAAGATTAGATCAGAGACTGAGTTGAAGATCAGATCTGAGTTAGCTCTGAAACTCTATGACTCTGTCAAGACATCGTTTAGACTACGTCATATCTTCGACTTAATATATCATGAATTATGTTGTGCTCGACTTGACAATGCTTGACAAACTCTCTATAATCAATCGATTCTCTTGAGTTATCGAGAGCTTCTTAATAATTAGCTCTATCATAATATATACTCATTCTGTGTCTGCTTAAAATATCACATTGTCATATCATTCTTATAGACTTCATTTATTCATTTAGTAAATCTGATCATCACAATTCTAATTATTTCAAACTCTTCTTAAAGATGATGATTTGATATTCAAGCATAATAACAGCAACGTGATTGCAACAGAGTTAAAATAATGATGTTTCGATCTCACGAGACATCATATCAGAAAACGAACGTCGCATAATCAAATCAGAAAGTGAGAAAGCAGAGAATGAACTTTCTCTTGATATTGATGAACAGCTGACATGAGTAATGCTTCAATGTGATGAACTGCGAAAGAAACAGAAATTAGCAGCTATTCAATCAAAGATTGAGACTCTGCAAGTCATTGAAACAACAAAGAAAAGTCATTAAGCTTTCACTCAAGCTCTCACGAAGAACTCGAACGATCTACGCATCGTTTTCATAATGTCGATGATGATGAAATGAAGTCATCATGAAGTCGTTTTGCAAAAGTAAAGACTCTCAATGTCTTTGAAGAAGTATCATGACAAGATCATAAGAAAACATAGAGAGTGAATTCGTGACGTTAAAATCTCATTTTGAAATATCTCTTGATATTTTAAAAGTGATGAGAAAAAGATTTTATACTGCATGATTTATCTGAAGAGTGAATCAAAGAAACTTTGATTCGATCACGAAGAAACTATGTTTGCAGCTCAGTAAATGTGATTCAATTTTATTGACTTTCTTCTGAATTTAATTGAAAACTCGATGAATTGAAGCATAGATGTGACTCAGCAGTACGTGAACGCATCGCAACGTTCAGATCAAATGATATGAACGTTTGCAACTCATCTGAGCACTCTGAAATATCAACTTTCGTTGTATAGTGATAAGCATAAGCGAGCTCATTTATTTATCAAGTTGAAATCTGAGCTGCGTGTGATCATTACTAATGTGCAGTCGATTTCTATCACATGAGATGCGTTAATCGATCTTGTCGCTTGATTGAAAACAAATTTGCGAAAAGAACACATCTTGTTGTCAAAATGATCTCAAGACGAGAACTTGCATGATCAAGATAAAGTCAACAAGAAGACTCATTCAAAGTGAAAGAAATCTCATTGATCAATCAGATCTGACTCTTTGTCAAAGACAAGCTCACACACTTCGTCATGTTATAGCAAAAATTTGTTCAACATAACGTGTTATACATGCAATTGAAAGAGTCATTACTCTACTGATTGTAAAGACAAAAAGATCAAGAATAGATCAAAAGAATCTGATGCAAATCGAGTATTCATTGATTTGATGTCACATATGAGTTGTTTCAAGATTTTGAAAAAAGACAAGCTCTCGATGAACACTTCAAATCATCAAGAGAAAAACAAGAAGTTCTCTTCATAAAGACTCTTATATATAAAAAGCATGTAATTCAAAGAGATCAGAAGACAGAAACGAAGATTCACATGAATATTGATGTCAAGATGAACGTGATTAGTCAACGTTTTGTCATTGAGTAAGATATGTCATTGCTGAACGTTGATCTTTCAAGATTTATCTGAATGAATGATCAGAATGTTTATTGTTATGACATTTATAAAATATGTTATCGACTGAGAGACAGCTGAGACATAGAGAAAAAAGATATAAGTATCTTTTATGCTATTGACAAGAAAGAATCTTTCTTGATCTTGAGTATGTTGAATATGCAATTCAAGCGTATTTGAATAAATACAAGCGTAAGAACATGACATTTTGATATGAATGAGCATGCATTTGAGTTGTTCTTCGCATAAGCATTTGCGAAGACTCTACAAGATGAGTCTACTGTGTATGCTTTTGTCATGATCAACGTTGTTGAAGAGTCAATTGTTGAACATCAAGTGAAAGTAATGAATAACATGATGAATCATATCACAAACGCGCTTGAAACGCAGATTCTACTCGTCAAATTGAAAGAGTACGAAGATGTATTCTTGACAGAAAGTGCAGACAAACTGTCTTTGCATGAAGATCACGATCATGCAATCGAAATCACTGCAGAGTCATTATATGAATTGTTGTATAATCTGTTGAACACAGAGTTAGCGACTCTGAGATAGTATCTAAACGATGTTTTAGCGAAAGAATGAATTAAGCACTTCATCAGCTCGACTGACGCGTTTATTCTATTCATTTTCAAAAAGAATGATAGTCTTTATTTATGCATGAACTATCAAGATCTGAATAAGATCACTGTCAAAAATCGTCATTCACTGTCTTTAATTAGTGAAACTCTAGACAGACTCAATAAAGTCAAGCAGTTTACTAAGTTAAATCTGAAGAACGTTTATTATCGTCTCAGAATTCAACATGAAGACGAGTGAAAGATGATGTTTCGTACTCGTTATGATCACTTTGAATATATGATCATGTCATTTGTTTTGATCAATGCATCTGTCATTTTTCAGACTTATATTAATAAAATCTTGACAGAACTTTTAAATGACTTTTGTGTTGTTTATCTGAATGACATTTTAATCTTCTTTGTAGAGAAGACTGATCACGTAAATCATGTGAAGCAGATTCTTGAAAGATTAAGAAAGTTCAAGCTATATGCTAGCTTGAAGAAGTGTGAATTCTTCATTACTAAAGTGAACTTTCTAGAATTTGTCATATTCATCGAAGACATTTTGATGAATCTAAGTAGAGTAAACATCATCAAAACATGATTCAGATTGAAGATGTATTGAGAAATACAAGTTTTTCTGAAATTCATCAATTTCTATCGACGTTTTATACATTACTACTTTCAGATAGCAGAATCTTTAACAGAATTGCTGAGAGATAGTGTAAAAAATGTAAAAACGAACTCATTCATATGATCAAGCGAAGTGAAACAAGCTTTTAATCAGCTTCGCGACGTCTTTATGAGAACGTTTATTCTAAGACACTTTGACTCAGAGCGACATATACACATCAAGATCAACGCATTCAATTATGCAGTCGCAAGTATTTTGTCTCAATCAGATGATGAAGATCAGTGACATTTAATTGCATTCTGATTCAGAATGATGATAAACATTGAAAGAAACTATGAAACACATGATCAGAAGCTTCTAATCATAGTAGCGATGTTTAAACACTGGCGACACTATGTGAAAGACAATTATCATACTGTTAAAGTTCTGACTGATCATAATAATCTGAAGAGTTTTATGAACGTTCAAGAGCTAAACGAAAGACAAGTCAGATGAGTCATGAGATTATCGATCTGCAACTTTGAAATAGCACATAAATCAGAAAAGACAAACTCGATTAATGCATCATCGAGATGATCTGACTATAAGAATGAGAACATCTTTGCGAATCATTTGCTGCTCACTCTGCAGCGAAAGCTGACTAGAATAGAAAGCTTAAATAGTTCTATATTCGTAGCAATCAGAAAATTATACTGTATACGAGTGATTAACAATGTCGAGAAGACGTTCGTTCACAGTATAAGTATGAATAAATATTCAGCAGAACATGTTGAAAGCAGACTGCAAGATGAAACTCACTGATGAACATGAATGATTAATGATGTCAAGAAGACATTCGTTCACAGTGTCAGTGAACGAAGATATTTAGCAAAACATGTTGAAAGCAGATCGTAAGATGAAATTTACTGTACACAAGTGATTAACGAAGTCAAGAAGATGTCTGTTCACAGTATCAGTGAAAACACGAGTACGTGTTCAGCAATGCATGTCAGAAGTATGCTGCTGAGAGTCATGATTTTAACAATGCGAGAAACGCATCTAGATGAAGTACATTTCTTGAGAGATAAAATCTCTCAATTCAAATCAACAACTTCAAGAAGTACAGATGTCAAAACGTTAATTCATAGAGATCGCAACGTAGCTGAGAAACAGCTTAATTCTGTTGCTGAAACTGTTAATTGCAAACAACTCGTTTCACGTGCAATTGTCAGAGTATTGACAATTCATGAAATGATTTACAACTTCAGTAGTAAATTCATAATTGAGCTCATCAAGATCTTATAGCAAGAAAATGAATTTGCTGTGAGACTAAAAGCAGACGAAACAATGAGTATATGAAAGAGTGACGTTGAAGCTTGAACATTAAATAGTCAAGAAATGATAGAGTATAATGAATCGTTGTATGTTTCAGAAGATCTTTCTGTCAAAGAAGAGTTATTGAAACATCATTATGATAACTTGTTAACGAGACATTTTGATGCTGACAAGATCAACGAGCTATTAAATCGCAAATATTACTGAAAAAGTATGATCAAGAATGTTAAAAAGTATATAAATACTTGTGACATTTGTCAGAGAGTAAAAATAAAACGTCATCTATTATATGATGAGTTGAGATCGTTATCTCGACTCACAGATTCATGAAAAGAAATCACTATGAATTTCATAACAGATTTGTCGTCTAGTAAATGAAAAGAAGTCATATATGACTTGATTTTCATGATAATTGATCACTACATGAAGATGACACATTATCTGTCTATAAAGAAGACTCTGACTGTCGTAGAGTTAACAGAGTTGTTCTTTGAGCAGATTGCTTTAAAATATGAGATATCGAATGATATAATTATCAATAAAGATAGTTTATTTATCAGTGCATTCTGATCAAAGATCTGCTATCATGCAAAGATGAAATGATGATTAAGCATCATCTTTCATTCGCAAACAGATGATCAGACAGAACGACAGAATCAAATGCTGAAACATTATCTACAAGTATATTGTTCAGAAAAGCAAGATGACTGAGCTATGCTTTTACTCATAGTCGAGTTCATGTATCATCAGATGAAGCACTCTTCATTGAGCTGTAGTTTCTTTAAAGTCATGTATGATTACAAGTCAATCTTTGACATACACATTAAGAATGATGCTATGAAAGAAGAAATGTCAGCAGCAAAAGAACGCGTTGAAATGCTGCAAGACGTGCAAAACACGTTGACGCAATGATGATAAAACGCAATCAATGCTCAAACAAAGTACTATAATTGAAAACATAAGTTTAAATTCTTTAATGTCGATGATTTAATCATGCTATCAGCAAAAAATCTGAAGCAGAAGAAGTTGAGTAAGAAGTTATCAAATAAAATGATAGAATTCTTTCATATATAAGAACTCATAGACAAGCAGATGTATTGTCTTGATCTTTCAGTCATTTATAGAGTTCATTCTGTCTTTCATGTATCTCTTTTAAAGTCATATAATTGTAGACTAAACAATGACTCTATACTCAATTATCTCGTACTTAAGCTTATTGATGATGAGTAAGAATGAAAGATAGAAAAGATTCTACAAAAGCGAAAAAGAAAGAGAATCTTATATTATAAGATACAATGAAAAGAATATTTCATTGAATATGATCAATGAATATTGAGTGAAGATATAAAAGATGTCTTGAAGCTTATAAAAGCTTTCGAAACAAGACTGAAACATGAGTGAAAAGCATAATCACTCACTTTCAAGCATAAACTTATTATTAGAAAAGAAGAATCACTGTATTATGATAGTTTCGCTCTTTAATGAGATGATCACATATGTAAATCAATAGACAGAAGAAAAAAGCGCAAAGATGCTCAAACGCGCTCAACAAGAGAGCGTAATCATCATGATACAACAAACATCATGCAATCATCACTTCATTAAACATTTTTTCACACAAGACAAGATTGCAAACTTCTTCTTCTTTTTCATTGTCAGATTTACATTGAGACGCGAAGACAGAGATTCAAAAGAAAACAGATTGTGCTAAAATATATCAGAACAATTAGAATTGCTGACAAAATGATATATAATTAAGATTAAACATATTGCAAAGTGCTTTACATTCAGAATTTCTTTAATAATGTCATTGATAATCATCATTTCTTTGAGAATGAGCTTTTGAATCTCTAGAGACTTGAGTTTGTGAGTTCTCTCAAGATGACTCTTTACATGAGTCGTTGTTATTAACTTCTTGTAAAGAATTTTCTAATGAGCAGTGAATGTCTTCAGAACAACATTCTCTTCTTCATTCTTAATCGCACTATCATGAATATTCTGCAGATGAAAGAATTCATTGACAGTCAAAATGCAGATGTCAAGAATTTAGATATTGAATTATGAGTGTTTAGCAAACATATCAGATAAGTATATTCATTGCAATACAGAAATTCTCATTATTTGCACAGCAAGCACACTTCTTGTACATTGTCTTTCTTTGAAAGACAATATCACATAATGATGTTCTATTCTCGATGTGTAGAACTTGAGCACACTTTATACAAATCATTCTATCTAGAATTTTAAAATCAGCAGCACTTCTTTTGCTTATTCTCACAATTGACAGCTGAAAAGCATTAATAATGACATCAAGAAGTGAAATAAGCGAATCTCATCATTGTTTTTCAATTTTGCAAAGTCTGTGAATTTGACAAGATCGTCAACGAAGCGTCAGCAATCATTTCTTTCTTCATCATCTTTCGAGTTTTTTCTTCAATAACTGAGATATACTTGAAAGTTTGAATAGTAGAAGCAATGAGTTCTCAATCAGAATTTGATGACATCTGCATCATCATGAGTGATTCAGCATCAACAGCATCATGATCATTACATCTGATCGATGTCTTTTGAGCAGACTTATGATACTGTTAGTCGCAGTAATAGTCGTGAAACTTTAAGTTGTGACATCACTTACTTTTGTAATGATTTTGATTCAATCATCAGTTGACTTCATCATCTTACGACTTTCTTTGAGCGTTACTGCGCATTCACGACTCATGATCTAGATCTCTTACTCTTACTATACAGATATACTCAAAGTTTGTCAAAAGTAATCACACAATGATAAAAATATAATCATGATTGAAAAAAGATGAAGTTGAAGAAAATGAGAAGTTGAGAAAAACTGAAAGAGCGATAAATAAATAAATAATTATTATTCATTCTTGTTTACACTTTATCGTCTCAACAACATCATTTACTCAAAAGATAAACAATGCTTATGTGCTATTTACACGTCATCATTGCTATCATCTACATCAATTACACATCATATATACTATTTATAATGTCATCTATACACATTATAATTGAAGACAAATCATCATTCAATCAAAAGTTTCTCTTTTTCTTGTTTTCTCACAAAGATTTGAAGATTTTTATCAAGAGCTTCTAGAGTGAATCAATGAGTGCGCATCATTGTTTATCAGAGTAAACAAAGACATTAATTATTGAGATTGAGAATGAACTCACTTAGAAAAGAAGACAATTGTCATGATGAATTGACACATAAAGATTAAATCAAAGACTAAAGTCAAAAACTGAATTGAAAATCAAATCTGAGTTAACTCTGAAACTTTATAACTTTGTCAAGACATCATTTAGACTACGTCATATCTTCGACTTAATATGTCATGAATTATGTCATGCTCGACTTGACAATGCTTGACAAACTCTCTATAGTTGATTGATTCTCTTGAGTTATTGAGAGCTTCTTAATAATTAACTCTATCATAATATATACTCATTTTGTGCCTGCTTAGAATATCACATTGTCATATCACTTTTATAGATTTCGTTTATTTATTTAGTAAATCTGATCATTACAAAGTAAGTGAGAAATGACGTGATTAACTTTCGTCAAATGAACGCGTATTAGTTTGCATGCTTGTCTGATCTCTTACGTTCAATCATTGACTCAACTGTGTAACGTGATCTTGTTCTGTAACATGTTCAGATGAACATGTAATGAACTCATGTATGTTTCTGTTTTTAGAGTTTTAATGTTTACTCTTTTGAATGCTTTTGCTACGTAACACAGAATCTGATTCTGAAGTGTTTTTAATCTGCATTCTTTGTTCAATAATTCATCTTTCTTGTCGTGCTGATGTCAGACTGACGCTTTAAATGCAATTTCTGATCTCATTACTGCTGAGTATACTTGTCTCGTTTTTGTGAAGACTTCAAAATAACTAAGTGTCAGCATTCTTGTAACGTGATTCATCTTTATTTATCGAAGATGCGCGTCTCATTGCAGTTTCATGTTCAGTTGCATCTTTAGAATTCATACATCTGATTTTGATTTGATAACTGAGCTTTCTATTTATATGTTAATCATCATGTTGAATCTCTTCAATTTTCTAGTGAAATGTGTAAGCTTGTACTTTTCTGATGCAAACGTTGCGTCATGAGTGCAAGCTCATTTCGCGCAGAAGTCGTGTGCTTTGCTCAATGTTTTGCAAATTTCTTCAGTGAATCTGTCGTAGACTAAAATGTTAATATCATTTATGAAGTCAAGCACTTCGATTTTAATTTTCAATGCTTCGCATTTTTCAATTAAACTTGCGTTGAAGAATAGAAAGAGAATTGATGAAATGAAGAATCTTTGCAATATGTCTGCATTTATCTCGCGTATATCACTCGTTTGTTCATTGAATATTAGCTAGACTGATCATTGAGTTGAGTTTCAAGTTGACATTTTGAACTCGAATCGAGATCGAGTTGAATTGCTCACATTTTCAACTTGATTCAAGTCGAGTTGCTCATATTTTCAACTTGATGCAACTCGATTTGACTGAAAATTGAGTCAATTTGACTCGACTTATCAAGAACTCAAGCTTGATGTCAAGAGAACTAAATATAGAAAAAAATTCGATTTTTGACTTTTGCATTACCTTTTTGCATTATCTTTTAATAGAAAGTCATAAAGAAAAACATGAAGATTGTTTGATAAAGAGTTATAAAGAGAAACATGAAGATCGTTTGATAGAGAGTCATAAAGAGAAACATGAAGATCATTTGATAGAAAGTCATAAAGAGAAACATGAAGATCATTTGATAGAAAGTCATAAAGAGAAACATGAAGATCGTTTGATAGAAAGTCATAAAGAGAAACATGAAGATCATTTGATAAAGAGTCATGAAGAAAAACATGAAGAGAAACATGAAGAAGAACATAAAGAGAAACATAAAGAAAAACATGAAGAGAAACATGAAGAGAAACATAGAGAAGAACATGAAGAAAGTCACGATGAAAAACTTAAAAAAGAACATGAAGAAAAACATGAAGAAAAAACATGAAGAAAAAACATGAAGATCGTTTGACTTTGATAGAAAGTCATGAAGAGAATCATGAAGACTGTTCAATCAAGCTATTTACATTTATTTAATATCTTGTCAAGTCAAGTTGAGTTATTGAATTGAGTTATCAAATCAAGCTTCTTAACTCGACTTGAGTGCTTGAGTTCAACTTCTCAATTCAACTCGACATTTTTTGAGTTGAGTACTCAACTTGAACTTAAGTACTTGACTTGACGCGATCAATTTAATATTAGCGATGTCTTTTGATTCTTTAGAAAGCTGCGTGTTTATTTGATTATGTAGCTCAACGTTCTTTTCATTTTTAGCATATGCAGAAGTCTGACGTGTGAGACTTGATTGAATGTTTCGATGATGTCTAAACTTAGCATGAAGATTACATATTTGATTTCACAGTCTTACACTGTGTGAACTTGATTTATTAGTAGATTTAACATCGAGATCACGAATCATTTGCATCTCGCTCTCATTTGAGCATTTGATAGCATGTGATGAATTTCAACTATGTCACTCAGTCTTTTGATCATGATCGACTTCAGCACTTTGCTCATGATATCAAGCAAAGCAATGAATCGATACATCTTTGAATTAGTATAGTCGCTTTTCTTCAATTTATGTAGTACTATTGTTTGAGTCTTTTTGAACTGCTTCAAATGATACTTATGTGTTACACATGCGTTGAATAAACTCGTCAGTACTGAAGTCAGTTCTGCAAGACTCGCTTGAAGTGCTCTGTTTGAAATATTTGAAGCGCTTGATGCTTTGTCTGCTTTTACTCATTTGATTGTTTGCTTTACTTCATCTTTTGTGATGCGTGAATTGAATGAGACTGTCAGAGATATGAATGATTCTGCGATGTTGTTGACATTCGCTTGAGAAGATGAGAAAAAGAACTTTTTTCGCAGTATCTCGATTTTTTTCTCGAACGTCATTGTCATATGATCAATGTCGCTTCGCTTCAGTGACGAAAACTGAGAAAGCTTTTTAAATAGCTGACTTTCGATTCTAGCTCATTTTGCAAAGCATCATATTGATTTGAATGCTTCGCTCAGCTCATGCAGTTATGATCTGAAGTATGTACATTTCATTTGTTGAATGATCTTGTTTTTATGATCATTGTGCTTCAAATATTCATTTCACGCTTCTAATGTGTCTTACATTTTTCATATGATTTGCAGTCATCTTGATTTCATTACTACTTTAAAGCAGCTTTGATTTCAAAAGTCTTTTACTCAATTTGATGATTTTGTTAAGAAGATAGATTTCTTGATGATCTTCTGTAACACTCTGATAATCTTACACACTCTGTCATTCATCATAGTCTTGTCATCTAAAAAGCGTTTCAAAGATAAATGTATTTGCAGATAAGCACTCAATGCTTCTGTATTCATTTTCTTTCAAAGTCATTGAGTCGAGAATTGCATTGAGATTGTTTGTAAACATAACTCTGTGATGATCGAAAGATGATTTGATTTCTGATGCAGATTGATTCGTATCTCGCACTTGTGTATTATGAACTGTATTTTCTCGCTGTTAAAGACTAAATCAATCATCGTAAATTGATTGTGAGCTTCGCGAGTAATAATGTTTAATTTCAGCAATAATTTCAGTCTTGCATTTGTAATGATGTTTAGTAGAATATCAGTCATCATATGACGAGTGAAGCATCTTCATCTTTCTCAGTGAAAATAATGCAGATTGAAATCTTCTACAATCAGTTGTTTGCAATCATTCTTAAGTAGTTCATTCAAATGAGAAATGATTAAAGATTTCTCTGTAAATGTAGTAGACAGTGAGCATGAGTTGTAGACGTTTAGAAGTCTTAACGTCTGCGTTTCATCATTTATGTTGCAAGTCAATATTCTGATTGAGCAAATGTCTGATTCAGCTGTTTCTATTATTCATTGATCGAGTCTTAAACATTTGTTAATGTATATGCATGTTCTTGATTGAGATGACGAGTTTTTCATTAGATGAAAGAAGTTGTGTGCTGAGTTAAATGACTGTAAGTCATTGTTATTGTGATCTTGCTTCTGTATAACTACTATGTTGAATTCGCGAACTTTTCTGTCAATCAGAAATGATTCTTGAATTCTTAATGATTTTCTGATGTTGTACTGTAGAATTTGTAAAAAAAAACTGTTTTATCATAAAGTTATTCATAGCTGTTGTTGACTCTGCAATGAGAAGATTCTTTGTATGCTTTCAATCATCGATAATCTTTCTCACTTTCTGATTGAACATTTCTGAATTTGCTCAGATGTCGTCTCGTCTGAGTCACTATTCACGTAAGAGAAAAGATCAACTCGTCTCTTCTTGATCTTTACTATCTGTCAAGCTAATTCATCAGCGATTCAACTGCATGTTTTCAGCATGACTGTTACTGAGTTCAAGAAGTTTGTTGAATCGAAAGAATTCATTGAATCTGAAGAGTTCATTGAATCTAAAGAGTTCAGAAACAGCGAGAAGAATGTGCAATTGTATTTAAATGTTTCAGAATATTTGAATGATCTGTTTCTATAGATTTTGAACGCTTGTTTCATCTGCTGTCATCACTTGAGACAGATGCATCTTCAGAGTTCGTGATTTTCATTGCAGTTGATGCAACGTCTTTTATTTGAAGACATAACACACTTCTTTATGTGATGCTTGTCTGCGCACTTTTTGCAGCGCTGATTCTTTCTGCAGATCTTAGTTATATGATCAAATTCGTGACATCTGAAGCACTGTGTGATGCAACAGTTCTTTTCAAATAGCTTGCATGCACATTCTTGATATGAGTTCAGCATGTTCACGTTCATTAGTTGATTCATCATCGCTTCGATCGCGATCTTTACAATAAACAATGAATAAGTCTTTTCACTATCTGCTATCTTCTTGAGTCAGACTATTCTTAGAACTTTCAGATCTTCATGAAGTCTCATGTTATGTTTTATCAGTTTTTCAATGATCTTTTTCTGATTGTTCATGTCTATTGTAATATGTACTTCATGTGTCAACATTGCAAAGATTTGACGTGCTACGTATGTCGAACTCGCGATTTCTTTTGCTCATGTCTGAATCTTTTTCAGATTTGCTTGAGCATCTGAACTAACTGCATGAAGAAAAATATCATTGCTGCTCAGCTTGCAAAGTAACATGATTAAATCTCTTTGATCTGTCAACGCGTCTGCGATTCTCTGTAGAATCTGTTCAATCAACTTCTTCTGTATCTCTTCTATTTCTTTTCTGTTCATTATTTTAATTATGACTTCTCATTTCTTGCAAAGTGACGATGAATTGTTTCTGAAACGTTGCTTTCTTGTTGCTATTTCTTCTCTTGTCACGTTCGTTCATGATGTGATTTTCGTTGAAAGACGCATGCTTCTCTGTGTATGCAACTGCTTGTTAAGCAGTTGAACTGATGTCTTCAGTTTCTATACATTCTTCGCGATGAACGCGTTCTGATTTCTATGATGTTTTTCTTCTGAGTCGAGTTGAAGACGTTGAATCAGCTTCAATGCTATCTTTTTTCATGAATGATCTTTGTTCTTCTCTTTCTTTAACGTTGATATCTTTATTAGTAGATCAATAATGTTAACAACATTCTCTTCATCATTGTGTAAATATTTCAATCTTGCATTTCTGTTTTCTTGCAATGAATCAACATTATTCGCAATCATTTTTGAATCAGCATTACTGCGATTCATGCAATTCATCGTCGTTTAATCATCTTCTAGATTCACTTTGTCTTGTTTGTAATGCTCTTTTTCAAAATTTGTGATGCATGCGTTGTGATTGTTTTTTTTCAATGATCAAAGATAAGAAGCTCTTTTATTTGAATGATAATATCATTTGCTTTTCTAGCTTCAAAATGTTCATAAGTTGTTTTGTAGTCAGTTGTATCTGAATCAAAACTCATTCGTGAGTGAAAATCTTTATTAAAGTAGAATGAAGTCATTAAAATGATCAAGAAAATATTGAAATTCTCGCTGAATTTCATCATGAAAAGTCATTTCACTCAGTTGTTCTGCATGTAGTTACAGTAGATTCTTAATTCGCATTCAACATCTTGATTAACTCATTTCAATTAATCATTAATCTCAGAATGATAAACTGTTAATAAACTAGCTGTGATTCTTAGTCACTTGCAAAGACTTTGTCATATGATTGATATGAACTGAAAGTCTCTGTTTGAAATAATAGAACTAGATAAATCATGAAGTTGATAAACGTTTCATAGCATGATTCAAATCATTTCTTCAACTGAGATATCATTGTCTTTTCAATGACAGAAAACATAGTGACATTTCTTGATAAGACAATATATGATTATGCAAATAGCATTATAATCTTCTGATATGAATAGTTCAGTGATGAAGTTTATAGCAATATTTTTTCAGCGTTTCTGTAAAATTGAAAGAAAATGATGAAGTTCATTGATACTATTTTTAAATGTTTTACTTCATTGATAGACAGAACAGTTTCAAATGTAACGTTTAATTGTTGCTTGATGATCTGATCAATAGTAGAAACGTTGAACTAAATCAATAGTTTTTCAATTGTCAGAATAAAAGATGAAAGACTGATCATGAATTTTCTTTAGCAATTTCGTATGCATATTCTCAGAAACTCACAGTAAATCTTTTCTGAACAGAACGTTGTCAACGATCTTGCAATGCTTCAATTCAATGCTATGTAGCTTGAGCTTGTTTTCGCTTATAGCTTGTTTATACTCATTGCAAAGCTCATTCATCTTGTTGACATTTTTTACTTGCTGATAAAGATCAACTTCAGATTTGATAGCTAGAATATTTATTCTATCAAGTGTCAGAATGATTTAATAGCAATCTTCAGTACGCTGAGTTGATTCAAAGATGTAAGTCAGAGACATTCTGATTAAAGCATTGACTTTAATATTTATTTTGTCTGATTGAAAAATGATCTGAAAGTTAAACTCAAATAGAATGTTTAGATAATTGACTTGACGTCAAGTTAACTGTTTGTTTTTCATGAAGATTTTCAAAGTTTGATGATCAATGAACATCTGAATGAGCAGCTCTGTGCATTCTAGCTCAAGTCTTCAATGTTCAAAGTAATTAATAATAACTAGCAGTTTCTTGTCATAAATGTGATAGTTGCATTCAACAAGAATCATGCTCTTGCTATAAAAGACTATCGAGTGAAGAACATTTTCATCATCATACTGTGATAGTATTTCATCTTTGACGTAGTTAAAGACATTGATTTTCAGAATAGTCTGTCATTTTGAATTGAAATGTTGTAGCATTAAAGTTGAGTTGATCTGTTTCTTTAAATCATCAAAAGCTTGAATACAAACTTCATTTTAAACAAAAAAAGTGTTTTTTCTAGTCAACTGAGTGAATGATTTAACTAACTTCAAGAAGTCTTTAATGAAATGATGATAGAAGTTAACAAATCTTATGAAGCTTTGAACTTCTTTCAGATTGATCAACATAGTTCAGTTGACTATAACTTTCACTTTGATAAAGTTCATGCAAAGATTTTGTTCTGACACTATGACTTTTAAGAAGATTGTTTCTTCTACATTGAATTCACACTTTTGAATATTCATTTGTAAATCAGCTTCTTGTAAGCGATTTAAAATTATTTTGACATGTTGTTTATGTTCTTGTTGAATTTTGCTGTAGATCAGAATGTTGTCTAGATAAACTTAACAAAAGTCATTTAGAAAGTTTCATAAAACATCATTTATATACTGCTGAAACGAGATTAAATCATTGATAAGTTCAAAAAATAGAATCTTTGATTTGTATGCTTTTAAAGCGATAATAAAGATAGTGTAGTTCTCACTATCAGAATGCATTTGTAGTTTGTTGAATGTCAAAATGATATTCAGTTGAGTCAGATGTTTGCAATGAATTATTTTACTGATTATCTCATTTATGAGCAATAAAGAATAGTGATTTCTTTTGATAATAACATTGAGTTTTCAATAGTTAACGCAGAATCGTAGATCTTCATTTGTCTTTAAGATGAACAGAACGAGTGAGAAATATGAAGCTTTGCTAGAAGTTATAAATTCTTTGAAAAAATTCTCGTTCGAATATTTCTTTACTTTCTGAAGCTTGTAGAAAGACATTTAATATGCTCGACAATGAGATGACATTACGTCACTAATAAGCTTTATCTTATGATCATATGAATAATGAGACGATAGCTTGTCTGCTTGAGCTCGATCAAAAACGTCTAGAAAATTCTGATATTTTGATGATAGTTTAGCTTTAATATATTCTAGATTCTGAGTTATTTCATCAGTAAATGAGACGTTTATGACATCTAGTTTGCATTAAGTATTGTAGACAATTTTTCTATCAATGTCTTCAATGAACATAGCAAATATCTTTATATAATTCTTCTTTTTTCTATTTATCAGAACTTGAAAAGAAACAACGTTTATGTTTTAAATCAAGAAAGATTCTTTCTGAATAAATGAAACTGAGTGCTTGAGCATCTTAAAGATCTTGCTGTGAGCTGCTGAAGAGATGAAAGTTGATCATGATCAACTTGAGTGCTTTGTATTTGACGAGATTGAAAAAATCGAAAAATACGATAGTATCATGTCTTATGTTCAATAATATTTCATTTTTGTTCATTCAGAATTTGCTTAATATAGCTTCATGATGCTTAATATCAGCTATCAGCATTAACATAGTCAATTTCTTATGACTTTCAATCATAAGATTGAATAAAATCTTATGAGTAATAATCTTTCTAGCTAGCTTTTCATCATATTCTCGTATTAACTTCTCTTTTGCTAGTGATATAAATTGTATTTCAAGTTTCTGACATACTTTATTAACTAGCTTGTCATGTATCAGCATGTAGACGACGAAATCACTGTTTATCAAAGAGCGAAGACTGAAAGAATTGCTCTGAGAGATAAGAGAAGCATTGATCAGAAATGACTTTTCAAAATAATTTTCTTTCAATAAAACTTCGATTTGACTGCACAAAAATATAATCTTTATTTCTTTAATAATTTTGAGAAAGATAATTAGTTTTTTGAATCAGAATCTGATTCAGAGTTCAATGTAAATCAATCAAACTTGTCATCTTTTAATGCATTAATTCTTGAAGTTTGATCAGAGCATTCTTTAAAGAAATGATCTGACTTATGACAAATGAAACAGCTTTCAGTTTGTATATCTGTCTCTTTGACGTTAGTCAAAGTTGCATCACGCGATTTTGATGAGTCAACTGATAAGATAACTTTGATCTTTTTATATGAGTTCAATGAATCTCATTTCTCAGCAAAGATGACTTGCTTTCTAATCTTGATCATGAATTTCTTTTCTTTGATATCATTCATGACTTGATACTCATTGTTCAAATGAATCAAATAACTACGAATTTCATTGAGAGATTCTGATTGAATCAACTGACTATTTTAAGCTGCATGAAGATGATAAACTATCTTGTCTCATAAATCGATGATCAATTGCTTTTCATGATACTTTAAATAGAAAAACAGACGTTGAAACATTGAATAGAAGTTGCTGAATTTGCTTTTTTCTTGAGAGAGATTAACATACTTTCTTTGAAAGTTTGTCTCTTTATTGAGATCATTGTATAGCTGAGCAAGTTCATCTAGTAGATCATTGATCATTGAATAAAGATTCAATAAATCTCGCTTATGTCTGATTAAAGTGACTTTGACTATGTCTTCACTGATTCAAGAATGAATGTAAACTAGAATAACTTTATTGTTGTTGAAATGATCAACGTTGATTTCTAGCTTGTCATGAATCTTTTTCTATCAATCATCTTAGATAAATTCTTTTTCATCAGTAAACAGAGATGAATTCGAAAGCTTTTGAAATCACTTGAATGAACTGAATAAAATAAAAGAGAAAAAAGTGATTTTTTTAATTGATTGCAGTTGATGTTGTGCTTCAATCAATTTGTTTCAAAGTGTTTGATTCAATTGATCAGATCATTCTTTGACTTGATTCATTTTCTCAAAATGAGTCTTTTATATTTGTTTGCTTGATATCTTGTTAAATAGCTTACAAGCTTTCACATCTAAATCTCGTTGAGTTTGAAGACTGTTTAAATCTTCTAGAAACACTTTTGAGTCTTGTTTGATTCAATGTTGTAACTGCTTTACATTTTTTATATTTCAGAGAATAGAAGCTTTCAGAGATTCATTGAAAGTCTGAGAATGGGATAAAGATTGATGACATTTTCGTACAAAGTCGATTCTAAGATACTTCAAGATGCAAGATGATAGCTCAGAATAAATGATTAAATCTGCAGTGACAGAAGAATAGAAGCTTTAATAACTTTTAGAGAAATTTTTCACAGATGATTGAGTCATAGCAAAAGATTGACTATCAAGCGAAGAGCGATGCTCGACGATATGTAGTGAGATTGTAGTTCAAGTTATTTAATCTTCAAAGAAGAGTGTTGCTGATTTGAGAAATGTTTTTAATGATTCTCAAGCAATCAAGATCTTAATCTCTTGATTTTATTAATCAGTTTGAACTGTTGTGTACTAAATGAGCTGTAGATTCTTTAGCAATCAAGATTTTAATTTCTTAATTCTATTGATTTCTTGATGTTGTTCTGTCTTTCAATATTATCAATCATCAGATACACAAATTTCTTTATATTCATCTTGTTGTTAATCGAGTGAATTTGAATGAGTAATAAAATCAGCATTATGTGATTAATGAATTCTTAAAGTAATGTTGAAATCATGTTTAGAAACTAATTACACTGTCATGATGTAATGCGTAGCTGAGTAGAATGTTTGATTTATAAAGATAGCTATAACTAGAACTTTAAGAATACAGAAGAAAGAAGATATAAAAGATAAGAAAAATATGCTTTATATAGTAGTTACTCAGATTCGATGCTAGTTTCAAAGAAAACATGTTGAAACATAAGAAAGATGTTGATCTGAAAGATGTTTGTGACACAAAGAAATGTGTTTGTCATAAACATCTGTTAACTATTCATAATACAAAGAAGTGTGTTTATCTAAAAGACAATAGAAGCTGATTAGAAGATGTTAAAGAAGAAAAAAGAGGCTGAATCATATTTGAATCAAATCTGAGTCAGATTTAAATCAAATCTCAATTAAATCTTGACTAGTTTTAATCAATACACAATCAACTCACTAGCATTAATTGTATAATGATTAAAGTTAAATCTTTGATCTTATTCAATTCTGATGCATTCATAACAACAATTTATAACTGATTTATGAGACAAGATAGCTTTTCAACTTCATGCAGCTTAAAGTAATTAATTGATTTAGTTGAAGTCTTTTAATAAAATTCATATTTATCTGATTTATCTGAACAATGAGCATTAAGCTATAACTTTGATCAAAGAAAAAAAGTTATTGATCAAAGTTAAAATAGTCAAACAAGTCACTTTTGTCAACAAAGTTTCAAAGATTTTCTATAGAAAGATTCAAGTTACTATATCAGTAGTAAAGTATAAATAAAATTGTTTTTTCTACAAAAAATATGTTTAAAATCTTCTAATGACTTTTTTGCTTCATTTTATTGATTTTTAATTACGTAAGCTGAGTAAGAATTATAGTAGAAAGATTCACTTTACTGTTGATTAATGATTTCGCTGTCATTAATAAACTGATTATGTTGAGTTAAGTACTTAAGTTCAAGTCAAGTATTTAATTTAAAAAGTGTTAAGTTGAATTGAATTTTTTTGAAAAAAGTATCAAGTTGAATTAAGAAGTTGAATTCAAGAACTTAAGTCAAGTTGAGAAGTTTAATTCAACAACTTGATTTAAAAACTTAACTTAACTCAACAAGATATTAAATAAATGTAAATAGTTTAATTGAACAGTTTACATAATTTTTCTTCATGACTTTCTATCATGTTTTTCTGTCATGACTTTCTATCAAAGTTAAATGATCTTCATGTTTTCTTTTCATGACTTTCTATCAAAAAGATAATGCAAAAAAATAATGCAAAAGTTGAAAAAATTTCTATATTTAACTCTTTTAACATTAAGCTTAAGTTCTTGATGAGTTGAGTTGAGTTGAATTGCATCAAGTTGAAAATATGTGTAATTCAACTTAAGTTAAGTTGAAAATGTAAGTAACTTAACTTTGAATCAAGTTGAATTTAAAATGTCAACTCAAAACTTGACTTAATAATTAGTTTAATCATTAATACTAATCTGCTTGCAGATTTCTTTCTTTCTATCTTTTATCTTTTATCTTCAGCAATGTTTTTACAACGTGATGATAAATCTTTAAATTAACTCATCATTAATAACTTTTAAAAGATAATTATATCTGAAAGAATTAATACTATTCAGTGTCATCACTATCATAAGATCATGACTTATGCAATTACATGTCAACAGACTCATTTAAATCAGTGTGATCAGTATAAAAGAAAATTTATTACAAATTTGAATCATTACTTGATTTAGATCATCTTGAATGCAAATATCAGATTTCTCGTCATTGATGTAGTTAAATAATTACATCAAACTGTGACAATGACAGTTTACATGTTCAATCTATCATTCAATCACTATGAAAATTCATATGTTTAAATTCATAAATAAGTTTTTCATACAAACTACATATTTTTCTTGCATATGATTATAACAAAAGTGCTGTTGAATGAAATTTATTAAACAGTAAAGAGCAAGATTAATTTTATGCTCACAAATCAACATCTGAATTTCTTCAACAATGAGTTTATCAATATATAAAAGAAAAGAGTTATTAATTTATATATGCACATATTAAAGATTATTACATCTGAAGAAGAAGAATTTCATTTAAAGACAGAAGTCAAAGTGATTGAAATCATGAATGCAAAGATATAAGTTATTTGACTGTTTAATCTCATTGACGAGATGTTGCATTAACAGCTTTGAAGAATGAATACATTTATCATTGATACATGTTTTACTATGAAGACTTTGTAAAGCAAGCTTAAAGCTTTTAATCAGATGAAATACATCTTCTTCATTTCATGTGATAGTCGTGAATTGCAACTGTTGCTTAATGATATTTTGAAGCTTTTCTAGACTGATTGCGTCAAGTTAAGTACTTAAGTTCAAGTCAAGTACTTGACTTGAAAAGTGTTGAATTGAATTGAAATTTTTTTGAAAAAGTGTTGAGTTGAATTGAGAAGTTGAATTTGAGCACTTGAATTAAGTTGAGAAGCTTGACTTGATAATTCGACTCAAAAACTTGATTCAACTCAACAAGATATTAAATAAATGTAAATAGCTTGATTGAATAGTCTTCATGATTTTCTTCATGACTTTCTATCATGTTTCTTTATCATGACTCTTTATCAAAGTCAAACTGTGATGATTGAGTTTACTAAATGAATAAATGAAATCTATAAGAGTGATATGATAATATGATATTCTAAGCAGACACAGAATGAGTATATATTATGATAAAGCTAATTATCAAGAAGCTTTCGATAACTCAAGAAAATCAATCAACTATAAAAAGTTTGTCAAGCATTGTCAAGTTAAACATGACATAATTCATGATATATTAAGTCGAAGATATGATGTAGTTTAGATGATGTCTTGACAAAGTCATAAAGTTTCAGAGTTAACTCAGATTTGATTTTCAATTCAGTTTTTGACTTTAGTCTTTGATTTAATCTTTATGAATCAATTCATCATGACAATTGTCTTCTTTTTTAAGTGAGTTCATTCTTGACTTCAATAATTAATGTCTTTGTTTATTCTGATAAACGATGACGTGCACTCATTGATTCACTCTAGAAGTTCTTGATAAAAATCTTCAAATCTCTGTGAGAAAATAAGAAAAAGAGAAACTTTCAATTGAATGATGATTCATCTTTGATTATAATGTGTATAGATGACATTGTAAATAGTATATGTGATGTGTAATTGATGTAAATGATAGCAATGATGATGTGTAAATAGCACATAAACATTGTTTATCTTTCAAGTAAATGATGTTGTTGAGATGATAAAGCATAAACAAGAATGAATAATAATTGTTGATTTGTTTATCACTCTTTCAATTTTTCTCAACTTTTCATTTTCTTCAACTTCATCTTTTTTCAATCATGATGATATTTTTATCATTATGTGATTACTTTTGACAAACTTTAAGTATATCTGTATAGTAAGAGTAAGAGATTTAAATCATAAGTCATGAATGCACAGCGACGTTCAAAGAAAGTTGTAAGATGTCAGAATCATGTCTAGATGATACAATCAATGAAGATTAAAGTTGATAGTGCTTGATCTTTAAAGATAGCTATAACTGAATATTAAGAATACAGAAGAAGATTGATACAAAAGCTTCTATTTATGTAATGTTCAGAGACTGCGCTAGATCTGAAAGAAATGTGTTTGTGACATGAGAAGAATGTGATGTAGATAAACAAGATGTTGATGAAAGAAAAGAATGTTGAGAAAGAAAAAAGAAATTGAGTCATATCTGAGTCATATCTGAGTCAAACCTGACTAGCTCGCTGATTAGTTCTAATCATTACGAAGAAAACTCGCTAGCGTTCACTGCAAATTGATTAGAGCTTCAGTCTTGTTCAGTCTTATCAGTCTTGATACGCTTGTAACATAAGATGATAAAGTCAACTGATGATCAAGTCAAAATTATTATGAAAGTAAGTAATATCACAACTTGAGATTTCATGACTATTACTGCAACTAACAGTATCATAAGTCTGCTCAAAAAACATCAATCAGATGTGATGATCATTATGTTGTTGATGCTGAATTGCTCATAATGATGCAAACATCATCAAAATTTAATTGAGAACTCATTGCTTCTACTATTCAAACTTTCGAGTACATCTTAATTATCAAAGAAGAAATTTGAAAGATGATGAGAAAAGAAATGATTGCTGACGCTTCGTTAACAATTTTATTAAACTCACAGACTTCGTGAAATTGAAGAATGATGATGAAATTCACTTATCTTACTTCTTGATGTCATTACTGATGCTTTTCAGCTGTCAATTGTGAAAATAAGTGAAAAAAGTGTTGCTAATTTCAAAACTTTAAATAAAGTAATTTGTATAAAGTGTATTCAAGTTCTACACATTGAGAATAAAGCATCGTGATATGATGTCATCTTTCAAAGAAAAACAATGTACAAGAAGTGTGTTCATTATGCAAATAATGAAGATTTCTGTATTGCAATGAATATACTTATCTGATACATTTACTAAATACTCATGATTCAATGTTTAAATTCTCAACATCTGCATTTCAACTATTAATAAATTCTTTCATCTGCAGAAAATTCATGATAGTGCAATTGAGAATGAAGAAGAGAATGTCACTCTGAAAACATTCATTACTCATCAGAAAATTCTTTACAAGAAATTGATAACAGCAACTTGTGTAAAGAATCATTTCAGAAAAACTCATAAACTTGAGTTTCTAAAGATTCAAAAGCTCATTCTCAAAAAGATAATAATTATCAATGATATTGTTAAAGAAATTCTGAATGTAAAGTGCTTTGCAATACATTCAATCTTAATTATTTTTTGTTTTGTTAGCATTTTTAATTGTTCTGATATATTTTAGCATAATCTGTCATCTTTCAAATTTCTATCTTCGCGTTTTAATGTAAATCTGACAATAAAAGAGAAGAAGAAGTCTGCAATCTTGTTTCATGTGAAAGATGTTTAATGAAGTGATAATTGCATTATGTTTATTGTGTCGTGATGATTACACTTTCTTGTCGAGCGCATTTGAGCATCTTTGCGCTTTTTTCTTCTGTCTGTTGATTTACATATGTGATTGCTTCATTAAAGAGCAAAATTATCATAATACAGTGATTCTTCTTTTCTAATAATGAGTTTATGCTTGAAAATGAGTGATTATGCTTTTCATTCACATTTCAGCCTCATTTCAAAAGCTTTTATAAGCTTCAAGACATTTTTCATATCTTCACTCAATATTTATTGATTATATTCAATGAGATATTCTTTTTATTGTATCTTATAATATAAGATTTTCTTTTTTTTTGCTTTTGTAAAAATTTTTCTATCTTTCATTCTTAGACTGACAACGAGATTCATTTATACATGATGTTGACTACAAATCTTTTGATTCTATTCTGTGTTCAAATAGAAGTCAAAAGAGTCAAGAGATCTCAATTCGACGCAGTTCAAATGATGTTAGAATGTTGCGTGATCAGAAAAGTCATCATGCAAAGTTTTTACTCATGCAACAACATCTTCTCTAACAGTCACAATTGATTTACGAAGAAGATTAATGACATGTCAATGTCAGTAAGAGATGAAAAGATACTACTAGTGAAAAAGATAATTCAGATGAAGAGTCTGTGAATTGTGACTATAAGTGATCAAAGAATTTACAACTCGTCAACTGCGTTGATATTGAAACATCTTCATCACATCAACAGTGTCATCAAGTAATTGATGAAAAGATATCAAATAGAATAGTCATTTCAAGTATTGAGAATCATGATTACAGTGTTCAAAGAAGTAGTGACTCGTCGATCATGCTGATATACTGAGAAGACTTGAGCTCATCTTCTTTACTTGATGTCAAGTCATTCATCTATTCACATGAAAAATCGAGAGCTCAAGAAAATGATCAGAACGCATTCTTTTTCATTGATCAGAGTCAAACATTGAATGATTGTGATTGCATGTTTATACTAACAATTCATTCAACGTCTACGTGACATAAGTCAAATCAAGAGAAGAAAAGAATTACTCAGTACAATCATACTCTATCTTCTCATCATATACATCTCTCTTTCATCACATATTTCTCTGCTCAATGAATGATAATCATTGAGTAAGAGAACACAGCTTTACGTATGTTACAATCATGAGCATCACGGATGCAAAGAAAACATCTTTCATCTTTGAATTGAGAATTGAATCAAAACATCATTGTATAAAATATCATCAATGAAGAGCAGAGCAAAGACGATGTGTCATAATCAAACAACACAGACACTCTCATTAAGAGTTTACTCAAGCATCATGCGCTGAATAGAAGCTATAAATTTATTACTTGATAGCACAGTGTCAATCTTATTGTTTCGACTGCGTGAAGTAATCATATAGATGACAAGTGATTTTCTTTCTCAGAGAGTTTTGTTCACTCAATATAAATAGCATAAAGTCTCTCATGAATCGAGTTTAAATCAATGTTACAAGAATGTATGAATTACAATCACAATCTTTCATTCTTACTCATCATCAATAAGCTTGAATACAACATAATCAAGTATAAAGTCATCATTTAGTCTATGATTATATGACTCTAAAAGAAATACATAAAAGATAGAATAAACTTTATAAATGATTGAAAGATCAAGATGATATGTTTGCTTGTTAAGTTGTTTATGAATTCTTGTATATGAAAGAACTCTATCATCTTATTTAATAACTTCTTGCTTGACTTTTTCTGCTTCAGATTTTTTGCTGATAACATGATTAAATCATCAACATTAAAGAATTTAAACTTATGTTTTCAATTATAGTACTTTGTCTGAGCATTGATTGCATTTTATCATTGTTTCATCAACATGTTTCATACATCTTGCAGCATTTCAACGCGTTCTTTTGCTGTTGATACTTCTTCTTTCATAGCATCGTTCTTAATGTATATGTCAAAGATGAGTTCATAATCATACATAACTTTAAAAGAACTACAGTTCAATGAAGTGTGCTTTGTTTGATGATAAATGAACTCAATTATGAGTAGAAGCATAGCTCAATCATCTTGCTTTTTGAAACAATATACTCTTAAATAATGTTTCAACGTTTAATTCTATCATTCTGTTTGATCATCTGTTTGCGAATGAAAAGCAATGCTTAGTCGTCGTTTCATCTTGACATGATAGCAGACTTCTGATCAGAACGCATTAATAAATAGATTATCTTTATTAATAATTATATCATTCAATACTTCATATCTTAAAGCAATTTGCTTAAAGAACAACTTTGCTAACTCTACAATAGTCAGAGTCTTTTTCATAGACAGATAACGCGTCATCTTCATGTAATGATTGACTATCACAAGAATCAAGTCATACACGACTTCTTTTCATTTACTAAACGACAGATTTGTTATGAAATTCATAGTGATTTCTTTTCATGAATTTGTGAATCGAGATAATGATTTCAACTCATCATATGATAGATGACATTTCATCTTCATTTTTTGACAAATATTACAAGTATCTATGTACTTTTTGACATCTTTGATTATACTTTTTCAGTAATATTTGCAATTTAATAGCTCACTGATCTTGTCAGCATCAAAATGTTTTGCTAATAAGTTATCATGATGACGTTTCAACAGCTTTTCTCTGACAGAAAGATCTTCTGAAACATACAATAATTCATTGTACTTTATCATTTCTTGACTATTCAATGTTCAAGCTTCAACGTCACTCTTTCATATACTTGTCGTTTCGTCTGCTTTTAATCTCACAGCAAATTCATCTTCTTGCTGTAAGATCTTAATGAGTTCAATTATGAATTTACTATCGAAGTTGTATGTCATTTCATGAATTATCAATACTCTGACAATTGCATGTGAAACAAGTTGTTTGCAATCAACAGTTTCAACAACAAAATTAAGCTGTTTCTTAACTACGTTGCGATCTTTATGAATCAACGTTTCAACATCTGTGCTCTTTGAAGTTATTGGTTCAAGTTGAGAAATTCTATCTCTTGAGAAATGTACTTCATCTAAATGCATTTCTTGCACTGCTAAAATCATGATCTTCAGCAGCATACTTCTGACATGCACTGCTGAATATGTATTCATGTTTTCACTGACATTGTGAACAAACATTTTCTCGACTTCATTAATCACTTGTGTACAGTAAATTTCATCTTGCAATCTACTTTTGACATGTTTCACTGAATATCTTCATTCACTGACATTGTGAATGAACATTTTCTCAACATTGTTAATCACTTATATTCATCAGTGAATTTCATCTTGCAGTCTGCTTTCAACATGTTCTGCTGAATATTTGTTCATACTTATACTGTAAACAAACATCTTCTTGACATCGTTAATCATTCATATACAGTATATTTCTCTGATCGCTACGAATATAAAGCTATTTAAGCTTTCTATTCTAGTCAGCTTTCGCTGCAGAGTAAGCAGCAAACAATTTGCAGAAATGTTCTCATTCTTATAGTCAGATCATCTTGATGACGCATTGATCGAGTTTATCTTTTCTAATCTATGTGCTATTTCAAAGTTGCAGATCAACAATCTCATGATTCATTTGACTTGTTTTTCATTTAACTTTCAAACATTCATAAAATTCTTCAGATTATTATGATCAATCAAAACTTCAACAGTATGATAATTGTCTTTCACATAGTATCATCAGTGTTTAAACATTGCTACTATGATTAAAAGCTTCTGATCATGTATCTCATAGTTTCTTTTAATGTTTATCATCATTTTGAATTAGAATGCAATTGAATGTCACTGATCTTCGTCATTTGACTGAGACAAAATATTCGCAACTGCATAATTGAATGCGTTGATCTCGATATGTATATGTTGTTCTGAGTCAAAGTGTCTTAGTATAGATGCTTTCATAAAGACGTCGCGAAGCTGATTAAAAGCTTGTTTCGCTTCGCTCGATTATATGAATGAACTTATTTTTACATCTTTTACACTATCTTTTAGCAGTTCTGTTAAAGACTTTGCTATCTGAGAGTAGTAATGTATAAAACATCAATAGAAATTGATGAATTTCAGAAAAACTTATATTTCTTGATACATCTTTGATCTGAGTCACGTTTTATGATGTCTATTCTACTTGAGTTCATCGAAATGCTCTTGATGAATATGACAAATTCTAGAAAGTTCACTTTAATGATGAAGAATTCACACTTCTTCAAGCTAGCATATAGCTTGAACTTTCTTAATCTTTCAAGAATCTACTTCATGTGATCTATGTGATCAGTCTTCTTTATGAAGAAGATTAGAATGTCATTCAGATAAATAATATAAAAGTCATTTAAAAGCTTTGTTAAAATCTTATTAATATAAGTCTGAAAGATGACAGATGCATTGATTAAATCAAACGACATGATCATATACTTAAAGTGATCATAATGAGTATGAAACATAATTTTTGACTCGTCTTCATGTTGAATTCTGAAACGATGATAAACATTCTTCAAATTTAACTTAGTAAACTGCTTGACTTTATTGAGTCTGTCTAGAGTTTCACTAATTAAAGACAGTGAATGATGATTTTTGACAGTGATCTTATTCAGATCTTGATAGTTCATGCATAAATGAAGACTATTGTTCTTTTTGAAAATGAATAAAATAGATGCATTAGTCATAGACTGATTACGTCAAGTTAAGTCATTGAGATCGAGTTGAGTTTTCGATTCGTCAAGACTTGATTCGAGTCAGAATTCTTGATTCAAGTATTCAAGTTGAGTCAAGATGTTTAATCTGAATATTCAAGTTGAGTCAGAGAATTGAAATCAAGTATCAACTTGAAATTCTCAATTCGACTCGTCAAGACATGAAGATAGATAGATAGATATTTTATTATGACTTTCTATTATGACTCTCTATCATGACTCTTTATCAAATAGTCTTCATAGTTTTTCGTCATGACTTTTCTTCATAGCTTTCTATCATGTTTCTCTATCATAGCTTTTCTTCATGACTTTTCTTCATGACTCTCTATCAAACAGTCTTTATAGTTTCTCGTCATGACTTTCTATCATAGCTTTCTATCATAGCTCTCTATCAAAGCTCTCTATCAAATGATCTTTATGTTTCTCTTTATGTTTCTCTTTATGTTTCTCTTTATGTTTCTCTTTATGTTTTTCTTTATAACTTTCTATCAAAAAGATAATGCAAAAAGATAATACAAAGGCGAAAAACCGGAAAAATTTCTATATTTAGCTCTCTTAACATCATATTCAATTGCTTAATGAGTTGAATTAAGTCAGCAAGTTCTGACTTGACTCGAGATTAATATCGAGTTGAGTCATGAGATTTGATTCAAGTATTCGAGTCGAGTCAGAAGATTCAACTTGAGTACTTAAGTCGAGTCAGAATGTAGATATGAAAACTTGATTCAATGATCAGTTTAATTAATTAAGTTGATGAAGTGCTTAATTCATTCTTTTGCTAAAACATAATCTAGATACTGTCTCAGAATCGCTAACTTTGTATTCAACAAATTATACAATGATTTATATGATGACTTTGCAGTGATTTCAATTGCATGATTGTGATTTTCATGCAAAAGCAATTTGTTGACACTTTCTGTTGAAAATACATCTTCATATTCTTTTAATTCAATGAGTAAAGTCTGCGTTTTAAGCGCGTTTGTGATACAATTTGTCACGTTATTCATTGCTTTCACTTGATGTTCAATGATTAACTCTTTGATGATGTTGATCATGATAAAAGCATATACAGTAAACTCATCTTGTAGAGCTTCCATAAAATCTTCTGCAATGAATAACTTGAATGCATGCTCATTCATGTCAAAACGTCATGTTCTTGTGATCATGTTTATTCAAATACGCTTGAATTGCATATTCAACATACTTAGAATCAGAGAAGATTTCTTCTTGTTGATAGCATAGAAGATACTTATATCTTTTTTCTCTATGTTTCAGCTATCTCTCAGTTGATAACACATCTTATAAACGTCATAACAATAAACACTCTGATCATTCATTCAGATAAATCTTGAAAGATCAACATTCAACAAGAGCATACTTTGTTCAATGATGAAACGTTGACTAATTACATTCATCTTGACATCAATATTTATATGAATCTTCGTTTCTGTCTTCTGATCTTCTTGAATTACATGCTCTCTATATATAAAAATCTTTACAAAGAGAACTTCTTGTTTTTTTCTTGACAATTTGAAGCATTCATTAAAAGTTTATCTTTTCTTGAAATCTTAAGATGATTCATATGTGATATTAAATCAATGAATACTCAATTTACATCAAATTCTTTTGATCTATTCTTGATTTTTTCATCTTTACAATCAGTAAAGTAATGATTCTTTTGATTGCATGTGTAACATGTTATGTTGAACAAATTCTTGCTATAATGTGATGAAGTGTGTGAGCTTGTCTTTGATGAAGAATCAAGTTTAGTTAATCAATGAGATCTCTTTCACTTTGAATGAGTCTTTTTGTTGATTTTATCTCGATCATGCAAGTTCTCATCTCAAGATCATTTCAATGACAAGATGTGTTCTTTTCACAGATTTATTTTCAATCAAGCGACAAGATTAATTAACGCATCTCATGTGATAGAAATCGACTGCACATTAGTAATGATCACACGCAGCTCAGATCTCAACTTGATGAATAAATGAGTTTGCTTATGCTCATCATTATACAACGAAAGTTGATGTTTCAGAGTGCTCAGATGAGTTGCAAACATTGATATCATTTGATCTGAATGTTGCAATGCATTCACGTACTGCTGAGTCACATTTATGTCTCGATTCATCGAGTTTTCAATTAAATTCAGAAGAAAGTCAATAAAATTGAATCACATCTGCTAAACTGCAGACATAGTCTCTTTGTGATTAAATCAAAGTTTCTTTGATTCACTCTTCAGATAAATCATGCAGTATAAAATCTTTTTCTCATTACTTTCAAAATGTCAAGAAATATTTTGAAATAAGATTTTGATGTTACGAATTCACTCTTTATGTTTTCTTATGATTTTGTCATGATACTTCTTCAAAGACATTGAGAATCTTCGCTTTTGTAAAACAATCTTGTGATGACTTTGTTTTGTCATCATCAACATTATGAAGACGATGTGTAAATCATTCAAATTCTTCATGAGAGCTTAAGTGAAAACTTGATGACTTTTCTTCATCGTTTCAACGACTTGCAGAGTTTCAATCTCTGATCAAATAACTGTTAACTTTTGTTTCTTTTGCAGTTCATCACGTTAAAGCATTACTCATGTCAGCTGTTCATTAATATCAAGAGAGAGTTCATTTTCTGCTTCTTCACTTTCTGATTTCATTATGTAACATTCATTTTCTGATATGATGTTTTATAAGATTAAGACATCATCATTTCAATTCTGTTGTGATCGCGTTGCTGTTGTCATGCTTCAATATCAAATCATCACTTCTAAAAAGAGTTTGAAATAATTAAAA
>JAABUY010000889.1_pt1 | contig 45623 bp, 39 predicted proteins | sample 5560271 | NCBI WGS metagenome assembly JAABUY01 (sample SAMN10711886, study PRJNA513374) | rock metagenome | isolation source: Antarctica rocks | place: Antarctica: Victoria Land, University Valley
GAGCCCCGGATGGTGCCGATGGAGGGCGACCGCTTCCACCTCGGCGCGCAGGAGGCGGTGGAGCTCTGCGACGAGAACACCATCGGCGTGGTGGCGATCCTCGGCTCCACCTTCGACGGCAGCTACGAGCCGACCAGGGACATCGCGGCGGCGCTGGACAAAGTCGAGGAGGAGCGGGGACTGTACGTCCCGGTGCACGTCGACGCCGCCTCGGGCGGGTTCGTGGCCCCGTTCCTGGCGCCGGAGCTGGAGTGGGACTTTCGCCTGGAGCGGGTGCAGTCGATCAACGCCTCGGGACACAAGTACGGGCTCGTCTATCCCGGCGTGGGCTGGGCGCTGTGGAGAAACCACGACGCACTGCCCAAGGAGCTCATCTTCAACGTCAACTACCTGGGCGGCAACATGCCGACCTTCGCGTTGAACTTCTCCCGGCCGGGCAGCGAGGTGATCGCGCAGTACTTCATGTTCACGAGCCTCGGGCACGAGGGCTACCGCCGGGTGATGCAGAACGCCCAGGACGTGGCCCAGCACCTATCCCACGAGATCGCGGAGATGGCGCCTTACAACCTGGTCACCGACGGCAGCGACCTGCCCGTGTTCTCGTTCGCACTCAAGCCCGAGATAGAGAACTACACCGTGTTCGACGTCTCCGACCGCCTGCGCATGCGCGGCTGGCTGGTGCCAGCCTACACCTTCCCGGAGAACCGCCAGGATCTCAGCGTGCTGCGGATCGTCGTGCGGGCGGGGATGAACCACGAGATGGCCGATCTGCTGCTCGATCATCTGGCCGAGCAGACCGACTTCCTGCAATCGCTGGAGGGACCGCTGCCGGCGCAGCGTCCCGAGGTACGAGAAGCGTTCAAGCATTGACATCACCGGGCGCGTGCGCCGCCGACGCGATAGCGTCTCGGAAAGCCCACGTTCGCACGAGCGCTCGGGGGACCCGGGAGAGGCGCCGCTATGAGTACACACGACTGGGTGGAGGCGATCTCGATCCCCGTCTTCACGGGGGTGACCGGCTGGCTGATCAACTGGACGGGCCTGATCATGCTGTTCCAGCCCGTCCACTTCCACGGGACCAGGGTGCCCGGCCTGCGTGAGCTGGCGATGCTGCTTCCGCGCAAGCTCCAGGAGGTGCCGGGCATCATGCAGGGAGGGGTGGGCTGGCAGGGAGTCATACCCTCGCGGGCGGCCAAGATGGGCAGCATCTGGACCGACAAGGCGATCTCCAAGCTCGGCACCCCGCAGGAGTTCTACCGGCAGCTGGAGCCGGAGAAGATGGCCGAGCACATCGTGTCGGTGTTCGCGCCCGAGGTGCCGTCGATCGTGGACCGCACCATGCGCCGCAACCGGCCCGAGCTGTGGCAGGACGTGCCCCCGCGGGCCAAGCAGGTTGTCTACCGCCGGGTGCAGGACCAGCTGCCCGAGATCGTGCTCCAGATCACCGACGAGATCGGCGAGTACATCGACCAGCTGCTGGACCCCAAGTTGATGGTCGTCGGGCACTTTGAGCGCCACCCGGAGCTGGCGAGCAAGGTCTTTCACGACATCGGCCAGCGGGAGCTGCGCATGATGGTCAACTTCGGGTTCCTGTTCGGGTTCCTGTTCGGCATCCCGATGGCCGCGGTCAACGAGATCTTCAAGCAGTGGTGGCTGCTGCCGATCATGGCGGTGATCGTGGGCTGGACCACCAACGCCCTGGGGATATGGCTGATCTTCGAGCCCGCAGAGCCGCGCAAGATCGGGCCGCTGAAGCTGCACGGCCTGTTCGTGCGCCGCCAGAACGAGGTCGCCGAGGTCTACGCGGACATCATCGCCGGCGACGTGGTCACGCTGGAGAACATCGGCAACTTCCTGCTCTACGGCCCCCGTGGCGACCGGACCCGGCAGATGCTGGAGGAGGCGATGGGCCCCGTGATCGACCGGGCCGTGGGGCCGCTGATGCCGGCGGTGCGGGTGGCGGTGGGCGCCCGCTCCTACGACAACATCCGCGAGTCCTTCGCCACCGCAACGGCCGAGCACACCATGACCGGGTTGCGCGATCCCGCCTTCAGTCACCAGCAGAGCGATAAGCTGCGCAAGCTGTTCGCCGAGCGCGTCCGCGAGTTGCCCTACCGCGACTTCGTGGAGATGCTGCGCTCGGGGTTCAAGGAGGACGAGTGGATGCTCTACGCCCACGGGGCCATCATGGGCCTGGCCGAAGCCTTCATCCACCTGGGTCTGTTCGGGGTCTGACAGATGGCCGATGAGAGACCGCGGGTGGAATCCACCGGGAGGGAGTTCGACGGCCCCCAGGGCTTGGACGCCGTGCCCGGCCTGGCCCGGATCGCGCTGAGCGCGTGGCTCCACACCACCGGGTGGACGCTCAAGAACTCGCTGAAGCTGCCGGGCCTGATGGTTGAGACCGCGCGCTCGCCCCAGAAGACGATGGAGCGACTCCGGGAGCTGGGCGCCTATCTACCCGATCCGACCGCGACCAGCTCCGCGCCGGAGGGCGACGCCGAGAAGTTTGGCGGGGCGCACACCAACGGCCAGGGGCACGAGCAGGAGCACGAGCGCGTGATGCGCTCACTGCAAGAAGATGGGGAGACGCTGCTGCGCCGGTCGCGCGATGTGCGCGAGGATGTCGACTCCCACCCCGCCTACGAGCGGATCATGGAGGAGATCGCTCCCGACGAGGCGCGGATCCTCCGGCTGCTGCTGGTCGAGGGTCCCCAGCCCGCCATCGACGTCCGGGTGGGCGGGCTGCTGGGCCGGCTGCGCTCGGACCTGGTGGCGGCGGGCCTGTCGATGATCGGTGCCCGAGCGGGGTGCCGCTACATGGAGCGGGTTCCGCCCTACCTCAACAACCTCTCCCGTCTGGGGATGGTGTGGTTCTCTAGCGATCAGCTACGGGACCCGCTCCGCTACCAGGTGCTGGAGGCCCAGCCCGAGGTGACCGAGGCCACGAACAGGGTGCGCCGGGCGAAGCTGGTGCGCCGGAGCATCCACCTGACCCCGTTCGGCGAGGACTTCTGCCGTGTCTGCCTGGCGGCCGAGGATGAGGATCTGCAGAACCTGCCGGCGCATTCGACGCCGTCCGCGGCCTCCGCTGATGCGCGGCCGCCCGCTGACGCCCTGACCGAGGACGAGGGCTGACTGACTTCGCTACCGCAGCTCGACCGCCGGCAGAGAGTCGATGCTGACGGCGTTCTTCTGGCGCTGGTACTCCTGGAGCGCCTCCGGCCCACCCACTCGCAGCTTCTTGGCCGCCCACGCGTCCTGATGCGGGCGAGACCCCTGCAACTCCATCAGCGGCACTCCGTATCCACACGAGTCGGCGACCCGCTGAAGCTCCACCAGCACCACCGCGCGCCTCGCCTGCGGCACCTCGGGCTCGGCGAACCCGCACCGCGTCACCAGCTCCTGGAAGCCCTCGTCGGTCGCCATCAGGACGGTGCCCCGCCCGTGCAGTCGGACGATCCGCGGCGGCCCCTGAAAGGCGCACAGCATGATCACGATCCGGCCGTTCTCACGCAGATGGGCGATCGTCTCGGCGCCGCTGCCGACCAGGTCCAGGTAGGCGACGTTCACCGGGTCGAGCACCGCCAGCGTGTCCACCGGGCCCTTCGGCGAGACGTTGACGTGCCCCTGCGCCGCCAGCGGAGCCGTGCCGACGAAGAACAGCGGCTGCGAGGCGATCCAGCCCCGCAGGTGATCGTCGATCCCATCGAAGACCTTGCCCATCAGCTGAAGATTAGCCCTGCCAGCGCGGCTCCCTCCCGCTCCAGCGCTGCGAGCGAGCCGGCCTGCCTCACCGCCTGCAGATCGAGGATCCGCTGGCCGAACCGGTCGAGCTCGCAGGCACCGGCGACCGCGTAACAGGGCACCCCAGTCTGGCGCGCCCGGGTGGCCACTTCGGAGACGGCCTTGCCGGCGAGGCTCTGCTCGTCCAACCGTCCCTCGCCGGTGAGAACCGCTCGCGCGCGCCGCAGCCGGGCGTCGAAGCCGACGGCGTCGAGCACGAACGGCGCCCCCGCACGAAGCTCCGCGCCCAGCTCGGCCCACAGCCCGCCCGCCAGCCCGCCGGCCGCACCGGTCATGGCCACCCCGCGCGGATCTCGCGGTAGCGCCCCCGCCAAGTCGTCCAGGCGCCTGGAGAGCAGCGCGACCGCCTCCGCGCCGGCCCCCTTCTGGGGCCCGAACACGCGGGCGGCGTCCTGCCACGGCGTCCGCACGTCGCAGAGCACCACCAACCGCGCGGCGCCGAGCCCACCGGCGGCGGCGATGGCCCGGATCGCGCCGGCACCGCCGTCGACGGTGGCGCTGCCGCCGGCGGCCACGTACACCACCCCGGCCCCGGCGGCGAGGGCCGCGGCGACCAGCTCGCCCGTCCCGAAGGTGCTGGCGGCCACCGGGTCCCGCTCGGACTCGCTCACGAGCCCCAGGCCGCTGGCGGCGGCGACCTCCACGACCGCCGTCGGCGGCGCCCGGTGGCGGCGATCGGTCAAAGCCAGCTCGGCCGGCACCGGCCGGCCGAGCGGGTCGCTCACCGTGGCCGTCAGCCGCCGCGCGCGCAGCGGCTCGGCGAGTGCCTCCAGCGTGCCCTCGCCGCCGTCGGCGACGGGGCAGGGATCGGCCTGCACCCCCGCGCCGCGCAGCCCGGTGACGAGCGCCGCCGTCACCTGCGAGGCGGTCATCGTGCCCTTGAACGCATCGGGTGCCACGAGCACGGGTGCGGGACTGGCGGGGAGGCGCGCCACGGCGTAAGTATCCCGTGGCGGCGGGATCGTTCATGCTGTCGCCATGGCCGAGCACACGACGGTGGAGGCCGCCGGCATCGAGGTCCGCCTCTCCAACCCGGGCAAGGTCTTCTTCCCGGAGTGCGGGGTCACCAAGCTCGACCTCGTGCACTACTACCTGGAGCTGGCCGAGCCGGTGCTCAGCCACCTGCGTGACCGCCCCACAGTGCTCAAGCGCTTCGTCGACGGCGCCGGCGGCGAGCCGTTCTTCCAGAAGCGCGTGCCCGACACGGCGCCCTCCTGGATCCAGACGACGACGGTCACCTTTCCCAGCGGACGCACGGCGCGGGAGCTGCTCCCCCAGGATGCCGCCCACCTGGTGTGGGGCGTCAACCTGGGCGTGATCGACTGGAACCCGTGGCCGGTGCGCACCCCTGACCTCGACCATCCCGACGAGCTGCGAGTCGACCTCGACCCCACCCCCGAGGCCAGCTGGGACGACGTGCGGCGGCTGGCGCTGGCGGTCGGCGAGGCGCTCACGGACTTCGGGCTGGTCGGGTTTCCCAAGACCAGCGGCTCGCGCGGGATCCACGTCAACGTCCGCATCCAGCCCGAGCACGACTTCGACGCCGTGCGCCGGGCGGCGCTGGCGCTGGCCCGGGAGGTGGAGCGGCGGGCGCCGGACCTGGCCACCACCAAGTGGTGGAAGGAGGAGCGCCACGGAGTCTTCGTCGACTACAACCAGAACGCACGGGACCGCACTGTGGCCTCCGCCTACAGCGTGCGTCCTACGCCCGACGCCCGCGTCTCGACCCCGCTGAGCTGGGAGGAGGTGCCCGACGTGGAGCCGGGGGAGCTGCGCCTTGACACCGTGCCGGCGCACGTGGCTCGCCGGGGCGACCCGAGCGCCGGCATCGATGACCACGCCGGCTCGCTGGCGCCGCTGCTGGAGCTGGTGCGCCGCCACGAGGAGGAGGGCCTGGGCGACGCACCCTGGCCGCCGCACTTCGCCAAGCAGCGCGGCGAGCCCAAGCGGGTGCAGCCCAGCCGAGCGCGAGAGCGCTGAGCCGCGGCGGCCAGCTACTGCGTCAGCTACCGCGCCGCCGCCGCCACCGCGCGGCCCGCCACGCGCCCGGAGAAGAGACAGCCGCCGAGGAAGGTGCCCTCCAGCGAGCGGTATCCGTGCACGCCGCCACCGCCGAAGCCGGCCAGCTCGCCGGCGGCGTAGAGGCCGGGCACGACCTCGCCGCCGGGGCGCAGCGCCCGGGCGCTGAGGTCGGTCTCCAGGCCGCCGAGCATCTTGCGGGTGAGGATCGAGAGCCGCACGGCGATCAGGGGCCCGGCGGCGGGGTCGAGGATCCGGTGCGGCGCCGCCACGCGGGTGAAGCGGTCGGCGAGGTAGCGCCGGGCGCCGTGGATGGCGGTGATCTGGCTGTCCTTAGTGAACGGGTTTGCGATCTCATTGTCGCGGGCGCGGATCTCCCGCTCCAGATCCCCGCCATCGAGCAGCGGCTCGTCGGTCAGAGCGTTCATCCTTGACACCAACCGGCCGAGGTCATCCTCGACGATGAAGTCGGCGCCGTGGCGCTTGAACGCCTCCACCGGTCCCGGCGCTCCGTCCAGCACGCGGCTCCTCAGGACCTTGGGGATGCTCTTGCCGGTCAGGTCGGGGTTCTGCTCGGAGCCCGAGAGCGCGAACTCCCGCTCGATCATCTTCTGGGTGAGCACGAACCACGTGTGCTCGTGACCGGTCTGCATGATGTGCGCCAGCGTGCCCAGGGTGTCAAAGCCGGGGAACAGCGGCACCGGCAGCCGCCGGCCGGAGCCGTCGAGCCACAGCGGCGAGGGGCCGGGCAGGATCCGGATGCCGTGCCGGCTCCAGATCGGGCTCCAGTTCTCGATCCCCTCGGTGTAGTGCCACATCCGGTCGGGATTGATCAGGCTAGCGCCGGCGGTGCGGGAGATCTCCACCATGCGACCGTCGACGTGGTCGGGCACCCCGGAGAGCATGTGCTGCGGAGGGCGGCCCAGCCGCTGCGGCCAGTTCTGGCGCACGAGGTCGTGGTTGGCGCCGATCCCGCCGGCGCTCGCGATCACCGCCGGAGCGTGCAACCTGAACTCCCCGACCTCCTGACGGCTGCTGGGCGCGCCGCGGGCGGCTCGACTGTGCTCCAGCAGCGCGCCGGCGACGCCGTCGACCGCGCCAGCGGTGACCGTCAGGGCGTCGACCCGGTGGCGGTGGCGCAGCGTGACCAGGCCTCGCGCCACCCCCTCGCGCACCCGGCGCACGAACGGCTCCAGCAGTCCGGGGCCCGTCCCCCAGGTGACGTGGAAGCGCGGCACCGAGTTGCCGTGCCCGGTGGCGTCGTAACCGCCGCGCTCGGCCCAACCCGGGTTGGGCAGGAAGCGGACCCCCTGGTCGTGCAGCCAGGAGCGCTTTTCACCGGCGGCGAACTCGACGTAGGCCTCTGCCCAGCGTCGGGGCCAGTGGTCCTCGTCGCGATCAAAGCCGGCCGTACCTAGCCAGTCCTGCCAGGCCAGCTCGACGCTGTCACGCACGCGCAGCCGGCGCTGCTCGGGTGAGTCGACCAGGAACAGCCCCCCAAAGGACCAGAACGCCTGCCCCCCCAGCGATCCCTCCGGCTCCTGGTCGACGACGATCACCCGACGCCCGGCGTCGACCAGCTCGGCGGTGGCCACCAGACCGGCCAGTCCGGCCCCGATGACGATCGCCTCAGCGTCCATGGAGGGGGCCATCAGGCGCTCATCTGGTCAAGCCGGCACTCGGCGGAGCCCTTGTCCAGTCGCCAGCGCAGGATCTTCGTGCCGTGGCGGATGCGGCCGCCGCTGGCGTGATCGAAGCTGACCTCCACCACCAGCTCCGGGCGCAGGTCGATCCACTCCAGCTCCTTCTCGTTCTTCCACCGGCTCGGGTCGCCGTGCCCGCGCTGGCCGGTCTCGTAGGGCGCCAGCCGCGCCACCAGCGCGCGCTTCTCAGCCGCCCGCAGCCCGGATGAGTGCCCGACGACGTGCAGCTGGCCGCTGTCGTCGTAGAGGCCGAGAATCAGCGAGCCCACGGTCCCCGGCTCCTTGCCGGGGCGGTAGCCGGCCACGACGGCGTCGATCGTGCGCAGGCGCTTGACCTTCACCATGCCGGTGCGCTGCCCGGGTCGGTAGGGCGCGCGGCGGTCCTTGGCCACCACGCCCTCGCCGCGTGCCAGCCACGGCTCCGCCTCGTTCGGATCGGCGGTCAGCGGCGTCAGCTCGATCGGCTTCTGCACGAGCGCCTCCAGCTCGGCGCGGCGGCGGGCCAGCGGCAGCTCTGTCAGCACCTCGTCATCCCGGGCCAGCAGATCGAAGGCGACGTAGCGGGCGGGCGTCTGTTCGGCGAGCAGGGCGATGCGTGAGGCGGCGGGATGGATCCGCTGCTGGAGGGCATCGAAGTCCTGCTCGCCGTCCCCGGCGTGGATCACGATCTCCCCGTCCAGCACGTAGCGCCCGGGCGGGAAGAACAGCTCGGGGAAGTACCGCGACAGCGGCTTGCCGCCGCGGGACTGGATCACCGCCTCGCTGCCGTCGACGAACGCGATCGCGCGGAAGCCGTCGTACTTTGGCTCGTACACCCACTGCTCTCCGACCGGCAGCTCGGGCCTGCCGCGCGCCAGCTGGGGCTCGATCGGGGGCTTCAGCGGCAGCGACATGGGCCGAGGATCCTAGCCCTCCGGGGGGCAGCGGTACGATCGGAAGATGGCCGAAGACCAAGCCACTCCCGCCGAGGAGGAGTACCTGCAGTCCCTCTACTGGCTGTTCGAGGCCGGCCTGCAGATGACCGGCGCCAACCTCGCCCGCGCGATGCAGCTCTCGGCGCCGACGGTGCACGAGATGCTCGGCCGCCTGGAGCGTCACGGGTACATCGTCCGCGGCGCCGGCCGTGGGATCGACTTCACCCGCGCCGGTCGTGAGCACGCCGAGCAGATCGTCGGCCGTCACCGCATGATCGAGCGCTTCCTCACCGATGTGGTGGGCGTGCCCTGGGACGACGTCCACGAGGAGGCTGAGCACCTGGAGCACGCGATGACACCACGCTTTGAGGCCTACGTCCGCTCGGCCGTGGGCGATGCCGCCACCTGCCCCCACGGTCACCCGATCCGCGTCGGCCATCGCGTCGACGGAGTCCCGCTGGCCGATTGCGAGCTCGGCGCGCGCGTGCGGATCTTGCGCTTTGAGAACGAGGCCGAGGACCTGCTGCACTACCTCAAGCGGGCGGGCATCGAGCCCGGCCTGGACGGCGAGGTGACCGGCAGCGACGAGCAGCTGGTGACGGTGAGGATCGAGGGCGCCAGCGCCACCATCACCAGCAGCGTGGCCGAGACCGTGTCGGTGCTCGCCAGCCCCTCGCCGCCGCCGCGCATCGCCCTCCCCGAGCAGCTCGTGCTCGGGCGCGAGCGCTACGGCCGCTGAGCGCCGCCCGGGGTACGATGAATGGCGATTCACCGTCACCCCTCGGCGGCAGGTCGCCAACGTTCGACTCAGATCGAGCCCTGAGGCCCCGGCGGAAGCGCTCCGGCGACCACCGGCAGCTGCCCGCCAGCCAGCCAGTCGCACATCTGCACCGCCACGGCGGCGAGCTATCCAGACGCCACTCCCCGGCTGGCGCTGCTCGTCCACGGGCTCGGCCAGACCGAGGCCGCCTGGTCCCGCGGCGGGGGTGAAGCGCTCTACGGGCAGCGCCTGCGGGAGCTCGGCATCACCCCGCTCTTCGTCCGCCTCACAGCACCTCCGGCACCGGCTGGATCGGCCTGCCGTCCCGGCGCAGCGTCGTGCGCAGGTCCAGCGCGCTCCCGGCCGCGTGCAGCCGGTCTCCGGCCACCCCGCCCAGCGCCGCCAGCAGACGGCGGCCTCCGGCTCGCTCCTCCAGCGCCGGCGCCTCGGTGCTCACGACGCCACCGATCACCGCGGCGGCGGCGCGGATCCCGTGCCGGCTGAGGTCACCCACGGTGCCGTAGACCATCCCCGCGATGCCGTCGTGGATCAGCTCCACCGGAAGCGAAACCGGCCCGATGGCGTCGAACGTGCGCTGGGCGATCGCAGCGTGGGTCTCGCCGATCCGCTGGGTCAGGCCGCCGGCGGCTTCTCCGGCCAGCTCCCCAAGTGCGGTGATCTCCTCAGGCCGCACCGGCGGTGGTGTGCGAGGTGACCTGGGCATAGGCCTGGCCCAGCCGCCGCACGCCCTCCTCGATCTCCTCCGGGGTCACCCCGGAGTAGGCCAGGCGCAGGCTGGATTCCCCGCCCTCGAGGACGAAGTCGGTGCCCTTGACGAACTGCACGTCTCGCTCGGAGGCAGCGGTGAAGAGGGCGCCGACGTCGGTGCCCTCCGGTAGGTCCACCCACAGGAAGTAGCCCCCCTCGGGGGGCACGAAGCGCGCGTCGGGAAGCTCGCGCTCCAGCGCTGCGCACAACGTCTGGGCTCGCTCGCGCAGGGCTCCCTTGACGGTCTGGACCGAACGGTCGAGCGCTCCTGAGCGGGCGAAGCGGTACACGATCGCGTGCGAGACCATGCTCGGGGATATGTAGGTGCCGGTGGCGATCTTGGCCACCCGGGCGATCAGCTCGGCGGGGCCGACGAGGTAGCCGACGCGGATTCCCGGGCAGACGGTCTTGGAGAACGAGGAGGCGTACACGACGTGCTCGCCGTCGATCGAGAGCATCGTTCCCAGGGGTGTCCCTTCGAAGCGCAGCTCGATGTAGGGGTCGTCCTCGAAGATCGTGAAGCCGTGCGCGGCGGCCAGGGCCACCAGGCGCTGGCGCTTGTCCGCCGAAAGGGTGTAGCCGGCCGGGTTCTGGAAGTTGGGGATGATGTGGGCGAGCTTCGGCCTGGCCCCGGCCTCCAGCATGCGCTGCAGCGCCGCCACGTCGACGCCGTCGGGCTCCAGCTCCACCGCCCGCACGTCGGCACCGCGCTGGCGCAGCGAGAGCAGTGTGCGGTCGTAGGTGGGGCGCTCGACGATCACCGCGTCCCCTTTCTCCACCAGCACGTCGAACAGGAACGCATCGGCCTGCATCGAGCCGTTGGTGACGAGCACCTGCTCGGGAGCGACCTGGTGGCGCTCGGCGATCCACTCGCGCAGCGGCGGGTAGCCGACCGAGGTGCCGTAGGCGGTGACCCCGCCGGGATCGGCGGTGAAGGCCTCCCCGGCGGCGGCCTTCAGGCCCTCGACGTCGACGATGTCCAGGGAGGGCGCCCCGCGGGCAAAGGAGATCGGCTTGGCCACGGATCAGACTCTACGCGCTCGGCTCGGTCAGCTGCATCTCCAGGAGCGCCCGATCGAGCGCCCTCGTAGCCGAGGACCGTGACTCGCGCACGAGCTCCAATCGAGCTCCGAGGGCCCGTGGCTCGGCTGCGGCATCGGGGTGGTGCGAGCCTACCGGCAGCGGCGGCGGCGCCCCGGGGGGCCGGCGAGCTCAGACGGTGGCAGTGCCCAGCAGCGAGACCGCCACCTCAGCTACCTGCGTCGGCGTGCGCCCCACGCGCACGCCCCTGGCCTCGAGCGCCTCGGCCTTGGCCACGGCCGTCCCGCGTGAGCCGGAGACGATCGCGCCGGCGTGCCCCATGGTCTTGCCCGGAGGGGCGGTGAAGCCGGCGATGTAGGCGACCATGGGCTTGCTGACGTGCTCGGCGATGAAGTCCGCGGCACGCTCCTCGGTGTCGCCGCCGATCTCCCCGCACATCACGATCAGCTCGGTCTCTGGATCCTGCTCGAACATGCCGATCACGTCGATGAAGTCCGTGCCCGGAACGGGATCGCCGCCGATGCCGACGATCGTGGAGTTGCCAAAGCCGCTCTGGGTCAGCGCGTTCCCGATCTGGTAGGTGAGCGTGCCCGAGCGGGACACGACGCCGACGTTGCCCTGCTTGAAGAACGACGCCGGAATGATGCCCACGTTGGCCTTGCCGGGGGACAGGATACCGGGGCAGTTGGGCCCCACCAGGCGGGAGCGGCCGTTCTTGCGCAGCGTGTTGTAGACGCGCAGCTCGTCGTGGGCGGGAATGCCCTCGGTGATGGCGATGATCAGCTCGATGCCCGCGTCCTCGGCCTCCAGGATCGAGTCGGCGGCGAAGCGCGGCGGCACGAACACCATCGCGGTGTTGGCCCCCGTGCCCCCGACGGCTTCGTGGAAGGTGTTGAAGACGGGAACGCCCTCCACCTCCTGACCACCCTTGCCGGGGGTGACGCCGCCCACCACCTGCGTGCCGTACTCACGGTTGCGCAGCGCGTGGAAGCTGCCCTCGCGCCCGGTGATACCGGATACGCACAGCTTGGTCTGCTCGCCGACGAGGATGCTCACGCGCACCTCCGCTCGCCATCCAGGCGCATCAATATCGAGGGCGCGTGAGTCATCCGGCTGAGGCCAGCTCCACGACCCGTTGGGCGGCGCCGTCCATCGTCGACTCCGCGTGGACGCCCGGCAGGTCGGCCTCGGCCAGCAACCGGCGGCCCTCCTGGTCGTTGGTCCCGTCCAGGCGCACCACGAAGGGGACCTGCGGCTCGATCTGGGCAAAGGCCTCGATCAACCCCCTGGCGACCTCGTCGCAGCGGGTGATGCCACCGAAGATGTTGAAGAGCACGGCCTTGACCTTCTGGTCGGAGAGGATCACCTCCACGGCGCCGGTGATCGCCTCGGCCTTGGAGCCGCCGCGGGCGTCGAGGAAGTTGGCGGGCCTGCCGCCGGCCTGGCCGACGACGTCGAGCGTCGACATGACCAGCCCGGCGCCGTTACCCAGGATGCCGATGTCGCCGTCGAGCTTGACGTAGGTCAGCCCCCGCTCCTTGGCCATCCGCTCCTGCGGATCCTCTTGGGAGAGGTCACGGAGGCTGGCGTTATCCGGATGCCGGTAGAGCGAGTTGTCATCCAGCGTGACCTTGGCATCCAGCGCCCTGACCTCACGCTCGGGGGTGATGATCATCGGGTTGACCTCCACCAGCGTGGCGTCCTCGGCGATGAACACCTCGTAGAGCTTGGCCAGCATCGCCCCCACCGGACGCACGACGTCGGCGTCGATGCCGGCCTCGAAGGCCAGCCGCCGGCCGTGGAAGTCCTGGAAGCCGAGCAGCGGATCGACGTGCAGGCGGGCGATCGACTCCGGGTCCTCCTCGGCGACAGCCTCGATGTCCATCCCGCCCTTGGTGGAGAGCATCACCAGCGGGGCCTTGGCCGAGCGATCGAAGATCACCGAGGCGTAGAGCTCGGCGTCGATCTCCGAGGCCTCCTCGATCCACAGCTCGTGCACGGTGAGACCGCGGATGTCCATGCCGAGGATGGCCAGGGCGTGCTGCCGGGCCTCCGGACCGTCGACGGCGACCTTGATGCCGCCGGCCTTGCCGCGCCCGCCGATCTGCACCTGGGCCTTGACCACGCAGGGGTAGCCGATGTCGTCGGCAGCGGCCACGGCGTGCTCGATGGTGGTCGCGGGGCGGCCGCTTGGGACCGGTACGCCGTGGCGCGCGAACAGCTGCTTGCCCTGATATTCGAGGAGGTCCATGAGGGCGGCACTCTACTCAACGGGCTGGCGTGGCATCATGCCCGCGCCATGGCACTCCCAAAGCAAGTCGCGTTCGTCACCTTCGACGTATACGGCACCCTGATCGACTGGGAGAGCGGCGCCTTCGACGCTTTTCGCAAGGAGGCCGAGCAGGATGGCTTCACGCTGGAGCGCGAGGAGCTGATCTCGCTCTTCCGCGAGGTCCAGCAGAAGATCGAGGCCGGATCCTACGAGCTCTACGCCGAGGTGCTGAGACGCACCGCGGTGGACATCGCCAAGACGCTCGGCTGGCCGCTGGAGCCGTCGCGCTCGGGCTTCCTGCCCCAGTCGGTGCAGCGCTGGCTCCCGTTCAAGGAGACCAACTCGGTGCTCGGCCGGATCGCCAAGAAGTACAAGGTGGGCCTGATCTCCAACGTCGATGACAAGCTGCTCGGCCAGACCCGCCGCCACATCCCGCTGGACTTCGATCTCGTGGTGACCGCCCAGCAGGTCCGCTCCTACAAGCCCGACGCCGCTCACTTCACCGAGTGCGAGCGACGCATCGGGGGCAAGAAGGGCTGGGTGCACGTCGCGGAGAGCTACTACCACGACGTGGAGCCGTGCCTGAAGAAGAAGATCCCGGTGATCTGGGTCAACCGCCGCAAGCAGCAGCTGGAGTCCGGGCAGAAGAAGCCCGACGCCGAGGTCGCGACGCTACGTGAGGCCGCCAAGCTCCTCGGCATCGGGTGAGGCGCAGCGCTGCCGCGAATCGGGCGCGGTGAGCCATGCGCGTCCTGGCCGTACATCCTGAGCTGATCGTCTTCATCAGCCGCGTCTGGCAGACCACCTGCACCGCGGTCCGAGCCGGCGGCGAGGCCTTTGTGATCGACTCGCCGGTGTATCCCGACGAGCTGGATGCGCTGGCGGGCGTGCTGGAGCAGGCCGGCTTCCCCGTAGCGGGCCTGTTGGTCACCCACGGCGATTGGGACCACCTGCTGGGTCGGCTGGCCTTCCCCTCGCTCTCGCTGGGTTGCGGGGAGGCCACGGCCCGCCGGCTGGCCGACGAGCCGGGCGCGGCGCAGCGGGAATTGCGCCGCTTCGATGCCGAGCAGTACGTGGCCGGCCGGGCGCCACTGGCCCTGGCGGGAGTGCAGGAGCTGCCGGTGCCGGGGCGGCTGGCGCTCGGTGGCGCCGACGGCGAGGGCGAGAGCGAGAGCGAGGGCGAGGGCGAGGACCTGCCCTCCGAGCGCGAGCTGGAGCTGCATCCCGCCGGCGGTCACACCGCCGACGGCACCGCCTACCTGATCCCGTGGTTACGCGTGCTGGTGTGCGGCGACTACCTCTCTCCGGTGGAGATCCCGGTGCTGGCGCCCGGCGGGTCAGCCGAGGGCTACCTGGCCACCCTGGAGCGCCTGGCGGCGCTGATTCCCGGCACCGACACGGTGGTGCCCGGGCACGGGGCGCCGCTGGCGCGCGAGCAGGCACTGGATCTGCTGGAGCAGGATCGTGCCTACCTGCGCGCGACGATCCGCGACGGGGTAGCCGCGCCACTGCCCGCCGGCCGCGCCAGCCGCACGCAGCGGCGGATCCACGAGGCCAACGTGTCCGCCCTCAGAGGGTGATGAACACGCCGGGACTTGCGCCCAAGTTGGCGCATTATGCGCCGCCTCTGACGCATCAGTCATAGAGCGTCAGCGAGGCGAGGTAGCGCCGCAGCAACGGGTTGGTGAACCGCCACTCGCCCCGGGCGTGGCTCTCGATGATGGCGGCATCGCGCAGCGCCTCCAGCGCCCGGCGCACCGCGCCCCGCGGCAGGCCCCGGTACACGGTCTGCCCGCGCGCCACACGCTCGGCGATGACAAGGCCGAGCTTGTGCAGTGCCCGGATGCGCTCGACGGTCTGCTCGTGCGCCAGCCGGTCCGTGGCCATCGCCCCCAGCAGACCCTGCTCCACGACTTCCAGATCCACCCCCGTGCGCTCCAGCTCGACGGTGGTCAGGTGGCTCTTCTGGGCGAGCAGCATAGTGCTGCGAGGCTGGAGCTCGCCGAGCTCGACGAGCCGATCCAGCGCGGCCGGCTCGGCATCACACCCGTCGGCGGCGAAGCGCTCGGCCAGACCCTCCACCCACGCCTCCGGGTCGATCGGCCGCAGCGGATGGAAGCCCCCGAACTGGGACAGCGCGCGGTGGGATGGCGTGAACAGGTCCCGCATCAGGTGCTCGATGCTGCCGGCGAACAGGAAGCTCACGCCCTGTGAGCGCTGGAAGATCGCTCGCATCCGCTTGGTCAGCCGATCCGCGTCGCCATAGGGCTGCTGGGGGCTGCCGATCTCCTGGAACTCGTCCAGGAACACCACTACCTCCTTGTGGTCGACCTCGGCGATCCGGCCCGGCAGGGCCAGCGCGTAGTCCAGGTAGCGCTCGGGGTCCCGGGCCGCCAGACCCGGCGTAAAGGCGATCTCCAGCTCCTCGCCGAGCTGCGCCTTTGACTTTACGAGCATGGAGGTGTGCAGCGCGTCGGCCACCAGCCGTCCGGCGCGGCGCGCCTGATGGACAACGCGGCGCAGCGCCGAGCGGTTGGAGATGGTGACCGCCACCAGCGCCTCGGCGAGCTCCGCGGCGCTCGCGATCCGGAACAGGTCCAGGCTGACGGTGTAGAGCCCCTCCGCGGCCAGCCGTCCGAGCGCGGCATCGCCGACACTCGTCTTGCCCGTCCGGCGAGGCCCGGCGATGACCAGGTTGCCACCCCCGGCCAGCGCCGTGACCACTTCACGCACGTCCACCTCCCGGCCGATCATCTGGCTGGCCGGGATGGGCTGATCGGTGGGGAACAGGTCGCTGCTGCGCTGGCGGACCATGCTTCAACTATACGCCATCTCTGGCGTTCTATGCGCCTAATTGGGCGCACGTACTCGGCCCAACGCCTGCTCACTCACCGGCGGCGATGACCGCCAGCGTGTCCCCGTTGGCCACCGAAGCGCCCACCGCGATCGGCAGCTCCTTGACCGTGCCGGCCTTGTGGGCCGTGATCTCGTTCTCCATCTTCATCGCCTCGATCACGCACACCAGCGCGCCCTCCTCAACGCTGGCCCCCGCCTTCACCGCGACCTTCAGCACCGTACCCTGAAGCGGCGAGGCCAGCGTCTCCCCGCCGCCTCCGCCGCCACCGCCGCGCTCCCGGCGCGGGGGCTTGCGCGCCCCGGCCACCGCGGTAGCACCGGCCGGACCCGCGCCGTTGCCACCACCGCCACCTCCGGTGAACGGCGGGCCGATCACCTTGACCTCGAAGCGCCGTCCGGAGACCTCGACGGTGTAGTCCTGGTGCACCTGACCCTCTGCGCCCTCGGGCTCAGAAGCGGCGGACCTCCCTGCCGGCGGCGCAAAGGCCAGCGTCTCCAGCCACTTGCGATCCTCGATCAGGTCCCGGCAGGTCTCAGCGCGGGCCCACTGCTCGGTCTGGAGGATCGCGGTGTGGAAGGGCAGCAGTGTCTTCAAGCCGCCGATCTCGTACTCGCCCAGCGCTCGCACCATCCGCCGGGTGGCCTGATCGCGGTCGACGTCCCACACGATCAGCTTGGCCACCATCGGGTCGTACATCGGGGATATCTCCGAACCCGGCCCGACGCCGGAGTCGACACGCACGCCCGGACCGGCCGGTTCGCGGTAGCCCGTGATCGCCCCGGGCGCCGGGGCGAAGTTCTTGGAGGCGTCCTCGGCGTTGATGCGGCACTCGATCGCGTGGCCGCGGAGCTCCACCTCGTCCTGGGAGAGCGATAGCGGCTCGCCTGCCGCCACGCGGATTCCCTCCTTGACGATGTCGACGCCGGTGACCATTTCGGTCACGCAGTGCTCCACCTGGACGCGGGTGTTCATCTCCAGGAAGAAGTACTCGCCGTCCTGGAGCAGTCCCTCGATCGTGCCCGCGCCGGTGTAGCCGACCGCCGCGGCGGCCTCGGTGGCGATCTTGCCGATGCGCGCCCGCAGCTCCTCGTCCACGGCGGGAGCGGGCGCCTCCTCGATCAGCTTCTGATGGCGGCGCTGCAGGGAGCAGTCGCGCTCGCCGAGGTGGATCACGTTGCCCTTGGTGTCGGCGAGCACCTGGACCTCGACATGCCGGGGATCGGGCAGGTAGCGCTCCAGGTAGACGGTCGGGTCCGAGAAGAACTTCTCGCCCTCGCGCGCTGCGCCCTCGAAGGCATCCTGTAGCTTGTCCTCGCTGAGGGCCACGCGGAAGGCCTTGCCCCCGCCGCCCCCAGCGGCCTTCACGGCCACCGGGTAGCCGATCGTGTCCGCTATGACCTTGCGGGCGTCGTCGAGGCTCTCCACCGGCTCGGTGGTGCCGGGAACGATCGGGACCCCGGCCTGGGCCATCAGCTCGCGGGCCCGGGTCTTTGAGCCCATCGCCTCGATCGCCGAGGCCGGCGGACCGATGAAGGTGATCCCGTGGTCCTCCAGGGCCTTGGCGAAGGCGGCGTTCTCGGCCAGGAAGCCATAGCCGGGGTGCACCGCCTCGGCACCCGAGCGCTCGATCGCATCCAGGATCTTCTCTGTCGACAGGTAGCTCTCGTTGGCGGGACCGGGCCCGAGCAGGTAGGCCTCACCGGCGCGCGCCACATGCGGCGCATCGCGGTCGAGCTCGGAGTACACCGCGACGGTGTCGATGCCGAGCTCCTCGCAGGCGCGGATGATGCGGATCGCGATCTCGCCGCGGTTGGCGATCAGAACCTTGGAGAACATGCGCGGCGGGACTCTACCGGCGTGCCCGAGGATCCGGCGGAGTGCCTACGCCCCGCCGCCGCTCTCCATATAGGCCGGCTCGGGGAGCTGGGTGTGTCCGAGCCGGGGGGCGGAGGCGCCGCGCACCGGCCGGTGCTCCCACCACCGCAGCAGCGCCCGGGCCACCAGCAGCGTGACCCCGGTGTACAGCCACCCGAGCAGGATGTCGCGCTCGCCCCCGTAGACCAGGGCGAAGCCCATCGCCAGCGGGTAGAGCGCGACCAGCGGGCGCAGCCCCCGCCGCCGGCGCGGCCACAGCGTGACCGCGATCAAGAGTGAGAACGCGGCGTGCAGCGAGGGCACCGCGGCGACGTCGTTGGCGTAGTGGTAGCCATGCTCCACCAGCGATCCCGCCGAGTGCAGTCCGAGGGCCGGCCACACCAGCGGGATCACCCGCACCACCGGTGCGCTCAGGCGCGCGCCCGCAGCCATCCACGGCGGAGCCGCCGGGAACAGCGCGTAGGTGATCAGCCCGGCGAAGGAGAGTACGGCCACGAATACGCCAAAGGTGCGAAAGCGCCGACGATCGAGCTTCCACAGAATCGCCGCCAGCACCGGCGTAGCCAGGAAGTGGGTCAGGTAGACCCCCCAGAAGATGACGTCGTACCAGACCACGTGTCCGTGCCACAGCCAGTGCTGCAGCGTCACCGTGGGGACGGCGCCGCCGAACAGCCACTGATCGGCCTGCAGCTGGGGCAGGTAGTGGACGCTCATCAGGTGGCCGGCGGTGCCGCGCAGTGAGTCGTAGGCCACCAGAATGGCGATGAACGGCAGCCAGTCGAAGACGATCCCGCGCACCCAGCCGCGCAGGTCCGCAAGCGAGAAGCACAGCAGCCCCAGCAGTAGCCAGGCCGCGACCAGGTCGCGCTTGTAGGGGATGCCGACGATCGCCACCAGCAGCACGCTGGCCAACAGAAAGGCCACGGGTCCGAGGAACGCAGCGCGTCGAGAAGAGCGCGAGCGGACACGGGCGGTCATGGCCCTCAATATTAGGCGGCGGTTCCGCGCTCTAGCCGGGGTCGGGCCGAGCGCCGATCACCATGCCGGCGGCCACCGTGTCCCCGGAGGCCTCCTCGATCAGGATGAAGCTCCCGGTGGTGCGGTTGCGGGCGTAGGGGTCGAGCACCAGCGGCACGCTCGTGCGCAGCCTGACCCGCCCGATCTCGTTCAGGTCCAGCTCGGCGCCCGGCTGATGGGCCAGCGAGTTGACGTCCACGCGGTACTCGATCTCCTCCACCACCGCCCGCGCCGAGCGCGTCGTGTGCTTGAGCGCGTAGCGGCCGCCGGCCCGCAGCGGCGCCTCGCTCATCCAGCAGATCGTGGCCTGCACCTCCCGTGTGGGAGCGGGGAGGTCGTCGACGTCCACGATCATGTCCCCGCGGGAGATGTCGAGATCGTCCTGGAGGCGCAGCGTCACCGACATCGGCGGGAAGGCGACCTCCAGCTCGCCCTGAAGCGTATCGATGCCGGCGATCCGGGTGCGCCGACCGCTGGGCAGGACCGTGACCTCGTCGCCAGCGCGCAGCACGCCGCCGGCGAGCTGCCCGGCGTAGCCGCGGTAGTCGTGGTGCTCATCGCTCATCGGGCGGATCACCCATTGCACCGGGAAGCGCACGTTGACCATATCGCGGTCGGAAGCGATGACCACGTGCTCCAGGTGGTAGAGCAGCGGTGCTCCGCCGTACCAGGACATCCTCTGCGAGCGATCCACGACGTTGTCCCCGTGCAGTGCCGAGATGGGGATGAAGGTGATGTCGGGGATCTGCAGCCGCGCCGCCCAGTCGGTCATCTCGTCGACGATGCGGTAGAAGACGGCCTCGTCGTAGTCGACCAGATCCATCTTGTTCACGCATACGACCAGGTGCGGGATGCGCAGCAGCGAGGCGATGAAGGCGTGGCGGCGGGTCTGCTCGCTGACCCCCTTGCGGGCGTCGATCAGCACCAGCGACAGGTCGGCGGTGGAGGATCCGGTCACCATGTTGCGCGTGTACTGCTCGTGGCCGGGGGTGTCGGCGATGATGAACTTGCGATACGGGGTGGAGAAGTACCGGTAGGCGACGTCGATCGTGATCCCCTGCTCCCGCTCGGCGCGGAGGCCGTCGGTGAGCAGGGCGAGGTTGACGTAGCCGTCCCCGCGACGCTCGGAGGTCTGGACGACGTGATCCATCTGGTCCTCCAGGATCGACTTGGAGTCGTGCAGCAGCCGGCCGATCAGCGTCGACTTGCCGTCGTCGACCGAGCCCGAGGTGGCGATCCGCAGCAGCTCGCTGGTGCGGGTGCGGGTGCCGACGATGTGGCCGTTGGTGGCGGCACCGGGGCTCACGAAGCCCGCCCCATCAGAAGTAGCCCTCGCGCTTGCGGTCCTCCATTGCCGCCTCGGTGACGCGATCATCGGCGCGGGTCTCCCCGCGCTCGGTCACGCGCGTGGCAGCGATCTCGGCCACGACGTCGGGAAGCGTCTGCGCGCGGGAGCGCACGGCGCCGGTGCAGGTCATGTCGCCGACCGTGCGGTAGCGCACCGACTCCTGAAAGGGCTCCTCGCCGTCGATCAACTCCACGTTGGGCCCCATCGCGTACAGCATCCCGTCACGGCGGAAGACCTGGCGGGTGTGGGCGAAGTAGATCGGGGGCACCTGGAGCCGCTCCTCGGCGATGTACTGCCACACGTCAAGCTCGGTCCAGTTGGAGATGGGGAACACGCGGACGTGCTCGCCCTTGTGGATGCGCCCGTTGTACAGCGACCACAGCTCCGGCCGCTGAACCTTGGGATCCCACTGGCCGAAGTCGTCGCGAAAGGAGAAGACGCGTTCCTTGGCTCTGGCCCTTTCCTCATCTCGACGTGCGCCTCCAAAGGCGGCATCGAACCCGTGCTGCGCGATCGCATCCAGCAGCGTCGTGGTCTGCAGACGGTTGCGGGAGGCGCGCGGGCCGGTCTCCTCCACCGCGCGACCCCGGTCGATCGACTCCTGGACGCGGGCGACGATCAGCCGCTCCCCCAGGGAGGAGACGATCCGGTCGCGGAACTCGATCACCTCGGGAAAGTTGTGGTCGGTATCGACGTGCATGATCGGGAACGGGAAGCGTCCCGGCCGGAAGGCCTTCTCGGCCAGCCGCAGCAGCACGATCGAGTCCTTGCCACCGCTGAAGAGCAGCACCGGGCGCTCGAGCTCGGCGGCCACCTCCCGGAAGATGTGGATCGACTCCGCCTCCAGTGCCTCCAGGTGGGAGAGCTCGTAGTTCAGCGGGTTCACAACTCGTGGATCCCGCACTCGGTCTTGTCCTGGCCCGCCCAGCGGCCTCGGCGACCCTCGCCGGGCTGGGTGCACGGAGCACAGCCGATGGAGGAGTAGCCCTGATCATGCAGCGAGTTGTAGGGAAGCCCGTGCTCCCAGATGTAGCTCCACAGATCCCGCTCGGTCCAGTCGGCGAGCGGGTTGACCTTCCAGATCCCGCGCCGTTCGTCGCGCTCGAGCTTGGGTGCCGCGGTGCGGGTGGGCGCCTGCTCACGCCGGATCCCGGTGATCCAGGCGTCGACATCCACAAGGGCACGCTCCAGCGCGTCGACTTTGACCGCGCCGCAGCAGTGCTCAAGCGTCCAGGGCTCCGCGGGACTGCGAGCGTCGAGCACCTCGATACTGACGCCGTAGCGGTCCTCGAAGCGCTTCCAAGTCAGCAGCGTCTCGGGAAAGAGGACGCCGGTGTCGATCGTGAAGATCCGGGCCTGGGGCTCGATCTCGGTGAGCATGTGCACGAGCACCGACTCCTCCTTTTGGAAGGAGCAGGCCATCGTCAACCGCGGATGGAACTGCTCCACGGCATAGATCAGCACCTCCTGGGCGGAGGCGGACTCGAGGTCGGAGACGACGCTCATCGCTCCCGCAAGGCTAGACGGCGCACTCACCCTCACCGCGAATCACCTCGAACGGCACGTTCTTGGTCCAGTCGATGAACATGTTCATGTTCTCCAGATTGAACTCCGCCGGCATCGTCAGGTCCTTGACGATGGCCTCGAACTCCTTTGTGCCGACGCGCTCGACAAAGGTGTTGAAGGCTTCGTCCTCGCGGCGGTCGGATTCGTAGAAGCGGATCCAGCGCTCCACGGCCTCGGGCACGCGCTTGGCAGGCAGGCGGGCCTTCAGCCGGTGGCCGTACTGCACCTCACCGCCCTCGTAGGCGCCGCCAACGTGCGGGATGTAGGCGGGAATGGTGTGCTCGCCGACCTTGATCGAGGCTCCGTAGAAGCCGATGTTGGCAATGTGGTGCTGGCCGCAGCCGTTGGGGCAGCCGCTCATCTTGATGTGGATCCGCCGGGTCAGCTCGTCGTCCAGGCGCATCGCCACCACCCGATCCTGAATCTCCTGGTTGAGTCCCATCGAGCTGGTGATCCCGAGCTTGCAGGAGTCGGTACCCGGGCAGCTCACCACATCGGTGATCTCGTCGGCGCCGGCGTCGCCCAGCTCCAATTCGCTCAGGCGCTGCCAGACCTCGTAGAGCGCCTCGTCGCGGACCCACCGCAGGACCAGGTTCTGGTGCACGGTGGTGCGGGCGTATCCTCCGGTGTAGTCGCGCATGAGCTGGGCCAACCCGCGCAGCTGCTCAGGGGAGAGGTCGCCGCGGCGGACCTTGACCTCCACCGTGGAGAAGCCCGTCTGGCGCTGGGCGGAGGCGTTGGTGGCCAGGAAGCGCTCGTACTCGCGCCGCTCGCCGTTGGGGCTGGCGTAGCTCTCGCGCTGCTCGGGAGCGTTCTCCTGCTCGTCGTGGTCGAACCGGATCCCGTCCAGGCTGAAGTCGCGCTCCTGCACCCACTCGCCGCGGAGCTCCTCCTCCACTAGCTGGCGGAACTCATCGATCCCGATCTTGTCGATCAGCACCTTGATCCGCGCGCGGGCCCGATTGACCCGCAGCCACTCCTGCCGGTCGAAGATCCGCATGCAGGCCTCGCTGATCTTCAGGAAGTCACCGTTGTCAAGCTCGACGAACTCGTACAGCGTTGGCGCCAGACGGGGCATGATCGAGGTGCCGCCGCCGACCAGCACCTCCACGCCGCGAACGCCGTCGCGCACCTTGGGCAGAAAGGCGACATCGTGGATCTTGCCGATCGCGTTGTCCTCCGCGGCGGTGGCGGCGAACGCGGTCTTGACCTTGCGCGGCATCGCCTGGGTGGTGGGGTGGCGCACGAAGTAGCGCACGTAGGCGCCGGCATAGGGGGTGATGTCGAAGTCCTCACCGGGCAGGACGCCCGCGCGGGGGTCGCCGGTGACGTTGCGCATCGTGTTCCCGCAGCCCTCGCGGCTGGAGAGGCCAGTGTCGCCGAGCTCCCGGATGAGCTTGGCCGCGTCGGGGAGCGGCACGTGGTGCATCTGGATGTTCTGCCGCGTGGTGATGTGGCCCTTGCGCAGCGGCACGTAGCGTTCGATCCCGTCGGCGAAGGCATCCAGCTGGTCGGGGGTCACCCCACCTAGGGGGAGCTTGACCCGGATCATCTGCACGTCCGCCTGGCGCTGGCCGTAGACACCCTGCTTGAGGCGGAACTTGATGAACGTGTCCTCCGCCACGTCGCCCTTCAGGTACCGGGTGGATTCGGTGTCGAAGTCGTCGAACTCGCGCTCCAGGATCGGGATCACGTGCCCGGGCACGTTCTCCAGCACCTCGGGGTTCTCCAGCGAGCCGCTGCGAGCGTCGGTGTTGGCGGTGTCGGCGAGTGAGGCAGGCTCCATCGGGCTTCCTTTGGGGTCGGGACGCAGCTGCGGCGCTGGGCACGCCGAGCTGGCTAATCTAGCAAAACCCGATCCGGTTATCCCTAATTGCCCCGCCGGTTGCCCCCCGCCGGACCGGGGGCGTCCTCAGGGGCGGAGCGTGATCTTGATCGTTCGGGAGGTGTCGGCCCCGAAGGCAGGGTGGAAGACGACCCGCGCCCGCAGCACGACGCGGTGGTGGCGGCGCAACAGCGTGCGCTGGCGGCGGTCGAGCTTCAGCGCGTAGGTCACAGTGCTCGCCCGGTTGACCTTGATGCTCCTGGCGCCGAGTCGCAGGACCCCTGCCCCGCTCACCGTGATCAGCAGGTACCGGCCGCGCCGGCTCACGCGAGTGCGCAGGCGGAGCAGCACCGCGTGCAAGCGCGTGACGCGGTGGGAGGAAGAGGAGCTTGGGGGCCTGCCCGCGGGCTGCCCCGGGCCCACCATCGGCCCGGGCACAGAGACCGGTGCGCGCACGGTGAGCGGCGTGGTCACCGAGCCCGTCTGCCCCAGCTCGTCGGTGACGGTCAGCGTGACGTTGAAGCTGGCGGCCAGGTCATAGGTGTGGGTGGGAGTCGGCCCGTCCGCCAGCGGCGAGCCGTCACCGAAGTTCCAGCTCTCGCTGCTGACCGCGGGGGTCGCGTCGGTGAACCGGACAGGCTGCGAGGCCACGATCGCCGTGGGGCTCGTAGTGAAGCTCGGCATGGGCGCCGAGTGGCCGGTCTGGATCACCCGGCTCGTGCCGATGCTGGTGCCGTCGGCGGCGTACACGGTCAGCGACACCGTGTGAGCGCCGGAGGACGAGTAGGTGTGCTGGACCGCGGGGGTGGTCGTCTCGGTCTCGGTGGTCGTCGGGTCGATGACGGTGTTCGGGTCCTCGAACTGCCAGTGGTAGTGGGCGACCCCGCCGGGAGCAGTTGAGCCGGTGGCGTCGAAGTTCATCGTGTTGCCGCTCGCGGGCGTGGAGGTGAACTGCGCGGTCGGCTCGGCGCCGGAGAATGCGAAGCGCTGCAGGCACTGATGGCCCTGGTTGCTCCACTCCTGCTGGTAGTAGTAGAGGTGGCCGCCCACCACCTGGTTGTACGGCGACCCGTTCGGAGCCGTGCCCAGCGAAGCGCCGAGGCTGCCCAAGCACTTGTCGCCGTTCTCGGCCCCGCCGTTGGTGTGGTCCGCCCAGCCGGCGTTGAGGTAGGGATCGGTGATCGACTCGTTGTGCTCGTGGCTGAGACCGCCGGCCAGCGCGCCGTCTGAGGATCCGTTGGGGTGGCGGCCTGACTCGCAGCCGGGGTCTCCGGTTACGTAGGGCTGGTCGGCGTAGATGAAGCTGGCGCCGCTGCCGGCGTTGCCGGCGCTGTGGTAGGCGCAGTACTGCGTGCTCGGGGAGGCGGTCGTCCCGGCCGAGCAGCCGTCGCTGGGGTTGCTGTCAAAGCATCCTTTGACTCCCGGTGGCGTCACCACGAAGTACTCGTGGGTCAGATCCCGGGGCCAGGTGGGGTGGGCGCTGATTTCACGGCTGATCTCAGCCTGAATCTGGTCATCGGTGAGGCAGGCGCCGGTCAAGGGGACGGCCCCCACCCCACACCTGTTGGACGGGTAGGGGTTGGTGTCGAGCACCGAGCCGGCGAAGGTCGAGTTGTAGGCGGCGAAGTTGCCCCTGACGTCGTTGTACTGCGTGGCCACCGAGTCCACGTTGCCGGCGGTGCCGCTGTCGTGGGCCAGGTCGCCGAAGTACTGGTCGATGCCACTGCGGTAATCCGACGGGAAGGCCGGCGACGCGGTGGGGGGCTCCCAGTAGATCACGTAGTTGGTGTTCGACGGCATCACCGGCCCGCCGTTGTAGTCCAGGTTGGAGAAGGCGGCGTCGAAGCGCTGCGCCCCTATGGGCGCCTTTCCGGCCAGCGGCTGGTAGCTCAGCGTACGGCCGTGCGGGAGCGTGACGATCACCGCGCCGGCGCCCGGGGCCAGCAGGCACACGCAGGCCAGCGCGGCGACCGCCGCCGCAACGGTTCGCCGCCCGACCGCGCTCACAGCCACAGCGACGCCGGCTGGGGCTCACGCGCCACGCCTTCGTAAAGCGCCGCCTGCTGCCAGCGGTCCGGCGCGGGCTCCGCGGGGACCGGCGTGGGCGCCGTGGCCCGCATGAACTGTTCGAGCCCCGCGACCACGGCCGCCGCCTCCTCCGGGGAGGCGTTTGGGGCGACGATCGAGAGCTGGGGCCGGCGGTTCATTGCCCCAAGGGTATCGTACACGGGCCGTGCCCGAACTGGCTCTACTGGACCACGACACCGTGCTGAGCGCCGTCTCCCCGGAGCTGGCGATCGAGCGAGTGGAGCAGGCGCTGGTGCGCTTTCACCGCGGCGAGTGGGCGATGCCGGCGAAGGTCTACCTGCAGAGCCCGCCGTTCGGCGACTTCCGTGCGATGCCCGCCCGGGGGGACGGGTTGGCGCTGCTGAAATGGGTCACGTCGTTTCCCGGTAATCCCGCCCGAGGACTGCCCGCGGTGACCGGCATCGTGTGCCTCTCCGACAGCGAGACCGGAGAGCCGCTGATGCTGCTGGACGCGCGTTCGGTGACCGCGCTGCGAACCGGTGCGGTGGCGGCCGTCGCCGCCAGAGCGCTGGCCGGGCCCGGCGCCCGGAGCGCGGGCATCGTCGGCTGCGGCCTGCACGGCCTGTGGAGCGCCCGGTGCATGGCGGCCGCCGGCTATGGCCCCGGCGTCTGCTTCGACCCCCGGCCAGCGGCAGCCGCAGCGGTGGCGCAGGAGCTCGGCTGGCGGGCGGGCCGCCGCGAGGAGGCGCTGGGCTGCGAGATCGTCTGCTGCGTCACCCCGGGCGGAGAGGTGGTGCTCGATGCGGCCGACCTCCGGCCGGGGCTGCACCTGAACATGCTCGGCGCCGACGGGCCCGGCAAGGCCGAGGCGACGATCGGCGCGGTCGCCTCGTGCTCCCTCTTCTGCGACGAGTGGGAGCAGGCCTCCCACGGGGGCGAGCTCACCGGCGCGATCACCGCGGGCTTGGTGGATCGCTCCCGCGTGACCGAGCTCGGGGCCGTGCTGGCCGGGGAGGCGCCGGGGCGGCCCGGACCGGAGGCGGTGACGCTGTTCGATTCCACCGGCCTGGCGATTCAGGATCTGGCGGTGGCGGGGGCGGCGCTGGAGGCCTGGCGCGGCGGCGCCGTGGAGGCGCAGACGCTGCGGCTGTGAGCATCGCCGGGCGGCGCGAGCACGATGGCCGAGAGAAGACCGCTCATACAGGCTGCCGGGTCTTGATCAGCTTGGCAGGCGGCCACCCGGTGCGGACGCTAATCGACATACAACGGTGCGCTAGAACGACGGAAGGCGGTTCCACGGGTCGGAGGGCCTCACAGACCGAGGGCAAAACTGCACAACCGCGGGCCACGCGCCCGACGCGTGTGCACTCGTGCGCCGCATAGGCGCACAAGTGCACACCCATCGCGGCAGCGGGGTGTTGTTGTGCACTTTGCCCCCGCACCCTCTTCCCCCGCCCCATGCCAGACGGTAGGACCCGGCGACAGGCGGTGGGCGACGCGGGCGCCTACAGCGGGATGTTGCCGTGCTTGCGCTTGGGGCCCGGCTCGCGCTTGGTCTGGAGCGTCTCCAGCGCCGTGATGATCTTCGGGCGCGTCTCGTGGGGCACGATCACGTCGTCGATGTAGCCCCGCTCAGCGGCCGCGTAGGGGTTGGCGAAGTGGGCCTTGTAGTCGGTGATCAGCTTCTGCCGGCGCTCGTCGGGCGTCGGCGAGGCCTGGATGTCACGGCGGTAGATGATGTTGACCGCGCCCTCGGGGCCCATCACCGCCACCTCGGCGGTGGGCCAGGCGAAGTTCATGTCGGCCGCGAGGTGCTTGGACCCCATGACGTCGTAGGCGCCGCCATAGGCCTTGCGAGTGATGATCGTGATCTTCGGAACGGTGGCATCCGCGTAGGCGTAGAGCAGCTTGGCGCCGTGGCGGATGATCCCACCCCACTCCTGCGTGGTTCCGGGCAGGAAGCCGGGCACGTCGCAGAAGGTGACGATGGGGATGTTGAAGGCGTCGCAGGTACGGATGAACCGTGCCCCCTTCTCTGAGGACTCGATGTCGAGCACCCCGGCCAGCTGTGCCGGTTGGTTGCCGACGACCCCGACCGAGTAGCCGTTCAGCCGCGCAAAGCCACAGATGATGTTCCGCGCGAAATGCTCGTGGACCTCGAAGAACTCGCCGTCGTCGACGACCAGCCGCACGACGTCGCGCATGTCGTAGGGCTTGTTGGGATTGTCCGGCACGACGGTGTCCAGCTCGGGATCCATCCGCAGGGGATCGTCGGTGGGCTGGACGCGAGGCGGAATCTCCAGGTTGTTCTGGGGCAGGAACGAGAACAGGTAGCGAGCGTCCTCCAGGCAGGCGTCCTCGTCCTCGGAGGCGAAGTGCGCCACGCCCGACTTGGCGTTGTGCGACATCGCACCGCCCAGGGACTCGAAGTCGACCTCCTCACCCGTGACTGTCTTGATCACGTCGGGGCCGGTGATGAACATGTGGGAGGTTTCCTTGACCATGAAGATGAAGTCCGTGATCGCCGGGGAGTAGACGGCACCGCCGGCGCAGGGACCCATGATCAGGCTGATCTGCGGGATCACCCCACTGGACCTGACGTTGCGCACGAACACGTCACCATAGGCCCCGAGCGAGACGACACCCTCCTGGATACGCGCGCCTCCGGAGTCGTTGATCCCGATCACCGGGCAGCCGATCTTGGCGGCCAGGTCCATCACCTTGCACATCTTCTCCCCCATGACCTCACCCAGGGAGCCACCGAACACCGTGAAGTCCTGAGAGAACACGCACACGCGACGGCCGTCGATCGTCCCGTGCCCGGTGACCACGGCGTCACCGTAGGGACGGTTCTTCTGCATCTCGAAGTCGATCGTGCGGTGACGCACGAACGTGTCCAGCTCCTGGAAGGAGCCGGGGTCGAGCAGCTTCTCGATGCGCTCGCGCGCGGTGTACTTCCCCTTGGCGTGGTGCTTCTCGACCGCCGCCTGCGAGCCGGCATGGACCGCCTCGTCACGCAGCTCCTGGAGCTGGGCGAGCTTCTCTTCGTAGGTCTCAGGGGCCTTGTCGCGCATGGGGGGCGCGAGTGTACTTACGGCGCTCGGCGCCGCGTCCGCTGCCCTGCCCCATCCAAGGGCTCGAGCCGCACCGTGCCGCGTAGACGTTCGCCCTCCCAGGCGACGGCGCTCTCAGGCTCGAGCCTCTGGTCCGTCCCGAGTTTCGCCGCTCCGGCGCGGGTCTCCTGCCACGGCGCGAAGACTTGCACGATCGCTCACGGCGTCGGAAGCTTGAGGCCGTAGACACCGATCGTGCTGGCGCGTCCATGGCGGGGGTGGTAGCCGATCCACAGCGGCCCCCACAACTGAGCCGTCGGCCGCCCGGTCAGCAGCGAGAGGTCGGACGCCGAGAAGGAGGAGCCCAGCACCGAGGCCAGCGATCCATCGGGCCGTGTCTGCATCGTGTTCTCCGCCGCCAGCGCGCCCAGCAGCTCGGAGACGAACAGCGGGTTGCCTCCGCAGCTGCCCAGCCGCGCGGAGAGCTCGGGCCCGGGCTCACCGCCGATGATCTCCTCGGCTATCGCCTCGCAGACCGCCGCTTCCAGGGGACCCAGGACGACCTGGACGCCGCCGCAGGCGCCGATCGCCGCCGCGAGACGCTCGAGCTCTGGCCGGCGCGGCAGCGGACGAGCCGCCGCCAGAACCAGAGCCGGCAGGCGGGCGCTCTAGCGCCAGCCGGCCCAGGAACGCCAGCGAGGACGGGTCGGCCCACTGGAGATCGTCGAGCACGAACATCACCGGTGAGCGGGCGGTCTCGGCCTCGACGAGGGCCAGCAGCTCCTCCGCGCGCGTGAACTCGCACAGGTCGACTCGCAGGCAGTCGGCGACGACGGCGAACGGACGGTGAGCCTCCAGCTCCTGGGCGGCGGCACTCAGCACGGTGAACCCTCGCTCGCGGGCGATCTGGGCCGTCGCGTCGAGGACGCGCGTCTTCCCGATGCCGCCTCCCCCTCTAGCCAGGCGAACGCTACCCCGCCGCTCGACGCGGCCTGCAGCAGCTCGGCGAGCTTCGCCAGCTCGCGCTCGCGGCCGAGCAGACGTCCCGGCAAACGAGTCAGTCCTCGGCGAGGAGGACGACGCCTGATGCTCGTGTGAGGCCAGGTAGACGCCGGCGGCGGCGGGAGCGAGCATCTAGAAGGTGGGCCGGTACTCGCCGAACACGTCCTTCATCGCCCCGCACACCTCGCCCATCGAGCACCGGTCCTTGAGGCCCTGCCTGAGCACGGGCAGGAGGTTGTCGCTGCCCCGGGAGCCATCGCGGATCTCCTCCAGGCGCCGCTTGACCAGCTCCTGGTCACGGTTCTCCTTGAATGAGCGCAACCGCTCCAGCTGCTGGCCCTCGGACTCGGGATCGATGCGCAGGGTGTCCGGAACCTCGGGAGTGTCCTCGACGAAATTGTTGACCCCGACGACGATGTCCTGGCCGATCCGATAGCGCTCGTGGTAGCCGAAGGCCGACTCCTCGATCTCGGCCTTGACGAAGTCGATCGCTCCGACCGAGCCGCCGAGCTCATCGACCTTTGCGATCAGCTTGCCCGCGCTGGTCTCGATCTCGTCGGTGAGCGCCTCGATGAAGTACGACCCTGCGAACGGATCCACGGTGTCCGCCGCCCCCGACTCGTGGCCGATGATCTGCTGCGTGCGCAGCGCGATCTTGGCCGCGCGCTCGGTGGGCAGCGCCAGCGCCTCGTCGAAGCCGTTGGTGTGCAGCGACTGGGTCCCGCCGCAGACCGCGGCGAATCCCTGCAGCGCCACGCGCACGATGTTGTTCTCCGGCTGCTGGGCCGTAAGGGTCACACCGCCGGTCTGGGTGTGGAAGCGGAGTCGCCAGGAGCGTTCGTCCTGGGCGCCGAAGCGCTCCCGCATGATCTCCGCCCACATCTTCCGGGCGGCGCGGAACTTCGCCACCTCCTGAAAGACGTTGTTGTGGCCGTTGAAGAAGAACGCCAGCCGCGGGGCGAAGCGGTCGATCTCCAGGCCGGCGTCGAGGGCGGCCTGAACGTAGGCGATCCCGTTGGCCAGGGTGAACGCCACCTCCTGCACCGCCGAGCACCCCTTCTCCCGGAAGTGGTAGCCGCTGATGGAGATCGTGTTCCACTTCGGCACCCGCTCGTCGCAATAGGCGAACAGGTCGGTGGTCAGGCGGATCGCCCCCTCGGGGGGATAGATGAAGTTCCCGCGGGCGATGTACTCCTTGAGGATGTCGTTCTGGGTCGTGCCGCGGAGCTGCTCGGCGGGCACGCCCTGCTCCTCGCCCACCAGCTCGTAGAGCAGCAGCAGCACGCTCGCCGGAGCGTTGATCGTCATCGAGGTCGAGACCTTGTCCAGCGGGATGTCGTCGAAGGCGGTGCGCATGTCGTCGATCGTGTCGATCGCAACCCCGGTGCGCCCCACCTCGCCCTGGCAGCGCGGATCGTCGGAATCGAGCCCCAGCTGCGTGGGCAGGTCGAAGGCCATCGAGAGTCCGGTGGAGCCTTGCTGCAGCAGGTAGCGGTAGCGCTCGTTGGACTCCTTGGCGCTGGCGTAGCCCGCGTACTGGCGCATCGTCCAGAGCTGCTTGCGGTACATGTCGCGGTGCACGCCGCGCGCGTAGGGGTACTCGCCGGGCTCCCCGAGCCGCTCGGGCAGGCCCGCGGGCAGGTCCGCCTCTCCGTAGAGGGGCCTGATCTCGATCCCGGAGTCGGTGAAGCGTCGGGGATCGTCGGGACCGACGATCGGGGCGATCGTGCGGTTCTCGTCCGCGGTGGCCATCGGTGATTGGAGGTTACCCGTCCGGCCCCGGAGCCGGCGGGCACACCTTTCAGCTAGAACCAGCGAGCCAGGTGCAGGCCCCGCGAGATCCGCTGGCCGGTGCTCGTCAGGACGTTCAGGCGCACACCCACCGGTCCGTGGTAGTTGCGAAACAGGGCGCGCTGGCCCTGGCGGGTCAGCTTCACGTTCTGAAAGCCGCCGCCCTCGGCGGCCAGGCTGAAGTTGCGCCGGGCGAGGATCCGGTGCCGGCGCGTGATCGTGAAGCGGCCGCTGCAGCGTGTCTGAGAGCCGAAGCAGCCCAGCACCACGCCGACGACGCCCCCGTGGGGGGAGACGTAGCCCATTCGCCCGAGCACCGCAACGCGCGAGCCCACGGCCGGCCCGCCGGAGGTGGTGAACGTGCGGTCGATCCCCAGCGAGGTGCCGCCCGCGCCCTGGGCGTAGATCCGGTAGTGGTAAGTGGTCCCCGGGGCCAGGCCCGTCAACCTCTGGTGCACCGCCACCGCGCCGCCACGCGAGCCGATGCTGGCCGGCGGGGTGATCATGCCGTAGAAGGCCGAGGCGCCGAACTGGAACTCGTAGTGAGTCGAGTGTCCCAGCGGGTTGATCGTCGCGTTGACCGTGGCCGAGGTGCTGCTCACCGAGGTGGCGCTGCCGGTGCTCACCGCTGGGGGCGTCGTGGTGGTGAAGGTCTGCTCCACGCCCAGCGCGGTGCCACCGCGGCTGCTGGCCACCAGGCGGAAGTGGTAGGTGGTGCCCGGTTGCAGGTCCGCGACGACGGCCTTGGCCGCCACCGCGGCACTGCCGGAGCCGGCGCCCACGGACCCGGCCTGGAAGCCGAGGTTCGTGGTCGGCCCGTACTCGAACACGTAGCTCGCCGCCTGACCCTTGGGGTTCACGCTGCCGCTGAGGGTCGCGGCTGCCTGACCGACGCCCGATGCCGGTCCGGTGGTGGCGGTGGGCGGGGCGCTGGGGCCCGGTGCGGTTCCCGAGGTGGTGAACGTGAGGTCGCTTCCCACCGAGGTGCCGGCCGAGCTGATGGCGATGATGCGGAAGTGGTAGGTGCTGCCGGAGGCGAGCGAGCCGAGGGTGGCGCTGAGCGCGATGGGGGTAGTGCCAGCGCCGGCCGACGTCACCAGGGTCTCGTGGCCGTAGCCGCTGGTGGGTCCGTATTGAAACCCGTACTGGGTCTGCTGTCCGTTGGGGTTGACGGTCCCGTTCAGGGTGGTTCCGGAGCTCGTGGTGGCGGTGGCCGCCGCGGTGCTCACCGACGGGGGCGGGGCTGGGCCCGCGACGGCGATCCCGGGAATGGCGAAAAGGGCCAGCACGGCCACGGGCAGCAGGGCCCTTCGCAGCTCTCGCATGTGTATCTCCTTATGATCGTGAGGAAGGGGTCGTCAGGCAGAACGTCTGGAGAGCCCCGGGGTTGCGGTTAGCCTGTGGCCATGCTCGTCTGCGTGCGCCTGTTCGCGATCCTGCGGGAGCGTGCGGGAACCGGCGAGGTGACGCTGGAGCTGCCCGAGGGGGCTCGGGTGGCCGACGCGCTGGAGCGACTGGGTGAGGTGACCGCCGGCGTTCCCGTGGTCATGGCCGTCAACCGGGAGTACGCGGCAGCCGACGCCCCCCTGCATCGCGAGGACGAGCTGGCGCTGATCCCGCCCGTCTCCGGCGGAGCGTTGGAGACCCTCCACGTGCGGGTGACGGCCGACCCACTCGGACTCGATCGGCTGGCGGGGTTGGTCCGCGACCCCCGGGCTGGGGCGATCGTCACCTTCTCGGGCGTGACGCGCGCGGTGGCCGAGCTCGATTACGAGGCATACGCGCCGATGGCCCACGAGCAGATCACGGAGATCGTCGCCGTGACGATCGAGCGCCACGGACTGTGCGCCGCCGCGGCCGAGCACCGCATCGGGCGCGTCCCGCTCTCGGAGGCCTCGGTGATGGTCGCCGCCTCCGCCCCGCACCGCGCCGAGGCGTTCGCGGGCGCCCGGGAGATCATCGACGCGATCAAGGCGCGGGCGCCGATCTGGAAGCGGGAGGAGGGCGAGTGGGTGAAGGGAACCACGCCGAGCTGAGCTCGCTCCCCCCGGTGCACGAGCTGGCCAGCACGCTGGAGGCCGATGGGGCCCCGCACGCGCTGGCGGTGGCGGCGGCGCGCGGGGCGATTCAGGAGCGCCGCGCGGCGCTGCGGGGCGGGGGCGAGGGAGACGGCCGGCTGGCCGGTCGCGCCCGAGAGCTGCTGGCGGAGCTGGAGCGGCCAACGCTCCGCCGGGTGCTGAACGCCACCGGGGTGATCGTGCACACCAACCTGGGGCGCGCGCCGCTGGCCCGTGCGGCGCGGGAGGCGGTCGCGCGCACGGCCGCGGGGTACTGCAATCTGGAGCTCGACCTGCATCATGGCGGGCGCGGGAGCCGCCAGGCCCACGTCGAGACGCTCCTGACCGAGCTCACCGGCGCCGAGGCGGCCCTGGTGGTGGGTAACGGCGCCGGGGCGGTGCTGCTGGCGGTGGCGGCGCTGGCGGGATCCCGCCGGGGCGTGGTCGTCTCCCGGGGCCAGCTGGTGGAGATCGGCGGCGGCTTCCGCATCCCCGAGGTGGTGGCGCAGTCGGGAGCGCGGCTGATCGAGATCGGCACGACCAACCGCACCAGCGTGGAGGACTACGAGCGCGCGCTGTCCTCCCCGGAGGCGCAGATCGGCGCGATCCTCCGGGTGCACCCCTCCAACTTCCGCGCCGTGGGCTTTGTGCAGGACGTGCCGATAGAGGCACTGTGCGCCCTGGGGGTGCCGGTGATCGACGACGTCGGCTCCGGCGTGCTGGCCTCCGGCCCGCTGTACCGGGACGAGCCCGCCCTGCGCCGCTCGGTCACGGCGGGAGCGGCGATCACCTGCGCCTCGGCGGACAAGCTGCTGGGCGGACCGCAGGCCGGGCTGCTCGTCGGCCGGCGGGAGGCCATCGCCGCCGCCGCCGCCCACCCGCTGGCGCGGGCACTACGGATCGACAAGCTCTCCCTGGCGGCGCTGGAGGCGACGCTGCGGCTCTACCGCGACCCGGAGCTGGCGCTCCGGGAGATCCCGGTGCTGGCCATGCTCGGCGCCGAGGAGGAGCAGCTGGCGCGCCGCGCCGAGAGGCTACGGGAGGCGATCGGGCGGCAGCGGTGCGAGCTGGTCCGCGCGGTAGCGCGGGTCGGCGGCGGCGCCCTGCCGCTGGCGGAGCTGGAGGGTCCGGCGGTGGCGGTGACCGGAACCGATCCCGAGAGCCTGGCGGCGGCACTGCGCCACGGCGATCCCCCCGTGATCGCCCGGGTGCAGGAGGGACGGCTGCTGCTCGACCCGCGGACGCTGGCCGAGGACGAGGTGGCGGCGGCCGGCGCGGCGGTGGGGGCGGCGCTGGCGCGGCGATGAGCGACCTGCCGCTCACGCTGGGCACCGCCGGCCACATCGACCACGGCAAGACGGCGGTGGTCCGGGCCCTGACCGGGGTCGACACCGACCGCCTGCCTGAGGAGCACCGGCGCGGAATCTCGATCGAGCTCGGCTACGCCGGCCTGGCGCTGCCCTCGGGCCGGCGCCTTTCGGTGATCGACGTCCCCGGGCACGAGCGCTTCGTGCGCACTATGGTCGCCGGCGCCAGCGGCATCGACTTCCATCTGATGACTGTGGCCGCCGACGACGGGGTGATGCCCCAGACGCGGGAGCATGCCGCGGTGCTGCGGGCGCTGGGAGTGACGCGAGGGGTGGTGGCGGTGACCAAGAGCGACCTGGCCGACCCGCAGGAGGCGATGCTGGAGGCCGCCGAGCTGCTTCCGGGCGCTGAGGTGGTCCCGGTCTCGGTCCGGACGGGCCAGGGGATGGCGGAGCTGCGGGCGGCGCTGGAGCGAGCGGCGGCGGCGCTCCCCAGCCGCGCCGAGCTCCCCGGGCCGGCGCGCCTGCACGTCGACCGCGCCTTTTCCATCCGCGGCGCCGGGACGGTGGTGACGGGAACGCTGTGGTCAGGGTCGGTGGCGCGGGGCGCGCAGATCACGGTCCTGCCCCAGGGACTGCGGGCCCGGGTCCGCGCCGTGCAGGTCCATGACGAGGCGGTGGAGGGCGCCGCGGCCGGACAGCGCGTGGCTCTGAACCTGGCCGGCGTAGCCGTCGGCGAGATCGGCCGGGGCGATGTCGTCGTGGCCGCGGGCTCGGAGCTGCGCCCGGCGTACCTGCTCGACTGCGAGCTGGAGTTCCGGGATCGCGAGCCAGAGCACGGTGAGCGGGTCCAGATCCACCACGGCACGCGCGAGTCGCCGGCGCGGGCGGCATGGCTCGGGGGACGCTTCTGGCAGCTCCGCGCAGAGCAGCCGCTCGTCTCCGCCCCCGGTGACCGGGTCGTCATCCGGCAGATCGCGCCGCCGGACACGCTCGGCGGCGGCCGCGTGCTCGACCCCGCCCCGCGTAAGCACGGCCCGGGCCGAGACTGGACAGCGCGGCTGCAGGCGCTCTCATCGGGCAGGGCACCAGGCCCGGGACCGGCAGCGGGCGGTGAGGGCGTTGCGCGGGACTCGCGCGAGCAGGTCCCGCGCAACGACTCACCGGCCGCGCCGCACCAGCCCTTGACGCACACAGCCGTGGCCCTGGAGCAGCGGCTCAGAGAAGCGGGCCTGGAGCCGCCGCCGGACGCGGAGCTGGACCCGGCCGACCTGGCGGCGCTGCGGAAGACCGGAAAGGCGGTGCGGGTGACAAAGACGCTGCACTACCACTCCGAGGCCCTGGACCGGGGCCGGGGGCTGGTGGTGGAGCTGGCCCGGGCCGGCGGGGGCCGGGTGACGCTGGCCCAGGTTCGCGATGAGCTGGGCACCTCACGGAAGTTCGCGCAGGCGCTGCTGGAGCACCTGGACTCCGAGCGGGTGCTGATCCGCCGCGGAGAGGTGCACGCCCTGCGCCGCGCCGCTGCGGGCAGCTTTGAGCCTTGACGCCCGCGTTCCCCGCTAGATTCCTGGGAATGCCAACCTGCCTGGTCACCGGCGGAGCCGGGTTTCTCGGCTCGCATCTGTGCGACGAGCTGCTGCGCCGCGGGCACCGCGTCATCTGCATCGACAACCTTGAGACCGGCTCGCTGGCCAACATCGAGCACATCCGCAGCGATGACTTCGTCCACCGCAACATCGACATCATCGAGCCCTACTTCGTCGAGGAGACGATCGACTTCGTCTACCACCTCGCCTCGCCCGCCTCGCCGATCGACTACCTGCGCCTGCCCCTGCACACGCTGAAGGTCGGCTCCTACGGCACCCACCACACCCTCGGCCTGGCCAAGAAGCACCGGGCCCGCTTCCTGACCGCCTCCACCAGCGAGGTCTACGGCGATCCGCAGGTCCACCCCCAGCCCGAGAGCTACTGGGGCCACGTGAACCCGATCGGCCCGCGCGGCGTCTACGACGAGGCCAAGCGCTACGCCGAGGCCCTGACGATGGCCTACCACCGCCAGCAGGGCGTCGACACCGCGATCGTGAGGATCTTCAACACATTCGGGCCGAAAATGCGACCGCACGACGGACGCGCGATCCCGACCTTCCTGCGCCAGGCGCTCCAGGACCGTCCCATCACGGTCTTCGGCGACGGCTCCCAGACACGCTCGTTCTGCTACGTCGACGACCTGATCCGCGGGATCATCGCGCTGGCGGAATCGGGGTACCACAACCCCGTCAACATCGGCAACCCGAACGAGTTCACGCTGCTGGAGCTGGCCAAGGCGGTAGTCGAGGTCACCGGCTCACGCTCGAAGATCGTGTTCGAGGCGCTTCCCACCGACGACCCGCAGGTGCGCCAGCCGGACATCGCGCTGGCCCGAGAGATCCTGGGCTGGGAGCCGGAGATCGACCTGCGTGAGGGCCTGCAGCGGACGATCGACCACTCGGGGGTCGAGGCGCTCGTCGGAGTTCCGCAGTAGCAGCGCTAGCCCCGGTGGGGCAGCGGTCCCCCGGAGTCGACCTACCCCGTAACTTAGATGGCGAGATCTCGTTCCTAGGTTTGGGAGGACCCAGATCGACGTGACACCGGAACAGACAGAGGCCACTCGCGACCGCACCGACGGGACGCTTGCCGACCCCGTGCCCGTGGGCCTTCCGGCCCGCGACGTGCGGCGCAAGCGCCCGCCGATGCTGTCGTTCCTGCTGCGGCTGGAGACGCTGCGCCGCGTCGCGCGGGTGGTCTCGCTGCTGGTCCTGGACCTGATCGGGGTGGCCGGGGCGCTGATGAGCACCCTGGGGTTGAAGCTGACCGTGCAGGGCGCGTTCACGCTGTCCGCGTGCTGGCACGAGGCCAAGACCTGGCTGCCCTTCGCCTACATGGTCACGGTGCTGATGTTCGCGCGCGTGGACCTGTACTCCGACCGCCCCCGCCGGCCAGGCCTCGGTCGGATCGCCGGCGCCCTCTTCCAGGCGACCATCATCGCCCTGGTGTTCGCGCTGGCCAGTGGCCAGCATTTCAGCAGCTACTTCATCTTCTACGGCTCGCTGGTGTTCGGGACGATCTACATCGCCACGCTGCGCGAGCTGCACCTCCGCGTGACGGGCTGGCTGCTCAAGCAGGCCGGATACGAGCGCCGGGCGCTGCTGGTGGGCTCGGGCAAGCACCTGGAGGCCGTCGCCCACGCGCTCGCCGACCGGGCGCGGACCCGGGTGCTGCTGGTGGGCTACGTGTCGCTGACGCCGCGGCCCCAGAACGGCCTGTGCTCAATGGGCCAGCTCCAGGAGCTGCCGGAGATCCTCGCCCGGGAGCGGGTCCAGGAGGTGATCATCGCCGACCCCGACTTCCCGCAGGAGCAGGCGGTGGAGCTCGTGGACACCTGCCACCGGCGGGGCGTGACCGTCAACATCGCGCCCTCGACGATGGAGATCCTCATCAACCGCGCCGAGTTCGTGCCCGGCCAGACCGTGCCGCTGTTCACGCTGCGCCCCCCGGTGTTCGAGGGGATTGACTACGCGCTCAAGCGGACCTTCGACCTGGTCCTGGCGACGATCGGGATGATCCTCGCCTCGCCGGTGCTGCTGGTGATCGCTGGCGCGATCAAGCTGAGCTCCCGCGGCCCGGTGATCTACCGCTCGGTGCGCCCCGGGATGGCCGGCAAGCCGTTTGCCTGCTTCAAGTTCCGCACGATGCGTGAGCATGCCGACCAGGTCCAGAGCGACCTGGAGACGCTCAACGAGAAGTCGGGCGCGCTGTTCAAGATCCGCAACGACCCGCGGCTGACGCGGGTGGGCAGGGTGCTGCGACGCTTCTCGCTGGACGAGCTGCCCCAGCTGGCTAACGTGGTCCGCGGGGAGATGTCGCTGGTGGGGCCGCGGCCGCTGCCGCTGCGGGACTTCGAGCGACTGGAGGAGTGGCACAAGAAGCGCTATCTGGTGCTGCCGGGGATCACCGGCCTGTGGCAGGTCTCCGGGCGGTCCGAGCTCGACTTCGACGACCTCGTGCGGCTGGACTTCCTGTACCTGGAGCAGTGGTCGATCTTCCTCGACCTCTCGATCCTGCTGAAGACGATCCCCGCGGTGATCAGCCGGCGGGGGGCGTTCTGAAAATGGACGCGGCGTCAAGTTGGTGAGGGGTCTCGTCCGGTAGGTCGGGACGGTAGTTGCTGGGTCATCTCGGTGTCTGATTCCACTTCGAAGCCCGTTCCTCGGCTAACTTGCGATCTGTCGGGCAAGCCCAGCGCTTGAGCGTATGAAGGCTGATAGCGGGACCAGCTAGCGCTCCAGCGCTGGTAGAAGCAGTTGGCGACGGCATACTGGTCGCCACCGTCCTCGGTGCATACGAGCGCGCCATCTAAACATAGCCGCAGTAGGCGTTGCTGGTCGGATACTCTGCAGTAGCGTGGAATCCGCAATGGCCGGGGATACTGCGCGATCGTCGGACCGAGCACCACCGGAAAGCGCCGATCTGGCGCTGAGAGCCAAGCCTGATCCGGGCTATAGGTCACCTCGACCCCGCCGCTGATCGGCGCCACCGCTACGCTGCGCCGGCATGCCGCCGACCGACCGCTTCGTGATCTCCTTCGCCGCCGAGCCGCCCCAGGAGGGCCTTCCCTACGGCCGCTGGGCCGACACCCTGCGTGAGCACTTCCTCAGCGCCGTCCGGGAGATGGATACCGAGGGCGAGGAGATCGGCGAGCCGGGGGAGATCGCCTGGTTTCCCGACCGCTCGCTGGCCGGGCGCACCTACGTTCCGGCGGTGGCCAGGACCAGCGAGGGCTACGAGCTGTTCGGGTTCGTGTCCTTTGCCGAGGGGGCCGAGGGCACGGGAGGCCCAGCCGGTTTCGAGGCCCGCGCCGACTTCACCTCCGAGGTGGCCGAAGCCAATCCGGACTGGAAGCTCGACCTCAACGACGACGTGATCGGCACCTGGCGGGGTGAGCAGGGCAAGGTCGCCGACATGACGCTCGTGTGGGGAGTGCCGCTGATGCCCGAGGGCGCGCTCGTGACTGCCGAGCTGGCCAACCTGGCGGTGGACCAGTGCGAGCTGGTGGATGAGCGCTTCACCCTGGTCGGCCCCGACAACTATCGCGGCGACTACCTGCAGGTCAAGCTCTGGAGCAAGCGCGGCGACGAGCTCGCCGCGGAGTCGCTCTACGTGGAGGACGATGGATGACGCCCAGGGCGATCGTGGTCGCTGCCGCAGCCGCCCTCGCGGTGGGCCTGGCCGGCTGCGGCGGAGGTCACGAAGCACGTCCTCGGGAGCTCCGGCCTCCAGTGTCAGCTCGACAGGAGGCACCACCACCTCCTCGAATTCAGCTCGCAGCTCGTCCGCCGGCGCCGCCCAGCCTCCGCGGGATGTCGCCGCGACGGTGGCGGGTGGCGTGATCACGAAGACCACGTTCGACCACTGGCTCTACGTCGCCGCCCGGAGCAGCTCCTCCCAGCAACATGGTCAGCCACTCGTGGTTCCGTCGGATCCACCCAGGTTCACCAAGTGCATCGCCCGGGCTCGCCGCATGCTCCCCAACCTTGCTCACAGCTCCGCGCCCACGCTCAGGGCGTATTGCCGCCAGCTGTATCGAACGCTAGAGACTCAGGTGATGGACTTCCTCATCAGAGCGCGCTGGTATGAGCTGGACGCGACGCGGGTCGGGCTCAGCGTCAGCGCGGCCGAGGTGCAGCGGTCCTACGAGCACGAGAAGGCTCGCCGGTTCACGACCCCACGTGCGTTCGACGGCGGGAAGTGGCAGGCCGCCAGCGTCTCGTTGCCGAAGGCGGAGCTGGGGACGTCGTGGGCGAGCAACTACCTCCGCCGGCCGGATAACCTCTGCGGCGCCGCCCGCCGGACTGGGCGAGGGCGAGCATCTGGCCCTCGTAGCTCAATGGATAGAGCACGCGCCTCCTAAGCGCGGGATGCAGGTTCGATTCCTGCCGGGGGTGCTACCAGCGCGACCCCTGTTACCGTAACCCGTTCTCGTGTCCGAGAGCACGCTGCAAACAGCTGCGGGTCCCGAGCCGGACTTCGCCGAACCGCTGCCCCCCCGACGCGCGCAGAACCTCGCGCTGCTCCGCCGCCATCCGTGGATCATCGGCGGGGCGTGCCTGGTGCTGTTCTCGTTCCTACTCTTGCGCTGGGCTGGAACACGCCCGGGCTATGACCCCTACGGCTGGCTCACGTGGGGCTACCAGACCCTCCACCTGAACCTCGACCTGGGCGGCGCGCCCTCCTGGAAGCCACTCACCTGGCTCTTCGACGTGCCGTTCTCGCTGTTCGGCCACGTGTCGCTGTGGCTGTGGATGACCACGGCGGTCGCTGCGGCGCTGGCGGGGGCGATCTTCGCCGGCCGGCTGGTGTGGAAGCTGTGCGCGCTGCTGGGCGTCGGCCGCCGTCCGGCGCTCGTCGCCGCCGCCTTCTCCGGCGCCTGCCTGCTCGGCATCGAGAACTACATGCACTACGTGCTGAGCGTCCAGTCGGACCCCATGATCGCGACGATGTGCCTGGCCGCGATCGACTGCCACCTGAGCGACCGTCCGCGGTGGGCCATGGCGCTGGCGGTGCTCGCGTCGCTGGGGCGCCCGGAGGCCTGGCCCTTCCTGGGCCTCTACGCGATCTGGGCCTGGCGGCGGGTTCCGTCGATGCGCTGGCTGGTCGTGGCCGGTCTGGCTCTAATTCCCCTGCTGTGGTTCGGGGTGCCGACGATCACCAACGGGCGACCGCTGGTGGCCGGCCAGCTCGCGCTGGCGTCCCCCCGGGAGCTGCACGGGAACAAGGTCCTCGGCACCATCCACCGCTTCACCGCGCTGCATCTGCTCCCCGTGGAGCTGCTGGCGCTGGTGGCGATCGGGATCGCCTGGCTGCGGCGCAACCGGCTGCTGCTGATCCTCGCCGGCGGCACAGTCGTCTGGGTGATCGTGGAGATCGCGTTCGTGCTGCACGGCTGGCCCGGCGTGCCGCGCTACCTGTTCGAGCCCGCCGCCATCACAGCGGTGCTGGCCGGCGTGAGCGTCGGTTGGATCCTCCACGAGGGGCCGCTGCTGCTGGCCCGCCGGGGGCTTCCCGCCTGGGCGACCCGCCGGCGACTGCCCGCCTGGGGCGCAGCGATCCTCGTGGGCCTGATCGTCATCAGCCTGATCCCCGGGGCGATCGCTCGGCTGCGCACCGAGCACAAGGACCTCTATCACGAGCGCTTCCGCACGAAGACGATCAACCTGCTTCAGGCCACGGTCGACGCTGTCGGAGGTAGCCGTCGGGTTCGGGACTGCGGGCGCCCGGTGATCACTGTGGAGTTCGTCAGCATCCTCGCCTGGATGACGGACCTCAACGACGGCATCCTCGGCCACCGGCCCGCGATCGAGCTCCGCCAGCACCACGGCTCGGTGCTGTTCACCGCCCTGCCCAGCGGCTGGTCGGTGCGCGCGGTGCATCTGCGCGGCCAGCGCATCGCAAAATGCTCAACGCTGAAGGGGAGCTTCCTCTTCACCTCGCACCATCCGAACGGCATCCTCACGCGCTACATCCAGGGCCCACTGTTCTAGGTCCCTAGTGGAGCTCGCCGCAACGCCCACGCTCACCCGGACCCCACCAGCCCCCGGGGGGGCGCCGGCGCGGCCGCCCCTGCACCGCAGGAGCGTGGCGCTGGCCCACCCGGCGGTGCTGGTGGGTGCCGTGCTGCTGGTGGCCTCCGCGGCGCTGCTGCTATGGGCGGGCACGCGTCCGAGCTTCGACGCCTACGGCTGGCTGGTGTGGGGCCGCAAGACGATCGACGGCGCCCTGGACACCAACGCGGCCCCTTCGTGGAAGCCGCTCCCCTACCTCTTCACCGTTCCCTTCGCGCTCGCCGGGCGCTTTCAGGTGTGGCTGTGGATGTGGGCTTCCACGGCGATCTCGCTGAGCGGCGTCGTCTTCGCCGCCCGGATCGCGCACCGGCTGACCGCGGCGCCACCCGGGCGCCGGTACGCCGCCCTGGCCGCGGGGGCGTTCGCGGGCGCGGCCCTGTTGGGCATCCAGGACCTCTCCCATTACCTGTTGAGCGCGCAGTCGGATCCGATGATCGTGGCGCTGTGCCTGGGCGCCGTCGACGCCCACCTGAGCGGGCGCCCCCGCCTGGCGTTTGCGCTCGGCGTGCTCGGCGCCCTGGGCCGTCCCGAGGTGTGGCCGTTCCTGGGCCTGTACGGCATCTGGGGGTGGCGGAGGATTCCGGCGATGCGGCGGGAGATCCTCGCCGGGGTGATCGTGCTGCTGGTGCTGTGGTTCGGGATCCCAGCGCTGAGCGCCCGCAGCCCGTTCGTGGCCGGCAGCAACGCGCTCGGCTCCGGCCGGGCGCTGCGCAGCGGCAAGGTGCTCGGCACGATCGGGCGCTTCACGGAGCTGCACGCCGTTCCGCTGGAGATCGCGGCGCTCATCTCGGTGGCGCTTGCGGCCTGGCGACGGGACCGGGTGGTGCTGGCCCTCGCCGCCGGCGTGGTTGGGTGGGTGCTCGTGGAGATCGCGTTCGCGCTGCACGGCTGGCCGGGGCTACCGCGCTACATGTTCGAGGCCGCAGCAGTGACGGTGGTGCTCGCCGCGGTGCTGGTCGGCCGCCTGCTGAGCGGTGAGCACCCGGGGTGCTCGCCGGCGGCCGCGAGGGGGCGAGTCGCGATCGTCCTGGCCCTGGCCCTGGCGGGGGCCCTGGTCCCGACGGCGATCTCCCGGGCTCGGCTCGAGCATCGTGACCTACGCATCCAGCGGGCCCGCACCCAGCAGCTCGGCCGCCTGACCACGACGATCCGCAGCCTCGGCGGCGCCGCCCGCCTGCGCGGCTGCGGCGAGCCGTTGACCCAGCTGCAGTGGCAGACGATCCTGGCCTGGAACCTGCGCCTGAACGTGTCCCGGGTCGGGTGGAAGTACGGTCCCGCGGCCACTCGGAACCGGCCGATCGTGCTCTTCAGTCCCACACCGCACGGCGGTTGGCGGGTGCAGGCGCTGCACCAGCGGACGCCGGCCTGCCGGACGCTCCCGCGCTAGGCCCCGCTCGGTCGCGAGGTATGCCGCACTATGTGCTACGATGACGCACATAGACTCGTCGGTGGGCGTCCGCGAGCTGCGACAGAACCTCAGCCGCAATCTGGAGCGCGTGAAGGCGGGCGAGGCATCGTGGTGACCGAACGCGGCAGCGAGGTCGCCCGCCTGACGCCGTCGGGCGGTCGCCAGAGCGGGCTGGCGCGGCTGATCGCCGAGCGAGGCGCGTCGATCCCGCATGGTGATCTGATCGCCAACCTCGGGCCGCGTCATCGCGTCCAGCGCAAGTCGACGGCGGCGGTGCTTGCCGAGCAGCGAGAGGTGGTGCCGCTCCGTAGCCCGATCCTGCTACGGACGACCGAGGCACGGTGCTTCATCGGCGAGCTAGCGGTCGGGGCGCTGGGGGTAGACCTCGTCGATCGTCGTCAGGCTGAGGTAGGGCGCCTGCGCGGCCGCCGCAATCGCCGCGCCGCCGCCGGCCAGCCGGTCGCAGATCGCCAGCACCCCGCACACCGTGTGGCCCTCGCCCCGGACCGCCTCCAGGGCGTGGATCGTGGAGCCGCCGGTCGTGACCACATCCTCGACGAGCATGCAGCGGTCACCGGGCTCCAGCTCGGGACCCTCGATCCGGCGCGCGAGGCCGTGCTGCTTGGCCTCCTTGCGCACGAAGAAGGCCTTGACGGGGGCATCGGCGGCGAGGGCTGCGCACGCGATCGGGTCGGCGCCCATGGTCATGCCGCCCACAGCGGTCGCCTGCCATTCCCGCGCCTGCGCCGCCACCAGCGCGGCCAGGGCCAGGAAGCCCCGCGGGCGCAGGATCGCGCGCTTGGCGTCGACCAGGTACTGAGCGGTGGCACCGCTGGTCAGGACCACCTCGCCGATCACCAGGGCGTGCTGACGCAGCTCGCCGAGCAGCGTCACACGGGCATCCTGGTGTCCGTGAAGCGCCATCACGACTCATGCTAACCGTGGTCGTGGCCGATAGCTGACGACGTGGTGCACAGAGTCCTCGTGCTGGCCGCGCTGGGCTGCTGCCTGCTGGTGGCGGCCTCCTTTGCCCTGTTCACGACGGATCAGCTGACCGGCGCCTCCCGCCACCAGGTGGGGGAGCTCGCCGGGACTGCGCCCCAACCGGCCACGCTGCCGACCGCGGGATCCGCGCCCGCTCGCCCCCTGGGCCAGCCCCGCCGCTTCATCGACAGCGCCGCCGAAAAGCTGACCGCGCCCTTCGCCGGCCTCGTGCCCTCGGACAACCCGTGGGTGGCGCACGGGGTGCCGACCCTGGTCGCGCTGCTGGTCTACGGGGTCGGGCTCGGCTACCTGGCCCGCTACTCCAGCGGCTTCAGCTGAGCCACGGCCCCTCGGAGCTCAGTTGTAGACGTCGACCCAGTTGCTGAAGGTCAGCCAGCGGTAGGCCGGGATGGCGTCGGCGATCGGTAGGCGCATGCAGCCGTGGCTGGCGGTGGGCGCGGACATCTGAAGTGGCCCCAGTGTGGACGCTTGAAGTGGCCCCACTTCCGTCCGACCGGCAGCTGACTGTTCGGTGCTCTTGGAGCTCGAATGGGAGGCGGTGG
>JAABUY010000893.1_pt1 | contig 45406 bp, 48 predicted proteins | sample 5560271 | NCBI WGS metagenome assembly JAABUY01 (sample SAMN10711886, study PRJNA513374) | rock metagenome | isolation source: Antarctica rocks | place: Antarctica: Victoria Land, University Valley
AAGAGGAATTGGCTGTGGCTAGGCTAAATCCTTCGAACGATGAGGTGCTGGAGCACTTTCTGAATAGCTCCGTCGATGGTCACGTGCTCATGGAACAGCCAATTTAGTTGATACTATAAATATATACCCCCCCTATGACCCCCCCCCCCCCTCCGACCCCCCTGCTACTACCCCTGTGTATAATACCTGCTTCAATAAACATGTATTATACATGTTCGTGCCCTAAGTGCAAAGCAGTTTCCATCGGAAATGGCGTCTATAGACTTGGTCGGTCAAGGTTAAATTTTCAACGAAGAAATTTCGCCTAGGTCATCGGACATTATTAAAAGTCAACCTGGCGTGCCTGGGTAGCGGAAATCGTGTCTTCTTTAATCACCTTTTTCGCAAACTCAGCCGTCAACATTTTGCAACTTACTGTACTTCATAATGGCAGATCTATTATCGCTGAAGGATGGAACCTTACGGTGTTACTGTCTATGTAGTGCGCATGTGTATTGCTGACGCGTCGAGTAAGTACCCTCAGCCGGAAACGCTCGATCTTGCCCAACGGTTCAACATCGTCGACACCTAAACGACGCCATGGTGCAGGTCGAAAAGGCGATATGAGCTCTCAGGAAGGCGATAAGAGCTCTCAGGAAGGCGATATGAGCTCCCAAGAAGGCGATCAACGGTCCACACGTGGCAGGGCACCATAGGGTCCTCCCGGCTCATCAACGGCACATGTTTGCGACGCCAAGTGTGCTGTTATATTAGCGTGATGAAGGGTTCATCTCAATAGGACATGGTAGTCAGATACCGGATATTCAAGGCCAGTAAGGCAAAAGCAAGGAAGAGAGTCAGACCTTGAGCATAGAGAGCATAGAAAACAGCACAATGATAATAGGTTTATATTACTCATAGTAAACATTATGTTACCGTTCACTTCAATTTCGAACGTTGACCTGCTCTCGATGACAGGGAACGTTGACTTATGCTCAGTGATGCCTTTGACGGAAAATTATTGCTCCGTTTTCAACATCAGCTTCTCACAATCTTTAGCAGTCTTTACATTGGTGTGATCCGGATACATAAAGCCAACTTCCATGTCCGCAATAATGCCGTTCTCGGAGATTGATTAACTTGTCGCTCTCCTGTTCCGTGGCTGAAGAATCACAATACCTGCACCACTCCAAATTCCATAGGGCCTCAATGGGCTTCTCCAGCACCTCCTCGTCCTCCTCCACCGATGAAAGAAGCCTTTCGGGAGCTGCCGTTTGTCCATGGTCAATTTTCGTCTTTCAGATCCCTTGAAATATTGCCTGAAGGCTGTGACACACAGCGCGAGGGCAGAGAGTGATGAGGATTAGCTTAGAATGGCAACAAAAAAGAAAGCAGAGCCAGGAAAGAAGCTACTATTCCTGCCAATAAAATCGGAAACAAGACGATGAATAGAACGTCATGTAGCCTGGCTCATTCCAACATCAGGATAATCGTAACAGAATTCCACCGTAAGCTGTTTTCGATGTCTTTTTCCCATTCAACGTCTGTAAGTATAGTCGGGAGAGCGTCTTGATAGAATAGCTCTTACCAAATTTTGAGCTCGTGTTCAGTTGTTCAAAGTCGAGAAATCGGAAAATTACAGCTTAAGCCTCAATGGTTGTTTACGAAAGAGTCTTGTTCTGCGGAGGCGTGCCACTTAAAACGAAAAGACGGACTCACCTGTTGCTACAGCATTCACAACCTCACTGGGCTCGCACCTTGCATTACCTCTTGATTCAGCTCGCCTATACCCATGTCGATACTAAAGCTCTACGCAGTAGACTTTCCGCCGAATTCCCAATCTGATCGTAACGAAAAGAACCGGGGAATGAAACGGTCACGGGCAACACCATGAGGAAACGTCAACGGGTGAGAGGAACAAAAGAACTTACGACCATTCATGAACGCTTGTCCGGCGGTGGACGCAAATCTGTCGATTGGTCCTTTCTCTTTCCTTTCTTGTGCCTCCCCCGGGCTTTGCGTTTCCGTCGTTGTTGTTGTCGAGCTTGCTGTTGTTCTTTTGCTTTACTTGGCACTGAACCTGCATCCTTTTTATCTTCACTAATCATAATCATTTATGTCGAATAGCTACAGACAGGCTTTTGACAAACCCACCTTTCGCATAATTGTACACCGGTGTAGCTGCCACTGGGGCATCTGTACGAAACTGTCTGCTGTTTTCTCTGTGCCTCAGCCGTCTTCCACCCGATCGTGTTGCAGGGGGCTCAGCATTCTCATTGCCGCTTGTTCTTCGCCGTCGATCCACCGATCGTTCGTAGCCGGTGTGAGTGGAGAACCAAGGTTCATGTGGCCAGCTTGATCTGGATGGGATGTATTTTTTTGCCATGAGCCACCGTCTCTTCAGCCTTCACTACTCGATCGATTATTTCACAAGAACGCAGGGTCTTGACATCTGCTCTGGCAACTTCATCAGCGTAAACCGCAAATCTTTTTGAATGGTGTTGCTCAGGTTTGTCACGCAACGATAGCAAAGAGACTCTCTCGTTAACACACATTGGATACTTACGTAGTGAATTCTGTGCAACAGTTACCTCAGCAAGCTCAGGCCCTGGCCGACGAGAGCGCTTATAGGCGTACACTAACCGCAAGCGGTAAGTCGTCGTCGGAGGGAAATCCTCGGCTTTTGCTACTCGTTGACGATCACCTCCATCGCAATTTTGTCCCAATTGACGGTCTGCGCACGGAAGAGTGACTCTAGCACCCTTGGATTGACATGTCCAGGTAGCTCTGTCCCTCGCAATTCGCGGTCAAAGTCTCTAACCCAATGATAAATGTTCGTTATCTACTATTTTGGAGCACAATTCCCTACGGTTACCACAGCCATCCTTCCTCGAGCACCAGCCAAAAGTACTCAGTCCAGTACTGCTTCCACCAGTAATGCTCCTACCAGCCGCAGCCAAGACACGCCGAGATGATTCAGGACCTTCAACATGTCATCGAGCGCAATTGCCCGGTTAAGCAAGAACCTCGACGAGCCGCCTACTCCGAGGGTATTACTGTCAGGAAGCCAAGGCTCAGTACATGAAAGAAAATTTATCGCATTATAAATGGATACTGTTACTCGCGGTCGAAAGAACAAGCTCCTATTCCTAGACCAATGCAGATCTCTACAATCCCTCTCGGCTTCATTAAAATCACCACGGCATGATATTACTTATACAACAAAATGCATTCCGTCTGGGATTTATCGACCTCTGTCTATTTCGCTTTGCAATGCGACATCAGATCCCGCAAACCCTACGGTGCCTCTGAGGACTCCTTCTCAACCGAACCAGACTCCTTGTTCAACGGCTTGTCCGCCTCCGACTTGTACGGGGCTTTACGAAGAACGAGGTCAAAGTCTGTGGATAGGAGGTTGACAGGCAACGGGTACGATGCTTTCTAGGCTCGAGTCAGTTCAAGATCGATGTATCGGGTTCATACGTACGATTTCTGTTATGGTAGGAGGCCATTGTTCGTGATCGGTCGATTGATAAGTATAATACCTTCAGGGCAAGGTCCGCGTGACATAATCGGGCTAGCTGATCTGCCTTTTTAACCAGATTTGATTTCCTTCTGGTGAACTGCTGTGTCTTTGCTTCTGCTGCGTAAGTCATACTGTATGTTTCCAGATAACTCGAACGCGACAACATGCAACTCATCCCAGGAAACTGTCTTTATCTAAGACCGAGTGAGGGGCTGGTTCTGAAGACAAGTACTAATATATCTCTGAGCTTCCTGCTTCGCTTCTGGATCGTCTCTATTCTATCTTGCTGGTCCCCCCAGGCTCCATTTCTGGCGCGCCTCCCCGCTCCATTTCTGGCCCCTCCTCCCCGCTCCACTTCTGGTCCCCAGGGAAATATTTGTGGACGGGGTTCACAGGGTTCCCCTAGATACGGTAGCCTACGAGGGCACTCTGACACGGCCTTTGATTGGAGCGATGAGATAGTGCCCAAGTTTCTAAATGTGTACACTTTCTAATTTTATATACCCTTTAGACTTTGCGCACCTACACCTTAAAACTTATGTACATTCAGCAAGTGTATACCCCTTAAAGGTATATACGTTCGAAAGGTATGTACAATTAGAAAGCGTATACCTTTAAAAGGTATATACACTCAAGAAGTATGTACTTTTAAAACGTATGCACACTCAGGAAGCCTATACCTTTAAGAGGTATATACACTCAGGAAGTGTATGCCCTTTGAGCTTACACAACCTCGAAGGTTACATACCCTGGAAGACTACACACCCTTGAAGGCTACACACCCTTTAGGGTTGAACACCCCTCCAGTATGCACACTTTTCGAGGTTGCACATCCTCTCAGTCCACACACCCTTCAGTATGCACACTTTTCAACACACAATGTCAGTCTACAAGCCCTCTCAGTTTATATATCACTCCAGTTTGTACTACCTTTCAGTCTACATCCCCTTTCAATTTGCACACCTCTCGAGTTTACAAAAGTTGCATACCCTCTTCATCTCCTTCATGTTTCCACACCTTTGGGGCTTACGCAACTTCTCTGCATACCAAGCGAGCTTATGAACTCTTAAGGTATTTTCATGAATTATGGGACCTTAGCGAGTAAAGACTCTTTGATACCCAGGGACCTTCCCTGTCGCAGAGGCCCTATCAGCGGCGATATAAAATACTATGCACTGCGAATGTTTGGCATTTTTGAAAGGCTGCGAACTTTAGAAGGCTATACATGACACGTTTTCTTCAAAACTTAGCTCTTCTAAGAAGAGTCTTTCAGGACTGTACTGATTATCCACCGGAATGGAAGATACTATACTTATCGATCGACCGATCACGAGCAGTGGCCTTTCAGCATAGCAGAAATCGTACGTATGAACTCAACACATCGACCGTGAGCTGACTCGAGCTTAGCAAGCATCGTACCCGTTGCCTGTCAATCTGCTGTCCAAAGACTTTGATCGCACCGTTCATGAAGTTCTGCATAACTCAAAGGTGGAGGACCCGTCGAATGAGAGGTCTGGTTCGGTTGAGACTTCGGAAGGAGCATGAATGTCAAGGGATCTGATGTCGCATCGTATGCATTTAGCATTACGAGTAATGCTATACGGTAGCCGATGTGCAGAAGAACGGAAATCTCTGGTCCACACAGCTTCTTCAGCTTGGTTCCTTTTTCCAAAGAAATTACGGCGTCGCTTATGGAATTTCTGTCCTGTTTCTTTGTCGTTCCGATTGAATTCATTCGAGTATTAGTTATTCTTTACGGACAACCAATTAAGCTAAGGAGTCTATCACCTTATATCTTACGGTTTACGATGATGACCATCGCAGTCTGAAGCGTAAGCAGAGAGGTAGGAAGGAGGACTATAGGCTTAGATGGGTAGCCGATGAGATTTGAAATAAGAACATTATCACATAACAATTGCTTTAACGCTCTCGTCTCGACGTGGTCTAGAGATGACGAGCTCACGAATGGAGAAAAGCGTAAGCTGCTAAATGAGTAGCTTGGGGAGACACAGCCTTAGCGCACTAGACTGGCGAAAAGAGAGTGAAGGAATGCGGGCATGCGTTTGACCCCGAAAAAGATGGCTCTATATAAAGAAGTAAGCAAATAGGCAGCAGGAGTTTCATATGATACGAAACACGTTTCACATTTTTGGCTTACTACTTATCATTACTGACTGTCAGAGAAAGTCAATTGATTCCATCGCTGGTCGAGCCTAGGAGCTTCTATAAGGAGCTTCTAGAAGGAAATTGGGGGTGGTGTTTCTAAAATTGGAGCTAGGGGGACGGTCCAAAAATGGAGCACCGAAGAGCGCAAGACGAGATCAAGGGATCCAAAGGTGGAGCAGGAAGTTCAGAGATATATTGATACTCAACAATCTAACGTGCGGCAGCAGAGCTTGTGCCTTCTTTCTCCAAAGTACAGTACCTGGGAACGATGTTGAGATCATCCAGTTGATTTCTATTTATGCGACCCTGTACTTACCGTAAGAGATTTATTCAGGGCAAATGCGTCGTGTTAAATAGACGGTTGCCGGTGTCGGTGGTGCCACTGCCAGTGACTTTAGTTTCGGAAAGGCGAAGTGCAATAAGATGAAGGTTTGCGTGACGTGCGAGTGTCTGGTTGAGACTGCCCCCGGAAACACAATGGGCCTGAACGACACCGGCAACTACTACAATGCGAATAATGGCATGAAGCTTGCGAACGTGCTGCACGAATTCAACAACCGTTTTGCCGGTATTGACTACCGAATCTACCAGTATTACTGTGAGCTGTCCTTGCAAATGATGGAGCTTGACATCGTCAGCATCGCTGGCATGGACGAACATGGCAAGCGGGAAGGCGTCGTTGACGCCAAGCGCCATAGGTTCTCCGCCGCGCATTAGCGCCACGATCGTTGTCTGTTGCTCGTGAAAAAGCTGGTAGCCTCTTGTTGGATGGCCCAGGACATGCCGAATTGGAGACTGTTCGAGACCGATCACATCGGCCAGGAACTCGATCGCCAGATACCATCCGACACGGCGATGCGCTTCCCTGAGGTCCGGGCCGGCAACAGCTGCATCGCGCATCGGCGTTGCGAGCAGCTTTGCCGCGTTCCTATCTGTGGCACAAAGGACTTGAAGGCCACCATGTGTATATCGGTCGCACAGGAGAGACTTGATGAATTCGGGCTCAGTGAGCTTGATGATGGGAAGCTTGGTAATATCGAGCCGTGGTGAGGCATTACTTGGCAGCACAGCCTGGCGCGCCCGAAGACCATCGTCGATGGCGTTTGTCAAGGCCGCATCCATGGTCCTGCTCCTGGTCTGCTCCTCACCAACCACGATAATGGCTTGATCTGCCTTGCGCAACATGTCCAGGTCCAGCGGACTATCTCCGAACGCCCAAACATACATGTGATGGGCCTCTCGCAAACGGGCAACCAAGGCGCCCTTTACTGCCGCTGAAACGATGAAACCATCTGCAATGCGTCCCCCACCAATAACTTTCACCTTCTCAGATAGACCTTCTCTCTCCAGCACCTTATCCCAGACACGACGCAGCCCACAGGTGACCACCACCGCGCCAACATGTTTTTGCTCTGCCACCAATTGCAACAGGGACACAAACTCGGGATGCATGGTCACCGCCAATGCCACGTCTTGGCAAAGGGCATCAAACTCCTGATCATTAGCCGTCTCTTCATACAGCAATACGGCCTGGCGAAAAGCAGTATACGCGTGACCTAAAGGGCTGCTGAACAACGCATTCAATGTACATGCTTCATATTCCAACGGCCGCATGTTGGAGACCCTGTTCCAGAACAACGCGCCTGTATCCTCTGCAGCCAACGTCCTGTCGGCGTCCATCACCCACACTGTCTCCAGCTGGCCTTGGCTAGCAACAACGGCATCGTCTAGCCTGCTCTCGGCCTGAGATAGGTTGTACTTCTCGGTATGGTACCTGAAGTCGTGTAGCAGTATCGAGACTTTGTTCAGCAGCGTCGGATATGGAGATACGAGCGAGAACAAAATCCCATGACGGCGGCAGAGATAGCGCAGCTGGGTCTTTTCTTCCTGCTGCCACTTGCGCAAGTGGCTTGCCGATGTGGACGGGCGACTCCTTTCAGTGTCGTCAAGACGACGTTGTGTGAGAACCTCGGCGGGGATGTCTAAATAGAGGATGTGTGTAAATATCTTCAAGTCATTTTGGGTATACACTGGCCATCCAGCTTCCTGCTCCCCTGACCAGAACATGAAATGTCCAGCGACAACTGCAACCTGTCCGCTGTCAGCGCAGTTCTTTCCAATCGCGTCGATAGCACGCCGGCGCCAGTGTGCCTTCTCTTGCTCTTCCATGCTCTGGAATGCGTCGAGACCGCCAGGAACAACAGTGGCAATCATCTTGGAGCCTTCGTAGAACGCGAAATGCGTCTGTCCAAGTTCCTGCTTCAACTGGTTTAGCAGAAATGTTTTGCCAGAGCCTGGAACTCCGTATAAGCCGACAACTACTGCTTTGTGATCGGAAGTAGACCGAATTTCAAAGGTTGTAAATTGGTTTAGCTGAAGATCCGCCGTTGAGCCCGGTATGTTGCTTAATGCGTTCTCGCAGTTGGTAGGCATCATACTAACTCCCTCAGTCTTCTCGGAAGGGTGGGCAGGAAACTCAATTCGATGATCGATGAGATATCTCGTTATTAGATGTAGCTAGTGTAAGGTGAGATGGAGGTAAGATGAAAGATCGGCCGCACTGGTTATATCTATCGATTTCTGGGCTGCCTTGTTCTTTGTGGGCAAGCAAGTGACTCAAAGAGCCGAACCATTCAGCATGTTGCAGAACCCGGCTGCAGCAGCCCACTTTTCTGCACGCAGCCTCTTTGCTGAAGCGGGGCAGAGAATTCAGGGTATGAAAGCGGCAAATGGCAGAGCATAGAGCAATAACTGAACGAATGTTACACAAGACCGAGAGATTTGCGTCAAGCCATTGGCTGTGACTTTGGTATCCTCCTGATTGCGTTTCTGCGGCTGAGTCTAACGATCGCCGGAAGCACGTCTCTACGGGAGAAGAGGCCATACTTGTCGTAGTTGGCGACAAACTCTTTGAAATTCCACCGGGTCAATCTGATGACGCATAGCGACTTCTTCAAGCTTCTGATCTTTGCTGGGATTCACTACTTCGCGCACTGAGTCGTAATGAGGAGCGTTGCAAATGATAGCGGCTGTTCGATAGAATTTCCAGCGCAAAGTGAACTTTGTCAGCATATACGCGTATACGAGGACATGGCGAGAGGTAACAAACGGGGGCACTTTCCGAACTGGAAACCCATCGTACCGAGCTCGACTGCTGGAAAAGAAGACATCTGATGTCTCGCTGAGCTTCTGCCAGGGCGTCTTTGCGATCCGGCGTTCCCGTAGTTCCTCCCGAAGTCGATCTCGGTACCAGGATGGCGGTGATTGCCGCGATAGACCCAACATTCCATGCCACCGTTTCAGAAGCGCGCCACCTGTTGAACGCATTTTCGTTTGACGATTGACTGATGTAAAAGGGGATGCTGAGGAATCGTGCTTCTTTGCGTGCGTTGATGCAAGATGAACAGAGGCAGGAAAAAACAGAGAGGCACAAAGGTGGCGAAGGTGTCGAAAAGAGAAGTAGGTGAAAGATATAAGGAATTGAGAAGCCTCTATTGCATCATTCCGAGGACCTGAGTTAACAATGCCGATACTTGCTTTCTTGACAGGCGCATCCTCGGAGTAGGCTGGTCATTGTAAATATTTTTTGACCAGCTCGATAATACATTGAAGGTCCTGTAGCGTGTTGATGTATCTATGCTGTGGTTGAGTGGGTGAAGAAGCAGTAAGGACAGAAGTAGGGTGGGAAGAAGTAAGATGGCAAAAGCAGAAAGGTGGAAAACAAGTGGGCATGCGTTTGACCCCGAAACAAAGGCTCCTATTTTGACCGTCAGCCACATGAAACTTCCAGTATATAAATAACAAGAGGATGATGTTTCCGCAGCTAGCACTGGCAGAGACAGCCCTATGAAGCGCAGCGAGAGGCAGTACTGTTAACTTTACCGCCGATTCTGGGTCCGCAAATCGTCGAGACTCTGTGACTCAGCGTCAAACTTAGAATTCACGTTCTAGAAGCTTCTAAACCTCATGCTAGCCCCTGCCATGCATCTTGCATATCTCCCGCTCAGAACGACACGCGCGCTCCCAGAGTTAAACATGACCTATATTGCGCCTTCAACTTCCAGTGAGATCTGTATACTGACCAGAATCGCTTTCGGGTTCTATAGCTAACTGTATCATGTGCTTCGAGTTCCAAGCCTGCGCACACGCACGACAATCCACACCGTCACGACGACTTTCAATCGACTTGCTAACCATCATCCAAAGCGAACGTAAATACCTACTTCTCCAACCGATCCTATGCCAGGTGATACTCCTCTGAAAACCTTGTCTGAAGCTTCTACGAGCGCGGTAGTTTACATGGCTCATTCCATCGTGGCTGGTCTCACCATTGCTCCTGTGCAGACTGCAGCCAATCAACACTTGCCACCTGGCGACCGGTCTCGATTGAGACCAGTCACTAACCTTCCGACCGAGTGCACTATTATACGCTTAACTTGAGCTTCTCCTTCTAGCGACATTGATGACTGACACTTCGTATCATGTATCGCCTCGTGTCTTGTGAAGCTTTAACTCCGTTCCCTTGGAAATGTATTCTTGGGCTTTCGGCATCACCTTTCTATCATGGGCTTTGGTTGCGGATTTGACACGGTTCCATGTCTTACCGAGTCGGACAGTGAAAAAAGTCGTTCGTTGGCCTTTATCGACGAACTCAAGGAAGTGTATAATGAAGACCTGTGCTCCAAGTGCAGCCCCGTGTGGTTACGTTCCAAGTTGGGGAGCATCCGCAATTGCCGCTTGAGGGTCACAATTTCCTCCGCTTCAGCTCTAAGGTCAGCTGGGCTACAACAACAGCTCCAGAACCCTATATCCATCAGGTTTATCGTGTAGCTCGAGAGGTTATTGGCCAGCGGGTACATTTTGGCACGAACTTCACGATAATTATGGACATTATGATTGGGACGCAGTCAAAGAGTCCTTCCAAAGCTACAATAATTCGGTCGGTCTTCCACTCTTCCGTATTACTCTTCTTTCAACATCCCAGCAGCCTCCAGAAACATGTGCAACCTCAATTCCCTTGATCAATAGCCCCACGTTAAACATCCCCTCCACGGATAATCTAGGGTTGGTAGAGACTACTGCATTTCTCACCCCATATATCGTGAGATCAATACCAAAGAAAGGGTAAGGCCTCATCGCAGCTCAGACCATTCCAAAAGGGCAATCGGATCCTATCGGAAAAGCCTATCTTTACAGTCTCGGGGTGAGGAAACAACCTCGATCTCACAAATCAGCGGATCGCCAACGAACTCAAACAAGTTTCAAAAGACGATCAACGAGCTTTCCTCAGCCTTCACAACAACTTTCGAGGCTCCTTGGCCCCCTTCCTCGGCATTTTCAAAACCAATGCCCTCCCATTAGGCCCTGGTGCAATAGAGAGTGGACTCTTTTTACAGGCCTCGAGAATCAATCACGCTTGCCTCCCGAATTGCCAACACACGTGGAACGCGAGCATCGGCGAAGAAGCGATACATATTGTCAGGGAGATCGCTCAGGGCGAGGAAATAACAATCTCATATTCCCATACCGGCCCTTCCAAATCTCGACGTGGGCACCTCCAAAAGAATTTTGGCTTCGATTGTACCTGCAGCCTTTGCAGCCTGCCAGCAACCGAGATATATAAGATGTAAGCGCTGAAAGGTAGCGCGACTTAATACTAAATATAGTAGACCACTCAGCGCCGTCACATAAGCGCCAAGAAAGACCTAAAATCGGGCACCCATTTCGTCTTCACCCTCGTTACCGTTTTTGCCGCTCTCACCCGGCTACGTTCCCTCGATCAGAGACATTATTCCAAGGGTTCCTTGACATCAACCTCCTTACCTGGTCTCACCTTCAAACGCGGACTACCTTGTGACTGATACGGGAATTGTTGGCTGGGCATACAAAATTCTGTTGTTGGACAATGATCTGGACGTTGATTGAAACTAAGAGTAGCCCTAATGCGGGTGGGGATCTACACTAGTGGCGCACTAATACCAATTTATCAATATATTTACCGCTTAAGACTACTACCATCTCGATAGATGCTGTTTGGGCGGTTTCTATCATTCATCTGTCACAATCTGTCCTATCTCAAATTTGCGCCAAGGCTATCTTCAACTTCTTGCTACTCCAAAACCTCGCTGACATTAAAAGAACCCTTTCTTCCAGCTACATTAATGCACAAGGTTCTATTTGCTTCTGTCCGAAACGATTATACTCGGCCAACTACTAAAGGCAGCCTGCATGGTGATTTCATACGACAGGTGATGTCGTTTATTCCCCACTTTGAAAATAGAGGGCATAGCTGATCTGTTTTGTTATTGTAGTGTTCTCATATCTACTCCCTTCAGGTTTCTCGTTGAGCCCGATAGAAAAACTATCTGCACTCATAGCCCACCATTCGAAACCCCTTGGTGTCCTTATCAATGGAAACATGTCAGAGGCGAAGTAGGGATGTACCCTGCTGCAAGACGTCGACAAGCGTATCTTTGTTCGATTCAGTCAATACAAGTATACCGGAGACTACATTGCTGCGGACTCATACATTCTGTTTGATTCCTTCACGATTCAGGCTCCGACTATGTGCAGCCGGAGCCAGAGCTAGAGCTGACGTGGGACTTGGCAATTTTTGGTAATAGTGATGACGGCTTGGGGGGGCTGGTCAATGTCAGAGAAAGACAAAAAGAAATGGCGAAGCCGGGAGAAAAGGAGAGATGAATTAGAAGACATTGCCCCTAAAGCTGAAGAGCCAGCTGCAGTCGCTCCACGGTCAAAGAAGTCCGAATTATGGGACAATTTCAAGAGCAAAGCATATGCCACCTCGAACCCTGCTTTTCCGCCTCGGGGAAACCGCGAATCATGCGAGAACTACATTGAGGTCTTTCTCTGTCATACCAAGCTTCGCTAACAGGTATGATGTTGGCTCTCTAAGAGAAACTTGTCTCCATAAGCTTCAGCGGACTTTGGCCGAGTGCATTTTGGACGATAAACGAGCTGAGGATATTGTCAATTTACTGCGGTACAATTACTCAAACACTACTGGCTGTCCAGAGTCTATTGATGACTTAAGACTACTAGTCGATGGCGCATTATGTCAAATAGCCAAAACACTCTTTCCTCCGTCAGAAGTCAATCGATGTCGAACACGAACTTTGAAATATGAAATGCCTAATTTTCCGAATCTCCATCTGGTCATCTCATCTTGATCAGCAACATTCTCGACATCGAGAACGGCCGAAGGGGCAAAAAGCAAGGCCTCTCCTGCATTCAGATTGACGATCTGAACGAGTATTTGCTTGATCACATCGCTTTCAGTCCTTGTCGATGTATTCATTGAGGCTGCTGCAAGATGGCTTTTTAAGGCCTTCATCCAATCCGGAGAAGTGAATCGATGGACTAAGGTGAACGAACAGAGATCAAGGAGCTTCGGAGATATGGTGGGTTCCTGGGTGGCGATGATCACACGACAAGCAAGGTGCCTCTGAAGGCGAACGGTTGTAACCAACGATTCCGTCAGCTTTTGCGCTGCCGCGGACTCCCTCAAAAACTTAATTTCGTAGTTATATTAGCAACTAATTTCAGACGCGGATTGGCAACGTCACCTACCTTGTGTGCCTCATCAAGTGCAACAACTCGTCCGGTGTCCATCTTCTGCTCCAGAAAAACACCCAGACAAATCTCAAATAACGCACATGCTGAGTCGGCATCCACAAAAGGACAGCTAAGGTCAACAATAATGAGCTTTCCGGGGGAGGAAGTCCAGTCATTTCCTTTGGTGCTCTGTTTGGACCTCAAGTTTGGGGCTGCGATAAAGCTTTCGAGCAGATCAAGTCGGAGATTAAGTGGCCCAAGTTGCGCTGGAGTGAGATCTGTTGCCAAAATTCGCCTTTTGAAGTCGTGATAATCTATCCCGGGTTTTGGGTTGGGCTCGCGAGCCATTTCTCGCAGTATTTTATATATTACTTGTATGTATAGAGGAACCTGTCCCTCTGTGCTATCAACAGCCATAAGAGTCATCAGCCTTTCGACGTTCAGATACCTCTGCTGGAGTAAGAGAGGTTCCACATTGGGTCCATCCCCCGCAAGCCCCGGGAGATTTTGATAGAGCGACTTCATTCTGGCGAAATTACTGGGCGATACCAGCACAGTCACTTTTATTCCGGACGAGCAAAGGTAGGCACATCTCACAAGCATGACCGCCGACAGCCGACGTGAATGAATCATAGTGAAACACAAGTCCCGTGAGTGGATTTGGAAGTTGCGTCGTACACACATTTGGAATTAGACAATTCTCCAACATGCACGACAAAGAATGGCTTTTGCCACTTCCTTGGGACCCACAGATAAACACTGACCATGGCGCCCCAACATTCAGGAATATGCGAGGATCTTGCACGGCTCGACAGACTGACTCTCCATTGCGTGTTGCCGAGCCAGAGGTCTGTTCGGAGGAAAAGTCTATTCGCCCGGCGAGCAAACCATATTGTGGGAAGGGATCGACCTGGCCGGGTACTTGTTTTGTGATCTGGTGTTTTACAGACATTGAGAAAAGCGGCGTTGTGCGGATCTCTTCAAGGTCGAAAGTGTCGTAGCTAATATTCTCTGACGATTTCAGAAGAGCCAAGTGATGCCCAAGGAATGGATCAGATTCAGGATCATATTCATCCTGACCTAAAGTAAGGTCTTGCAATACATTTGGGTCGAATATAGGTGAGGATCTGACAATCCCTACTGATGAAGACATGTTGTTATCTGGTGGGCAACATTGGATTAATGTCAAGGCTCGCAGGGAGGTAGGAAGGCAGATGATTCAAGAGCAATCCAAGTGCAAAGGACCTCATGGGAGATTGATGCTGACGTAGTAAGGATTGCCCTTGCAGAAGGGATATGGGCTGTAACGGAATCTACGCCTCAGACAACAAAGCCAGAAGTAGGAAAAAACAAGGTAGGATCTTTTAATAATAAATTTAATCTTGGCTGTATCTTTGACCTTGCAGGCCTGAAGTGATGAGGTAGGGCTCTCAATGCTATGAAAGATCGGACATGATTGAGCAAGTGGTTCGCCGATGCCGTGTAACCCAGGACCGCATCATCATATCACAGAGTGCACCTATCACGAAGAAAGCGACGTTGTGGATCAGCGCTAATCTCTATTCATGATGGCCTACATGAGCACTTAGGTACCCTTGTTGCGTGGCTGGGCTCCTTCGACGACTTTTGTTGAATAATACGGCTCTCAAATTTATTACCACGTTGACAGAATGAGGGTGCGATGACAAAATCTCTCTTCTCAAAATTAATGATTTGGGGATGGTGAGGTGCAGTGTTTCGTCGTGTATGGTGGTGAGGTCAATTGGGAAGGATCTACTCTATTTCCATGCAAGGCGTTCTACTGTGTGACCTGGTCCATTCGCAAGGCCTGGAGAGCGTTGCCTCCAAAATAGACAGCGAATATCAAACATGTTCATCGATGTTTCATCATTGTCGAAAATCAATGGAGTATCATTTAAGACAAAGCAGACAGCACGAGCGTGCAACTTCACAGCCTGTTGAATATCATGAAGGACTCAAGATCTCTTCTCACTCTCCACTGTTGTCTGTGTGAGTTGTTCTCTCTGACCTCACGATCCCGAAGTACCGTTGTCAACTTACTCTTCTCCTCTTGAGATCTTCGTAAAAACCCCCTCAGCATACGGTACCTCCTTTCCGAGCTTGCTGCTTTAGCTGATGTGTCGTTCTCAAGGGGAGCTTTTTGTCTGGATTTCTTTCCAGAAACACCGCGAAATATACTCTGGACCGCAAACGATACCGAATTCTTCTGGTTCTTTTCCCATGGAGGAAATGAAAAGTATTGATTTTATTGGTCCGCTGGTGAGGATGCGAGAAACGGGGATCGATCGATACGATTCGAGGCGTCGGATTCTTGCGTTATCTCTTTTCATCTCGAAGCATCACAATGCAGTCATGGATAAACAGCCGAACGAGTCCAGTAAAGCGTCGCGTTTGATTATGCATATCGTCGAAAAGATGTCAGCTGTCCTCACCGAGCATAACAAAAGCGTTTATGATCGACAAATGAATGGGCACAAATTGCCTATCCAATGACAAGGCAAAGTGCCCGCAATGTGTCTCATATACAGAAACCCACAATTCAGAACACCTAACGATTCCTTCAAATCTCCAGTCATGTACGCTTGACTCATTATCATATGTTCCCACATCTGAGCTGTGAACAAGCATATACTACGTCGACCCCCGAATCATCCCCACACTGTACATGAGATCTATCGAGCGATCCACCTAGTATCAGTAACCAGTCCCGCAATCATGGAAGGCGATGGCTCGCATTTTGGGCTCGCAAGTCCGGATCTTCTCGTCTTTTCTAGACTGCCAATCGGCAGCCTTGGCTGCAGCTTCCTATCGTTTTTCCGACCATATCTTCTTTATCTGTCTTTATCTTCGTCTTCTGCTAACGACACAACTTATGATACTTTCATCCCGGAATGTCTTCTATCCAAGAATTGCACTCTATGGAGAGTCTTCGGACAGCTGAACAAATTCAGCTTCTAGATCTGGTCGACTCTCTTCGTGCGGAAGGCTTGAGTGAATTCACAGCTCTACCTCAGCTGATCGTCTGTGGAGACCAATCAAGCGGCAAGAGCTCCCTGCTTGAAGCAATCTCTGGGGTCCCGTTCCCGAGGAAAGATAATCTCTGCACACGATTCGCGACAGAAGTCATCTTACGTAGGGCTTCAGACTCTGAAATCACAGTTTCTCTGGTATGTTTGGGGCCCCATCAAAAAACCATATTTTTAACCTTTGTTGTATAGGTGCCAGGGAAGAGTAGATCATCGGCCGACCAAGACCGCCTTTGGCTGTTTCGGCACGAAGTATCTTCCTGCAATGACTTTGTGACGCTCTTTGAGCAGGCTAAAGATGCCATGGGTCTTTTGTCTGTTGGTGGAAACGCTTTCTCCGAAGATATTCTACGAATCGAAATCTCAGGACCGAAACAGCCACAGCTAACCATTGTTGATCTTCCTGGCTTGATACATTCACATAACAAGCATCAAACCGAGCATGATGTAAATCTAGTTACGAGCCTGGTTGCCAAATATATGGCAAATCCAAGGAGTATTATCTTAGCAGTGGTCTCTGCTAAAAATGACTTCCCAAACCAAATTGTACGATTCCTAATTTTATCTCCCTGGCCATATCTAACATGATCTGCTTTCTAGATTCTCAAACGGGCTAGAGAGGTTGATCCTCAAGGTCTACGAACTCTAGGTGTCATTACCAAGCCAGATCAGCTTGGAAATGGCACTGATGGCGAGAAGATCTTTTTGAGTCTTGCCAGGAACGAGCAAGTTGAATTCCATCTGGGTTGGCATGTAGTCAGGAATCCGGACACTGGGGCGAGCAGCGGGGCCCAAGACCGAGATGCAATCGAGAAGCAATTTTTCGCCGAGAGCAATTTTCGGTCCCTCTCGGCCACAAATCTTGGTATCGAACATCTACGCCAACGACTCAGCATGGTCCTCTTTGGTCAAATCAAAGCCGAGCTTCCACAGTTGATCGAAGATATCGAATCTGGCATATCGAGCTGTCACCGGAGGCTGGAAAAGCTAGGTCCTGCCCGTATAACTCTCGATGATCAGAAGAATTTTCTAGTTGATCTGAGCGACGATTTCCAGAAACTCTGCGACGCTGCGATCAAAGGCGACTACGAGCATGACTTTTTTGCAGACCGGTCTCTGTTTGATAGACGTCTTTCAGCTATGATCGCCAACTTGGGAATTGATTTCGAAGAAAAATCCGGACGAAAGGAACACGGTGGGAGATCGTACAGAGTGCAAGCCGTAAGAAAGGTTGCCGGACCCGGGGGCAGGCAATTGAAGAAGTGCGCAAGTTGTTGAGAATGAGTCGTGGACGTGAAGTATAAACTCCTTTCCATTTTGGATACCCAATATGCACTAATTAGGTGCTTGGTTAGTTGCCGGGCTTCCCAAATCCATTATTAGTTGGTGAAATCTTCCGCGAGTACAGTGGGCCTTGGGAAGGTTTGGTGCGTCGGTACATCAACGACGTCTGGGACACCACTAAGAGTTTCGTGGAGCAAGTATTGCAGTATTTAACAGACGCCACAGTTAGCGATGCCTTACTACGGTACCTACTCGATCCCATCCTGGATAATAAGCTGAATTTGGCTTATATTAAACTCGATGAGTTGATTTTAATTCACAAAGAGCACTCTGAAACAAGAAATCACTACTTCACAGATATGTACAACGCACTTCAACGAAAGGAATCTGAGACCGAGACCACCAATGTGCTTAAAAAAGCATTTGCACATCGAAGCAAAATAACAGAAGATGACATTCCGTCTCTTGTGGCCACGCTACAACAGAAGCCTGAAGCTAATATGGACCTCGTTGCTGCCGAATCCACATACAATGCAATGGAGGCATTCTACAAGGTAACAAGGTCGAATTCATGCTGTTGATGCTTTCCTAATAATTTCCAACTTTAGGTTTCGATGAAACTGTTCATCGACAATGTGCCAAATCTGGTCGTTCGAGCGATTATCGCTTCCCAATTGACATCTATGTTTTGTCCCAAGTCAGTCTTTGCGATGGACCCCTACATAGTGACAAAGATTGCCTCAGAGTCAGAAGACAAGAAACTCCAACGTCAAGAAATAAGCGAAAAGCTCAAGGCCTTGGAAGCTGGCAACACTCTCTGCAAACAGTATGCCCATCGTGTGACTTCTGGTCAGTCACTGTCAGATCCTGTCCTTTTATAAAGTCTTCCACTCACAAATACAGTCCGAGCACCACAAGATCCGCCGATAACCAGGCAGAGAAGACTATCATCAGGCCTGTTATCGAAAGCGTCGTCGATTGTAGAAAGCTTTGCAGGAGAAACCCCAGAAGATGAAGCCTCGGATTCTGCGGATTCTGAAGCAAATTATGAGGTTCCGAGGCATAGAGAGATCTGAATCGGTGTGTGAGATCTAATCGCTATAGATAGTGGTTTATCAGTTTGGAAAGGTGTCTTTCTTGGTTTGATAGCTATACCAAATGGAATGAATCATGGTTGGTGACTAATCCATGTCTCTGCCTACACATCGACAACTACATGTTACGAAAAACGGAAGCCCCTTGCCATGTTATAGCGAAAGTAATGAACTCGATCCTATTACATATCACCAAGTTGACTATCCGAAATAAAGTGACTACCTCCAGCACATTGGTAGCCTTCTACCTACTTGATCCACTGAAAGCCTACCGGACAGACACCAATAGCCCTCAGTTTTCTTCTTCTTCTTCTTCTTCTTCTCCTCCTCTGCTGTGCAAACTACTGCTTCCACTTGTTGACGCAGAGCCGGGCTTCGCCAGAAGCTTTTCCATAATAGTGTAGCCCCTAAATGCATTGTCTGCGACTTCCGGAACCTGCACTCGATTTCGACACCACCTGTTTGGCCCCTGTCCTGGATCCGCCTCGAATACCTTTTGTCTGAGTTGATAGATAGGACTCAAAAAATTTGGTCCATAACATTCTCCGTCATCGAAGTCAAATTCTGCGAGCAGTCGTCCGCGTGCATCGCCCGCCGTTCCATCCTTGTTCCAGACTTTGTGAATATTGAGCACGGTGTCTGTTGAACGTGACTCCTTGGTACCGTACACGAAAATTGTCCCAGGCGTCGCCTTGCCGGGGGTTTCATGTGGCAGCGTGACATGCCCATTCTCTTGGTATCTTAGCACAACCTCCTTACCTGCTCTCACCTCCAAACGTGGGCTACCTTGAGACTGATATGGAAACTGTTGACTGGGCATGCAAATTCTGTCGCTGGATATGATCTCGATATTTCCTGAACGCCCGTTTGGCGGAAGTAAGTAAGTCATGACCGTACCATTGTGAAGAAACTCTGGTAAGGTTCGAATCACTACAGAATAGTTAGCTAAGTATACACCGCTCAACGAAGCTTGCGAATCACCATTATCTCTCGGATAGCCGGGATTTTGGAACGCGACATCTTCGACAAGGGAGACCTGCTCAACCCACGAGTGACAGTTTACTGTCATCACAAGAGCCACCAGAATCGCGGACACGGATGTCTTGACTAGAAATTCAATCCTTGTAGAGTCAGATTTGATTTATTGCACGTTAAGTGCTTGTTTCGACTTGAAATGATAAGCTGGAGGAAAGATGTATACTCTGCAATGATTCAAGAGTAACGCTTTTATATACATTAGATCGATTTAATGTTAAGGGCTAAAGAAGACTAAAGCAAAACGTAGGGTGAGGGGTTGGCTTCTGAAGTCGAAGGGCTAGGGGTGGAATTTCATGCCTCATTTGCAGTGTCCGAAGAGATCCCTCCTCTCGGGCCATTTGCTACAACTTTTCAAAACCGGAGCGTGATGCGGTTGTACTTGCAAGAGTTCTTGGTTCAATGCATGCAGTTCATTTCTATCAAACTAGCATGTCTTAACGACATATTTACGTGCATACCTCTGTTACAATGCACCAATTATCTCAACAAAGCATGAAATATGGATTAACGGATATCATTTTATTCAACTATGTAGTCTACAGTATTGAGAGAATTATCTATTAATGAGATGAAATCATTGTACTGAATCTCAAACGAAAAGTAAACACTATTAATCAATACAAACCATTTCATAGCAAGATCTTTTACAGACAATTTCCCGATATCACTGACCTCATGATTCCTTCCTGAGCCTCAAGTACTTAAGTAATTTGAAGGAGCGAAGCCTGGCATGTTGTTCGACTTCAAGATGAGCCACCAGCCTATAAGTTATCATTAGCATGTGGTGTTGCAGCATGTGTTATTGCAACTCACCATCTCCCCGATCATAAATGAAGCGTATCATTTCTCCCTGGTTAAGACTGGCCTCTGCTGTACTCCTTGCCTGATATGGAAACAAAGCGCGGCAATTTGATTGTGTGGTTGAGGGCGTTGGTGTTGCTGAAGCTGACGGTTGTGTCTGGGCCGCAGGCTGTTGGGTAGGGAGCATAGGCTGCTGGGTTGGAAGTGCAGGTTGCTGGGTAGGGAGCATAGGCTGCTGGATTGGAAGTGCAGGTTGCTGGGTTGGAAGTGCAGGTTGCTGGGTTGGAAGCACAGGCTGTTGGGTCGCGAGCGCTGGCGGTTGAGCTGCAAGCACTGATTGTTGAGCTGTGAACGCTGGCTGTTGAACTGCAAGTGCTGACTGTTGATGGGAAAACGCTGGCTGTTGTATGGAAAATGCTGTCGCCAACTGACTTTACACTTTTTTAGACGGCACCTCTGGCAAGCTCTGACCACCCTCCTTCGCGGTTCAGGGGCCGAAGATACTGTAGGAGTGGCCGGGTGGGATGGGGGTTTCGATTGTAAGGGTAGACCATCCATGTCTAGAAAGCCTTTAGCAAGCATCGAGAAGAAGAAAAAAGCTCTCGAGATCTGAACGTACTGATGAGAGTCATTGATAAATACTAGAAGAAGAATATTGGTGGTTATGAAGGATGATTATTGTCCAATGCAAATGTGGACCGGGTTGGGCAAAATATTCAGTTGGGACTGTGGGAAAGAAGAACAGGTGAACCAATTATTGAGCAAGAAAGGAAGCAACGACCGTTTGCTCATGCATCTTACAGAGACCTAAGTAAAATCGCATTGATTTGAGTTACGTCGGTGTAAAATTCAGTTATCATGACTCGTAGGCCTTAAGACTCTACTAAAGTACAAATTATTTAGCCTTGGTAGCCTTGGAGAGCGATAGCGCCGTCCCTCGAAAGGCATTCTGTGTGAGGCGCCCTTGAATTGGAACACGCAAGTCCATGTGAGAGAATCTGTTCCCCCCTGACACTTTTTACTGTTATTGTGAAGAGTTGTATAAAGTACGCAAGAATCTCAACCAAGGGTTTCCACCATCACTAGTCTTGGCGTCCACACTTTACTTTTTCTTTGGAGAACATCGGTTGTACCGCACACGTGATACTCTCTTGCTCGCTTGTCTTTCCTCGGTATATAAATTTGTGCAGTTTAATACTCTACTGCGCATGCGTGTACATAATTAGTAAGAAGCAGTGCAATCTCCCTCGGAGATGGCGACCCCCTCGTTGTTCAAGTATCACTACTACCTATATTTGCGAAGTGTTTGTTTGGATAATACCCCTCCATGACAGAATCGTAAGTGTGCCGGTTGTTTGAAGACAAGGATGTAACTCCGGTGCTGACATGGCATTCCTGATTTCATCATCGGAAAGTGAGATGCCATTTTCGAGTTATTACGGAAGCATGACGGAAGCTACCTTAGCGTGCTCAGAGTCATTTCCGAACTGGGATTAGTGTCAGTAACTCAAAAACATCTATCCCCCTTTAGAAAAATCCCACCTTTTCTCGAGGCCTTTTCACAAAGTCGAGCCGCATCCGTTTTTTTGGTAACTCGGCCCATTTCACTGCTTCTCCTAAAGTTATGAACAAGCCGGCGTAGGAGGTGTCCAAATCCACTGGGCTTATCCTCTTCCTCGTCTATGAAAGGTAAATACGTCAACAAGTATATGCCCTGTCAGAAAATTGCACGGACGCACTTCCTCATTCTGATTCTGCTCAAATCATAACGACTAGGACTTCAGCTGGAAGCGACGATTCATCAACGTAGTATGGTCCAAAGGAGGGGCATTGGGGTTCTCTCTGAAGGCATTGAGTCCCAGTCTTATGACACGTCTTATTTCAATGGATGATAGAGGACAATCAAAGAATGCGGAGATGCAGTTAGCGCGCGTCTCTCCCAATTAAGCTAGCGGCTGAGTCATTTCAGATTGCGGGGTTGACACCCAATCAGTGGAATGACTGAAAATATGTATGCGCCAGATAAGCACCCACACCTTCAACCCCTTCGTCGCATCGAAATGATGGTGTGAGCACTTTGTGCACTACAGCTACGAGCCCGCACCCATGTCTTTCGGATTCCCAAATGGAGAACTTGGTGAGTAAGTTGTGTTCTTCGATCTTGCCTCTTCTCTATCCCAAAAAAGTCTTATGGACAAGACGTGGCTACGGTATACTAGCAGCTCATCTAAAATAGGATATACGTATAGCCGGTAAATATCAGCTGCAAAGGAGGATCGATGGGGGGGCCTTCGGCGATGTTTACATAGGTAATGGAAGTGGGTGATCGCAGCTGCTTCATGAGACTCATGACGCACCAGGAACCAACGTTGAGACCGACGAGGATGTCGCTATCAAACTCGAACGCGTATTTATTGATCCCTCCCTCCTGGAACGTGAAGCTGACGTCTATCGATCACTCTCTAATGGTCCGGGCATTCCACGCGTGCACCTATATGAGACTGAATCGGAGTATAACGTGATGGTGTTTGATCTTCTGGGACCGAGTCTGGAAGACCTTTTCAACTTCTGCAGCCGCAAGCTCTCTCTGAAGACCATGTTGATGCTCGTCGACCAGCTCCTTTACCGTCTTGAATACATTCATTCCAAGGGCGTCATCTATCGAGACATCAAGCCGGAGAATTTCTTGATGGGTGTGGGGAAGCATGGGAATCAGGTTTATGTGACAGATCTGGGCCTCGCCACAGAACCCTATGTTACCCAGATGAACGCTCATACCGCTCGCGCCCGGAACCCAAACTTGATTGGCACGGCACGATTTGCCAGCGTCAACGGTCATTTGGGTGTGGGTGAGTCCAACATCCTTGGTTGGTAATTGATGGGTGAAATATGAAAATAGCAGCAATATATACCTCAGCAAGGAGCTCGTCTACTTTAATCAGCAATCACGCTTACTCTGGGATTTATGATTGACTAGTCTTCGCTTTTGAACCATCTGTGTGCCCACTTTTCAAGCATTGTTGCCATTTGGGGCTTCGTCACGCATGCGCTTAAGTCCTCTCCCCAGCTACCTTACTCCCTTTCTCCAGAGCTTGACACCCTCAGAAAAACGAATCTACAATCGAATGGCGGGATCCATGTCCTAACTCCACAACCATTTCAAATCACCTGGAAAATCCTCTACACCGCCTGCGAGAAGAACAAGCGTCCCGCCGGCATGAGCATAAGACAGTTTCTCAATACCCGATCATGAAGTGTATCGCGACTGGGTTTGTATTGGTATCTCTGGAGAATGCAGAAATGTGGTGAGGTTTTTTCAATAGTAGATAGATGAAGCAGAAACTATATTTAGCAAAGGTTAGCACGGCATCCCGGACCACCTTGTAAAACAATACGATATTTGAGAACTGTCCGATCAAACATATGATTATAATCGAGTTACTCGTGCGCGAGAAGGCGACCGAACATTTTGTATTGATGAGGATCGTTGGGTACTGGCTAAGCCGCGAAAGATGATGATGCGATCGTTGTACAGGCGTGTTGGCCTTGCTGAGTCTATATCTGTCGAGTACCCATGTTTGTGTGGTTCGTAGGATCTAACGAAGCGCATTGTGATTTGTCTTATTGTGGTCTGCGTTGGTACTCGTACAGGAGGCTCGGCGACAAGAATGGCGGATGGATTAAGGGTGTAGACAGAAATGGGTTGGGTATAGAGGGCGAAGTGAGCGATGAGAGCCGTTGGTTGCCCTTGACAGCTTCAAGCGCGAGTGCTTGCTCACGAAGTTGAGGTGAAGGAGCAGGACAGATGGCTGCCGAGAGCAAACGGTTGGTCATTTTCCTACATACTCGTCCTAGGCCACCAAAAGGTCTGAAATTCTGGCGGCGGAGTAAAATAAAGAATGCAATACCTTCGGAAATTGCGAATAAATATGACAGAACCTGCCGACCAAACATGCTCTTTGTAGAACAAGATGCTAATAAGAGGGACTTTGCATCTCGCTATATTTAGATATTAATTTACGGACCAGACCTCTCATCTCAGTCCACTATTACCATGGCCGCCACCACCTCCGACAAGCGCAGCTTCTACAGCCCGAGTCCTGATCGTAAACCTGGTGTCTTAGTGCAGGATCCTAAATCAAGACTGACTAGAAAGAAAAGGTCTCATCGGATTCCTGATAACCTCATCGTAGCCTGTAATACTGTAGACTTGAAGATGCCGCTACGGACGAGCTTTACAAGAGATGTGTGTTACCAGGGAGGCGAAGATCACAGCCGCCCTATGTGTGCACGGGATTCCGACTCTCACTAGTGCCTCGCCCTTTCGGATGACTAATATCACTGCCAACAGCGTGCGCCTGTATAGAGGCAACCATTTCAATACTATGCTCCCAAGACCTATAGGAGACTGCGCCTCTACTGGGAAAGCAAAGGACAGGCTGGCCGCCATAATCGGTGATGAACTCCGTTCATTTTAAAAACGGGCTCCAGAAGTAAGCCTTAACCCAGAATGTGCTTGAGCATTACGACTTACGAATCGAGCAGACTCTCTGAAACCGGCAAATTCTCAGACCTTACCATTAGGTGCCATGAGCACACCTTCAAAGTGCACCGCATTGTATTATGCTCTCAATCGGATTTTTTTCTCGCCGCATGTGGAGGGGAATTTCAAGTGAGCAGGTTCAATTTGGCTGACAACCGATTTTGATCGTTCACCGCAGGAAAGTTCCTCAGGAGAAGTCGATCTCACCGACAGCAACCTTTATCTCGTCCAAAGGCTTATGAGCTTCTTCTATGATGAGGACTACTCGGACCCTACCGAAGGCGACGAAAATAAAGAGGTACCATTATCAGCGCTGGAGTTACACGCTGAGATGTATGCACTTGGTGACAAGTACCAAGCCCCTGGGCTCTCCAGACTTGCTAAGCAAAAATATGAGCGAAGGTTAAAAAGAGACTGGGTTCCAGAAGACTTCTTACGATCAATTGCTAAGGTCTACCAATTAACGCCTGAGTCTAATCGAGAGCTTCGGAACGCCGTTCTTCACCATGCGAGATCCAACATCAAGCAGTTTCAATCAAACGACGCGATGCGAATACAATTCAAAGACACAAATCGAGGCGTTCCAGAATTTACATCAGATCTTCTCCAATCATACATTGACGTTCCACTCAGAGGAAAGTGTATCCAATGTGGTCCACTTCAGCCAATTCAGCCGCTACAGGCAAGGTGCCTTAAATGTTGGAAGGGTGGAGCATGGTGGGAACATGATGAGGTGATATGAGTGTGACATTTCCTTACGCCTTGCAAATTTAAGTGTTAATTGGTCATCGCGTCGAAAAATGATAGTCTGTGTTAAAGCAAAAGATTCTTGCTGTTTCCTGAATTAATGGTATCAGGGGGCGTTTCAGGGGCGGCGTAACTCCGTCATTCGAATTCAGGTATGTTTCAGACAATAGGCGTGCTATTATTGTATGTATTGGGGAGTAGTAGGAAGGAACGGGCGACCGCATGAATGGGGTTGTATTTCTCGCCCGTGAAGGCAGAGAACCACTCGGAAACAAATCCTCGACATTTCCATCACCAAAGTCGATGTTCCATTAGCTGCATAGGATCAATTCCACTTGTTCTCGCTCCCTTGATCTTTCGTTTAGGGCATGGTTGAACTCGGCAGAATGGCCTGCATTTCTGCACGAAGCTTAGTGGCCCTCTGTGGGAACTTCCTATCGACGAACCACACCCCTTTTATGAGCCCGTCTCAACATGAGAACGTCTATACGTCCGGTTCGATTTCGCCTTGATGGTCTCGCTCCGCGTTTCGGTTCATCGCAATGAGTATTTTGATCTTGCCTTGATCTGCGTTCCAGCAACTGGGTATTGCGCATTTCGATGTCTCGAGGGCGTATATTTTGCGGCAATGGATATGTATTTTGCTAAATAAATAAGCGCCTGTGAAAGACAGATGACACGGTTTATGCACTCACAATTTGATCCATGGATCTATAAACGGAGAACCGACCATTCTTGCACACAATTACCGCTACGTCAGCTTCATAGAGCTTTCCAAACTCGTATGCTTTCTTGAATAAAGTATTCTTTCTCCTGCTCGACGTCTTTCTTATTCTCGATATCTTTCTCTTTTTAACCTTATCGGCCATTATGTTTCCAAGGTTGTGAAATTAAAGTTCTTATTCGTAAGATTTTAATCTTTTGCGCATACTTTGAGAAGCAAGCTTTCTCACTCCTTTTATCCATAGTCGTCTTAGTTGTTGTCCGTTTTTGACCTTTACTTTTTTTGCCTCCGGTTTTTGAACCTTTTTTGGGACCGCCTTTCTTTTTTGGCCCTTAAATTTCTCGATTTACTTTTTTTCCCTTCAGATTCTCTCAAGAAGTGTCTATCATTGATATTAGGTTTGAATAATAGATGCTTATCCAAACTTGGGAATCTTTCGTACGGTCGGCCAGACCTGCGCCTTCAAGCAACTCTGTCCCTTGTCTTGATCACCCTTGCACGGTCAAGGGAAGAACTTCGCCTTTTTGCTGCGGCAAACATCTTCAAGATTTGGCTTGTGAAACGCTCAAATTGTTCTTCATCATAGCGATCAATAAATTCCATGTCGAATTTTTGCCTTGATGTCAAGCGTTCACATCAACCGGTAAACAATTCTGCACTTCGTCAATGTATATATATAAGATGTAAGCGCTGAGAGGTACAGAGGCTGGATACTAAATATAGTAGACCACTCAACGCTGCCATATAAGCGTTAAGAAGGACCTAAAACCGGGCACCCGTTTCGTCTCACCCTCGTTACCGTTTTTGCCGCTCTTACTCGAGGCTGATCACAGGTTGACATAAATCACCAGCGGAAAGGGTGCCAAGTCACGTGACGGAACAAGAATATCAATAGAACTTCTTTTTGATCCAATGATGATTCTGTTGCCAGACAGAGAAGCTCTCATGCGGGTGGAAATCTACTCTAGTGACGCATCAATATCAATCTATCAACATATTTTCTGCTCAAAAGTATTATTATCTCAATAGATGCTATTTGAGCGATTTTTATCATTCGTCTGTCACAATCTGTCTTCTCTCAAATTTGCATCAATGCTATCTTCAACTTCTTGCTACTTCAAAATCTCAAAAGAACTCACTTTATTTGCTTCTGTTTGAAACGATTATACTCGATCAACTACAGATGATGTTGTTCACTTCTCACTTTGAAAATCAGAAGCATCGCTGATCTGTTTTGTTGTTCTAGTGTTCACATCTCTACTTTCTTTGAATTTCTCATTGAGTTCAATAGAAAAATGTTCACGATTTATTCTGCACTCATAGTCTACATCTTCTCGTCGAGCTTGTCACAAAAGAGTCTCGATAGTGCACATTGATCTTTCGTTATACGACTTTTGACACTAGTATTAGCGCGAGTTGAACTCACAATATCATCTGCAGAATTGAGAAGTGTCATAGTTTGATTCAGCTGTCAAAGATGTTTATGAGACTTTTATGATAACGGCTTCTGTTGACTAATGTACCTCTATCACGTGATCGAAAGTGCGAGCGCGCATTATGCATTATGTGACGAAAATTCCTGATTCTCTTCACACGCAGTGTTATGGGTTATACCCATTGGTTGGTTGGTTGGTTGGTTGGTTGGTTGGTCAATCGGTTGGTTGGTTGGTCAATCGGTTGGTTGGTTGGTCAATTTTCTGGCTTGTTGAGAAAGGCAAGGGGGCAAAGGGGTAATGGGACTTCTATATAGAGAAGCTGGGTATCGCAGTAGGTTTGCTCTGCAAGTTAACCTCTTTGTATATACTAATATCAAGCTTTGGCTACATTTTTTCGAACATAGCCCTAGTTCCTAACACGCAGAGCACAGCACGATGGTATTTGATAGCATCTTTAAAAATGTATTTCGAAGAAAGAGAATTCTCACTGACGTCACTGTCTCTCAATGCTCACATTCAAGATCGAAATGTGTCGAGACTTTTTCATTTATTCTGAAGATGAAATTTTACCTTCAGAATGTTTATTGCATCGAGATCATCAAAGAGATCAAAAGAGAGAGATTTGACAGTGAATTGAAAATCATGTCGACTCGAAAGAAGAGATTCAGACAGATCAAGAATCACGATCAAGACGTGAAACTCAACACGTGATCTCAATTCACGTATGCGTTCGTGAATAAAACGACGAAACTCGATGACGAACACGACTCTGAAACATCAATCTCTCATTTAATGAGCTTTGATCGTTTATCTTTATCAAACATCTTCGTCACGAACGAGATTATGAATGTTACAGAAACGTCGAGATTGTCTGTATGCACTGACATGTTCAACAAGCTTGACTCTCGTCTTCACGACGAGTAAGAAAGTATTTAACCCTCTTCTACAACGCTCTTTGTGATGATATTTATTTATCTTTTTCGTCAATGCTTTCTGAAGCTGTAATCTCTATTTCGTTCGTTGACGAAGTTTTATCGCTGTATTTTCTGTCTCTTGATCAGTTGTATTTGATCATTTTATGTGAAGAGACAGAAGATTTCGAGTTAGCTCAGATTCATACATGAAATTTAAATTATACAAAGTTCGAATTCAAGATCAATCGATAAGTATAGTTCTTTCATTTCTCTCAGATAATCAGTGCGAGATTTGCTTGATATCTCACGTTTCATAGTATGATCGATTAGCGAAGAATTACAATTTGAAATTCATAGCGTCAACTCGCTGCTTGCTGCACATATACTTGTTTCATATCTTCACAATCTGAAGCTTTTTAAATAAGTCATCGATAATTCAACGTTGAAACTTCTCTTGAAAGCGATTAAGACTTTGCACAGATCTGATTTCTCTGACTTTAGATTCATACTTCTTGAAAGCATTCGAGTAAGAAACCTGCTTCGTTGAGCGTATTTTTCGCATCTCATTCATCATTCTAGTCGTTATTCATTCTGATGAGATGTAATTGTGCACAGATTTGACTTCAGTCATAAACTTGTCGACGGCACAAACGATGGGAACTTGCTCCGTCAAGCGAATTTGCTGCACATTGTCCAACATGCTAGCCACTCTCGCCTTGTACGAGGCCAAAATCTGCTTCTCCTTCTCTTCTCTCTCTCCGCGCGCTGTCTCACATTTGTGCCAGCATTGCTCACAAAATGAGGTAAAGCTGTAGGACCGTATGCCTTTCCGATCGTAAGAATCTCCATAAAATTGATGTACGGTCGGACGGACTCTACAGATTTCACATATCGGCTTCCTCTGGTCTTGCATGCACTCAGAGCAGGCACAAGGGTTGCCGAAGTCGCAACTACTGTGATCGACCGGAGAGGAGTAAAAGGACCTTGAAACGAGGCTTCTCTTTAGAAAAGGGACATGCTTAATGATCGTATTGGAGTTCGCAGAGCATTGCAACATGCCAAGGTGGTGGCATCCCTCATCATAGACCGCAAGGAAGGGTGAGACCTAGTGAGTACTCGGTAGTTACGCGATATTCTCAAGGGAGCAGCCGCCGGACTCAGATGATGATTCGTCCTGCAAGGCGATCTGAGGTGCTTTTCTTTGGGTGAAATCGACGCTGTAAGAGATGGAGTCCATCTTTTGGCGGAAGATTGGCGCATCTGTCTCGTCGCTCAGCAAGCATGAGCGACAGGCAATCCACAGCTTCCTTCGAAGAAAGTGTCAAGGGAGACGTTGGGCTTCTCATAGCTCTGAAGGCGGAGCTAATCATGCCCTTGGCCAGAGTCTGCACGTCTCTAGCGTTTCCCCAAAATGATAGGCAGGAAAGCTCCTTAAGCATACCAGCCATTTTCTGTATGGGGCAGAGAGATTTTCCTGTAGAGCCGCAACGCTAATCTCCTTCTCCTTGAGGTGGCGGTCTAGCAACTGTAAACAGTGGTCAGGCGTCATGTCACGGAATATGATCTCCTCTGAAAAGCGACTTGACAATCCCGGATTCACCGCCATAAGCCTGTTCATGTCACTGTCGTAGCCTGCAAGTATGACAACGACTTTGCCAAAAAATTTGGGCTTGGTAATGACATCCACTAGCTCATCGATGGCCTCCGATGCGAAATGCCCTTCTCCAAGGCGATATGCCTCGTCCACGAAGAGGAACTTTCCCAGAGCTCTCTCGAGCATATTTCGAGGCAGAGCACTCAATGTCCTCGACGAAGGAGAGAAAGCCCATATCGTAGAATACTTTCCCCATTTTCCGAGCCGTCGTAGTTTTTCCGGTGCCTAGGACGGGTCAGAGAAGAGTTATGGATCAGGGCGAGGGGACTTACCCGGTGGACCCTTGAAGACAAAGTTTGTCGGGATTTGGTCGCGAGGATCGAGTCCTCGCTTTCATCCCACGGACGATCTGCTGATATCCCTCAAGCTTGGAAACGACGGCCTCGCAGCCTACAGTATCCTCGAACAGCTTCCTGAGATTCGTGGCCGCATCCACCTCTCGATCAAAGGCTGCGTCAAAGTCCTGTGCTTCAAAGATGGCATCAAATGACCGCTCTCCGAGCGGTTTCAACGACTGCCTAGTCTGGCAGCTGGTCTTTGCCTTGCCAAGCAAATTTTCGACCTCGCCAGCATTGCCAAAATGGGGCCGGTTGCGAGCTCGACCGAGAACCTCAATGGCTACTGACTTCGCCCTTTCCGTTGCATCAAGGCCTTGGTCTTTGAGCTTGAGCTCAAGGATCTGTCGCATTTCCGAGTCTGAAAAGTCTTGGAAGCGAAACGCGTCGGCTATTGGGAATCTCCGAGAGAGACCAGGATTGACATTCTGGAACATCTCCACGATTTGATCTTCATAGCCGAGAAGAAGCACACATCGATCCTCCCCTGGGACACTTTGTATCTCCGCAACAAGCGTATCGATCACTGCGGTTTTATACGGATCGCTTTGGTTCCCCGTCGCACCGGTGCCGGAGTATAGCATATAGGCCTCGTCGATAATCAATACCTTGCCGACTGTTGTCGCCAAGATTGCCTTTGTGTTACTCTCAGACTGCCCCAGAGCGCTGCCAATAAAGTCTGCCGGGTTCTTGGTGACGACTGTTAAATTACAATCAGCAACTAAGACGTACCCGCAGCACAGGGAAAAGACAGACCTTCGCCATTACTGAGAACGCCTAGATCGGCTAAACACTGACCGTACAGCTTGGCAACCGAGGTCTTGCCAGTGCCAGGCGATCCAAGGAAGACCCGATTGAGAGAAAATTGAATGGGCGGCATGTCCTTCAGTTCCCGATGATAATTCGTCTCGATAAAGCCGAACATGGAGCGAACTGACTCTTTGACGGAAACCAGCCCTATCAGGTTCTGAAGCTTTTTCCAGGCTGTGCTCTGAATTATGGCTTTGCATGGATCTGGGCCAATGAGATCTGATGAAGTGTAGATCTGATCATTGACTAAAGGTGTGTGTTTCTACAGCAGAAGCTATCTATGTTTTGTGCCGCAACTGACGCTAGCCCAAACCAGGCTAGCGGGCAGTGTAATGGCACTGCAACAACTATGTTCCTAATTAGGAACTATGTTCCTAATTGAACGACTACTCCCCCTGCTCCTACTACAGCTCCTACTGCAGCTCCTATTGCTTCAACACTCCTACTCAATAGGAGCTACACACTCCTACATACCCATCATTGAACGGAAGTCTCTGAATGCCTTAGGGGTCAGGGCCTTCGTGAGACCGTCGGCTGCCATCGAGGCAGTTGGAATGAACTTGACCAATAGGATTCCTCGTTCAATGAAACTCCGAATCCAATGCCATTTAGACTCAATATGCTTCGTCTTCCTATGGAACTCCGGGTTCTCGCCTAGAGCAATTGCACCCTTGTTGTCAGCCCAGACCAGGGTGGGGACTTCGGAGCTGAGCAGTCCCAGGTCCACCATAATGTAGCGAAGCCACAGAGCTTCCTTTCCGGTCTCACTTAGAGCCATGTATTCAGCTTCACATGTAGACATAGCAGGAGTCGCCTGTCGCTTGGCACTCCAGGATATTGGTCCTCCAGCTAGTAGAAATAGCCAGGCCCCGGTTGAGCATCTGCCATCGACTGCACCATTGTAGTCTGCATCTGAATATCCTACTACTTCAAGTTCGGTTGACCCTCCAAAAGTAATGCCCACTTTCAGAGTACCTTTGATATATTTAAACATTCGTGTGACCAGAGTGACATGAGTCTGATTTGGATTGCTGCAATATCGACTAGCCACTGACAGAGCAAAGGCGATATCTGGCCTAGTAGTCACCATGGCATACATTAGTGAGCCAACCGAGGCCCCATACCAGTAAATGGTATCTTCATCTGCTTGTTCCGTTGACGGCAATACCGAGTTGGGAACCGAAGCTTCCATTGGTGTAGCTACTGAGGCACAGTCCCGCATGCCAAATTTCTCTAGAACTGTTTCCAGATAGGTTGTTTGTAGCAGAGTGAGTGTTCTCCTCCCCCTATCACGTCGAATCTCCATGCCTAGATAGTGCGAAGCCGGGCCTAGATCTGTCATTTTGAATGTACTCTTGAGCTCAGCTTTGACCTTGTCTATACGACTCATATCAGCTCCAATAATGAGTAGATCATCGACGTATACCGCAATGAACATCTTCTTGTCTTCTGAAACAAACAGACTCTTGTCTGACTCGGTTTCGTGAAAGCCTAGCTTGTTTAGGAAGCTTCGTATCATGGCTGACCAGACTCTAGGAGCTTGTTTTAGACCATACAGCGCTTTTCTGAGTCTGCAGACCAAGCCGGGATCAATGACAAAACCATGTGGTTGCTCCACATAGACCAGCTCATCCAGGAATCCGTATAGAAAGGCGGTGACGACGTTCATTTGTTCAATATGCAAGTCACGAGTTGCTGCTATACCAAACATCATTCTGAAGGTAGCTGGCTTCACTACTCCTGACCAGGTTTCGTTGTAGTCAATCCCATATTGCTGTTTGTATCCATGAACTACCCAGCGAGCTTTGTACTTCAGAATGTTCCCATCAAGCCCGTATTTAATCTTGAATACCCAGCGGCCGGTCAGCGATTTGCTTCTGTCGTTTGGTGGAGTTACCAGTTCCCAGGTTTCATTTTCAATTAAGGAGTCCACTTCAGCCTTCATGGCTTCCATTCAAAGCGGCCAGTCTGACGACGCTCTAGCTTCCTTGTACGTCTTCGGCTCGTCATGTGCTAGTCCTAGACCCAATGTCTCACCAGAGGTCAAGGCGTGTAGAACTCTCATCATGTGAACGTGTGATTTTGCTACTTTTCCAGATCTAAATGTGGGGATTAGGGCTTCTGGCTCGGTAAGTATGACGCTAACCTTATTTGCACTAGAGCCTTCGTTTAATTTCCTGTAATCAGGTCGAACATCGGACTTTGAACTTCTGGTTACTCGTGTGCTTGCTGGAACGACTTTCTTTTCTTTTGACTTTGATTGAGCTCTTACCTCCTCCTGTTCCTCCTGTTGTTGTTATTGTTCCTGAGCTGTTCCATCCTCCGTGACTTTGCTGACTGACTTATCAGTCGGAGGCCGCATGGCCCCCTGTGGTATGGCATGTTCTGAAGGCTCGAAGGTATGAAGAAGAAGATCGAATTCCTCATTATCCTCCTCTTCTTCTATATCCTCCGATGCCCCAGCTCCTACTAAAGCCGCCGCATCGTCGGAAATGGGAGTAGGATATCGTGATTCCCCGAGAGAACCCCCAATAGCCAAGTCATCCACAATAACAGTTGTTCCATCGAACAGACTGTCATCTTAGGTCTCGCCTAGTTCTTCGCCAAAGGAACTATCGTAGATGTTCAGCTCGTCAAATTTGACGTCTCGAGAAACATGAATCTTTCTATTCACTGGATTGTAGATTCGCCACTGATTCACCCCTTCGTAGCCGACCATTATGCCTTGCCAGGAGCGACTATCGAGCTTGTGACGACCTGTGGTCTTTGGAACATGAACCCAAGCTCTGCATCCGAGTGCTCGTAAATTTGATACGTCTGGTTGAAATTCATTGCCAGTTTGAAAGGGGGTGACTCCGTCGACCCCCGGGCATCTATTCTTGACGTAAGCGACTGCTTTTACTAGCTCGGGCCACAGAGCTTTTGATAACTTCTTTTCTTTCAATATTGACCGTACTGAAGCCATGAGAGTGTACATTGAACGTTCAGCCTTTCCATTTTGCTGAGGGGTGTAGGGAGCAGAAAGTTCCAGCTTAATCCCAGTCTCTTTGCACCAATCCTCCCATTTGTGACCTCTGAACTCACCTCCTCCATCTACTCGAAGCCGCTTGACTTCCATATTGGTCTGCTTTTCCATTAGAGTTTTAAACTCTATGAGCTTGTGATGCGCCTCGCTCTTCAGTTTCAATGGATAGACGAAGGTCAACAGAGAGAAGTCATCCTTGATCAGTAGAAAATATGAATAACCACCTATCCAGGCGGTTGGCAGTGGACCTTCCAGATCCAGGTGTAGTAGCTCCAAAAGTTTGGTGGCACGAGTCATTGGAGAGCGAGAAATTCCAGCTTGTTGACGTCCGATCATGCAAAATCCACATATTTCCTCAGGCGGCGACGACGTCTTCGATTCCTCCATCCCCTTAACAAGGCTTCTCATCTTTAGCATATTTCGATGACCAAGATGCGCAGTTCTACCATGCCAGACAGCTGAATCGGGTGATTTCTTGATAAGAGCCATGACTTTCTGCCCTTCTTCTCGAATGCCATACAGCTCATAGCAGTCAACCAGCTTGTCAATATATCCGATAACATCATTGTTGAGCATCAGTCTAGGCTGAACATGATGGAAGAACACATCTAGCTTTCGTTTTGACAGAGCGTTCATGCTCATGTAATTATGCTCCACCTCGGGAACATGAATGACTTCTTTGAGCAGCAACTTCACCCCGGTGACAGCGAGGTTGATTGCAACGCTTCCTTTACCGCAGGACATCACTATCTGACCAGTGGCCGTCTGTACAGCCTCCGTGTGCTTCTCGTACGTTGAATCAATAAATCTGGATCGATTATTGCAGATATGGGTAGTGCATCCGGAATCCAAAATCCAGCCGGCAAATTCCGTGTCCCCAGCAGGGCTGAATTGAGCAATCGTGTTCCTGATCATACCAATTATCTGTTTTCGTTCACCTTCGCTCTGTGGCGCCGGTGACCTTGATTCCGGACAGTTTCTTCGAACATGCCCTGTCTTATGACATCCAAAACACTCTACCCTGGTATGATGGCATTGTCCCTCCTCGTGGTTGTGGAAACAGACTTTGCAATATGGTCCAGTACCTGAGCCATCGTCCTTCCAGGAACTGGATCGATCAAAACCTCCTCGGCCTCTATATCCTCCTCTTCCACCGTGCATAGCAGCTAAAATGGCTGTGCCCTTCATTCGATTTTCCTCCTCCTCCAAGCTCTGAAGTAGGTCGTCGAGGTCTGGAAGCACCTTCTCCTTCCTAGCTCGATCGTTGAGAACAGTCACGTATGTGTCAAATCCACTGCCCATGGAATTGATGATCTTGATCGTCACATACTCTTCTATAGTGATCCCTTGATCCCTAATCTCTTCCAAAATGGAGCGCATCTTCCTACCAAAATCTGGAACGTCAATCGAGTCCGCATAGCTCGTCTCTTCCAATCGATTTAATAAGGCCCACTTGGAGGACCATCCATGTGGCGTATATCGCTTCTTAAGCGACTCCCATGTTGTCTTGGCATCCCATTCAGATTTAAATTTCATTTGAACAGTTCTGGTGCACATTGCTCCAATTTTACCCACCACCTTTTCGTTGTTGATATCCCATTTTTCTATGGCTTCTTCACGTTTCTCAATTCTTTCTTCTTCGTCCTTTTTAAGTATAGCCTCCTTTTGTTCTTCCGTATATGGAAGTGGTCGAATCCTGTCGCCATTGACTAATCCCATCAATCCAACCTGCTTAAGAGCAAACGCCATTTCACGTGCCCATTCTTTGTAGTTTCACTCCCCTTCAGCTTAGGGAACGTGCGTGCCTCATCTTCCTTGGCCATATTGACGGCTTGATCCAGAAGGAAGAGATTGTTTTGCTGGAAGCCGGTACTAACACAGTTCCCCAAGGGAGACTGGCGGCGACAGCGATGTCGAATTGCTTATTCAAGCTGGCAATAGTCAGATCTACTGCTTGGTTGCACAGTCAACGCTTCCGGGACTCATAACCTGATGAAGTGTAGATCTGATCATTGACTAAAGGTGTGTCTTCTACAGAAGTAAGCTATCTATGTTTTGTGCCGCGATTGACGCTAGCCTCAACCAGGCTAGCGGGCAGTGTAATGACTGCAACAACTATGTTCCTAATTAGGAACTATGTTCCTAATTGAACGACTACTCCTCCTGCTCCTACTGCAGCTCCTATTGCTTCAACAATGGCGTCATTAACCCCAGTACCTACCTTGACTCCCTCAGTATGTTGTCATGGATGACGCTGCCGAGTGGGCTGAGTCCCATCCAGATGCCATACGCCTTCTAGCAATTGAGGAGCCTACGGCCCAGGACCTAGCAAGCTTCAGGTCCCTACTATGTGCCTACTAAAGCAGTCGAAATATCCTCGATCTCCTTTGATGCTGAGCTGTCAGAACTACGCATGAGAGTGGGATGTAGGGTGGCTTCTCAACGGTCAACTTCTTTTAAGTCCCTCAGAACGAAGTGATTGGCTGAATTTTGTCCCCGATTATTTGCACTTTGGCGCCACAACTTCGAATCGTGTGGAAGGCGTTCAAGACCGGTGCCAACAACATGGCCAATTGGAGGATGAAAGCTTACTTCTTTTGGTACGAAGCAAAGCCAGAAATACGAGCTGTCTGCGCACCAGAGCTTATCCCTTGCACGGAGACGCCTGCTCTACGCCCAGACAATTGCAAGATTTGAGAGTCACTTTCAGTATCCGTTATGGGAAAGTGAGAAGGAACATTTGGCTCATCTCCTTCAGTTGCAGGTGGAGAGACCTGTAAGGAACGAGGGTAGAATTCAAGACGCTTTCTCATTTCCACAGCAAGCACATGATTCAATAAGAGTCGCTCAAAGTGATGCTCGAAATGAGAGAGAGATACGGGACGGTCTGGATTCGGAAGCAGCAATGGAAGATGAAGGAGATATTATAGGATATGGAAAGGAAGTAGCAAAAGAGGAAGATGACAGCGAAGTAGACGACTTTGAAGATCAAGAGACAGAGGAAGCATTACAATGGCTCGAAGTCGAATGGAAGTCTCTCGCTAAGATTCTTATGCAGACAGACCCAGAAACTCATCGGGATGGGATTTATTAGGTAGCAATGAGGAAAATAACCACTCCCACTCCAGATGGGATGATCTTCTGATCGAACGATGTTCGCTATGATTTCGAGTCCCTGTATATACCAGAAGATTATTACATGTCTATAATATTGAACATCCTAACCCCAGGCAAGCACAATTACGAAACAGTTGATAGCTGTCTGATAAGTGATTAATCTGCTGTTCTGAACTATCATTTGGTTGGAGTGAGGTCTGTGTTGTCATTGGATCTTCGGTGGAAGCCGCGCAAGTGTGAAGATAAGGCAGCATTCGCTGTTGATGGAGATATCGGGATTGCCAAATGCCTGGGGTTCGACGTAGGAACCAGATATATCAATGACGAGGACTTTGAAAAACCCCCCCAGGCCCGGGAACGAAAGGCATGCAGCCCGCAGTACGTCAAACCCCCAATAACGCTCTCTTAGCTAAGCTTGTTGACATGGTCATTGACCTCCAAAGAGACGGAGATACACGGGCCAGTCGGGTAGAAGAAAGGGCCTAAAGAGCAGAAGAACGGATCCAAAAGGCCGATAAACATGCTCAAACGACGGAAGAAAAGGTGGAGTTCCTTCTGCAGGAGACAAATATCTTGTGTATGGATCGTCTCTTTCTTCGCCAAGATGAGCTCCTCCTTTTGCTGTTGATTCGTGGCTGGGGGAACCTGCCATGGGAGAGAACCGCGGAGGAAGTGGAGAAGCACCTTTCCTAGAGACTCCAAGTCATCGCAGCGGTACTACACTTGGGTATCTGTCCGCCTTCGAGTAGCAAGAGCCAAGCATATTGCACTCACCCACATCCAAGTAACCGTTGACGCTGGCAAAACAAGCCCACGAATTTCGGATTCAGGGAACGATCAGTGTTTGCCTCTTCACAGCTGTGCGGTCGAGTATGGACCAGGAAACACTATCGCCTCTGTGAGAGCCGACCTCTGCAGCGAGACCTGCTGTTAGCTTCAGAATAGCTCTTCTTGGGGCGTATTTTCAGATCAGGATCGGAAGAGTGCTTCTCTGGTTCTCTTTTCAGGCGCTTGCGAGAAAGGCTGGAATCTTGGTCCACGTCCTGGGAAAGCTCGTCAGCGGATGTCTCAGATTCTGGTGCATCCGGCTCGAAAGTGGACTGAGACATGCTGTGAGTAGAAGGCTCTAAGGTGGAAGCGTCCCTGGGCATCCCCGTTATCCTGCCATTAGTAGATGCTATGAGCTGGTCCCTTTGCTCCTTTGCCCAGTCCCTGGCGTTTCTGAAAGCGCCAACTCCCTGTCGAAATGTTTCAGGAGTGTCAGTCAGTAACCATCCTCTCAGTTGGGTCATATGGTATTCGGGAGAGTCTTCCACATTAAATGCTTGGGTGGGGTGAATCGTATACATCTTGAGGGTTCCGTCATTATAAGTCGAGGTGATGGTGTACGCGTTGTTATCGTATGCTAGAGTAGGGTCCGCTTCGAATGACCGAAGCTTATGAACACCACGGGCACCCAGTGCGCCGTCGAAACAAGCTTGTCGTTTAGCCACGGCCGCACTCCCATCAGGACCCTTCGCCTCAGTGAAGAAATTGGGTAACGCTGGGGCATGCCCCTGTGTGGCCGGTGTGACGTATGGTCCTAGCTCTTCGCGGATTCGTAGGTCTATTTGTGCAGGACGTACTCCGTCATAGAAGTCGGGTTTGGCGTCGACCAAGTTACCGTGGGTAAGTGGCTTGAGGTTTCCAAACACAATATTCTTCGCGGATGGGATGCGGGCAGTACCCTGAATCACTGGAAATACGTCACCCATCACAGCGTCCTCATTCAAAGCCCGTGAATTAGTCTGCTTGAAGGTACGAAATTCCTTATTGGAGAACTGAGATGGTGAAAGAGATGACCTCGGCTGCCCTAACCTGCCAAGGATTTCGTTCTCGTTATTTGGTCTTGGGGGATCTCGACCATCCGGGAAATCATAATCATCTGGATAGATGCCGTTATCAATGAGGTTTTGCTCAAAATTGGGATCGTATGGGGAAGTCTTCTTTGTTTTCGAGGTTGTGGTCTTCTCGGTAGAGTCGCCCAAGGTATTTCTGGACTTCGATTGGGTCCTCGAACTGGACTGATTCGACGGCATAACGTGGGCAGTGAAGTTCGGTATGGAAGATTCTGGATACTGAAGGGACGGAATTAGCAACGATCTCGATGTCTTCCGGGCCGAACTCACCCCTCCAAGGTCACGAAGATCTGGACCGCCGTGTCTGGCGAAGCGCTTCAATTTCTCTGAGGGGTTCTTCAATGGACCTGCTTCGTCACCCAGATCTAGACCGCGTGTAATAGTGGTTCTGACAGGACTGGCCCTTTTTCTGTTTCGCCGATTGAGTTCGTCCAAAGCCCGTCGAGTGAGCCACAGCTTGGAGATTGAATCCCAGTATGCTATGTTTGTCTCCTGCTGTGATTGACGACGTCTCTTGGTTCTTTTCCAAAGGGGTTGCGGCGTCCCAGTCGTCGAGTGCTCTTCTTCGATCGCACCTCGTTGACGCTTTTGACCACACAATGGTTGATGTTCAGACGCGACGGCAGTCATCAAGCACGGCACTCTGCAAAGCGCAAAACATGGATCGATCTCTTGGGTAGGCGAACGGGCGAAATGGGCATCGAGCATAATGATGCGAGAGAGAAAGCTTGGAGTCATGCTTCAGATTGAGGGGTAATTCTGGACGCGTCGAGTCCGTGATTAAGCGCGCGGCTGTAGATACCGAGACTGGCTATGTTCAACTGTTTGATCCCAACCAATGAGCGCAAAATAGTTGAGTCAGACGCTAACTAAATTTATGATTTCCCCTGTTTCAACCGCACATGCTCCAAGGCTGAATGAAACTTATCGGGACAGCCAAAGGATAAAAGGGCTCCCTGGGACCCCTTACGATACGGTCGGGCCCCAGAGATCGGACCGAATCCAAGATGTCGTGGGTACATGCTGGCAAACCGATTATGGACGGAATGAATGATGATGTCGTATATCGAAAAGACGTGGACGATTCGCCAGAAGGCTGGCGAATGAGCCATTTGTTGTTCCTATCAAGAAAATGATGGGATTGGCCGATATGATCTACCCTTTTTTGGACGTTTATTTTATGGATGTGAAGACTAGATTTGCGAGATCTGAGTTGAGAGGAAAGACTTCTACGTTGGCTATGTGGAGATGAAAAGGTCGAATAGAGACTCGGCAAGTGCAACCAGGGCTGCGAAAGTTGGCTATGGGTGAAACGTGCGAGAACATGTACCTCTTCATCTTTCAATTCGATACCGCCTTCTTTCCCATCGACTTCCTTGTCCTCCTTTTCCTCCTGCTGGACTCATATGTGATGGCTAGCCACCTCCAGATAAGGCGTTCCAGGGAAGAAAGGTGCCAGCTTTTCTAACCGCGAGATCATTTTCCTAGCAAAAGTACATTGGCCCAGCCTTTGTACGCCCTCCTATTCGCCGGCTGGAACTGACAGGGTATTATCCCGTTCCACCTCTCCTGGAACGCGCAGTACAGGTGGAACCATCTATGTAATGGATGGAATAGGCCTAGTGCTGAAACGCCACGTCACGACACATTGTTAGTAGAGTGGCTCCGGCTGTGGAGGTGGTTCCAGCCTTACAGCCGGAGCCACTTTTTACAGCTGGAACCAGGCCACTTGCCGGAACGCTACTGCACGCCAAGAAATTAGTAAAGTGGTTCCAGCTATAAAAGGTAGGAACCCACGCGGGTAGCAAAAAAAGCCGCACCGCAAAACTCGCTTCCCACCAAGTTACACCAAATTTAATAATTATTTCAGAAAGAGTTATTGTAATTTTAGGTAGTTTAATGATCCGTCGTTTCACACTGTTATTTTACACTCATCACTGTCAACCTTTATAGCGTTGGAGTGGCTTGCTCTGTAGATTGAGAAGTAAGTTTGGTGGGGAATCGAGTTTTGCGGTGCGGCTTTTTTTGCTACCCGCGTGGAACCTTAAAGAGGGCCACTGTACCGTCGCGGCAATTCAAATTGACAGCTTTTACTCTCGTACCACCCCCCAACACGCCTACAGGCACGCAACAAGGCAACGAGGCAACAGGCTGTATGTAGCACACGGTAGATTTAGCAACGCGACCACACGCCAGACCAAGCAAAAAGTAACAGACAACGCGCGAGGAAGGAAGGAGCAAAGAGAGTAAAAAATGGAGGCCTTTTCCGGAGAGGTATTCTATCTGCTTCTGGAACCCCACTGACGGACTCATAATAATCCTGAGCCCTGGAGATGGGAGGAAGATGAAGGCCAAGATATCGACCCTCGAGAAGCCGGAAGCCTACACGCCACCAGTACCCACCAGGTGCCCATTCCATCACGTGCTCCCCAGTTGTGAATCCCCTCACTGTAAGGTCTTTTCTTTTGCCCCCCCCACCCCCCAAGGGGGGCTTATGAAGTAATCATGAGTCCTGGGGAAAAGGCCTATAGCTTATCCAGCCATTAGGTAACAATCATGTCTAAAGAGACGACGCCCCCATCTATCCACCAAGTGTGTTTCGATCACTCAAGAACTGTGATAAACGGAATCAAGAATTTCAAAGGCGCTCTAAGGTTCGACTCCGAACTTAACAGCTCCTGCCTCCCCGGCAGGTTCCTCAATCCCGGCGAACACATGCTCGACCTCGGCCTCATATGCCTCGACGCCAGGTCAGACGTCATAGACCAACTCTGCAGCACAGCTGCCGCATCAAGCGACCCCGTCTCCGCAGTTACCTGCTACATCAAAACCTGCCAAACTATCGTCGTCAGCCTCCTCACAGACTTCTCTTTCACATTCGCCTTCAGCAATTCTGTGCTAGACCTTTTCAACGCCACCAGGCGACTCAACCAAAACTCATGCCAAGATATCAGCATCGCTCTCGGAAATGGCTCTCCCACTCCCGACCAATTCGAGCTATATCATCAGTCCATTCATCTGTTCAACAGAGACAAGATGTATGCCTTGAATGCTATGCGTAGCGTATGCGAAAGCCGCCAAGCCTAGGCAAACCTCTCCCTCGTCCTCATCGACGACCCTGCCTTTGGAAACTACTGGGGTGACAAAATAATCACACCAGATAGGCGCGTAGCCCAAGCGAGAGCATCCCACTTACTCGCTCTTGATATACCGCTTTCCAAACAGAGCTACCTCCAAGACATGCTCACCACCCTTACCAGGTATGTAGCTACTTAAACTGCGCTTGTTCCTCAGAGCATATTGGGTCGCTGGGCGATCTGGGGGCGTTGTGGTTATGAACCGGAGAACGGCGTTGTTGTGCAACAACATTTCGACGAAGGTGTTGTGGCGGATTGCGTATCGAACGTGCCATTGTAAGGACTGTGACAATCATATAGGTTTTCCGTGCAATTGCAGCGTGGTGGTACCGGCGTTGCAGGAGCCGGAATCGGTGCCGTTCAAGGTGCGGCAGTGGTTGTACCGGCGGGCCAACATCCGGTCGTTTGGCAGCAGCAAAGAAGCTCTGAGCGGGTGCATCATCTCCAAGAAAGATGATTTGAAGAGTTTGTATGCGGTGGATGACTTTTTCGGCGAGTGCGAAAGACGGTTGGGTAACAACGACACGTGCCATGAGGATGTTGATGCGGAAGAGAGGGAATGGGATCAAGTGTGGTTGATCTTCAAGCGGCACCTGGTGATGCAACGGGTGCAGCGAGTGAACCTGGGCGACGGTCAGGTTCGGCCGGAGTGGAGATAAGATGGCGGTGGAGGAAGGGTTTCTTTCAGGTGGAGCTCCAAGACGCACGTTATGTGTTGGTGCGGAGGTGGGCAATTACATTTGTCCCGGAGTGGGATGAGCATTATCATCAGCAGCAAACGGGTGGAGGCCTTGTTTGTAAGCTATTACAAGGCCATTGGGCCGGAGGCGTTGGCGCGAGCAGGCGGACATTTGGCGATCCTTGATGAAATATGTAAAGTAGGAAGAGGTAGAATGCCAGTGATGGAAGGAGGAAGACAAAGCTTGAGCGGGTACGTAGTAGAATAGAATAGTAGGTCACAAATTGGAGCAAGTCCATAAAGCTCGAGTATTATTATAGTTGCGTGAGCAAGGGGGGACCCGCTGAAGGTGAGGGTCCGAAGACCCGGTGTGGAGCCACAGGCGGAACCAGGTGTTCCAGGCGGAAAAGGTGCCAGCCTTTTCTATATCTTATTGGCCGTATGGAACTGCAAGGAAACTGAAAGTTCCATTCCGTCTGGAACTCGCTTTACAGGCGGAACCAGGCCACCTGCCGGAACGCTACTGCACGTCGGATACTAGTAAAGTGGCTCCAGCTGTACAGATGGTTCCGGCTGTACAAAGTGGTTCTACCTGTAAATGGTAAGAACCTTAAAGAGGGGACCCTCCCCCGTCTTTTGCTTTATTCTTTTACATCATACACCACCCAAGGCATCAAGACGTGACAGGCTGGACTGTAGTTGCATCGCCTCGCATCATTCTCAAGCTTCCATTCTACACGAGCCATCTCCTACCACTCCACACAATACGACACCGACGAGCACTATCATGGGGCCCCACATATTTTTTCGAGTTGAAGATGAAGATTCTCGCGCCCGGTACTCCGACGAAGAGGGTCTGTTTGCAGAGGATACGGACACTTGGGTTAATTTCAAAAGCCGGGATCGGAGATTGCTCGGCCAGGTCGAGAGGCATCTCGATTGGGGAAACAGGGTTCCCACGCCGTTTATTTCGATGTACTGTGATGAGGGCGTGGCGCATAGAGAAGCAGAACGGCGTGTCGGAGAGGGAAAGAAGGACGTGAGAGTCTACAAGATTAATATGCGGAAAAGTGATGAGCGCAGGGAGTATCGCAATATCCGACTTCTTGCAGAAAGGCTAGACTTTGATATCCCCGAGCATGCATGGAACAACTCAGAGTACGAATATATCTTTCTACATCATGTACCGTATAGTGCAGTTGTGGATTGGATTGATCTATAAGCATCGATCACATATATAGAAGTTGGAGTGTTGAGGGATCTGTACCGAGGTGAAGCTCAGGCACTGATCTCCATTTTCCGTAAAAGGCTGACTCCAGCACAAAAGCATCACCACTATATCTGAGAGTTCTCAGTTGCCAAGATTTAGCATATGCAACTTCAGCTCATGCACAAAGCTGTCCAATTTATCCATAAACTCGGCGGCAGAGCCATCAAGGATATCCTTGCTGACGTGCGTGTTGACGAAGACAGCAAAGTGTAGGCGAGCTTGTCGCTCCAGCATTTTATCCTCTCGCTGTGCTCGGGTCCTGTTCAGAAACGGAAGAGTCGAGAAGTAGTCCAAGTCTTTCGTTTCGGTCGCATCGTAAGTGGTGGGCTCGTTCAAAATTTGGCATGATTTGTCTGCAAGGTACTTCTCGAAGGGGACAAGAACCTCTCTGAATCCATATTGGCAGCCTGCTGTGTGGAGAATCCATGCCTCATTAGCGAACAATCGTCCCACTTTTAACACTGTGTGGGGCATATCGCTAGAGTCTGGACCAGGAACGAGCTTTAGGGTTAGGGTTAGGGTTAGGGTTAGGGTTAGGGTTAGGGTTAGGGTTAGGGTTAGGGTTAGGGTTAGGGTTAGGGTTAGGGTTAGGGTTAGGGTTAGGGTT
>JAABUY010000895.1_pt1 | contig 45327 bp, 36 predicted proteins | sample 5560271 | NCBI WGS metagenome assembly JAABUY01 (sample SAMN10711886, study PRJNA513374) | rock metagenome | isolation source: Antarctica rocks | place: Antarctica: Victoria Land, University Valley
GAAGGCGTTGAATGAGTTTGGGGAGGTGTTTCGGAATGAGACGAGGGGGCGGAGGGGGGGTGAGGGGGGGTTGAAGAGGATGGAGAGGAAGGTTAATGTTGAGGAGGGGGAGTTCGCGGATTATTTGGAGGAGGATGATGATGATGACGACGGAGACGACGATGTCGTCGGTGGGAAGCCCGCGCTCGAGCCTGCCAGCAAAGACGCGACCTCGGCCCTGCACGACAGCAGCACCGACGCCTCGGCCCTCCTCGGCGGCATGGACGCCCTGACCCTCCGCCTCCGCCTGCTCGCCCTCCTCAGCAGCGTCGCCGACGCCCTCCCCCCGCACTTCCTCCCCGTCGGCGCGCTGTACGACCTCTACAACGACCACATCCGACCCCTCCCCGTCGCCACCTTCCAGCTCTTCGTCTCACCCTCGTCCACCCTCCCCACCTTCTCCCCCGTCGCCCGCTCCGCCCTCAATCAGTTCATCCTCCGCTCGCTCATCGCCTCCTCGGCCCCGAACCCGCCGACCGACGACCTCGATCAGCATCTGCTGGAGCGCTATTTTTTGCCGTATGCGGCTAACACGGCCAGCGTGGCGGATAATGCAAAGGTGTCGTTGCTGCTGGAGAGTTTGTTGCGGTTGGTGCTGGGGTATATTGGGGTGCGTGGCACGGACGGGTTGGAGCGGGCGGTGAGGGTGGGGATTGAGGCGAGGGAGAAGAAGGGCTGTGGGGATCATCGGAAGAGGGCGGGGGCGAAGGTTATGGAGGAGGAGGATAGGGCGTGGTTGGTTGGGAGTGGGGAGAGGTTGAGGGCTTTGTTGGAGGTTTGTAAGGAGTAAAGGCTGTGGGAATGGACTTGGGCGTCGCATGGGCTGTCATGTCTGAGGGGTATGGGTAGATCTTTCCCTGAAACATTTCTACAATGGAGAGGAATGACGGGGGCGTAGTCCGGAATGGTAGTCATCGCGTGGCCCATCCGGCAGTTATGAGAGGAAATGGGCATAAGCAAAGGGTACGAAGTACATGATCCAGGCGATGTTCTCTAGGCATCACCTTGCAGTTTGGGAGAGTAAAGGTGCGTAAGACTGGTGTTAGCCAACTTCCGATGTTGAGGATGAAACCTAAAGGCAATGGTAGGTGTGCTGAATGAACCCTCCCTTAACCCTCCCGAAGCCTAGTGTTCCAGCCAATACCGCCTGAAATGGACGCGCTCCCAATAAACGAAACATAGCTATCGATCCTCCAGAGAACCGGAGAACAACCCGACTCGCATCCGATGGCTCTAAGAAACACCATCAGTCTATCGTACCACGAAGCAATTCTGGTGAGTTTTGTAGCTTACTGAGGGTAGTTTCGGTATGACAACTCCCAGCACGGCCAGGAAGTTGATCATAAAGTACGTCAGGTCGTAATGGGTGTAGTGAGTGCTCAGGAGGAACAACACTATGGGCACGCTCAACAAGAACTTCTTGGCTGGCGTATACTGGTCTCCGTTGTCGATCTGCTCCCACATGTTCAGGTTGTCGTAGGCGCCTGCATTGAACTCGAATGGCACTCCCCGTACCCAGTGGAACATGAGGTAAGTGGCGAACATGTAGGAGATATTTGTCAGGGTCCACGATGTTTCCTGTGATACGCCGGGGATGATGTCGTAGAAGATTTTGAGGGCGATGATCAAGACGAAGTGGATGGTCCATGCGCCTAGATACGACGGAGATGTTAGCCCATACAAAGGCACGAATCCACCAGCACGGGACAGATCCAGCAACTCAAAGGCCCCGACGCTTTGCATTGTTCTGTGCCACTGTAACACTATTACAGCACGTGCTCATGCATCGAGGCGTTTCGGAGTTGTCCATGTCCTTCCACCAGTGTGACCGCACCCTATTGAAGGTAAACCCACCTTTGGCATTAACCCAGTTCGCGTTCAAGTTCGGGAGTGCTGACTGGTCGCTTATGTGTTCTATCGACTCAGGCGGCTCCTGATATATCAAGCTGCTGGAGCGTCGCCTCCTTCCGGTTTTCTGCTCGCTCATCTTCCTTTCGAGCGATGGACGCCTTTGTGGGGCGGACTTGGTGTTGGCAGCAAAGGAGAGGGTGCGTGGGATAAGAAGGGAAGACAGGTTGGCGGTATTGAATTGTCAAAGCTGACAAGTGGAGTCTCGAAACGTGGTGATCGCTGCAAGGCGGTAGCGGGTCCTTATTCTAGGGTTTGACCCAATAATCGGTGTCGGGCTTGGTAAACTATTTACTGTGACCAGGGCATGCGGGTGAGTGACGTAGATGGTGGAATAGAAAGGCGTTTCTTGCTTACAAAGTTCCCTGCGCGCAAGGCGGACGCTTGTGGCTTTCACAAGGATAATGTATGGCAGTTGTGGTTTGCCAACGGTATAGAATGGAAAATAATCTAGTCAATGAATGTCGGTGTTGATATCATAATGGTGGTGTGGATACTGTCTGGAAAATTTGGATGTAATAGTCCTGATCATGAACTGCTACTACCTTATCTCACGATGATGTTGTTGCATGGATGTTCCTTTCCAAGCTTGATCGGAGGTGAGCTCACGCGGCAGTGACGCTAACGAGCGGATTAACATAGCTCCGCCTGACCGCTTTCGTCTGGACTCACGTATTTTTGATGATTGCCCACAACGTGGCTGCGGCAGGCACAGCTATGCGGCTGCATAATTACGACACACTCTTGCGACTTCATTCACGATCAAATTGACTCCCTAATTAGCTTCGCCGCTGGTGTGGAGAGATTATGGACGCTCCCTCAGGTGCAGACTCGCGTACAGCTTCAATCCGAAGGAAACGCCACTTGAATGCATCCAATCCAGATAAAGACCCGCAGCGGTCATCGAGCGATGGAAGCACGCCGAGGAAGCGTGCAAAACGTCAACCTCGTACTGGAGACCAGGATTTGAGAGACTTTGTGCCGCTAGGAGCAGGCTTCAGTACCACGGCGGAGGTTCTAGAGGATCATGAAGGTATAGAAACACACTACATCAGCGATGACTCGTCAAAAGGGAGTGAAGGGGGAGTGACATTATCTACATCGGAAGCAGCACACTCAGGTCGGGTTGTGCCGGCGATCAACTGGAACTCTGGTAGCAAAGCTACAATTAGGACAACACTTGGCGGTGGAAGAGTGCAGTCAACAATACCTTCCTCGATCAGGAAGCTGGAACCAAACAATACCTCTTCAGGTGGACCAAAAAACCCCTCGTCTATACCACTGGAAAGGAAAGGGGAGCATGCGGTAGGTTCTGATATCGAGAACGAAGAGAACAAGGGCTGTCGAGTGTTGGAGGAAGACGCTGCTGCTGAAACCAACGTTGACGCTCTAATGGACTATTCCCAGTCTGACCCGGCTAGACTGACGGAGAAAGATTTGGATCTCCGCTTGCAGCAACCCAAAACGCTAGCAGATCTCTCAGAGACCGAATTGCGGACGCAGATAAGGTATACTGCAGTCACTAAGAAGTTCGAAGAAATCCATCTGAATGTTCTGGTTACTTGTCTCGTTTGTTGGAAGCCTGGACACGTGGGAAACGACTGTCCTGCTTTGACATGTCGAATCTGTGGCATTCACAACAAGCATTTCACGCACGCCTGCCCGCGCAGTCGAAAGTGTTCGAAATGTCGAGAACCAGGGCATGTCGAGGGAAGTTGCCCATATAAACTCCCTCGCATCGTTGCGAGCGAGATCTTATGCGACCTTTGCCAACAGCAAGGGCATACCGAGGACTGTTGTGAGATGCTGTGGCGGACGTTCAAGCCGCAAGCCTCGGAGAGACTTCCAGGTAGAGTCCGGATGGCCTGTTATAATTGTGGTAGCGACAAGCACTTTGGTAATGACTGTCCTACTCGGTTGCCAGGAAAGCCGATTCAGAGCTCTACTTGGTCAATGAGGGGTCTGTCGGCGAATGGGGATGATCGTCCACCTTCTGTGATGTACACCATCAAAGGGCGAGCTACGCAGAGCACAGCCGCAGTAAATGATGGTAGCGACGACGAGTCAACAAACTTCTACCGTCCAAGGATTACCGAGGCTCGTCGTGGGAATATCAAGATGGCTAGCAAGGTCAGAGGGATTGGTATGCAAGGTGGCAATACACGCAATACAAACAGAGTAGATCCCCAGACAAGACGTCTAAATCGATACTCGCCGCCTCCTTGGAACCGTGACGGAAGCGACTCTCGGAAGCCGGATTCTTACCGATCAAGAGCACGTCAACGCTCATTCTCTCCTCAGCCCCAGCATCCTCAAAGGATGGGTAGGAGAGATGGCGGTAACAGATGGCAACCTCCTTTACCTCCTGAACCAGTGCCCTCACGTAGTGGTCGAGGCAGAGGTTATGATGGGCATACCACGGCGTCGCAGGGTGACGTTTATAGGCCTATGCCCAGCGCGGCAAAGAATGCTTGGGTAAAGCATCGTACTTGAACCTTTCAATGTGTACTCACTGCGCATTATAGTTTGCAACATCTACTACAATATCGCTCATGGTAGACGCTTAATCAGCACAAATCCATCGCTCCATATATCGCTTCATGAACCTCCCAATGCAAAAATGGTGAGACCACCCAGCACTCATCTCTTTACAACCCCTGGGCTCCAAGCCTCCGGCTCAAACCCTGCACTAGACCTCTGCCTCTTCCACGGATTATCCCCCTTTCCACCCTTCTCCTGCCCGATTTCCTCCGGCGGCGCTACCGCGTTCCTCACACCTCCTTTCTCCACCGGTCCAGTCTGCCTCACATACCCTCCCGGGTCTCGCGGGACTGTTTCGAAGGCCGGCTGCACGGTCGGCCTGTCGAGGAGAGACGGTTTGCTAGCCCACCGCTCATCGGCTTGTAACGCGAGGTGCTTCAGGCGCGCTTGACGGGCGACGTCGACTTGTTGTTCGCGGATAGATGGAGGGTCGGGGCGGGTTTGACGGAGCCATTGGTGCCATTGCGCTATAGGTGCATAGGAGGGTCAGTGAGTCTCCGGGAAAGGAAGAGAGTCTATAGCACATGTACGTACGACTGATCTTGATGTCGGCATACTGGGTGCGTGGGTGGTATTGTACGATGCGCCGGAGCCGGTTAGCGTTCAGGGCGTCTTTGAATTCCCAAAACGTGTTGCCTGCCAGATCCGCACCTGGGAGCTGTCAGCGATGGGTAGATATCTCTTGGCAGGTAATGGATAAGTTATGGGTTATTGAACATACCAGCGAGGTATCTTCGCCGCCACGGTAGCTTTAGACTCTTCCATTGATACCATAGTGCCCTAAGCGGATTCACAGAGCTTGAGGACATGCTGGTTGGACCGCTGTCTGAACTTGCGTATGTCCGCCAAGAAGTGATGCTTGATTTTAAGCCACAGTGGATTTACGTCGCTGTGGCGCATCAAGGTATGGTGGGCTGTCTACGTAGGGTGCGACTACCTCAAAGGGAAGTGGTACATTCACAGTCAACAGCATTCCAACATCCGCTCCTCTAGAGTACACACTCTTACAATCTACTCTCAAGTCGCCAACAACTTTAGACAATCACTGGATCTCAATCAAGCCGTCTTTTAGAGGCATAGATGACCGCGATTGGCACGTTACGAATAGCTGACACTGGCATAATTCTATGATTCTTGAATCCAATCACACGCACCATGGCCTCTGTTACTTCTCTGGACGGAGACCTGCGTAGTATGCGTTTGTCAAAGTATACGCCACAAGCAGCGAACGAAATCCGAGAGTGGATCGAGGAGATCTTGGGCGAGCAGTTGCCTAGTGGAGATCTGTTGGGAGCGTTGAAGGATGGCTCTGCGCTGTGCAAGTGAGACTCCTCGTTCTCTGCTCTGGTGCGCATGCTTATGGGGTGACGCTTCAGGCTTGCCAATCTTGCTGTCGGCCCACCAGGTGTGCGTTACAAGGAGTCACGAATGCCGTTCGTCCAGATGGAGAATATATCCCACTTCCTCCGAGCTTGTCAATCCCCACCTCTAAACCTTCCGCAGCACGATACGTTCCTGACGGTTGACCTCTACGAGTCAAAAGACCCTGCGCAGGTCCTGCAATGCATCATTGCATTTAGCAGACGAGCGAATGCAGTGCAGCCAGGTAAATTTCCGAGGGCTATCGGCGGTAAAACCAAGGGTGGTGTCCTCACTCCACAGGGCACCGGAACTGGCCCTGGTGGGAAATACACTGGAGGCACCGACGGCGGTGGAAGTAGGGGTGTAAGTAACGTCAGCGAGACTAACTCGACAACGTTCAACCCTGTGTCGCGCGCCACGACCGGAAGAATGAGTCCAGTCCGGACTGGCGGTTCAAACTCCTCTGCGACAACCAACGGTGCGAAGGCGACATCTCCCGCTGGTGGCTTCAGCAGCTGGAGCAAGAGGAGCGACGAAGGTACTACAGCTCCAGCCTGGAATATCCATCAGTATGGCTATATGGGTGGAGCAAGTCAAGGGAACCAAGGGATCTCGTTTGGGGGTCGAAGGCAAATCACTAGTCCTGCGCCGAAGGTGCCTGGTATGGCGGACAAGGAACGTCGTAGACGGGAAGAAGAGGCAGAAAAGGAACAATTGCGCTTACAAGCGGAGGAAGCGGGGCACAAAAGACGAGTCGAACAGGAAGCAGAAGAAGAGCAGGAAAGAATCGCCGAAGAGCGCAAATGGGAGGAAATGACGAGGCAGCAGCGCGAGCGAGAGCGCGAAGAGGCGGAGAGAGAGAAGAGGCGATGGGAGGATGAAGAGAGGAAGTGGCGGGAGGAAGAGGACGTGAGATTGAGAGAAGAGAAGGAAGCCGAAGCACGACTGGAAAGGGAGAGACTGAGGAAACGAGCTGTAAGCGATGCCAGGCTCCAAGGCCAGTTTCTCAGCCAGTACCAAGCAGAACAGCGCCGAGTGTCCAGGAATGCAACGGAAAATACTCCCAGAACAGCAGCAAGCGACCGGGTGCGTGAGCTGGAACGGGAGCTTGAGAGAGCCAAGGAACGCGAGAGGCAGTACGAGCTCGAGCGACAACAGCGCATTCATGCTGGCAACAACGAGCGGCACCAAATCGAAAACCACGACTTGAACTCGCATCTTCAAGACCGAGCCCGCCGAAATGTCTCCAAAGGCAGCATCCAAGACTCCACGCCCTTGCACCCACGCGACAGCAAAGACGAGTCTTGGCGAGCAAGCGAGCGGGACTACCTACGCCACGAATGGTCGAGCCACCACGACGAGCCCACTGGCACCGCATCATCTTCCGAGCAAACCTCCGCACCGCGCCCACTGCCATACCCGAGCCACTCACACCCCATCCACGACAAGCCCCACGACACGACCCCCTCCACCCGCCCTCTACCAGACCCAACGACCCAAGCCACATCAAACCCCGCTCCCTACCTCACCCCCAACCCCACCACCAACCCCACCCGAACCGACCGCTACCTAACCACCAACCCCGCCCCCGCCCCTTCCCTGACGCGCACCCACGTACCCGCCGAACAGAGCCTGAGCAGCGCCGCCGAGCACGACCGCGAAACGGCCCGGCGCCAAGCCTCGCAAACCTCCACCAAAGCCGGCGCCTGGGCCTCCAAGTCGCTGCTGGAGCGCGAGATGGAGCGCGAGCGCCAGCGGCAGCAGGAGTGGGAGGACTCGCAGCAGCAGACCAAGGAGGCCGTCGCCAAGGGCGCCCGAGATGGCGGCGCCGGCGTCGGGCCCGGCGAGAGCTGGGATGTCAATCAGTATGGGTACTTGGGGGGTGAGAATCAGGGGAAGAGTGGGGTCGCGTTTGGGGCCAAGAGGCAGATTATTGGGCCGAGGCCGAGGCCCTGATGGTTGGGTTGGTTGGTTTGGTTTGGTTGGTTGGCTAGGTCGGCGGGGGTGGATTCGAGGTTGTTAGGTGCCTAGGTATGAGCGCTCCGGCCGTGAGGGCTGTGGGTGAGGCGTGGGCTTCGAGGCATACTTCCTTGGTCTGAATGTTGTGGGTTTGCGCGCTCGTGATGGGGTTGGTGGCGTTACTTTGCTTCGGGAGTGATGATACCATGGCGGTTACGGAATCCATACCCACAGGATGAGGATTAGCGTTCCTTGCTGGATGATGTAACATTCCAAGCACCCTAAACCCCAGACTATGACCATGACGCGGCCAAACAGCCTCCGTATCTCAGAAAGACAAACATGGGGCCTATAATCTACATCGCATTTTCTCCCTCCCTGGCCTCCCTGGGAGCCCAAACGCCATGCATAACCAGACACAGCACCGACCAATCTGTCCTACACCCCCTCCCCACAAACTACCGCCCACCCCCAAACCCAGCTCCAGGCGGCGGCCCCGGCCCCGCACCGACGCCCTGCGCCGCGACCGCAGGCGGGAACGCGCCCACCGGCGGCGGAAACTGAAAATTCGGAGGCAACCCGCCGGGCGGAGGGAACGGCATCGGCATACCATTCGGCAACGTCGGAGGCATCCCGCCGGGCGGGGGAAAGGGCATGGGCATGCCGCGACCACCTCCTGGGACTGGATCGCGGAAGTACGTTAGGACGGGAGTTTGGGAAGAAGGAGTGGGGTGACACTCACGTGGCGGGAGGCCGACGGCGCCAGGCAGCGGTGGGCCGCCGGGCATGGGCATGGGCATGGGCATGCCGAAGGGTGGGGGGGGCATGCCGGCTGTGAGCGGGGAAGGGGTGTCAGTCTTGGCGCGGTGGTGAAGAGGTGAGGGGGACGGTGGGGTGGGGAGGGGGGGTGGTTGGGGAGGAAGGATGTAGGAAGGGTCACGTACCTCCGAAGCCAAAAGGCGGCAGCGGCGGAAACCCCGCGCCTGGCCCTCCCGGCGGCTGGGCGAGCATGGGGTTGGCGCTGGATTGGCCCTCGGCGGCGTAGGAGGAGGTGATGGAGTCGATGACGGATTGGGCTTTTTCGTGGCCGATTTCTGTGCACCCGTGGAGAATGGCGGGTTAGTCATGACGCTTGAAACTGTTCGTGGTTTCTGGTGGAGGGAGAGCTTGGGGTGGGTGATGGGATGGGTTGGGGGGGTGGGGGGTTCGCGCTCACGTTGGTAGTAGTCCACCACGTTGCGCAGGTGGTTGCGGCCGCTGTTGTGAGCTTTGCGGACGCTCATTGAGTCGTGCGTGAGGTAGACATCGCAGTAGTCGCCTTGGAGAGTCAGTGTAAGGGTGGAGTGGAGTGGCCCCAGGGGACTGGTTTATTGGGATTGAGAGCTTGGGGATGGTGGCTTGTTTGGTGGGCAGGGAAACCTACAGAAGAGTGCTGGGAGCGTCAGTGTGGCTGTTGATAAGGAGTGGTAGGGGGAGACTTATATTTCGGCATCTTGGACACAGCTTCAGGCACCTCGTCAATCTCGCAAATGGGTGGTTTTAACTGCGATATTGGTCTGCTTGATAGTGCTTCAACGAAGTATTTCGAGGTTAGACGGCTGTCTCCGGCGGCTTAAAGATACCCAAGTAAAGAATAACTAGCGCCGCACGAGCATTTAAGGTTGTTCATTAGTAAGCTTTTGTGTAAGTTAGGGCTCTCTATAGACGTCCTAATCAGGAATACACCCAGAATCTCATCTCTGATGCTACGAGACCCTTGGACGAGGGACTGCCTTAAATACGCTCACGGTGCAACACTTGTACCGAGAGGAAGAGGTTTCGACTCATGCTTTTGCACCCCTGAGCTGTTGACATGTTTCGAATCTATGGTATCTACAATGAAGGACAGACATATACAACATTCCTGCCTAGGGGTATATCGCTCTACGCCTTCCAACGACAGCTCCTAAATAGACCTTCAGACAATAGAACGAAGAGCATCCACCAGATCAAAATGGTTGTCCGACTCAGTCCGATCACCCACTCTTCATTCGAACCCACTCCACAACGACCCCGACATCTTCGCTGATAGCCAGAGCCTTCGCCGCAGCCTCAGCACCCATCAAGACAGTAGGACGCACATCACCGCTGGATCCCTCCAAACTCGCAGCACCCTGGGCAGGAGCATTACACGTAACCTCCGACGCACGAATCTCCGCATTGGGCAAGATATCGAACGTCACCGTTGCCAGCGCACCGCGCAGGTTGAAAAGAACGGCGATATGGGGCGTCGGTAACGTTGTGAGGGTGAAGTCCACCGGCATGGGTGTGTTGGAGTCTGGAACGTCGACGTCGGCGTCTGTCATCAATGCCGCCAGTTCCTCTGCGGCGTCACGGCCGTTGGTCGTGGTTGAGAGGTCCTTCTCCGATGGGTCCGGAGCGAGGTCGACGCTGCTGTTGATCTTGTCGCCACCGTCGGCCCCGAAGCTTCGCTGTAGGATGCTGCCGACAAGAGCCCACTGCCTCAGAACTGGGAGGATGGCGATTAGCTGCCGAGGGTGGGAGAACGGAATGTCTTTGATGAGGCGGCCGTATTCGGACTTCTGGGTGTACAGCGTGTTCTTGTGTTTGCGTTCTATAGCCACGCCTTCGTTATCGTATGCTGTGACCTGCTTCTCCATCACCAGGTGCCCATCCTCTGTGTGACCTACTGAGGCTCCGAGACTAAGACCGGGTAGGAGTAGTTCTTCAAAGGTTGTCGGCCGGATAGAATCTTGTGGTATGGTAACTCCGACGGACCCGTAGATGTCAACGGCTGTTTGTAGCGGTACAACGAGTGGCGGTTCAAGCCTGGCGATGAATCGCACATCTGGCGGTTTACCGTCGGAGGCAACGCTGGAGTCGACTTCCATGGCATCTCCGGTAGGGTTGGATGGCGTGAGCGTCGGGGGAGGGTCTAGCCAGCCAAGGGCTGAGTCTCCGGTCAAGAACGACTCATTTCGGTTGTCGTATGATCTGTCGACCTCATCTGAGACCCAGCCGTCACTCACTCGGATCGAGGGGTAGAGCTCTGCGCGTGATGCTTCACATTCGACCACAGCCGACCAGATCTGTGTCTCCTGGCCTTCGTCCTCGTCCCCCGCAGATTTACCTGGCTCCTTACCACCGTTCACACCCCCATCTGATTCCGTCCCTCTGTGCTTTCCACCTTGCACAAGCCTCCGCTCCATCCAATACTCAACACTAAGCCCTATCCTCCCACGGGCATGCATCCTCGGCCTCCCCCCCCTCTTACACAACACCTCCCTCCCCACCCCCTCCCCATCCCCACCCCCTCCAACCCCCCTCTCCTCCCACTCAAACACCCTCCTCAAACACCCAAACACCCCCGCAACCGCCTCAAAACAATTAACCCCCTCCGCACTCAACTTATCCAACCTCGCCAACCTCTCCAAATTATCCGCAAACGCACCCAACATCTTATACCCCCCCTCCTCCTTCCCCACCTGCAAATCCCTCCGCAACACCGCCGCCCCCCGCTCCGCACCCTCCCCGACCGCCGCCATCCTGCACGTCGGGAAACTCAAGGCCACCTTCTCCACCCGGTAACCGTCGCCACGGAAATCCACGTCCACCAGCACGTTGTTCCCCGCAATGCTCAGCGTCCGCCGGCCCTCGCCCTCCGCCCCCGGACCGTCCTCCCACAGACACTCCAGCCCCGTCCGCTTCGCCAGCCGCTCCACCCCCTCCTCGCTCACGAGCCCGGGCCGCTGGCGCAGGAGAGCCACGATGGTGTCGATGCGGCGCCGGCTTTCGTCCTCGGCGTCGCGCGCGTGGACGGTCGATGCCACCACAGCACCTATACCAATACCCATGCTCATGCCCATGCCGCTGGCGGTAGGCGTGCCGTTGAGGCCGGCGATATTCAACCCCCCGAGCGCACCGAGGCCGGCGGCGGTGGACGGGCTATCGAAGCCGACGAGCAGGGGCGGGGGGTGAGGGGCGGAGGAAGAACCGGACTGGCTGTGGCGCATGAGGTCCGGGGAGGTGGTGAAGAACGGCGAGCGACCGGGTTTGGAAGGGTGCGGAGGGTAGGAGGCTGGGGAGAGGGCGGAGCGTAGGGGGCCGGAGGCGGTGGATGTCATGGCTGGGAGCGGGGAGCTGGCGGCGAGGTGGGCGGCGAAGGTGGTGGGGGTCATTGCCGTCGTTGTGGCGTGTGGGGTGGAGGAGTGGTGGGAGGAAGGGGTTGGGAGGTGTTTGGTTGTGGATGGGGTGGGTGTTGCCATTGTTGGTGATGGGGGTCTGTACTGGCTGGCAAAGGTTCATGGGTGTTGAATGGATGAGGGAAGGTCCTTGGTGCGGAAGAGTTGGTGGGTCTCACATCCTTAGGTACAAAGTAGTGGAGAAGAGATGGTGAAGGGAGAACAAACACGCGATGTTATGGAATTTCTATCGACGCGAGCAGGGGCCATGACCTCATTTCCTTTGTGGTCAAACCGAAGTACAGGTCAGTTTTGGGAATTGAGCTGAATTTCCGCTCAATTAGCAGGCCCATGTAGTAATTTGCAGCTTCGAAATTTCATGTGTACCGCACGGAATGGTGAGTCGAATGTTCAGCTCGAGTGAGCTGCGTCAAAAATCAAGACCATGACCCTGACCTGTTGTGGAATGATCCACAACGAAGGCACAGTTGGAAGTCTAGAATCATTTGGCATCGAGCACGATTAGGTCTAGCTGATTCGCAAAGAAGATTGAGGACCGAGATGCACAACGCTTTCGAAGCATATCAACAACAGCAGCCATGCATATCATTCTACCGCCACCCATCAAAGCGCTTGAGCGACCGCCTGTATTACCGCAGTTCAATCCAACCAAATTGCCTTCGCCATTGGCTCGGGTATTTGTACGCTCGATCAAGTCTATTTATCGACCTTGACATCTGAAAGGCCACCGAATATCTACAAGGGGACGAGCGTTAGCCGCGAGTTGGCCTCTCACATGGACTGAGTACTATCCAGACGATGTGAAGCTTGAATGGCACTTCTCTGAGAGAAGGAGAAGCTTACCGTTTCGACGATGATTCCGGTGATCTGATACGGATCTGCGTTTGAGGCAGGTCTCCTGTCTTCGAAGTAGCCCTTCCCCTCCTTGGCACATTGTCTCGGAATTCGGACGCTGGCACCACGGTCGGCAACACCCCAGCTGAATTTGTCGATGTTGCCAGTCTCATGTAATCCGGTCAAGCGCTCACGGTTCCCCTCACCGTACACGGCAATGTGATCCAGATGACGCGCCTCGAGTTTCTTCATCGCGGCCTCGATGTGCTTCATACCACCGTCGGCGCGCATCTCGGCGGTCGATACGTTGGTGTGCAGACCGGCACCGTTCCAGTTACCGGGAATCGGCTTCGGAGCGAAGGAAATCTTTGCACCGAATTCTTCGGCAACACGGTACAGAAGGAATCGAGACATCCAGAGCTGGTCGCCCACTGCTCAAGCAATCAGCGTATCACCTTTGGAGATGATACGAATAGGAACTTACAGTTAATCCCGGAGCACGGTCCAACTTGGAATTCCCACTGAGCCGGCATGACCTCCGCGTTGATACCGGAAATCTCCACGCCTGCGTACAAGCAGGCTTTGTAATGTGCTTCGATGATATCCCGACAGTAGACCTTGCCGGTTCCCACACCGCAGTAGTACGGGCCTTGAGGTCCTGGGAAACCGCCTTTGGGCCAGCCGTACGGCCAGTCCATCTCGTCCAAAAGCGTGTATTCTTGCTCGAGACCGAACCAGACCTCACGCTTGGCGTTGGCGTCCATCAGCCTCTTCGCTTCGTGACGGTAGTTGTATTTGTTGGGGCTTCCATCCGGATCCCAGGTTTCACATAGGACGAGGATGTTGTCGCCCAGGCGGAAAGGATCGGGGTAGATGGCGACGGGGCGGATGTAGACATCTGAATTGTCGCCGGGGGCTTGACCGGTCGATGAGCCGTCGAAATTCCATTCCGGAAGCTCGTCGGCGCTCTTGACCGGGCCGGAGAGGGTCTATCTCACACAAGATGAACACGTCAGCCCGAGTTTTCCCTAAGGACACATTTTGTTCGGAAATAGAATTGGTCGCGTGCGACGCCAATTGGCCGGATAGCATGGTCTTAGGCTTATCGGCGTGGTGCCTCATGCAGGGAGGGGCTTTCCCGTAGCCGAAGCCCGGGCCAAGAGACGCAGCCCCAACAAGCTAGCTTGTACGTCACACACGAACCCTTTGGTGAACGACTGCGGCTTGATAGCGAAACATGGCGAAAAAAGAAACACGCGCATTCCGAGAATAACAAAGGACAGTCGAGATATGGGGGGAGGGCAAAGGTTGACTGCTGCACTGACCTTGGTTTTGGAGCGGACACCGTTCATGCCATCAGTCCAGATGTACTCGGCCAGAACGTGGCCCTTCTGGTCGAGTTTCAAGTACTTTTGAAGCTGTGCCCGGTTGCCTCGTCAGAACAACGGTTGTCAAGAGCGGACGAGTCGTACGGGACCGACTCACATTATCCGTATTGGAGACGATCTTGGATTCGGCCTGTGAAGAAGTACGTTAGCAATCAAGAGGTTCCCGGAGGTTGGGGTAGGACGGCGCTCTATGCTCACCATGATTGACAGCAGATATTTGGTTCAAGCTGAGATGTAGTGGGGGTGTCTGCGTAAGGTAGAACTGCGCTCGCTGTGATGGATGACTAGAGCAGTTGAATCTTGATCTTGACAACCTAAGATTCTGTTTGGTTTGTTTTGAGCGGTTTGAGAGAAAGAAGATTGACAAACGGTTCGAGGCAGGACCAAGTTTTGTGGGTAAGGTGTTCGTACTTTAAATAAGAAGTCGGCGAAACCGGGGAGAGGGACAAAATGCTGCTATCAGTTCATGGGTGATGAGTGATACCGACAAGATAAGTTACTTCGTACCTACTGCAAGGTGTATGCTTGCCGCCACGGACGTGGGTTACCTTAAGGTACCTACCTTAGGTATTCCTCCACGCTTTCCAGGTTGGTTCGCACGAAAGGTGCATGACGATCTAACTACTTAAGGGTAAGGGTAAGCTAATCGTGTTGAGTTATCAACAAATGATAAGGTATTTGTACCTTACTTGGTCAGTCAAACAGTTAAATGCGTCTTACACATATCTATACCTTACACAGTTTTGCATTTGTTTTGTTCTTAGATTCAAGGGTGTTCACACAGTCTCCTCACTGTTGGACAATTCTGCTTGAGTGAAGACTCATCTCATGTTTGAATGTGGTTGTGCATCGGAAATCGGCATAATTTACCTTAGGTAAGGTACGGTAATATACCAATGTATCACGTGACCTGAGGTACTCCCATAATACTGACAATTTATATGACACTGCATGCAACATCGGCACTGATATCAAACATTAATATTGTTACCTTCATTTATTCTACAAATCTTGATAACATGAGTCAGGGAGATCAGCCACTCCATCACCTGGCATGAGCATGAATCTCCCAACATTGGTATCTGATTTACTAGGTACTTGTATACCAGATACTTCCAAGCTCCGGGGACTGGGCCAACGTACGGAACACTGTGGCTGAGATAAGGAAATTCATGAAGCTAGAGTGGATGCGGGTCAACGATAATTAGGTAATCAGTCCCGGGGAACCTTGGAAGCCTTTCAGCTTCCGTTCGCCCTTTCTTGACCTGCATCTCAAGATCACTTCCTTCAGGTAACTTACGATATACGAAGTAGCTTTGGAGGAACGGGGTCGGTCTAAATATTGTTATCGTAAAGTTCTGATTGGGTGGATAATTTGTAGAGGTCTATGAATCAGCCTTGCTACGTAAAATGTATACCCCACTCAAGATCGTTGTCGAAGCCTTCCAGAAGGTCTGCCTCGTACATAAGAGAGCTTCCATAAAGTTTCCCGATTTGCTGTACTCAATGCAGGGAAAGGGACTGCATCAATCGATATAAATACCTACCGTATCCCAGAAACGTGTCCTGCATACCTACTTCGTAGCATGAAGTCTCAAGCCCGAAGGTGTTTACTGACAAGAGTGGTGATGCCTTACCGGAGAAAGCTCTTTCACCAAGCAGAATGACAATCCTGTTATGCAAGATTAATACCCCGTGGTGTTTCGACCTGAGATGGGCACGTGACCATCATGAGATGTTTGCCAAACTGGTGCCCCCGTGCAGTCGCAGCAGGACCATGAGCACACAAAGCCCAGCCAGGTGCTGCAATCTCTATGGGCTGCTGCTCCGTTTGCTGATGTGGAGCTGTTGGCTGTCGCCTTGCTGTCGCCTTGTGCTGTCTCTTTCTCCCAACGTTGGACATGTTCTCCGTCAACCATTTCATGGATGCCTCGACCGGGCCGACGAGCGGCAGGTACAGATCCTGCAATGTCCCGTGGCTAAGCACACCGCCAAGGTAAGCGATTGGCGTGCTGTTGGACGAAACACTAGGGCGGTTGTCCTGGGCTTAAGGTATCGATGGATTGCGTTGGTCTTCCGTGCCGAGCATTTGCTGCCCTAGAGATGAAGCATCCCATCACATACTTCCAAAATATCCCAACGTATGCATCTTACGGAAATTCTGTAGTCTCTCAATCGATGCATCCTTTCCACAGCCCTCAGACTTGCCAAGCCGGGGCAAACCATCCGGGCACGAACAAAGAGGCTATCACGGTGCGCGCAAGGCAAAGCAAACAATCAGCATTGTCCAAGATATAAAGAAAATGACGAGGCCTTTGTGGATGAAGGCAAAGGTCGCACAAAGACATTGTTCGATATCGCTAGTCCAGCCCTCACTGGTTGGACGTACAGTGACTTGTTTGCGAGTTTCTGTCCCGTCAACACTGACCTGCACGACAGCCGGACAAAGACACAGAGGGTTGGAGAGCTGGTATAAGTGCCGGTTGCTTGCCTGAGAATGGACTTCTTTTGCCATTGCACCCTATTGCACCCAGAGAATCAATATCAATAAGCCGGACCAAAAACGATCCGCATCAGATCCTTTGGCATATCATCTGCACTTTTGAGCTTGACATTGACTCCAGCAGCACTTATCAGACCCAGAACCAGAGCATGATGTGCTATCTGGAGGATACCTACCATACCCCATGCGGGCATTGGGGCCCGAAGCGCAACTACATGCCATGCGCAGCCGCCCAGAGCCACGACGGACTCACACAAGGCTGCTGGAACAGCACAACCGACGGAACAGCCACCCTCTCCACCAGATGCCCCAGTTGCCTCCGCAAGTCGGTGGAGGAGGACGGACAAAGCCACTGGAGACCATTCAGGGACATCAGTGACGGCGCGCTGAAGATTCTCAACGGAATGATACAGCGGAGGCACCTTCCTCCACAGGAGGATTACCTCTGGAGCGCACAACCCAGCTTGATAGGCATGGCCATGGACAGACGGAGGTCCTATAGATCTCCCCACAGAACCATTCTTGATTGCTAACGGTTGCAGGTTTTCTCGATACCCACTCCTATGGCGGGACCACGTTTGCTGAGACTTCTGCACATAATGCTCGACCAGCCCAACTGGTTCACTCCGGTCCATAATTATCCATAGGCCATAATATAATGATCCGATCTTTGAAGTAAAAGATCTGTTGATCTAGCCCTCAGCCTGTGTATCAAGGTCCGGTTCTCGTACCGGGTCTGAGCCTGTGGATGATATGTTGACCATATCATGCTATACGACTCATTAAGAACAGTAGCATCGTACTAGAGATCCCGCGCAAGAAGTCTTGGCTTCAATCAAGCCAAGACTTTGCTCAGGAGTAGTTTCTTGTTATCCCGCTTAGACGCTACGATTCGCTTGACTTTTTCGAATTCATTCCTCCAGTAGTGATCAGGGCTATCGGAAGGTAAATGGCATATAATGACCGGTGATTCTATGCGCGAGAAGGTTCTCGGCCTTGCATGATCCTAGTCACGGAGGATTGTCTGGTGAGCAAGTGACAGCATCTGCGTCTTTCAATCAGCTGGCTCCTTGGTAGAAAGGTGTACGTTTCGGCGACAGCATCTAGGTCACCACTGCGATCCTTGAAAGCGTCATAGAGCCACAATTAAGCCAAAAGGTTAGATGACCCAGTCCCCCGTATGTCTAGCGGGTGATTGTTGAAAGTCTTGCCCCCAGATCCCTGTCTCGAAAGGACGATCACCGACATATGCGATCTTGCAGCAGCGACAAATGTGCGTCTGCTCTTCGATGTCGAATAGCAAGCGGTGCAACCCAGTAGAGATGCATGGACGCGGGATTCCCAACAGAATTTTAACAACTGCTCTTCTGTTGAGGCTGTGGTGTACGGAGCGTATCAAGCCTATCTCAGCCTATCTCCAAGCCACTCCGACGGTGCTTGCGGAACACATGGCCGTCGCTCGGAAATATCGTTTCACTCTGGGTGTCAGGCTCGTTCGCGGAGCATACCTAGGAAGCGATCCACGTTGCCAGCACCGTTTCATGCGGGGAAGGGTGGTTGTGACGACAATCTGAAAGGGCACAGATGCGAACGATCTGGATGGTTGAGTCCTCAGAGGAATATGTGAAATTGCTCTTTGAGAGTGAGTAAGATGTCAAGTCTTTGCGTATTGTGGCTTCCAAGGGGATGTTATTCAGTCTGGGGGCGGGAATTGATACCTTGACAATAAAAGAGACCTGTAACGGTGTGTGCGGAGTATGTATGAAGCTCCGAAGGAAGTCAGCTGAGAAAGGGAGGCCAACTGCCTGCTGCATGAAACACGCTGCACATCTTGCATGAAGGTGAGGATGTGTACGGAGCTAAACGAATACGACCAATCTGACCTTTACGGGAAGTTCACCTGGTAGGAATGCTGACGTTGAGGTACAGTAGGCAGTAGATACTGTAGCTATATATAATTCTAGCCCCCATGCCCACTGAGTGAAATGCAATCGTACTTTTTGATTCTATCAGCGAGGAAAGCAAGAGAGTGTGTATACAAAGTATAAAACACAACTCCGGAAGGCTACAGAGAGACAGAGACGGAGCCACAACCATCCTGACCTTCGTACCAACCAATACCATTTGAGCGCATCTATCCAGAACACCATTGCATTCCGGACCCTTTTTCACCCTCCCTTGCGTTTAATGATTCTTGGCCATCTTATGGAGCTTACCCTCCGTGTCGACCGTTAACTTTCCGAAGTATGCGAAAGCCGGACCGACCCTCCATCTGCAACTTACCTTACCAGACCGCCAAGCACCAGATTATTGATACTTCGTACTTCTCACACAGAGCGAGGACCTATAGGCTACTTGTCTTATATCTCCTCGCATTTTAGGTATACTGGCTGCGACTAGACCTGCATTGACTTCAGCTCCGGGGAGGCTAGCGATCGAACCACGAGCAGTAAGTCATAGATCGTTGGTTACACACCGACTTCGCTCCCGGCTTCACCAAGCTAATTATCTGACAGTCCTGCTCTTACACATAGTCACCAGGACGTGGACACCTAGAGCTCTGCTATTCCCGCCTCCAGCTTCTTCAACCTTCTCCGTCCCAAACCACGAGAGGAAAGGTCGAGGTCACAATAATCAATCCTTAGACGAAACGACCGGACTGGGACTGGACTGGAACCGGACTGGAACCGGACTGGAACCGACATCAATTAGCCCAGCAAGTTGAATCACATCGCACCAAAACAATCTGGACAAACGGTCCATCTAGCCTGGTCTGGGATACGGCCCAGGATACACATATTAAATTATCTCGCTAGTACCTCAACTTACCTACCTACCCCGGACTACCAAAAAGATTTACCCCTTGGGATCTGACCCTTTTCAATATTAAATGCTGCGGTTGATAACTCCAGGCCTCCACACGGTGTTCTTATAATTGTATACGGGGCGCAACACGTTCTGCGCTGGTAACGGCTATCTATCCTCAAGAGATCTGATCCGCTGGAATACTTATATACTACAACTCTAAGGCGGCGAGGCCGCTGTGCGGTTCCATCTTGCGCAGAACCCGCATTGTGTCTTCCTACTTATATGACTCTTGCATGCAGCGTTGATGATTAATGTATCCTGGAATATAGTCGTATAACACCTCTATCACGCAGGCGGAAGCACCTCGCCGCCGATGCATGGACCATCGCATTCGGAGAGCCAGGACCTGGCCTCCGACCAGCGCAGTAGGAGCCAGAGCATGTCGAGTGATCGACCTTCACTTTCAGGCCTCTCCACTCTCACATCGCCTCCGCCTTCGGTCAATCCAGAGCCCGCATACATCGCGGCCTCCGCAGCGGCGCAGATCGTGACGAGCAAGCATCAAGATCATGTTCAGGACTGGTACGACGAGGTCGGGACACAACCTCCTGAGGAGATGGCCTTGGTCTTACCAGCATCTCTCATGCTCGTCAATTCCTTCCTCGACCACCTACTTTACAACTTCCTCTTCACGGCAAAGTCAACCTCCCTCGCCTCTTTGAGGCCCGCCGTGTCGGAAGTCTTGCGACCCCGGCTTGCGACCGAGGCTATCGCCGGAGCCGACCAAGAGCTTGAGGAGTTCCTCGGAGGTGGAGATGACGAAGAGCTGTCAGTCTTTCACAACGGGCAGGAACCGGGAGCCGACTGTGACATGGAGCTGGTTTGGAAACGAACCCGTTTGCGATGTATGGTGTACACTCGTCTGGGGGATATGGAGGAGGAGGAAGAAGACATGTGGGTGGAGCGTGAATGCCTGGAGGACTCGAGTAGCGTGCATCGTCGTTTTTCCAGGGATTCAGAAGTGGTCTCGCCAGCAGTCGCCATCTTCTTGACTTCCATCCTTGAGTTCGTCGGCGAACAGGCGTTGATGGTGGCAGGGGAAGCCGCCTATGCAAGGATCCTGAAATCCGCCAAAGATCCGGCCCAATCGGTACACTTGTCCAGCGCGGGCCCAGGAAGAATGGTCGTCGAAGAGTTAGATATGGAAAAGGTAGCTTTCAATACCACGTTAGGTCGCTTGTGGAGAACATGGAGGAAACGGATTCGATCACCGACGTTCCTCAGCTCGAGGGCCTTGTCTCGAGAGTCGACAATTCAACGCACTCATTCGGGGCCGCTGTCAAACTCCACGAGCCGGAAGAGTAGCGTCGGCGCTACGGACAATCCAGCAGGCCACTCAGGTCCGTCGCAGCGACCCTCGGCTCTGGAGGTAGCGCCGACTGTAGACCCTGCCTCTATTCCTTTGCCTGGAACGGATGACGATATGGAGGATCTGCAGTCGCTGAGGGACGAGTCGCGGAACGACGGCGAAGGTGAGGGTACTAAGGTATCGGATTCTCCGCAACGAAAACGTCCAAGAAGCATGCTGGTCTTTCCATCTAGCCTTCTAGACACTGTGACATCCGATAAAACCGGACCACGTTCACAGGGTGGCTCTCTGGCATGGCACTTTGCCGCGGCAACTTCTCACTCGCGCAATAGGTCCAATTCGCTACCCGACCGAGAGAGGGATTCGCAAGTCCCAAGTAACGGCTCTCGACCAGGATCATCAACATTCGTGTCTACTTGGGAGCCACCTCGCTCTGGTCGTAGGGCAGCGGTGAACGATACGACTAACCACGGAGTGGGTGCTGTCACCTCACACCAGCCTTTCCAAGACTATGATGGCGAGCAACCTAGCAAGTACGAATCGGTCACAGGCGCGATTCTTGGGAGTCACACAGCCGGAAGGGATACCCGAATGCCGGCAGGTGAACTGGAAGGTTTATCGAAACCTGTTACTGACATGGAGGAGCAAGAATTCGAAAATGAGGAACCCCAGATTCTGAGGCTGACAAGGGTTTCTCTGGAGGGCGCTCACTCACCCATCGAGGTTGTCCAAACACGTTCTCGAGCACCCTCAAGTACTCGTTCTTTCAAGACTCCCGAGGGCTCACAAACAAGAGATAGAGCCTCGCAGGAATATCAGTTGTCACATGCTGCAAGAAGCCCGACACGTCATCAATTAGGAGGCATTGACCTAGTCCAATCTTCTGATGATTCCATGGTGTCTGACGCTTCACGTCCGTCTCCAGGCGTGATTAGTAATGCAGAAATCTCTGGTGATGATGATGGCTATTTCGCGAAGCGGGAAATCCAGCAAGGAGGTGGTAGAGATCAAGCGGTGGCTTCCAGACACAAAGGTTTAGATGATGTTGAGGTCAGCGGCTCGGAAAAGCAACATCCACGCTTTGTCTTTCCGTCGTCCGTTCCGTCTCCAAGTCAAAGAACCTTTAGCATAATGGGAAAAGATTTACAATCAGAAGGTACGCTAATGGCTTCGAAAACGGATTCGCCAACGTCGAGTCTCCACCGTGGCCTTCCGGCTCTTGCAACCTTACGGGAAATTACAGAAGATAGCCACGAGGGTCCGGATGAACCATCGTCGTCTGCTCCAAGCCTTGAACCCCAGCGGGACTACTATGCTTCGCCATCCGAACAGACCAGAATCGGCTCCTACCAGAGACCCAATTCAAGCTCGTCTGGTCAATCTACTTACGCGAAGCGCTCATCAAACGGCAGTATGGGAACCGACATGCGCAACGAGCAATCAGCCTTACGAGCGGAGCCTACTATAGACAGGGCTGCAGCTCAACGAGGCTCTTCACCTAAACTGCCTCAAGAATTTCGACGATCGGGAAGCAGTGGAAGAGACAAGCAACCGTCATATGCCTCAGGCTCTGGTTCACAAACAGTGAACAAGGTCATTGGGCGCACGGAACGTCCAAGCGGTCCCACAGAGACTCCTGCCGCAGTTTCACCACGGTCCAGCAACGGAAGTGGGAGTATAAGAAGCGGGAAACATTCTCAGACTATTCCCAAACCTGACGACAAACAACGCAGTTTTGAGCAGCTTATTCGTAGTGACGAGACCCTTCAGTATACTCTGACTCCTCAGAATATGCGAGACATGGAGGTACGACCGTCCGATGGCCCCAAAGCATCACGGAGCCCAAATAGTGTACGGTCTCCCGATTTGCCCGGCCGGTCATCCCAAGGCTTGACAAACCCCGAGTCGGCAGCCCTCACCAGAAACCCTACCCAAACGAGGACAGACCCTACAGGGCCTAGTACCGCACGATCGATTGGATCCAATGTCATACCTCAGGCAGATGCTCACATGGGTGCAAATCAGCAGAGTCCTGCTGCCGCTGTCAGCGTCTCGGTCAAGAACCGCTCGGTCGTCAAAGCTCCAGCCTCTCCACCTCAAGCAACGAATGTTCGGCGTGGTGGGAATGTGGCCCGTGATGCTAGAGTCGAGAAAGAGTCTGTAAGAGACCTTGCAGACTTCTTGAGATCGACAGGCCCAGACCCGGCGACGAATAGTATACCACGGTATACGAACTCTCGACCGACAACGGCGATCAACACAGAGGCCCAGCCCAATGTCCGTGCCACAGATTCAAGCCCGAAGAGAGCGGGAAAGTCGGCTATGACACCTCCTCCCGTTGTCGTCCCACAGAAGTCTAAGTCCACGGTCTCGCCAAAAAAGTCAGGGCCACGACTGCAAGCACGTGGTGCGACGGTTCCATTTGGCGATCGGAGCTCCGATCTCATTGACTTTATAAGACAAGGACCCCCCCGCGAGAGAGACACTGGAACTCATCGCATTCCTCTTACTGTAGCTCCTTTCCGAAGTACAATGGATTCTGACGAGATCGATAATGGGATGGCGCGAGAATCGGCTGCTAGTGCACGGGACGGTTCAATGTCCAAGTCTCTGCGGTCTTCTGCAAATTCGCGGACTGGTCTGCTAGAGACAACGAATCGGGGGAATGGCATTGTCTCTCACGGGATCTCTAGTTACCCTGCTTCCAGTGCTGACGAGCCTCATCGTCCGCAGCGGAAGCAACGTCGGGTTAGAGATCCTTACGCAATTGATTCCGACAGCGATGAAGACCTCGACGTCGGTGCAAGCAGCACGGCCAAGCGAGGAGAGGAGAGCCTTATTGATTTCCTTCGGAATGTGCCAGCCCCAGTATCACCGACGAAGTTACAATCCGCCTTTGACGACATAGACGAGTCCGAAGGCTTCACAACCCGTAGGAAAGCCAGCGGTCCCAGCGTGAGCACTCGCTCCACACAGCGTGGGTCAATGTCCGGGCGGAGTCCCAACATTCGCACGACCTCAGCGGGGATGTCTGTACCACCGAGCAGGACTGTTATCAACCCTCCACAACGCGCAACCTCTGACAACCCGCGTGGAGTAAATTCAACCAGCACCACGCACTTGGACCGTCAGAGTACTACACCTGCTCGCGCCACACCAAGGTCCACTGCGCCGTTGCAGGCACGTTCTGGTCGAATGAACAATGAGCGGTCGAACGACCTTGCTGATTTCCTCAAGAACTCTGGACCCCCTCCTACCACGCAAACATACGCTCCCAGCGTAGCCAAGGGGGACGATGGTGGATTTACAAGGATGTTCAGCCGGAGAAAGAAGATCCCCGGCCTCGTCCACTAGGTCTACATTGGCCCATGAGTTTGTCCCGAACGGAACGAGTCCGTGTTTGGCCAACTATTCTTCTTTATTCATTTTCTTACCACGACCCGGACTTATCGTCCGACCCTTACGATCGGCGTCTTCTTCTTGGCTATGTCATTGTTTTAGAAGCTGAAGCAATTCAGTTCTTCTTTGTCTGCACCCCATACCCTCACTTGCATGTTCCTTTGTTATCTTTACGACAAACGTAGCTTGGTGTACTTCTATTCACCCGGCTGTATGTACCAGGCTATTCGAGTGTAAAAGTCTTGGATTAGAGCTGTTTTGGATGCACATTCAGCTACGCTTCAGAATTCGATTAGAATCTTTGACCGCTGTCCTCTATGCTTTGAGTGCGCAGTAGATATAATTGATAATGTAGCTGCAGCCCCATCGTTTATTCGATTGTACTTCCCGAACATTGTACTCCAACACTCGAGAGCCTAGGCTGTGAAAGCCAGTAGAGCAACACACCAAAGCCTTGGGGTATCTCGCGGGCACATCCCATTCCCAACGCCAACGACGCCACATATTCTATGAGACACACCATGCTGCCTCATCCACTGCCGACCATCACCCCCACCTACCCACCCGCGAACGCGCCACAACCCCAACCCCAACCACCTGCACCCCATCATCCCCACCCTCACCCTCCCCCACCGTTTCCGTCCCCGTCTCCGTCTCCGCCCCCTTTCCCCCCACAGCAAGCAACTTCCTCTTCCCCCCGACCCCCACTCCCACCCCACCACCAACCCTCCTCACCTTCCTCGCCCTCCCTCCCTCCCCTACCCCATCCCCACCCCCCTCCTCGTTATTCCGCTCGCGCTCCCCCCACCGCGCCACAACCTCCTCGTCGGCCCGGTTCTCCATGCGGTGGAAACTGGCGTGGTGGCCGCAGCCGTCGCAGTCGAACGTCGACCTCGCTTTCAGCGGGTGGATCATGAAGCGCAGACACGCGCAGCCGGGGGTGAGGAGGTTGGGTTTGTGGGCGCAGGAGCCTCGGGGGGTGGGGTAGGACATCTGTGTGGGGTTACTTTGGTGGGAGAGGAGGGAGGGGGGGGAAGGGTGAGAGGGGGGGGAGGGAATGGGATGAGAAGGGGGAGGGGAAGGGGGGTGAGAGGGGGAAGGGAGGGGGGGGGGTACCTGTTTCCAGATGTCGGGTTGGGGGTTGGGGTGGGTTGTCGTGGTGAGGGTTTGTGGGGGCATTGTGCGGTTGTGGTTGCGAAGATGGGGTTTTGGATCGCGATGTCGGAGTAGGATTCTGTTTGGCTGGGCGCGAGAGAGGGTCTGGGTGTTGTGTTATGAACTTGCGGTTGCTAGGTGGTGGAATGATGTGTTGAGAGACGAGATATGGCCGTTCCTTAGATCAGTAAGGCTGCGCATTATGTACGAAGTACGATTTGGTCTTGTAAACTCCTCGAGACCCTTCGCCAAATCCACGGGGGTGTTAAGAACTCTTGCCCAAACCAATTATTGGACCCGCGAGCTTTTGATGTGAGCGCCGTCCGGCACTTGCCGAAGACCCTTTTGTCAATGCCAGAATTCCTTTAATGAACTACAGTAAGATCACCACATGCGGTTAAAAAACCTCGTCTGCGTGTTAGATTTGAATATGGCGGTGCCACATCATCCTCTACCGGCTTTGTTACGATTGCTGTTCGTTCTTGCGCTCCTTCCCTTTTCCTGGGCATTGAAATTCGACCTTCAAGCATTCCCGGGGCACAGCGCCAAACATGAGAGGTGCATCCGGAATTTCGTTGCCAAGGACACTCTGGTTGTCGTGACGGCGACTGTCAGTGGGCAGAAAGGTGATGGGCAGGTGGTCAATATGCATGTGAGTGGTCTCATAGGGAGGTTTGGATGGTCGGCTAGTTCTATTGCTGATGCGCTGTCTAGATCAAGGATGCGGTTGGGAATGAGCACGGAAGGCCGAAAGATGTTGTCGGGGAAAAGAGGATGGCTTTCACTTCGGCGGCGGATACGGCGTTTGACGTGTGCTTCGAAAATATCCTTACCGCAAGCCGTATGTAATACCTCATCAGGATTTGGCCCTTGAGTGCCTCTCTAAAACCCTGGATGTGTGCAGATGCTGTCATGAACCCCAGCCGCCACGTCGAGCTCGATATCGACATTGGTGCCGACGCCCGCGATTGGTCCGCCATCCAAGCCGCCGAGAAGTTGAAACCCGTGGAGACGGAGCTCCGGCGGATTGAGGAGCTGGTTCAAGAAATTGTAAATGAGATGGATTATCTGCGGACGAGGGAGCAGAAGCTGCGCGATACGAACGAGAGTACGAACGAGAGGGTTAAATGGTTTGCGTTTGGGACGATGGGCATGTTGGTTGGCTTGGGTGCTTGGCAGATTGTCTACCTCAGGGCGTATTTCAGGTATGTCGATCTGGACTTACAATCTCCGGAAAGCTTTATTACTGACTTTCATCGTGTAGGTCCAAGCATCTTATATAGTCCTCGTAGTCTGTGCGCACTGATACGCGTTGCTAGGGTCGCGCACGTTGGTTTGGTGATGCTCTCACTCAAGCATGATTCCTCACTCTCTATCACTTCGTGCATAGCCTCTTTGCTACAGTGAATGCATCTGAAGTGAAACTCAGTCTCTCGAGAATTTCTCCTCACGCGTGCTTGATAAAGCTATGAATATGGAGAGTAACTTCTGACTACCAGCCATGGCCAAGCTGACTGGAACGTGATCCAGAAAGTTCACGAGCAAACTTTCAGTCCCTTGTACAAGGTCTGCAGGACCCGCCGTGCGGTCAGGTATCTAGTCGCGTTGCACCTAGCTGTCACTTTCTGATGGCATCGCTGATCATGGCAATGTAGGACGCGCACCAGACCACCAGCGGACTCAAGAATCTGTTGCTGCTCCTGCGCGACCTCCCTACAAAGCGGGCTTTAATTCAACTATTGGCATACGAGTAATAGCATTTTACATTACGACTCTCGACATGTCTCCAAAGAAGGTGTCGTTCTCAATGCCGTCTCTCAACACCGGAGAGACAAAAGGATCGAACTCCACCCATACAGAGAAACCCTTCCAGGAGTAATGTCACCGTGGACTGAGATAGATAGCATGGGCTTACCAGACTCGAATTCTAGTTTGCTCAGTGAAGATACGGTCACCGTGTATGTGGGACGGAAGCGCAAAAAGTTCCACATTCACAAGGCCCTTCTTTGCTATCACTCGAGTTTCTTCTCAAAAGCGCTAGATGGGCTTTTCAAGGAGCACGAAGATAGAGCAGTATACCTACCTGACGACAACGTCGAGGGATTCGTCCTCTTCGTGAACTGGATGTACAACGTCCCTCCACAGATCGCATCTACGCCGGCAGCGATGATGGCACTCTTAGCTTTGTACATCATGGCCGAAAAGTTCTGCATTGAGGAATTGAAAAATGTGTCAATGGATGTGGTTAGAGCGTCTTATCGCGAGAATTTTGAATTTTACACTCAGGAGATCGAGTATATCTACGACAACACTCCTGAGAGCAGCCCCCTGCGGCGCTTCATGGCCGACCACCTCGCATATGGTCCCCTTGTGCGAAAGGCTCGGATGTCCAAGAACTTCCTAGAAGTGATGAGGAGGGGTGGAGATTTTGCTGCGGACTTTGCGTCGGCTACAGTGCAATATTCGTTCGGTGCTGCACGCCCTCCAAATCCTACCAGGGAGAGTAATTGTACTTATCATGAGCACAAATCTTCGAAAACTTGCTCTCTATAGAGCGGGGATTCAGGGATGCCGTCGACACGATGCTAGAATGGTTCTGGAAGGAGGCCTCTGTGCGGACGCAGTGTGTCTCTCTTTTCACAACTCGATGTGTATTATACAGTCTTCTTGTGCTTAGTATCACCCTCTCGAAATGTACTCGGCTCATACTCATGTACATGGGGGTCTTTAATTAGGGCTGGGACTCGTATCTTCAAGTAGTCAGAGTGCTTTGGGAAGCTATAGCCGGTATGCAATGAACGCTAAGTTAGTGCATCGCCAACGATGTCAATTGAATGCCATCACCATAACCTCCTCTCACGACACATCAACCCTCAAACACAAGACCTCACCAAAACACCTTCAGTACAACTCGTAGCGACAATGACTCCCGCCCGACTTGTGCTCCGCTCAATGCGGCCAACCTGCACCCTCGCCCGTCCACTACGCACCACCGCTGCCCGCCACTACGCCAGCGAGCGCGAGCACGACACCACGCCGGCCCACCGCGAGATACAGAAAAACAAGCCATTGGGCCCGCACCTGACGAACACGAACTCGACCATCGCCAACGAGATGCCCAGCGTCGGCGCCGACAAAGCCCCACCGGAGCTCCTCTCGTCCGTCGACCCGGACTTCGTCCCCAAAGACTCCGTCCCGGAGAACACAGAAAAGATGACGGGTGGCACGCAAGAGAGGAAATCCGATAGCACAACGGGCTCGAAGCCCGCCGAGCTCGAAGTGGGCGAAATGGAAGAGTCCGATATCAAAGTCGAGCCGTTGCGAAGGACGGGCGAGGACGGGAACACGATGCGGGCGAGGTTGTTGTGTCCGTCATATCTATCGATCCCCGCATCCACCACCCTCCTCCAACCCTACCCCACCATTGCTCCCAACCCCCTCCATCCGCAACCGTCCGAAACCCAAAACAAACCAAACCACTGACATCCTCCGAACGACCCCAGACCAGAGCCGCAAACGCGGCACGCTCGAAAGTGACCTCCTCCTCTCGACCTTCGCCTCATCGCACCTGGGTCACATGACGCCCGCCCAGCTGCAGCAATACGACCGCTTCCTCGACGAGAACGACTGGGACATCTACTACTGGGCCACGCAGGAGCCGGCCCCGACCTCGCACGAGACGGCCGAGGGCGGCAGCCCCGCCTTCGCCACCCCCAACGCCCAAGGCACCAACTCCGCCTCCGACTCCACGTCCTCCTCCTCTTCCGCCAGCAGCGCGACCAAAGCCGACGTCCACGGGGACACGGATGCGTGGAGGAAGGGCGCGCCGAGGAGCGGCGAGTGGGCGCAGACGGTGGGGACGTTCAAGCCGGCGTATAGGCCGGTGCCGAATCGGTGGCGGAATAGTGAGATTTTGGCGTTGCTGAGGAGGCATGTTATTGAGAAGAGCGCGGGGGGCGTGACGGGGGCGGCGGGGGCGAAGGAAGATGTGGGAGGGGCGAGGGGAAGAGGTGGTGGGTTGGGGAGGATGCCGGAGGTGCAGAATTTCGATGTTTGAGGGACGGGGTTGGTGGGTTTGGCTCATTGTGGGTTCTTGTTTGGCTGGGGCGAGTGGTTTTATTCGTACAGAAGTGTGTGTTTGTATGTAGTCGAGAGTAATATTTATCCAGGAACACCAGGAAATCCAAACGTCAATCTAGGCTGGATCTCTAAGTAGAGCAAGGAGGATTGCTTGATGATACTACACCCTTCGATATATATATACTACACCACGACCTCATTCCCTGGTGGACACGGTACGACGGTTGCCCATATATCACGCCAAATGAATCCCGAGATGATCGAACGACCAAGGTTGGGGCAACGAAGGGGCGGCAGTCCCGGGGGAACTGGAGGGGCAGCCCGAACCCGGTCGGAGAGATCCAACGCGCCATCAGGCTCATGGTGAGGATGTTCAAGTGGACAAGGACGGAAGGTAGTAGTAGATGGCGCATCTTAATTTCCTGGAAATACGCTATGGTCCGCGCAAAGCGCAGCACTCTCATCCCCCCCATTAATATACCCCACCATCCCACCCCTGCCCTTCCCTTCCCATCATATCAACAACCCCTCCGCCCTCAAAGCCCCCACATCCCCACCAGCCTCCTGCACCGCCCTGACAGCCGCCAGACTCAACTTCCTCCTCCGCTCATTCGCCTCCTTCTCCCTCTTCATCTTCGTCTTCGAACTCCCGCTCGGCGCGACGGCCGCCAGGAGCTTCTTGCTGTCGTTCGGGGTGAAGTTGACGAAGCCGACGGTCGGAGTCGGAGGCATGGTGGTGGGCGTTTTGGGCGGGTGGGGGGTGGAGGAGGAGGAGGATTTTCGGCGGTGGTGCGAGGAGGGCGGTTTTGAGGAGGGGCGGCGGGATTTTTGGTGGTGGTTGTGGTGGTTATGGTGGGTCCTGGTGGTGGTGGGGGGGTGGGGAGTGGAGGTTGGTGAGGCGGAGGGGGAGCGGGAGCGGAGGGGTTGAGGGTGGTGTTGGTGGTGGTTGGTTGGTGGGGATGGTGCGCGTGGGGAGAAGGTTTGTTTGGTGGCCGGGGGTTGGTTGAAGAGGTCGGACGAGGCTGTGGTGAAGTAGTTGCCTGATGGGTCTTCGGTCACGAATGGGTTGTGATTGCCAGGCATGCCTGACGGTTCGCATGATATCAGGAGGCCTTGGGAGGCGAATGGGTCGGACGGAAATTGCGGGATGCCTTGCGATGCGTGTCTGATTGCTGTGGGGGCCGTTTGGTAGTATGGGTGAGAAGGCTGCGGGACACCTGTCGGCCACCATTCTGACGGAGGCTGAAAGTTCGAGGGAGTTTCGAAATCGAGGTCCGTCGAGGCCTCAGCGGTAGACATCCACGAAGCCCGATTTTGGGATTGAGGTTGTGGCGAGTGCACGTCAATGTGCGGGTACATGGCTGCAGGATAGCCGATACCGTCCGTTGTTATTCGCCTTTGCAGAGCAACCCTTTGAGCATTGTGCATTTGTGCCGTCGGTGGTGAGAGTGGACTTGTGATGGAACCCATTGGAACGCTGAATCTTTGCTCTTGCCTGTCGGTCTGATTGTGCTCTGCAGCTTCCGGTACAATGAATCTTGTCATTTTCTCATCCTGAGAAACTCTCGTTGACGGAGGCGGAGACATGGGTAGATTGTCCGCGGGCAGGTCAAGGTTGAAGTTCTCGAACCGCTGGGTCCATTCCTGGTAAGAGGGCAGGTCAGCCGCGTGGTAATGCGAAGGTCGCATCATCCTGGGTGAGATGCTGCTGTTACGGTTGGAGCTTTTTCTAACATCGAGCTCTCGTCGACGGATTGTCTTCGGCGTGGTGACCGCACTCTTCGACTTCTTTCGTGAAGCGGTGGAAGGAGGAGTAGAGGGAGGGGACGAAGGCCTGTGGTGACTAGTAATCGAAGGACGGAGAATGCCTTCAAGGCTGAGGTTTTCCTCTTCAGAAAATGCAGCCTCGTTACCGGTATATTGCTGAACGAAGGTTTGATAGCCTTGTGTAGACGAGGCTACATTTTGTTGATTGGGCCATCCGGCTGTCCAACAAGGCTGATGTAATTGGGCGTGCCTTGCGTTCAAAGCGGTTGTAGGCGAAGTACCTGCAGGTTCGCTACCACTGGATGAGTTGCCAGCTTCAAAGGGATTTTCGGGTTCGCATGACGCGCTAGAGTCATTGAACCCTTGACTTGACTCGAATGGGTCAAGATTGATGTATTGATCAAAGAGGTCGTCGAATGGATCGTCCAGAGGACAAGTCAGAAAATCGAAGGCTTTGTCCTCTGGTCGGACCGAGAGATCCAGAGGACTGACCATAGACATTGGAGTTGGCCGCGAGCGGCCTGTAGGTAGAATTTTTGTCTTTGTTGGATGTATAGCTAGGACTTGAGGTTAGGTACCCAATTGAACGAGGGTAATAACTTGCAGCGAGGTGACGCAACAGAGAGGGAGTAGTCGGGATAGGTAGAGAGCAATGGAGGTGGTGAATTTCATGCACGATGATGATAATAAATAAACAATAGACAAGGGAGTTATTTAAAGTACAGGAAGATGCCGTGAAGCAGATACACCAGCCCTCGACATTCGAGAAACATTCCATGCATCTTGGAGGGAATGTAGGGTAGGATTGTGGAGAGCCCTACGGGTTAACCCTGACAAACAAGGGACCCTAGGGCCTAGGGCAATACCTGACTACCCCGGGGAAGAATATCCCAAGGGCTACCATTCTTCGACCTGCCACGGACTTTTCTCCATGGCATCCGGATGCAGCCACGGTGATCCATAAATGCCATGACCAGCCACTTCCGGAATGAAAGAGAGCTCGATATCGTACTAGCCTGCATTCCACAGGGTAGCTTGATAACTCCTACCGCCTAAACAAGCAGGCAACATCTCATAATGGGACACAATGAAAGGAACGACACTGCAGCGGTGTGTATTGATCGCCAATCTGTATGAGTCTCGCGTGGATGTGGGCAAAAGGCAACGGAGATATTTATAGCTTCAGCGCGCGGCAAAAGAGAAAGTAGTCACTCCCGAGAGGAGCACGTCAATGACAAACTCCTCCCACAGATTGGGTCACTTGATGCAGGTAAATATATGTCCTCGAGCGCTGAGACGGTACCATCGACTGAATAGAATGGAGACCTAGAATGAAAATCTTCCATGATGCCCGTAGAAGTGAAGACAATGTTCGGATACTTGCAACCTTCAACAACGACAGAGGACTGATCCACTGGAAATCGAGAAGACTTATCAACGTATCTGGCTAGAGCAAGTTTCATAGATCGATGCGATGGGGTGGGACAGACACTAATAATACTCGTATTCTTGCTTCATTAATTATTGAGTGTCAAGATGGCGCCAGCCTCACATCGATGCTTACTCAGCCTCGAGGGGCTCAAAGCACGTGACCACTATTGGGACGTCCACAGTTGCGTATAGATTGAGCAGATCAACCATCTAACAGGAAGGTCTCCGCGGCTGTCACTGTGGGCCGCAACTGAGTGAAAGAATCAACTGATTGAAAGATCGGGAAGTCATGATGTAGTCGCTCATCACTACAGTACGAATCCCAAAGGAAAGAAGCCAATGGAAGCGTCAAGGCAATGAAAACCACAAAGAACAGTTCGCTAAACGCCATGGTTGGTATCATGCATCGCTATAAGAAACGGCAGATCTATTATGACAAGCGACGTACGCCACTCGTGACGCCGTTGGCTTGCTGCACACCGTTGACTTGCGGCCCACCATTCCTGACCGTCGAGTCCTTGCCGTCAAACCTGGGCTCCATAGCCATCCCCTCGACGCCACCCACTTGCGGATGCCGAGCTGCTTGATCCGCAACCGCAGTGCCAGTATGACCGTCCGCCCACTCCACCTTCTCTCCGTCCTTCTTCTCCTGCTCCTCCTTCTCCTTCCAAGCCTTGCCCTGCCTCTGCGCTTTCGTCATCGTGCTCTTCTTCGGTGCCGCAGCCGCGCGGAACTCTTTCCTTTGACTGCTGAAAACCTTGTCGAAACTGTGGCCCTTCTTCTGCGCATCCAATGCCTTACCCGCTTGCCGCACGTTCTCGAAGGCACCGTGTTCGTGCCAGTGTTTGCGCTCCCTGTAGATCTCGATGCGCCCTTTGAGACCACTGGCCTTCTTCTGCCGCTCGAACCGGTGGAGTTCGAGTACGATGAGCCAGCCGCGCTCGACGGCGTCGATGGCGCTTTTTCGCTCCGCCTCGTTTAGAGCATGCAGGTCCTGCTGCCCTTGAATGATACGTGCTCCCTGGATGAAGCGCGTAGGTTGTCTTCCTTTCTGGAGTTCTTTGTGTATGCCCTTGAGGGTGTATCCGAACGGTCCAAAGAGGGCAGCAAGATCTTTCAAGACGAAGCCACCGACGCCTTTGCCGACGCCCTTGACGAAACCAACAGGACCTCCCCGCTTGGCGCCCCTGTAGGGTTGGAGAACGACTCCCGTCCAGCCGTCGTAGATACCGTAGATGAATTCCTCACCCGCAGCCTTGAGTCCGGAGTGGAAGCCGTTGATACGCGTAGGGCGCCGAACGGTGTCATCACCATATAAACGAGGAGCATTGTGAAACCCCTGGGCAATTGCCAATGAAATATCCATAGGTGCTAATCACGATTGTAAGTGCTGACTAGCTTGTAAACGGAAGAGCGAGACATACCTTTGACTAAGGCCTTGCCGCTTTGGGCGAAACCAGTACCTGCATCCGCAGCAAGTTCTTCCGCGAGGTCATCTGAAGTACCGGAGCTAGTGGACCCGGAATCCGAGTCGTCTCCGTTGTGGCGATGCCTCTGTGCATGCTCCTCTGCTCTGTTGTGGTGTCCATTGACGATCCCGTGCTTTGCGTTCCCATTCGGCATATGCTTGTCCCGACGACTGTGGCCAGTTTGGTCACTTGGCAAGTCAGCACCCTGCGGTGCCGTCTCCTTTCTCTTTCGTTCCTGAGCTTCTCTCTTTTTGATGCGTCTTGCCCAACGCACTGGCGTGCCGCCGACGCCATGGACAACACCACCGACCGCCGTCAACATAGCAGCCCCTGCACCAGTAATAGGTTCACCGGGTCCTTGAAAGTCGTTCCACTCAAAGTGTCGAATCAATCTGAGGTCCCGCCGTTTGATCCTCTTGTTCGAGACTAACAAATCGACTGCTAGTGCCGAAAGACGAATGATGGACTTCTTCATAGTCCACACAGCAACGCGATCCTCAAGGATCGAGCAGCGCATAGAGTGCTCCCCACGTAAGGGTAGGCTACGATGGAACGACTTGACGGCATTCTCGGCACCATCGCCTTCTGCTGCGATACCCTTTGCAATCTTTTCGGCATTTTCCTTAGCTTCAGGAGACAGACACTGCTTGATACCTTCAGCGAGCTTGTTCGCCGTAAGGCGCTTGTACGGAACGGCTTCATGGGCTCCAGCACCCGCTTTGGCGACCATTGCTCCCCAAAACGGCTGGTCGCCGAAGAAGGGTACAATCATCGTTGGCTTTCCACATTTGAGTCCAATAGCCGTCGTTCCAGCGCCACCGTGGTGGACGACTGCACGAACGCGAGGGAACAACCAGTCGTGTGGAGTGTTTTCGAGGATGTATACATTCTCGGGTGTGTTGTTCTCATCACCCAAACCGCCCCAGCCCTTACTGACAAGTGCGCGTACCCCGGCCTTCTTCACCGCCTCAAATATGAGGGCTGTGAATCTGTCGGGATCGTCCACCACGATGCTACCGAAACCAATGTAGACCGGTGGCTCACCAGCGTCCATGAACTTTGCCAGCGATTTGGGTGGTTTGAACGAGGATGCCAAGTCAAGAAACACGAAGCCAGCGATATCGATTTCGGGACCCCAGTCCGCAGGCTTCGGAACCAACCCTGGACTCCAACAGTACGTTGTGGGAACTTTGAGCCGGAAGAGCTGACCGGGTGCCCATAAGGTAGAAACTGGTTCGAGCCCGAGTGTCTTGACCCTGAAACGGTTGACCAGGTCACCGAGACCCTGCCACGTCCTGGAGTGATTCAGTACGTCACATATCATAAGAAGAGCAGAGAGACTTACATCATCTCAACCAGCGGATATGACATGAAATTAGTATAGTTGGTGTCAACATTTGACGCCTTGATATTTGCTAGCGGGTGTGGAAATTGCTGAGTGGGTGTGTATGGGAAGGTAAACATGAGGTGCAAAGGTATCCCTAAGCGCTCCGCACAATGAATATGTGCAAAAGAAGGAGGATTGGCTATGATAGCATCCGCCACGAATGGGTGCTTGTCATACATCATCTTGACATTCTCTTCGTCTGTTTCGTCGTCGGTAGCGTTGATGCAAGCTCGCCAGAATCCCTGAAACATCTCGAACATTGCCTCACGCCTGCGGCCAATTTCCCCGGCCCAGACAGTCGACATCGAGGGTATGAGACCGGGGTTCTTGACCATGAAAGCCATCAGCTCAGAGGGATCGCCGCCAACCGAGAAAAATTCGAGCCTGGTATCACGTTCCACGAATTCTTTGAACGCTGGGTGAGTCGCTATCCTAACTCGGTGGCCGTGCTGTTCCTTCAAGACCTTGCCGATCTTGAGGAAAGGTTGGATGTCTCCTCGGCTTCCTATGACCATGACGACGATGTTGAGTTTCGGTGGGGCCAGAGTCTCATATACCGATGCCGCCAGGGTTGATGCTGTCTCTGTGCGGGAAACGGCCGGTCTGAGTGGATTGTCTTCCCCATGGATTGGTGAAAGGGGTTGCTCGTCGTGATCGTCATGTTGCTTGCCTGAGCCCAGATGATGGTGTAGGGTGGCCCCAAGGGCTTTTGCCAAGTATCCGCTGTTGGCGGTTTCGTTGACACTGATGTTCAGCCTGCCATCCCTTTTCGACACCTTTCCCTTGCTTTTGTACATGTCGTTGCCGACGGAGAACTTCGAGTATCGCCCTTCATTTTGATCTCCGCGTCCAGACTTCCTGTTGCTCTTGCCCAGGTCGCCATGCTCCCCCGAGCGCCCGCTAGTCCTTGATCGTGTTCGAATCAATCCGCTAGGCTTCTCACCCTCTGAAGACGAGGATGAATCCAGTGAATCTGAATCCGAGTTCCAAGCAGGAACTGGAGTCGTATTGACCCCGGTGGTTCTCCTATTCAGTCCCAAGAACGAATGACCTTTCGGGTGCGCGGAGCGTTCTGTCATGAACCGTCTCTTGGCCATTTGCGGTCTCGGCTGGGTCCGCCGAGCATCGTTATTCGAGCCTGAAGTCGCCCATGGCTCAGATGACTCTGGGGCGCGATCTGTGACAGACGGCTCATTGGCACGCGAAAATGAAGCTGCCGAGTTGGCGACGGACGACGCGTTGGTAGAATGAGAGCTCTCGTGAGGATATGGGAATTCCAGGGGTGGGGGTATGGGGTGGATAGTAGTACCGGCGTCTCGATCTAGTGGTTTCGAGGACATTTGTGCTTGGTCCTGACAAGGTCTTTGCGTCTCAGATTAGGTGATGTTCGAGGGCATGACGGAACATCCGGAGATAAGGTAGAAAGGTTGTGATGGTAACTCACCACATAAAATTGAAGTGTTGAGGATGGGTGTCGGCACGTGGAGTGGAACTTTGTTGCGCTGTTTAACCTTACGTCACATCACACCTCACACAAAGTCAAGGAACAAATGCACATTTGACTTATATTATTATATCAATCATATCAATGTCAAGGGCAAAAGCATAGCGGTATCGTTCTAATAATATTTCGAGAGATAGGAGGCGATAGTTATTGTCATTGATATTGACCGGGTTGATTGACAAGTTACAGAATCTCTCCTTTTCGCTTTCGGGAGGATTTATAGGTAACTAGGCAACGCTCGTTAGCCGGACCGCCACTTGAGAACTAGCAGGGAATGCGCTTGTAAATTGCCGTCTCGTGACCGCGTACCTTACGGAGAGTTGTTCCGGGCTCCACTAGGGCGATTCGTTTCGTCCCGTCTACCTTATCTTGCCCCGGACCGTCACCCCGGACCGTCACCCCGGACCACACTGTACCTAAAGTGCTCTTGCCGATGCCGATGCCCTTGCCCTTGCCCATACCCTTGCCATTGACCATGCCCATGCGTTTCATGTCAGTTCCAGATTTAACTGATAACATTGTAGAGATACCAGGTAAGGTAGTGCATACAAATTCGCTCATGATTATAGCATATGTGGCCAGAAACAATATTGTGAGAATGGCATCGAGGTTCGAACTGACTGGAGGCAGTTCTAAGGGAAGACTGAGAGGACCGCTATTTCTGAGCCTTTGCGATATGACGATCAAGTCATGACTGTTATACCACAACTAGTTGGTGAAGGGAAAATCCAGTCTTCTGGAAAATTGGAGCATCTTGTGCTCAGCTTCGTATCCAAGCAGGTCACCGATTCTGTCACTACAAAGACCTCCGTCACCTTCCATCTGCTCCGATACCGTATAGCCTATATCGGTGGCCACACCATCATCATCGCCGTCGCCACGACAGTCTCCCCAGACCCCTCGCATGCAGTTCCCTCCTCGCCGCGCCATCAATGATGACTCCTTCGCCCTCACTCGTAGAGCTTCCACCACTGACCTGTTTCGCATTCGGTCCATTCCCGACAAACCGGAGCAGCACCGACATGAGGATCGCGCTCAATATTGATCCGCACAGGATGCCGACCATCACCAGGTTGCTTTTTCGGTATTGCGTCGGTCCAGGCTTCCGGTCCGATGTCCATCCGCTGTAGAGGGCATAGGTCGTCAAGATGGACCCAAGGTTGCCCAGGCCAGACACCAAAGCCGAGGCGGCAGCAACGCCGACTTCGCCGTGACGAGGCTGGAAGATTTCATTGGTCCAGGTCATGGTGATTGGTACTGTAGGCCCAAGCCCAAACCCGACCATCAGCAGACCACCGTACCGAGGCCATGGGTTCGCATGGCTGCCTGCGTATGTCGTGACAAGAAGCCCCACAATCTGAATACAGACGGAGGTGATGAAGAAGAGGGCACGATGGTGGTGGAAGCGGTCTGAAAGTGGGGTGACGAGGAGAATGGCAATAAGATCCACTGCAACGATCAGCGACTGCCCTTGAGGATCCCGCTCGCTGGAACGGTTGACATACCACCCAGATAGGAGCGAACAGTAAGCTAAGTTGTACGCCTGCCAGGTTGGGATTTGCGCCCTGGATGATTACCGTGCCGTAACTCTGCACGCCGATTCCGACGCCGACCACGCCGAAGTACATGATAAGCAGCGGCCAGATTTGCCAATCAACAAAGACCCTCAGAAGATCCTTGATGGTCCAGACTCGGCGATGGTACACCCTAGTCAGGTCTTCATAATGAATTCTGGCATCCTCCCCTGTCAGAGCCGGTCTGCTCTGAGGGATCCACTTGCGCCAACCATCTCGGTTCCTGACTACCCCTGGCGGCAATGGTCGATCCGGTAGCCACCACAGGAGGCTGATTCCAACGACAATACCAACAAGGCCATATAGCAGAAACATCCACTGAAAGCCCACCAATCCACCCAAGCCGTCCATCTTCTGGAAGCTCGCAGACACCAAGCCCACAACGGAAGCAGACACTTGTGCGGCGGTGAAGTACTGACCGATGCGTTTGCCTGTGCGGGAGGGAGGGTAAAAAAGTGTCAAATAATATGCCATGCCAGGCCACATTCCCGCAATGATGATACCAAGCAGGAGACGCAGCAAGCTCAAGGTCACCACTCAGCACCGAATTCGGAATAGACGAGTCTGGAAACTTACTATAAACTCCAGGCAGCCTTCATGGCAGCCATACAGCTGCCAATGATGCCAACGCCAACGACGATGCGGCTCATCCAGACATGCGGACTCAATCTCGTCATGATCAAATTCGAGGGTAGGTCAAAAAGAACGTAGCAGACGTAGAACAAGGCCAGGCCCGTCGATATCTGCTGTGGCGACAAGTGCAGCTCCGAAGCCAAATCGTGCCCCTGCTTCTGGTTCATGGTCTGTGCCAAGCCGACATTCGACCTGATGGCCGCACATACGAAATAGAGAACCCAGAAGGCTGAAGGCTTCCAGTGAGTGTCACACCGATACATGCCAGTCATGGAAGTAGTTACCGGGTATTATTCGAAGATCGAGCGTTCTATAGCGGATATTTGTTTGTCAGAGGAATGATCTCGCTTTGAGCGTGTTGAGGTCGCCATACCTGTACACTCTCTCAATGCGAGCGATATCTACCACTGGCGTTCCCAGCGCCACATCTTGCTCGCCGTCGCTCTTTCCTGACTCGATGTACGGAACGGGCTGATTATGGACAGCAATTTCCTTATCCGCGGCTGGCATTGCCATGTAGAATGATATTTAATGGGAAAACTGTGCAGCAGAGTAAGGGCAGTAAACAATGAAGTAGACAGTCAGGTACTGTGTCAAGATAGTAAAATGCTCAAAACCGCATTTCAGGTCAAAGTAGTCGATTTATAAGTCCATGGTGGATTGTGTTGGTCGAATCTTCATAAGGCTCTCGAATGTCCTTCGTATATACTTCATATATCTTCAGGAGCGGGAGAGCAGTGGGGTTGGTAGGGCTCCGTGTGTGATATCATTGCTTACTCATCTCTTACTAAGCACCCCTATTTATGTCTTAGTCATCATTTCCTATATATACTCTACATAGCATAAACAAATAGAAACAACTTTTCTACAGATCAATTCACATCTAATAGCATCAAAGATTTAAAGCACACTTTCAAGCAGCTCTGAGACTTGAGCTTTAATCTGAACTGATTTAATTTATATTCTGATTGTAAAAGTTCTAATACAATAATGCATAAATTATATGTTCATTCTCTTTTCAGTGCTCATTACTACTTCAGTATTGAGATTACAGAATAAAGAAATAAGTTTTTATACTGTATTGTATAAAGAAAAGTTCTATCTTTCTTATATCATAATATGTCTGACAGTGATTTAAACTGAATCAGAATTAATTTATTAATTAATATCTTTAATTATTTACAATCTCTCAATATGAAGTTCAACTCTATTTCTATAATAATGAATAAACTCACTATCATTAATTAATCAGCAGTGTCAGAAACAGCTTCTTGAGCTGATTACAAAACAATGATAAATTAAATTGCATTTCTTCAGACTTAATTAAGAAATATTTATGCTAATTAATTAATTTTTAACTTTATGTCTGAGATCACATCTCTATCTAGTGCAGCTTCAGAGATTCAAGAAATATTTAATGTAATAATGTTTTTCTTTACAGCAGTGTTTAAGAATTCTTTGAAGATGAAGACATTATTTATCTATAAGTGTTAAAAGGTGGCACCACACTAATAGCATAGCTATCATGAGTTATATATCTAACACTCCCTCTAACCTGCAATCGGCCCACAACTGACCTGCAGGTGTAAAGGGTGCACACAGATGGTGGTTCAAACTTGTGACCTTTTGGACTTACTCTCTCACCATGGACTTGAACCACCAGCAGAGGTGGCCTAGGCACCATTTTACACAAGTTATCATGCACTAACTTGGGCTCATAACCTGTTAAAAGGTGGCACCACACTAATAGCATAGCTATTGTGAGTTATATATCTAACAATAAGAATAGTTGAAAAGTGAACACTACAAAGATATAGATTCTTAAAATGAAAGCTTATTTTCAATTTTATAAAATGTTGATGAATTAACTTCTAAATAATGAAGCAAAGATTATTGTTACAATTAATTATTTAAAAGATACTGTCAAAGTATGATGACTCTAAAAAGAAGAATGACTTTAAGTTAAAGAAGACTCATTAAACATTAAATCTTAAAATATAAATAATTTCTTTTTAGCATTTCTACTGATCTTTGAAAATGTTAATGAAATAAAACATCAATGTTGTTGTTATAAGGCTCTGAAACAAACAAAATCAGTTCAACAATATAAAGTAAAGTTTACAAAAATTGTGTAACTTCTTCAGTCTATATCAGTTAAATATGAACAGAAACAGCAGTTCACTTAAGATTTAAAGCAGAAGATTTAATCTGAACTTTAAAAGTATTCAGAAACTGAAGTGACTACTTTTAATGAGTTAATTTAATAAGTTAATTAAATTGAACAAAGTCTTTAAGAAACACATAATAAGAGTTATCTTAATGTCTTTAATGACTTAAATTTAAACTATAACAATTTGTTGAATAATTCTTGAGATTGATTTCAAAGTTATGAGAGATCAATTATATTTAAATTAAACAAGTTAAATACAGAAGCTTATTGAATCTGATGTAAAAAGAATAAAGTGTGCTTTCATTATAAAAAGTTCTCACATATAATTAAAGACTGCTGAGACAACAAGAATACTGATAAGAATAAAGATAAGAGTAAAAATAAGAATAAGAATAAGAATAAGAAGAAAAGTAAAGATAAAAAGAAGTTAAAGATTATTGAAGTTGATTTGAACAATTCAGAAAACTAAAGTCATTCATAAATATAAAAGTGTTCATAAATAAGTTAACAAAAGCTTTTATTCAACTCAATAATGATTTGAGTAAAGTATCTGCACTGAATAACTTAAAACTCTTATTATTAAGTATAATCTTTAGTTAAATCAACATTCTTAATTTGAATGCATATATTCTTGCAGACTGCATTTGAGACAGATTGAATGAGATAAATGTGAAAGTATTAATTAATTTAGATGTAAACTGAATATATATTTTCTTAACAGTTGTTAATTAAATGTCATGTTAGATATATAACTCACAATAGCTGTGCTACTAGTGTGGTGCCACCTTTTAACAGGTTATGAGCTCAGGTTAGTGCAGTGGTAACTTGCATAAACCAGCGCCTAGGCCACCTTGCTGGTGGTTTAAGTCCATAGTGAGAGAGTAAATGTAATAGGCACCCAAAGATCACAAGTTTAAATCACCATCTGCACACACTCTTTACACCTGCAGTCTGGTCACGAGTCAATTGCAGATTAGAAAAAGTGTTAGGTATATAACTCACAATAGCTGTGCTACTAGTGTGGTGCCACCTTTTAACATGTCAATTAATAGTTAATATGAAATTAAATTACTTAAGATATTCTTGTTAAATAAACAGATCATTTAATCAATTGTAAAGTTGATCTTTTATCTTAAGATAAATAGCTTTTGACAACAATTAAAAGCATAAATTGTGAATCTTTAAGAACATAATCTCATTCTGAGATTAATTTAATTGAAAGTCACTAATTCTCAAATTGATTAAGCTATGAGCTGTATAACAGTCTAAGATTAACAATAAAAACATCATTATCTGTTTCTAAAAAAGCAGCAACAAGCTGTAAACAAGTTAACATTAAATGTAATTGAAGAATGTGCAACTATGAAGACACTTTAAAATTACAGAACTGTTAAACATTTATTAGTGATTCAACAGAACTTAAAGAAGTCAGAAGCTAAACTGTTAATTGTTATAAATAAATAATTATAAATCATTATTGAAGAGTTTCAATTTATATTTAGATTGACTTTATCAGATAAACTATTATCTAAATAAATATTTAAATATAGCATTAACATCAGCAACATTAAGTCTGTCAACATAAATGCTTATTTTCTGTCACAGCTACAGCTAAATGAACAGACTAAATAGATAATAAAGCTACTAAATAAAGATCTGATTTGTAAGTTTACAAGTTTATGAGACTTCTTGATTTTGTTTGTTAAAAAGAAAAAGAATACATGATGAATATGCATTGATTACAGAGTGTTAAACAATGTTACTGTTAAAAATGAATATTCACTTCTCTGAATTCAGAAATGTCTAGATTGAATTGACAAAGCTTAATATTTAATCAAGCTTAATCTTACTTTAAGTTATTATTAAGTTTGTATAATCAAAAATAATACAAAAAAGACTGTCTTCAACATTCATTACAGCAAATATAAGTTTATGACTATGCTCTTTAAGCTATGCAATGTCTCAGCAACATTTCAGTTAATGATGAACTCTACATTATGAAACTTACTCAACAAATTCTATCTAATATATCTTAACAACATATTGATCTTTTTCAACTCAATTTCAGATCATCAGAAACACTTATAAACTATTCTTGATATCTTAAAGAAATATAAGCTATATGCTAAGCTCAGTAAGTGTATTGTTGAGATGAAAATTCTTAAGTTTTATAAATATATTGTAAGACAAGACACACTATGATCAGTCTTTATTAAGATATCAGTCATTAAGAATTAATCTGTCTCAAAGACAGCACATTATGTATGACAGTTTCTTGAACTGACTTTGTATTACTGATGATTTGTACAAGAATTTGCACAGATTGTTAAATATATAACTCACAATAGCTATGCTATTAGTGTGGTGCCACCTTTTAACAGGTTATGAGCCTGGGTTAGTGTGTGATAACTTGCATAAAACAGTGCCTAGGCCACCTCTGCTGGTGGTTCAAGTCTATGGTGAGAGAGTAAGTCCAAAAGGTCATGAGTTTGAACTGCTGTCTGTGTGCACTCTTTACACCTGCAGGTCAGTTGCGGGCCGATTGCGGGTTAGGGGGAGTGTTAGATATATAACTCATGATAGCTATGCTATTAGTGTGGTGCCACCTTTTAACATAGATCACAGTATTGCTATCAGATTTGCTTAAGAAGAACAACATTGAGTTGTATACAAAGAAGAATTGACTTATTATTTGAAACACATTATGTAACAGTGTCTTTCAACAGCTTAAGAATGCACTTATATTTGAATCAATACTTATTCAAATAGCTATATGCAAATCATTTACTATTGAAATAAACACTTTCAAATAAGTAATTGACTGTGCTCTGATGCAGAATGAAACAGATGAGAAACTTCATTCAGTTATTTATGATAGTCAGAAGTTGCAAGATGCAGAGCTTAATTATTCTGTTTATAAAAAGAAGTTATTGATCATTAAGCATTCACTTTGAACTTGACAGTACTATATTAAAAATGATTATACTACAACTATTATTATGAATCATGAAGATCTACAATATTTAAAGAATACATTGCATCTGTTTAAATGACTAGCTCAATGAATTAATGAATTTCAGCAGTATGATCTTGACATTTAATATCAATCTGAAGCTTAAGCTGTCATATTAAATTTAATTAATTATCAACTCAATTTTATAGAGAAAAACTCAGCAAATAAAGTGTTCTTAAATGTTCTGTAAGAGCTAGACAATGTGAAATGAGAGAAAGCAATGATATTGTATTTGAAAGATGATATAGAATCTGAAAAGTTACTGCTTTATAAGTATGTATATAAAAATGATGTGATGAACTAATTTTGACTGCATTACAATTCAGAATTGAACAACTCATATTTAATTTGAAAATAAGATAACAATAAAGTATCATTTCTACAGTTTCAGTACTGTGCAGACTTTTTAAAATATATATACATCAAATATGAACATCTAGAAGTGCTGAGATGTTACATCCCGATCGGAGGTTCCTCTGATATAGGGGCTAGGGGTTAGAGCTTGTGATATAAGAGGGTTCCAGGCACGTTGGGTTAACCGGTAGCTAGTAGTATGCTAAGTAACGATTGCATTGAACACGCCCATCTCCTTAGGGGAGATGGCTTGTCTATATACTGCTAGATCGCCGTGCTCGCCGGGGTCGCCGCGAGCATGGCGAGCTGATAGATCTCCCAGAGGTCTATCGCCTCGCTGAGGTCGCCGCAAGCATATTGAGCCGGGCGACCTTATACCCGTGAATACGCTGTACCCGCGTATATCTAGTTACTACATAACCTTTACTGGGTATGGCCGTAACACGATCCCCCTCTCCCAAAGACTAGTCCTCTAGGC